>WNGC01001018.1_pt1 | contig 34082 bp, 30 predicted proteins | sample 5400051 | NCBI WGS metagenome assembly WNGC01 (sample SAMN13153368, study PRJNA577476) | soil metagenome | isolation source: 20 cm soil or saprolite under grassland replicate 2 | place: USA:California | collected 2016-06-15
CTCAAAAGTGTACAGAACTGTCTATGTCGCTACTACGAAGGAGTCGACGAAGTCTATCGTATTCGATACAGGTCTGTATACATCGAGGCCTGTCATCGAGTGGTAACGTCAGCTGCTTAAGCGGTCCAAACAAAAAGGCCGGGAGGTTTTCCATGCCTTTTTTTGCGTCTGTTTCCCCGCCTCTGCGGCCGACGGTCGATCTAGAGGAACGGGAGGTAGCGCGAGGTACCGAAGTTCACCACGTTCGGAACGACGAGCGGCACGTCGGTGTCGCTCACGCCCAGCCAGCGCGCAAACGTCGCGGCGTACTGGTCGACCGCGATGCCCGGCACCATGTTTCCCTGTCCGACGTCGACGCTGGTGCCGAAGGCGGTCGCAGGAAAGGTTCCGTATATTTCGTGACCGAGGACCGACCCGCCGAGCACGAAGTGATGCGAGCCCCAGCCGTGATCGGACCCGTCACCGTTCGAGGTGAGCGTGCGTCCGAAATCGGAGGCGGTGAAGATCGTCACGTCGTTCTGCACGCCCATCGGCCCGAGCCAGCCGTAGAACGCGTTCAGGGCCGCGTTCGCGATCGTCAGCTGCTGGCTGTGCTGGGTGAGAAGGAGGTCGTGGTTGTCGAAGCCGCCGAGGCTGACCAAGAATACCTGTCGGTTCGCACCGAGAGCGCTCCGCGCGGAGATGATGCGCGCTACGACGTTGAGCTGCGAGGCGAGGTTGCTCGTGGGGTTGGGCAGGGGGAACATCGATGCCGGCGGCAAGTTGGCGCTCAGCAGCTGGTTCGACGTGATCGATCGGTTCGTGATCACGCCGAGCTCGTTCCCGAACAGGTTTGCGCTCGTGCCGGTGATGAGGCTGCGGTAGGCGGCCGATGCGCTCGCGGAGCTGTAAAGGGTGCCGGAAATACCCGAGATCGCCACCGGGCCGCTCGCGCCCACCTGATACTGGATGACGTTCTGGCCCGAGAGGAACACGGCGTTGCCGCCCGCCGAAATGCAGGTGAACTGGGCGTTCGTGTTCTGGCTGGCGAGCAGGTCGCCGATTCGGCCGCCCCAGCCGAGCTTCGCGCCCTCCCCGAGCGGCGCCTGCGCCTGCCACACGGACTGCTGGTCGTTGTGCGAGAAGAGCTTGGGCGGCAGCGGCACGGAGCGGGCGTTGTATTGCGCAACGGTCGTCGGCCTTATGAGCGGCCCGACGTTGGCGACTACCGCGAGCTTGCCCTCGTCCCAGCGAGTCTTGAACGAGGTCAGCGCCGGATGGAAGGCGAACTCGCGCCCTCCTTGGGACGCGACCGCGCCGGTGGCGGTGGCGGTGAGCTGATCGCGCGCGATCGCGATCGAGTCCCGGGCCGCAAGGTACTGGTCGTAGGAAGGCTGGTCGTACGGGATGAGCGTATTGGTCTGGTCGTTTCCGCCGTAGAGGAAAAGGCACACGAGGGCCCGGTAGGGGGCGGTCTGCGCCGAGGCAGCGCCGATCGCGGCGAGGTTGAGGGCGAAAGGACCGGCCACACCGGCCATGGACATGAGCGAAGCGGTCTTGAGGAATTGGCGTCGGGACGCACGCATGGGTTGCTCCGTTATTTCTGCACCAGATAGTCTGGCGACGACAGCGTGAAGAACACCGCGAGGCGCACGCGGTTCAGGCGCGCGGTCGCTTGGGCGGTGGGGGGCATCGCGATCGAGTTCACGGCGTCTCGGACTATCGTCCTCGTCGCCGCGCTCATGGAACCGGCCGTGAGGAGCAGGCTGACGCGGTCGATCAGGAGATCGGCGTTGTCGGCGAGCGCCAGCTCGGCGGTGTAATCCGGCTGGATGTCGCGCGGGCTCCCCGACCCGAGGCCGCTCTGGACCGCCGAGCGCATGAAGTTCGAATAGCCGACCACCGAGACCTCGTTGACGATCTGCAGCTCCGGGGCGACGAGTCCTGCCGTCGCGATGGAGGTGTTCGGTGGCACGTACCCCGGCCGGTAGAAATTGAACACCGTCGGCGAGCGCATCGCCGATTGGGCAAGGGAGCTGGTGGGGTCGTCGGTGACGCCGAGCAGGAAATTCCCCGAGGCAGAACGCGCGTTGAAAGCCCGCATCCAGTGCGCCACTCGGAGAATGGGCTCGCGCACCTTGCCGAAGCCCGGGTCGCCGAGTTGTGCCGCCGTGCGCGCCTCCGGATCGAGCAGGATCGCGGCGACGGTGGCGCGCAGATCGCCCCGCTGGCCGGTGCCGGCGCTCCAGAGTCCCGACGTGAAGCGCCCCGCGTCGAACGCCTGGGCGACGCGCGCGACGTAAGCCGGCGTGGGGTTGCTCGTCACCATGCGCTGGATGAGCTGTCGCGATATGAATGGGCCGACGTTGGGATGGCTCGCAATCGTGTCGAGCGCGATACGCAGGTCTCCGTCGGGATCGGCGGTCGCGCCCGCAGGGATCACCGTCGTAAGGAAGCTCTTCTCCGAAATCGAGTGGAAGCGCGGATAGCTCTGCATGAAGAGCACTTCGCGGTCCGGATCCTGCGTCCCGCCGCCGTTGAAGCGCGTGTCGGACTTGTCCGGGCCCGCCCAGCTGAATCCAGTGAACACGCGCGACAGGCCGACGATGTCGCCGCTGTCGTAAGTCTCCACCGGCTGCCCGTTGACGAGCTTCGGCGTGGCGTCGGGGTTCAGCTCGTAGAGACCGATGGAGAAAAGCTGCATCACCTCGCGCGCGTAGTTCTGGTCGGGCACGCGATTGCGCGCCGGGTCCTCCTTGCGGTTGCGCAGGTGCGACAGGTAGAGGCCCATCATCGGATGGAGTGTGACCTCATTGAGGAGCTGGCGGTAGTTGCCGAAGGCGTTCCGGTCGAGCATGTCGAGATAGGAGGCAACGCCGCGCTTGAACTCGGAGACGGTCGAATCCTGGAGCGAGACCACGAAGATCTGCGACAGCGCGAACGCGACCCGCCGGCGCAACTGGTCCTGGCCCGTCGCGGCCTCCCTCCAGAACGTGTTCATCACGTGGCTGTCGTCGAGACTCTGACCGGCGGGGAGGCCCGCGCTCACGGCGTTGATGTACTCCTCGTGCGAGCGGCCCGGCATGAAGAACTGGTCCTCGAGCCACGCGCTGTAGCCGTAGGTCTTGACCTTGTTGACCTCGGCCTCGGTCGCGCCGAAAGAGGCTTGATTGAGGAAGCGCGCCGCGTCCGTGGCGGTCGGCAGGGGATATGCAGACGGAGGCACGCTCGAAAGATCCACCCCGGGGCCTTCCGGACCGCCCGACTTGGAGCATCCGCCGGCGAGATTTGCAAGTGCGACGGCGAAAAGGACGGCGCAGATGTGTTGGAAGCTGACTCCTGTCTGCGGTCCGCGGGAGCCAGCGTCCAGGCGCTGCGTTGAGTCCGGCGCGGTTGCGTGTCGTAACATCAGTGCACCCTCGATGTAGTGGCCTCCCCTATTGGGTCACGCTATCTTAGGCAGAAACTTCGCAGCATTATGGCCCCGCGCAAGCCCGGGCGGGGTAGCAATTCGTACCGGATTCCGGGACTCCCTCGCAATTCGCGTGACGTAGTGCCGCTTTATCCGCGCCCCGAAAGTCAGGCCGCCTTCTTCCGATTTCTCTCCAGCCAGCCGTCGACCAGAGCGACTGTCTGATCGACCGCAGCCAAGCGCATGCCTTTCTGCGCAGCGATGGTCTGCACCAGGCGGTCAGTGCGCTCGATGTTGGGCGCGCCGTTCGCCAGAGCCCGCGCGGCGGAGGAAGGGGTCAGGAGCGAGAGCGCCGCGCTGGCGTACTTTTCGAAGGAGCGCGACGCTTCGAGGTCGCTGTGCACGGCCTCCTTGATGGGGCGCACGCTGTCCTTCAGCACGCAGCGGTAGTTGCCGGCGAGCAACATGGCCCACTTCGCGAGCGGCACGAAAATCGAGTCGTGCACCTTGAGCTTGACGGGCAGCTCGATCCCGTCGAAGCGGGCCGCTTCGATGTCCGATTCGAGCCGGCGGAGGATGGCGGTGTGGGACTCCGAATCGAAGCGCGCTGACTTGAAGTTGGTCGGGAGCCTCACTTGCAGTACGTTCACCCTTTCCTCCGGCGGGCGGAACGCCTGCGGGTCCGGGCTGCACAGAGTGACGAGCTTCGGATCGAAGGCGTCCCACACGCTTGCGTCGGTGTAACAGCTCCGCAAGGCATCGGCATCGATGCCCGCAATACGCTTGAGATACGGCAGCGGCGGCATGTTCATGATCGACATGCAGGGCACCTTGGCTTTGGCCACCGCGGCGAGGAGCTCGCGCACGCCGGGCAAACGGTACTGCGGCTCCTGCATGGCGAGCGCGACCAGATGGTAATCGGAGGGATTGACCCCGCCAGTGCCGCCTGCGGACATCTTGCCCGGAAGCTTCTTCGAGTTGATCTCGACGAGCCCATCACGACCCTTGACGGGCATGCGCACGATCGCGCCTTCCTTGTTGATCAGATCGGCTTCGGCGGGAAGGCAGATCAGATGCACTGCGTGCCCCGCAAGAGCGAGCTTGGTCCCGAGAAGCGAACCGTACGAGGCGCCCATGATCAGAATCTTGTATTTGGTGCCCATCAATCAACTCCTCCTTTTCACCCTCTTGCGAAGCCTGGGATGGTAGTCAGTTCGCTGCTACAGAGCAATCATGACGGGAGCATTCGGATTGCGGCGCTGCGTCATCGGAGAACCTGTCCGGGCCAGCGCTAGTTCTTGCGCGCCAACCGGTCGAGCTTTTTCTTGTCGGCGCGCCGCAGCTTGTTCCTTGCCGCCTGAATGCGCTGTTCGCTCCGGTGGCCGCGCCGGTCCTCGCGGCCAAAGCGCCTTTTCTTCGAAGCCGAGGCGAAGATCTGGCTCCACTTTCCGTTCTTGAAGATGATCTGGTAGCCGCCGGAAAGGATCTGAAACGGCTTGTTGACCTTCTTCATCTGATCGAAGCGCACCGAGCCGGGCTTGTGAAAGACTTCGAAATACGCCGGATAGACGAAGTCCGTCATCGGAATGCCGTTGACCTTGAAGCTGAGCTGCTCGACCGGATCGGCGCTTTCGTAGGCATACATGACCTTCGGGTCGGGGCCCGTCGTCATGATGTTGATCGCCGGGTCGACCAGCATCTCGACGAGTTCGTGTGACGCCGACACGCTAACCAGGTCGTGGTTATCCAGGGTCGTCTTGACAAAAACCTTGGACTGCGGCATCCCGTCGGGCGTGAGATCGTGATACGCGAGCGCGCCCGGTTGATCGGCATTGTCGAGGAAAACCATCGCCCAAGCGCCTTTCACGTATCCCTTGGACTTGAGCAGCTTCGCCGGCGTGCCCCACACCGGCATCACGCATCGATCCACGAACGCCTGCATCGCGGCGATCAAAGCGTCGAAGTCGACCCCCAGAGGCGTCGACGCCTTGTTGAAGCACGCGATGGTGGGAACTCCTCCCTGGTTGAATGCACCGAACGTCGGTCTTGCGCCTCTCATGAAGTCCTCCTTGGGAAATGCCGTGAGAAACCGCATCCTGCCACATCCGGGTTGGACAAGGCGCCCGCGCTGGAGTACGGTGAGCGCCGTTCCGGCGCGAGAGAAGAGGAGGCGACATGCAGGGCAGGAACGTGAAGGTCCGCTCGAGCGGGGGCGGCGAGTTCGATTGCTATCGGGTCACACCCGGCGCCGGCGCAAAGGTTCCGGCGATCGTGATCGCTTCCGCAGTGCACGGCGTGAACGCGGACGTCCGCGCGATCGCCGACGAGTTCGCCACGCGCGGCGCCATCGCGGCGGCACCCGATCTGTTCTGGCGCTGGATCCCGGGGCCGCTCGCGCGCGACGACGATCGCACCAAGCAGCGCTCGCAGCCCCGCCTTGAAAAAATCAGGACGGGAGAAGCCGACCTCGCCGATACGCTCGCCGGGCTTCGCAAGGAGCCGCTTTGGAACGGGCGCGCCGCAGTGATGGGCCTGTGTTACGGCGGCCCTTATGCCATCGTCGGACCCAAGCGCCTGGGCTACGACGCGGGAATCTCCTGCCACGGTTCGCAGATGCTCGACTACATCGCCGAGCTCGACGGCCTCGAGCTGCCCGTCTGCATCATCTGGGGCGACGCGGACCACCAGGCGCCCACCGAGGTGCTAGAAGCCTATCGCGGTGCGGCCGCGCGCATGAAAAACCTGGAACTGCACGTATTCCCGGGCGTGCTGCACGGCTACATGATGCCGGACAACGTGAAGGCCTTTGATCGCAAGACTCGCGACTTCTCCATGGGGCGCGCGCTCGCGATCCTCGAGGGGCTTCGCGTCGGGAAAACGGGTCAGCGCAAGGTCGGGTGATGAGAGGTTCGCAGCGCGGCTTGAGCTCGTTGGGCTTGCTTGTCGTCCTCGCGCTCGCGATAGCGGCGGGCTATTACGCCTACAAGGCGGTCTCGGGCGAGGACGCAACCCCCAGCTGCGGGAGCGCCTTCACCGCCTGCATGCAGAAATGCCGGCGCACGACGACCGAAGCCCCCGCCGCGCAGGCTTGCCAGGAAGCTTGCCAGCGCGATCAGGCCGCGTGCGAACGCAGAGGCAAATGAAGGGAGCGGTCTACGTCTGAGAGGAGGAACAATGCGCACCAGCTTGTCGACACTCCTGGTCTTCCTCGTCATAGCGGGCGGCGGTTCCGTCGACGCGTATGGCCAGGCCGCGGGCGCTGCTTCAGCCAAGCGCTATCCCTGGGACATGAGACAGCCCAAGTGCTTCCTGCCCGATGCGATACCTTCGGCGCAGTGCAAGGCCAGCGATTGGCCCGACTACGGCGAGTCCAAGCGCCACGTGGATCGCCTGCTCGTCGAGCCAGACTTCGATCTCATCGAGCGGGCCGAGAACGAGCTCGGGTTCTCGGAAAAGCAATTCGCATCGGGCTACTACTACTTCGACGCCTGGTTTCTGTCTCTCGATCAGATGTCGAGGTATCAGAGTCAGCGCTTGTACCAGGTGGTGAGCGACTGGGCCAAGGCGAAGGGAGAAGGGGGATACGTCAAGCTCGTCGAGGCGCTGCTGCGCTACGGGGAAGGCCGGCAGGCGCGGCAGGGATACTCGAATACGGTGACTCCCGAAGCCAATGACATTTACTGGCGCAAGCTCAGAGAAGCGAATGAAATTCTGGATTCGGCCTCCGACCGGCTGAAGCGCACCGCACCCTGGTACGTAGTGAAGCTGCGCTTCGCCTACCAGCTTCCGGAGCTGAAGGGATCGCGCGAAAAGCTGCTTGCCACGGCGAGCGGCCTCTGGCCGGAATACGCCAAGATCTACACCGCCGCGATGGAATTCTCGCTTCCGGCCTACGGCGGTTCGTACGAGCAGGTCGACGAGGTCGCGCGCTTTGCGGTCGAGAGGACGAAGGCGAAGTGGGGCGCATCGTGGTATGCGATCGTCTATCAGCAGCTGGGCCGGTTCGTCTGCGAATGCACCCTGGCCGATTCCCAAGCGGACTGGGATCTCATGAAGCAAGCGTTCCGGGACTACGAGGCTCATGGCGGCACCAACGAGAGCACGTACAAGGCCTATGCCGATATGGCCTGCGTGATGCGCGACCGCAAGGAAGCGCGCCGCCTGCTTGAGCAGAGCGACAAGCTCAGCCCGAACCGCCCCGCCGGACCGCCCGATCCTTGCCGGGAGTTCGCGTTCTCGACGACATAAGCGCTCACTTCATCCGGTCGGTCGCATCTCGAAGCGTTCGAAGCTTCCCGCAGCTTCCGTAACCTGCACATCGGTCACGCTCGCACCGCGCGGTCCGCGTCGCGCCCAGGAGAGAATCCCTTCCACTGCGTCGGGCGCTCCATCGATGACCGCCTCGACCGTCCCGTCGCGGCGGTTCCTCACCCAGCCGGTGACGCCGAGGCGCTCGGCTTCCTCGCTCATCGAGTAGCGGAATCCCACGCCCTGGACGCGGCCGGAGATCACCAGGTGTTTCGCCATCCGCTGATTTTCTAATCCCGGCGGGTTCGCGTAAAGTGAGCGGCGTCGACGATCGTCAAAGGAGCATGCCGTGAGATTCGCAGCGAAACTGTTCGCCATCCTCGCGCTGTCCCTTGCGGCGTCCGCCGCCCGGGCGCAGGAGAAAGTCGTTTACCATTTCGACGGCGGCCTGGAGCAGGCGACGAAGGGCTTGCGCAACATCAACAATCATCTCGAAGTCGATCCCAAGGCAAGGCTCATTGCGGTGACTCACGCCGACGGCGTCGATTTCCTGATGGAAGGCGCCAAGGACCGCTTCGGCCCCTTTGACGCGCGCGTGCAGGACCTGATGGGGAAGGGCGTGAAGTTCCAGGTGTGCGAGATCACGCTGCGCAATCGCAAGCTGAAGAAGGACCAGTTCATCCTCGGCGTCGAGTTCGTGCCCTCGGGCGTGGTGCAGATCACGCATCTGCAGCAAAAGGAAGGCTACGCCTACCTGAAACCCTGAGCCGGTCAGGAAAACGCCTTCATCGCCTCGGGGCTGCGCAGGGTCACGATGGTCGCGCCGCAGATCGCGAGGACCGGAATCAGGATCAGCGTGATGCCTCCGATCGCGCCCAGCCAATTGACCGGCGGCTGCCCCGGCTCGGGCTGTCTGAGGGCGTAAAGCCGGGAAGCCGTGGAGAGCAGCAACAGCACGATCAGCGCCCAGCAGAATAGCTCCAGCAGGTATCTTCCCCACGGTTGCAGGCGGATTACGCCGATTCCTCCTGCGAGCCCCAGCACCCAGATCGCCGCGAGCACGAGATCGTTCCATATGCTGTAGCTCAGGTAGCGCCGCTGCAGATCCCCCGCGGTCGCGAGCATCGCGATCAGCGCGGCCCCCAGAACGAGCGCGCCCGCGGAACTGAGCGTGAAGAACCAGCCGATGAACGCGAGAGAGAGTTCCATTGCTCTAGCGGCCCGGGGTTATCGCGGTGAGAATTCCCTGCAGGATCGCGACCGGGGTCGGCGGGCAGCCGGGAACGGCGACATCCACCGGGATCACGTTCGAGACTCGGCCGCAGCTCGCGTAGCTCTCGCCGAAGATTCCTCCCGTGCAGCCGCAGTCACCGATCGCGACCACCAGCTTCGGGTCGGGAGTGGCTTCCCAGGTGCGCTTGAGCGCGGTCTCCATGTTGCGCGACACCGGACCGGTCACCAGGAGCATGTCGGCGTGGCGCGGGCTCGCGACGAATTTGATACCGAGACCCTCGAGATTGTAGTAGGGGCTGTTCATCGCGTGGATCTCGAGCTCGCAGCCGTTGCACGAGCCCGCGTCCACGTGCCGAATCGCGAGCGCGCGGCCGAAGTGCTCGAGGATCACCTGCCCGAGCCGCTGCTCGAGTTGACGCAGCGCGGCGTCCGGAAGCGGAGCGGGCTCGGTAACGATGCCGGTCCTCGCGATCTGTTTCAGCAGCTGGTACATTTCACAAATCCACTCCGCTGTAACTCAGGTTGAACGACTTGTTGATGAGCGGGAAGTCCGGGACGATGTTGCCGTGCACCGCATGCTCGAGGAGCGGCCAGTTCTGCCAGGAGGGATCGTGCGGATGCAGGCGGTGGATGCGGTTCGCCCCGGCGGTCTCCAGCGCGATCAGCACCTCGCCGCGCCAGCCCTCGACCCAGCCGAGGCCGCGCGCCCCCGCTGCAGCCGCCCCGAGCGGCGCGCGGATGTCTCCGTCGGGCAGCTGCTGCACGAGCGCCTGTACGAGGCGCATCGATTCGAAGGTCTCGTCGAAGCGCACCGCAACGCGCGCGGCGACATCGCCCCGCGTGTGCGAAGCCGCGCGCGGATCGAGCTGCTGCCAGGGCGGGATCGGGTAATCGACGCGCAGGTCGCGCGCGATGCCGCTCGCCCGGGCCGCAAGTCCGGTGAAGCCCATCCGCTCGGCGAGCTCGGGAGTCACCTGCCCGGTCATGATGAAGCGATCCTGTGCCCCCGCGTGCTCGTCGTAGATCGATTTCAGGGTCGCGACCTCGCGCTCGATTCCCGCCAGGCGTGCGATCAGAGATTCGCCCGCGGAGAGCGGCAGATCCCGCGCGACGCCGCCGGGGACGACAGCGTCCATGAGGTAGCGGTGGCCGAAGAGTCGCGCGTGAGTCCGCAGCAGGTCTTCCTTGAGCCGCCAGAACTGGAAAAAACCGAACGAAAGCGAGACGTCGTTGCCGAGGTAGCCGAGGTCGCCGAGGTGGTTGGCGATGCGCTCGAGCTCGAGCAGGATGCCGCGCAGCGCAAGCGCCCGGGACGGCGGCTCAGTCCCGGTGGCGCCTTCGACCGCCATCGCGTACGCCCAGGCGTAGGCGACCGTGGAGTCGCCGGACACGCGGCCGGCGAGCTTCGCCCCCTCCTCCAACGTCATCTGCTCGAAGCGTTTCTCGATGCCTTTGTGCTTGTAGCCGAGCCGCTCCTCAAGCCGCAGGATCTTTTCGCCGACGATCGAGAAGCGGAAGTGCCCTGGCTCGATCGTGCCCGCGTGGACCGGACCGACCGGGATCTCGTGCACGCCTTCGCCCTCGACCGGGATGAACGGATAGCGGTCCGGGCCTTGAGCGAGGCGGGCCGCGGCGTCGACGTTCTTGCGGAGGGGAAACGCGCCTTCGGGCCAGGCTCCGTGCCGCAGCCACTTGCGCCGGTCGGCGTCCGCGGAAGGGATGATTCCGAGCAGATCGGCCGTGGCGCGCTGCATGCGGTTCGCGCTGGGGTAGATGTCGGCGATTCCGGGATAGTGCGGGTCCTCGCGCGAAAGCGGGACGCTCACCCAGAGCAGGCCCGAGGGGAAGCCGAGCGCGAGGTGCAGCGTGTAGCCGGCGCGGTGCACGGTCTCGTCGCTGCCCCACAGCGCGACGAGACGCGCCTTGCGCGCCCGGGCCTGCTCGCAGATGCCGCGCAGCTCCCCCGCCGTGATCGAGGCGCAAAACGCGGGAATCGCGGCCGCGAGCGGCGTGGAGTCGAGTCCCAGCTCTTTGAATGCTTTGCTCATGAGTCAGCCGATCAGCGCCGCCGCCTGGCGATACCAGCCGACGAGATAGGGTGGAATGTAGAGGCCCAATGCGAGCACGATCGCGAGGTGCGTGAACACGGGCACGAGCGCGGGCCCGCGCGGCAGCCGCTGCCCCGCGGTTTCGCCGAACACCATCGGTTGCACTTTGCCGAAGATGGAAGCAAAGGCGACCCCTAGCGCGACCAGCAGGAAAGGCGTCGCCCAGGAGTGCTCGTGCATCGCGGTCGTGAGCACCATGAACTCGCTCGTGAACACGCCGAAAGGTGGAAGCCCGAGGATCGCAAGGCTCCCGAGCGCGAGGCCCCAGCCTATGGTCGGGCTCGTCTGGATCAATCCGCGGATCGAGTCCATGTGCTGCGTCCCGGCGGCCTGCGAGGCGTGACCCACGGTGAAGAAGATCGCGCTCTTGGTGAGCGAGTGCACGGTCATGTGCAAGAGGCCGGCGAACGCCGCCACCGCGCCGCCCATGCCGAAGGCGAAGGTCATGATGCCCATGTGCTCGACCGACGAATAGGCGAACATGCGCTTGATGTCGCGCTGCCTGGAAAGGAAGAACGCCGCAACGACGACCGAGAGCAGCCCGAAACCCATCATCAGTCCGCCGGAGAAATTGCGCCCGAGCGCTCCGTCGACGAGCACCTTGCTCCTCACCACCGCGTAGAGCGCGACGTTGAGGAGCAGCCCTGAGAGCACCGCCGAGATCGGCGTCGGGCCTTCGGCGTGCGCGTCGGGCAGCCAGTTGTGCAGCGGCACGAGGCCCACCTTGGTGCCGTAGCCGACCAGGAGGAACACGAACGCGAGCGAAAGCACCGTCGGCTCGAGCTGGCCGCGCACCTGGTGGAGATGCGTCCAGAGGAGCGCAGTGCCTCCCGGGCCGAGCACCTTCTCCGCGGCGAAATAGAGGAGGATCGTTCCGAAAAGGGCCTGGGCGAGGCCGACCGAGCACAGGATAAAGTACTTCCACGCCGCCTCGAGGCTCGCAGGGGTGCGGTACAGGCTCACCAGCAGCACGGTCGACAGCGTCGCGCCCTCCATCGCCACCCACAGGACGCCGACGTTGTTCGAGAGCAGGCACAAGAGCATCGTGAAGGTAAACAGCTGGTACATGCTGTGATAGAGCCGCAACCGTTTCGCGTTGACCCGGCCGAGGTCCTGCTCGGTGCGCATGTAGGGCCGCGAGAACAGCGCCGTGGTGAATCCGACGAAGGCGGTGAGCGCGACCAGGAACACGTTGAACGAATCGACGAAGAATTGTCCCCTGAGCAGCTCCGCCAGCACTACCAGGAGCACGTTGGACGGGTCGGCGACGAATCTCTCACCCAACCAGATCATCGGCCCGCCGGAGATGACTCTGGCCGTGAGCAGAACGGCGGCGCAGAAGGTCGCGAAGCTCATCGTCGCGTTCAGCTCGGGCGCCCAGCCTCGGTGGCCGGTGAGGGCGAGCAGGAGGGCGCCGAGAAGCGGGAGGGCGAGTACGATCGCGATTTCCAAGCTAGTCTTCCTTCAGCTTTTCCATATGCCGGATGTCGAGGCTGTCGAAGCGCTCGCGGATATGGAAGAAAAATATTCCGAATATGAAGGTGCCGACCAGCACGTCGAGCGCCACGCCCAGCTCCACTACGAGGGGCATGCCGTAAGTGGCGCTGGTGGCGGCGAAGAAGAGGCCGTTTTCCATCGCCAGAAACCCGATGACCTGCGGCACCGCCTTCTGGCGCACGATCATCATGAGGAACGAAAGCAGCACGCTCGCGAGGGCGATCCCCAGCGTCGAGCGCGTGAGCGTGGTCGCCATCTGCGAAATAGGCGTGGCCAGGGCAAAGGCGAATATCACCAGGCCGATCCCGATCAGCATGGTCGTCGGAATATTGATCAGAGTCTCGATGTCCCAGCGCACGAACAGGCGGTCGATCAGCCAGTGCAGCAACCACGGAATGAGTATGACCTTGAACAACACAGTCAGCACGACCGAAATGTAAAGGTGATCCTGCCCGGTCGACCACGCGACGATGGCCGTGGAGGTGGCGAGCGCGGCGCCCTGCCAGGCGAGGAGCCTGATGAGCGTCAGCACGCGCCGCTGCGACAGCATCGCGAACGCGATCAGCAGAAGGAACGCGGCGAGCACGTTGACCAGCTGGGCGAGGAGCGGAATTCCCACGTCAGCCTTTCACCAGGAAATGCGTCAGCATGCCGAGCACCGCGAGCAGGAACGCGGTGGACAGGAACTCCGGCGCCAGAAACAGGCGCAGCTTCGCGAGCAGCGTCTCGATCAGCGCGAGGCCCGCGCCGGCGAGCGCGAGCTTCCCCGCGAGCGCGGCAAACGCGTAAGGCAGCGCCGACCAGTCGCCGGCGTCGGCGATTCCCCAGGGCGCGAACAGGGCAATGCCGATGGTCATGTAGGCAAAGAGCTTGATCGCGACCGCCCATTCGATCAGCGCCAAGTGACGCGCCGAGTACTCGAGGATCAGCGCCTCGTGGACCATGGTGAGCTCGAGGTGCGTAGCCGGGTTGTCGATCGGGATGCGAGCGTTTTCCGCGAGGAGCACCATGAGGAAAGCGACCGCCGCGAAGGCGAGGCTCGGGTAGAGGGCGAACTCGCGGTGCGCGAGGGTATCGACGATGGTGGTGAGCTGGGTCGACCCGGAGATGAATGCCGCGGTAAACAGCGTCATCAGCATCGCGGGCTCGGCAAGAAAGCCGATCAGCATCTCGCGCCGCGCGCCCAAGCCACCGAAGGAGGTGCCGATGTCCATCGCCGCGAGCGCCGAGAACATGCGCGCGAGCGCGAACACGCCCACCAGCGCGATGATGTCCGCGGCGGGCGCGAAGGGGAGCCCCGTCGCGAGCACCGGAACGATGCCCGCGGCGAGCCACATGCAGCCAAACAGGATGTACGGCGTCCAGCGGAAAATCGACGATGCGTCGTGCGCGAACACCGCGTCCTTGTTAAAGAGCTTCGCGAGCGTGTAGTAGGGCAGGAGGAGGGAAGGCGCGGAGCGGTTCTGCAGCCAAGCGCGGCACTGGTTCACCCAGCCCGTCAGGAGCGGCGCGGCGAGCACGACGAACACCGACTGCAGAATCTGGAAAGCGATGCCGGGAGCGCTGCTCACCGCACGAACACCAAGAGCGCGATCAGGGTGATGAAGCTATAGAGCAGGTAGATGCTGATCCGGCCCTGCTGCAGCAGTGCGATCTTCGAGGACACGAATTCGGCTGCGCGCGCCACGGGCAGGTAGAGCCAGTACCAATGGCGGTCATCGACCCTGAGCGAGTATCTGGGCTCGGTGTCCTCGGGACCGGGCAGCCGGCGGTCCATGCGGTAGATCGGTCCGAACACGTGGCGGATCGGCTGGCCGAAGGCATCCGCGGTGTCCTGCATGCGCGAGGTCCGCTCGGGATAGCCGCAGTCCCAGGGATCGGAGAAGCGCAGGCGGCCGTGGTAGAAGCGGCGCACCAGCACGAACGCGAGCAGGGTCGCTAGAGCGATGACCACGAGAAAGATGATCGGCGAGTAGCTCGCCTGCTCGGCCGAGGTAGGCACCAGCCATAACCAGCCCGAACCGGCGAGCGCCTGCTCGGACAACCCCTGTCCGGTCAGCGAGACGCCGACGCGGTTCAGCATCAGCAGGAACGAGCTCGGGAAAAGTCCGAGCACGAAGCAGCCTGCGGCAAGCCAGGCCATGCCGTAGCGTTCCATCCTGCCGGCGTCGCCGGCGTGCGGCACCGGCGTGCGATGAGCCGGCTCGCGCGGCTGGCCGAGAAACGCGATGCCGTAGACCTTGACGAAGCACATCGCGGTCAGGGCGCCCGCGAGGGCGAGAGTCGCGGCGAAGAGCGGCAAGAGACTCCGCACGACGCCGTGCTGAAGGATCGTCGCTTGCAGGGCGGCCTGGAAGGTCAGCCACTCCGAGACGAATCCGTTCAAGGGCGGCAACGCCGAGATGGCAAGCGCGCCGATCAGGAAATAGAACGCGGTCCTCGGCATGCCGCGGATGAGGCCTCCCATGTCGTTCAGGTTGCGCAGGCCCGTGGCGTGAAGGATCGAGCCCGCTCCGAGAAAAAGGAGCCCCTTGAACACGGCGTGGTTGAGCGTGTGATAGAGCGCGGCGATCAGGGCAAGCACACCGGCTGCCGGGTGGCCGAAACCGATGAACACCATGGACATCCCCAGGCCGAGCAGGATGATGCCGATGTTCTCGACCGAATGGTAGGCGAGCAGGCGCTTCAGATCATGCTGCATGAGGGCGTAGAGCACGCCGAAGAGCGTCGTTGCCGCGCCGACCGTGAGCACCACCATTCCCCACTCCCAGCGCACGTTGCCGATCAGGTCGAAGATCACCCGCACCATGCCGTAAATGGCGGTCTTCAGCATGATGCCGCTCATCAGCGCCGACACCGGCGAGGGCGCGGCCGGATGCGCCTCCGGCAGCCACGCGTGAAGCGGGAGCATCCCCGCCTTGGCGCCGAAGCCGAAGAACGCGAGCAGGAAGGCCACCGTCGCCCACGCCGGCTGCAGCTGAGCGGCGCGCAGCGCGTCGAATGTGTAGTCGCCGCGGCCCCCGTGCAGAACGCCGAAGCAAAGCAAGATCGCGATCGCTCCCAGATGCGCGATCAGAAGATAGAGGAACCCCGCGCTGCGGATCGCCGGCTGCTGGTGGTCGGTGATGACCAGAAAATACGACGAGAGCGCCATCGTTTCCCAGGCGACCATGAAGAGATATGCGTCGTCGGCGAGCAGGACGAAGGCCATGCTCGCGAGGAAAACGTGGTACTGCAGGCTGATGAGCGTGAGGCGTCCAGAGGGCTCGTTGCCGAAATAACCGGCGGCGTACACGGAGATGCCCGCCGAGACCGAACCGAGCAGCATCAGGAAAAATCCCGCGAGCGGGTCGATACGCAGATGGAAGGGCAGATCGGGCAGCCCGAGCGGCAGCGTCAGGATCTGTGGGGGCAGCCACACCGCCTGCAACCCGAACGCAGCGAGGGCGACGCCGGCGGCCGCGCCCAGCGGAAAAGCGATTCGCCTCGCGAAAAATGCGTTGTTCGCCGGGGCCAACCCCAGCACGGCTACCGCGAACCAGCCGATCGCGACCAGAAGCGAGCCCGCGAGGGGCGAGGAAGTCATGCCCATTCCTACTTGACCCTCATTCCGACTTGCGCGCCGCTGTCGGGAGAAAGAAGGAACAGGCCCGGCCCGTCCCCGGAAGCGGCGAGCACCATCCCTTCGGAAACGCCGAACTTCATCTTGCGCGGCGCGATATTCGCCACCATCACCGTGAGCCGGCCTTCGAGCTTCGACGGATCGTAGGCCGACTTGATGCCGGCGAACACCGTGCGCATCCCGTCGCCGATGTCGAGAGTGAGCTTCAGGAGCTTGTCCGCGCCGTCGACGTGCTCGGCTTTGACGATTCTGGCGATGCGAAGGTCGACTTTGGAGAAATCGTCTATGGAGATAACTCCGTCTCCCGCGGTTGCGGGAGAGGGTTGTGGTGAGGGTGCGGTCATGGTTGCTTCCTTGCTGACTTCAAACAGCGCGTCAAGCTGTTTCTTCTCGACGCGGTTTATCAAGTGTTGGTACGGCTTGATCTGCGTGATCGACTTGCTGAGGTCACCCCAGAGCAGGAGATGATTCAAGCCGAAAAAATCAACGATCTGCCGCGCAGTATGCGGCAGGATGGGCGCAATGTAGTACGTCAATATTCGAAAAGCGTTCATGCAATCCGAGCAGAGCACATGAAGGTCACCGCCGGGTTTGGGGTTGTTTTTCGCCATTTCCCAAGGCTTATCCTCGTTGATCTGTCGATTGATAAGGTCGGCGACGCGCATGATTTCGCGTACGGCTTTTGCGAACTCGCGGCCTTCATACGCATCTCGGATAAGTTCTTCCGATCCGTAGGCAATCATTGAGTATCTTCGGGATCGAACCAATTCGCTTGGGTCTTCTTCAAGGACCTTTCCTTGGAAGTATTTGTTTAGGATCGCCGCGTAGCGACTGACGATGTTCACATACTTGCCAACGAGATCACTGTTGATTCGCGCGATGAAGTCATCGGAATTAAAATCAAGATCTTCGACGTTCGCGTTGAGTTTGGCTGCGATGTAATAGCGCAGCCACTCCGGATTCATTCCGAGCTCGAGATAGCGCAGCGGGTCGATGCCGGTGCCGCGCGACTTCGACATTTTCTCCCCCGACACGCCGATGAAGCCGTGGACGTAGACGTGGTCCGGCGTCTTGTAGCCGGAGTACTGGAGCATGGCCGGCCAGAACAGGGTGTGGAAGTAGATGATGTCCTTGCCGATGAAGTGGATCATCTCGGTGCCGCCGCCGGGCTTCACGAACGCGTCGAAGGCGATCCGCCTGCGGTCGCAGTAGTTCTTCAGGCTCGCGAAGTATCCGATCGGGGCGTCGAGCCACACGTAGAACCGGGAATCCTGATTCCGAAATAAGGCGGGTCGCGCGAGATGTCCCAGTCGGCGAGCGTCTTGTCGCCTTTGCCCTCGAGCCACTCTTTCGCTTTGTTCGCCACTTGTGGCTGGAGCCGGCCGGACTCGTTGGTCCACTCGCGCAGAAATTCCTTGCACTTCGTATCGGAGAGCTTGAAGAAGTAGTGCTCCGAAGACTTCAGTACCGGCTTCGCGCCGGAGAGCGTCGAATACGGATTCTTCAGCTTCGTGGGCGAATAGACGGTGCCGCAATTTTCGCAGGCGTCTCCGTACTGATCCTTCGCTCCGCAGTTCGGGCACTCGCCCTTGATGTAGCGATCGGCGAGGAACATGCCTTTCACCGGATCGAAGAGCTGCGCTATCGGTTCCTTGTAGACGAGTCCCGCCTTGTCGAGCTTGCGGTAGATGTCCTGCGAGAGCTCGGTATTTTCTTTCGAGTGAGTCGAGTGCCAGTTGTCGAACGCGATGTGGAACCCGTCGAGGTATTGCTTGCGCCCCTTTGCGATTTCCGCGATGAATTGCTCAGGCGACTTCCCCGCCTTTTCCGCAGCGAGCATGATCGGGGCGCCGTGCGCGTCGTCGGCACCGATGAAGTGCACTTCGTGGCCCTGCATGCGCTGGAACCGCACCCAGATGTCCGCCTGGATGTATTCCATGATGTGGCCGATGTGGAACGGGCCGTTCGCGTAAGGCAGGGCGGTGGTGACGAACAGCCGGCGGCGCATGCTGACTTTCAAAAGCCGTCATTCTATCGCCTCGCGCCTCGCGTCGGGCGCGCTGCGGGTCGGGGTTCAGACCAGAGCGATCAGCGTCGCGATGATGGCCGCCACCCCAATGGTGGCGGCCATGATCACGTTTTCGCGCTGGCCCCAAGGCCGCTCGCCGGGGCGCAGGGCCCGGTCGCGCGATATCGACGTCGCCGAAATGGATTTTGTCGATACGAACTCGGTCGTCCCGTCCGCGCCGATCTGACGCATCAGGCGCTGGGTCGCTTCCTGCGAATCGAACGCACGCGAGATGCCCTTGGTCGGCGAGGGCGCCGGCGCGTCCTCCTCGCCCGCATCCGCTCCCGGATTCTGCGCAATCGGGGCCGCCGCGCTCTGCGGCACCACCGGGATCGGCGGCCGTGTCGATAAGAGGGCGGGACCCGCGCCTTGCTGACCCGTTTCCATCTGCTGCCTGCACTCGCGCAGGTCGTTCGCAAAATCGGCCGCGCTCTGGTAGCGTGCCTCCGGCGCTTTGGCGAGCACCTTGGCGATGATGTAGTCGAGCATCACCGGCACTTGCTGATTGGCCGAGCTGGGCGGTGCGGGATCGTGGTTGGTGATCTGATACATCAGCGCGCTCAGGCCTTCTCCGTTGAAAGGGGTGGTCCCGGTCAGGCACTCGTAGAGGATGACCCCCAGCGAGAAGATGTCCGAGCGATGATCGGCGCGCTTTCCCACGACCTGTTCGGGCGAAATGTACTTGGGCGACCCCATGATCACGCCGGTCTGCGTGCGGGTTTCGCTCGAGCGCATGCGGGCGATGCCGAAGTCGGCGATTTTCGCCCGCCCTTCCGGCGTGATCATGATGTTGGCGGGCTTGATGTCCCGATGCACGACCTGATGCTGGTGGGCGTAGGCGAGACCCTCTCCGACCTGGGCAGCGATGTCGACCGCTTGCACGACCGGGAGCGATTGCCCTTGGGCGAGCATCTCGCGCAGCTCCCGGCCTTCGATGTACTCCATGGCCATGTACACCAGGTGCCCGCTCTTTCCGATGTCGTAAATGATGATGATGTTCGGATGATTGAGGCTGCCCGCCGCCTTGGCCTCGGTGTAGAAGCGCGCCTCGTACTCCGCCATGCCCTCGTGCCCGGCCTCCTCCGTATTGATGGTCTTGATCGCCAAAATGCGGTTGAGCATGGGATCGTTCGCGCGATACACCACACCCATCGCGCCTTTGCCCAGCTCTGCGACGATCTCGTAGCGGCCCAGCAGCCAGGGTTCGGTCATCGTCTGGCTATTTCTTCGGTTTCACGCTGCGGAATGCGGGACCCCAGATCGGGTGTCCGGTCTCGTCGTCCCGGAGCTCGAATGAGGAATCGACCTCCAGCACCATGCGGAATTCGTTGTGGCACTGCTGAATCCGTCCGGCGGCGCAATGGATAAAAGCGAGATATTTGTGGGCGTTCGCCCGGTTGGACGTGCCGCGCAGGCCGTCGTCCAGGCTCAGCTGCAGCAGTCTCGCGGCGTAAGCGTGCTCGCCGTCCTCGTAGGCTCTTATTCCGAATTCAAGTTCCGTCTCGCCCTTGCTCGAGAACGTCCCGCATCCGGACATCACCAGGCAAACGAGCAATGACGCGAGTGCGCGGTAAGCGGCCATACCCCTTTAGCGGCGGAATCGGTGCGTGATGCTGAGCTCCGTGCCCGGCTTCAGTTCGACTGTCTGGACGTGGGCTGGGAACGACCCATTCCGCAACTCTACCCGATGCCTGCCCGGCCTGAGAGGGATAGCCCGCAGCGGCGGACTCACCCCTTGTCTCGTCCCGTCCACGAAGACCTCAGCCCAGGGCAGGGCAACGATATTGAGTGTCGCATCGCGTGGCGTGGCGGGAACTGCTGCGGCGACCTCCGGTTCGCTCGGCCTCGGCGGCGACGTCACTTCCTTGAGCGCCGCCCCGGTCTCGTTCACTCTCGCTTGTTGCGCCGGCGCACCGGCTTTGGGGGTCGCGACTGCGTCCCGCGCTCTGCGTGGCGCCGTCGATTCCCTGGTTTGCGACGGCGTCTTAGGCTCGTCCGCCTGCGGAAGGGCGGACTCGGGCGCCTCGACTTTGGCCGGCCCGATCCGGGGCGCTGCCGCGGGCGGCGCGACCGATACCACCGTTCTCACCTCGTCGTCCGAGTTCCGATGGCTGCGCGCGATGACTCCGGTCCCGACGATCAGAGTGAACGCGAGCGGGGCGGCAACCAGCAACTTACCGTTGACCGCCAGCGTGTCCGGCCAGGTCCTGACCCGCAACTTCAGGAATTTGGGGATGTGTAGGCTCGGAAGACGCAGGACCGGTTTCGGTGCAGGCACCGGGACCGTGCGCCGCAGATTGCTCGGGGCCGAGCTGATCGCGTAGACCTCGTGCTCGCGCACGTGCTTGTCGGTCTTGGCTCCCTCGTAGTGAAACAATTTCGCGTAGTCCTCGGAGAGGCGCGCCATCACGTCGTAGTAGGAGCGCGACACGAGGATCTGGCCGGGTTCGGCGAAGCTCATGACGCGCTGCGCGACGTTGATCCCGTCGCCGATGATGTTGGGCTGGCCGTTGATGTCCTTGACGAGCCTCACCGGTCCGAGGTTGACGCCGACGCGAATCTGCAGCTGCGGGCCGCTGGTGACGTCCTGTCCGGCAACGGCATCGCGCAGGCTCATTCCAGCGAACAGGGTGTCTTCGGGGTCTCCGAGAAAGCTCACGGCCGCGCCGTCCCCGGTGTCGAGGATGATGCGGTCGTCGGTGGCGACTCCGGCGATCGCCTCGGTCAGAACGGCGTTGAAGCGTTCCTTCAGCGCTATTTGCTCGGCGACCGAGCGCTGCGAGTACTCGACGATGTCGAGAAAGAGCACGCTGCAGATGAATGTTCGATTGGTATGCTCCGCCATTTTTGTCCGCCGCAGTCTGCCTGCCGGGCTACTCCGCACGTGTGCGGCCCGTGTTCCCTTGGGGTTCCATTCTACCGCGGCAGCGCTCGGCAGGCACCGGAAAGTTGCTAGAATATCAACCCATTGCCAGAGTCGGTAGCCCTTCTGCGCGAGCAAATCGCGTGAGCACCATGTCAATCACTCAGGAACAAGTTCACGGAGCGCTCAAGGAAGTCCTTGACCCGAATACCGGCAAGGATTTCCTCGCGACCAAGTCGGCGAGAAACATAAAAGTGGAAGGCGGCAGCGTCTCGCTCGAGATCGAGCTCGGCTATCCCGCCAAGACCCAGCTCGATCCGATACGCAAACTCGTCGCAGGAACGCTCCGCCGTATCCCGGGCGTGAGCGCCGTGAACGTCAGTGTCACGAGCAAGATCGTTTCCCACACGGTGCAGCGCGGGGTCAAGCTGATTCCCGAGGTGAAGAACATTGTCGCGGTCGCCTCCGGCAAGGGCGGAGTGGGGAAATCGACCACGGCCGTGAACCTGGCGCTTGCGCTCGCGGCGGAAGGAGCGAGCGTCGGGGTGCTCGATGCCGATATCTATGGACCCTCACAGCCGATGATGCTGGGCATCACAGGTCGGCCCGAGTCCAGGGACGGCAAAACGCTCGAGCCGATGATGGGGCACGGCGTCCAAGCGATCTCGATCGGCTTTCTCATCGACATCGATACCCCTATGGTTTGGCGCGGGCCGATGGTGACGCAGGCCCTCGAGCAGCTCCTCAAGGACACCCGCTGGAAGGACGTCGATTACCTGATCGTCGACATGCCGCCCGGAACCGGAGACATCCAGCTCACCCTCGCCCAGAAAGTGCCGGTCACCGGGGTGGTGATCGTCACCACCCCCCAGGACATCGCGCTCATCGACGCCCGCAAGGGACTCAAGATGTTCGAGAAAGTCGGCATTCCCATCCTCGGGATCGTGGAGAACATGAGCACCCACATCTGCTCCCAATGCGGTCACGAGGAGCACATCTTCGGGCAGGGCGGGGCCGAGCGCATGTGCAGGGAGTACGGCACCGAGCTGCTCGGCTCGCTGCCGCTCGACATCGCAATTCGCGAGCAGGCGGATTCGGGCAAGCCGACCGTGGTGGCCGACCCGGAGGGTCGGGCGGCGGAGATCTACAGGGCGATCGGGCGCAGGCTTGCGGTCAAGATCGCGGAGTCCGCCAGGGACATGACCTCGAAGTTTCCGAACATCGTCGTGTCCAAGAACACCTGAGGGGCTCGCCACCGATGAGCATCAAGTCGGACAAGTGGATCCGCCGAATGGCGGCCGAGCGCCGCATGATCGAGCCGTTCGAGCCGGGGCAGGTGAAGGAGCTCAAGGGCCAGCGCATCGTTTCCTACGGCACCTCGAGCTACGGGTACGACATCCGCTGCTCGAATGAATTCAAGCTGTTCACCAATCTCAACTCGACCATCGTCGACCCCAAGAATTTCGACGACAAGTCCTTCGTGGACGTCAAAGGCGACTCCTGCATCATCCCGCCCAACTCCTTTGCCTTGGCGCGAACCGTCGAGTACTTCCGCATCCCCCGGAACGTGCTCACCATCTGCCTGGGGAAATCGACCTACGCCCGCTGCGGGATCATTGTCAACGTCACGCCGCTTGAGCCCGAATGGGAGGGGCACGTCACGCTGGAGTTCTCCAACACCACGCCGCTGCCCGCCAAGATCTACGCGAACGAGGGCGTGGCCCAAGTGATCTTCATCGAATCCGACGAGGTCTGCGAGACCTCCTACAAGGACCGCGGCGGGAAATACCAGGGACAGAAGGGCGTCACACCGCCCAAGATCTGAATTCACCCCCACTCCCTATTGCGTTTCGGGTTCGTCACGCCTACCATTCGTTGTGGTCTAACCGCGGCGGAGCGAGCCGCCGGCGCGCGCGGGAGGCGCGCAGAATGGGGAAAATTCAGCTTGATTTCGGAAGCGCAAACCCTATAATCGCCCCCATACGGGCTCCGGTTCGGTTGTCTGCAAAGCGGACGGTCAAACCCGGGCCCTATGCTTTTGGAGATCGGATTTTGGACTGCAAACCACCCGAAAAGGAGGTCATCATGACAAGCAAGAGAGAGCACTGCGGCTCGCAGGATTTTTTCGCACTCGACATTCCCGTAACCTAGGTTCGTCCTGGAGACCCAAACGATGCAGATGCGTGCCGGCGTAGCTAAAAAGACCATCCGATCCATCCGACAGCAGGCATTCGAAGCAACCCACCTCTTCGACTCGCACCCCGAGTCGAGCCTGGATTTCGAGAAAGTCCGGGCGGCAGTCAAAGACGGCTACGACAAGCCGTTCCTCCTGATCGATTCCGCGATCGTCCGCGAGAAGACTAGGCGCTTCACGGCGGCGATGCCGCGCGTGCTGCCGCACTACGCGGTCAAGGCCAACCCCGATCCCCGCGTCCTCAAGCTCATGCTCGAGGAAGGCGCCGGATTCGAGATCGCTTCCATCGCCGAGCTGGACCTCCTCCTCGCCCTGGGCGTTCCCGCGGCCGATGTCTTCTACTCCAATCCGGTGAAATCGCGCGACCAGATCGCCTACACCGCCTCGAGGGGCGTCCAGTGGTACGTGATCGATTCGGTCGAGGAGCTGAAGAAAATCCAATCGATCAAGGCGGACGCCAAGCTCTACCTGCGCGTCGACACGCCCAATATCGGCAGCGACTGGCCCCTCGCCGGCAAGTTCGGTGCCCATGCCTCCGAGGTGCGTGACATCGTCGTGACCGCGGCGAAACTCGAGGTCGACCTCGCGGGCGTGGCCTTCCACGTGGGCTCGCAGTGCCGCAACCCCGAAAACTGGCGCGTCGGCATCGAAAAATCGCGCGCGGTTTTCGACCAGATGCTGAAAGCAGGTCTCAATCCGCGGCTTTTGAACATCGGCGGGGGTTTCCCGGTGAGGCACGTCAAGCCCATTCCCGCGATCGAGGTGATCGGCGAGGTCGTCAACCGGGCGCTGGACGCGTTTCCCGCCGCAGTGAGGGTGATCGCCGAGCCGGGCCGGTTCCTGGTCTCCGACGCCGGCTATTTCGTCTGCCGCATCATGGGGACGGCGACCCGCGCGAACAAGCGTTGGATGCATCTGGACGCCGGGCTTTTCGGCGGCATCATCGAGACAGCCGAAGGGCTCAAGTACAAGATCCGCACCGACCGCGCCGGACCGGACATCCCCTGGAACGTTGCAGGACCCACCTGCGATTCGATCGACGTGGTGATGCGCGACGAGCCGCTCCCTTCCGACCTGCAGGAAGGCGACTATATTTACCTCAGGAACGCCGGCGCCTACACCACGGCCTACGCGAGCGGCTTCAACGGCTTCCCGCTGCCAGAGATCCGCGTGATCTGACGCCCCGGGCGCGCAGCAAAGGGCGGCCGCGAGCCCGGGCTCGGGGTGGCGCCCGCTAGAACAGCACGCCCTTCGCGGCGGCCTGAGAGGAGCGGTGGACACCAGTTTGTCGCAAGCGAGCATCTTGATCGTCGATGATGACTCGAGGAGTCTCTTTGCCCTGCAAGAACTCCTGCAAAGCGCGACGCAAAAAGTTGTTCTTGCAAATTCCGGCGAGGAAGCTCTGCAATGCGTTTTGAAAGAGGACTTCGCAGCCATTCTCCTGGATGCGCGCATGCCGGGGGTGGACGGGTTCGAGACCGCCAGATTGATCCGGGAGCGCGAACGATCGCGGCACACCCCGATTATCTTCCTGACTGGCGCCGCCGAGGACGTGCACTCGGTGTTTCGCGGGTACGAAGCAGGGGCCGTCGACTACATTGTCAAGCCTCCGGTTCCGGAGATTCTGAAATCCAAGTTGTCGGTCTTTGTGGAGCTCTACAACAAGAATGCGGTATTGATTCGGGAGATAGCCGAACGCAAACGCGCCGAAGAGCACTTGAGGAAATCGGAGGAAAATTTGCGTGCACTGGCGGCTCATCTGCAATCCGTGCGCGAGGAGGAGTGGACGCGGATCGCGCGCGAGATTCATGACGAGCTCGGTCAGTCGCTGACGGGGCTGAAAATGGATTTGACCTGGGTGGCGAACAGGCTGCCTGTTGATCAGCGAGTGCTCGCCGAGAAGACGAAGTCGATGTCCGGCCTGATCGACAACACCATCCAGTCTGTCCGCAAGATCGCCTCCAGGCTGCGGCCGGAGGTACTGGATCAGCTGGGGCTCACCGCCGCCATCGGCTGGCATGCAGGAGATTTTCGCAAGCGCACCGGCATCCGGTGCAAGCTCTCTCTTCCTTCTGACACGCTGATGCTCGATCGCGAACGTGCGACGGCCGCGTTCCGTATTTTCCAGGAATTGCTGACGAACGTCGCGCGCCACGCGGGCGCGACCAGGATCGATGTTGCGGTGCAGGCAGAATCCGGCGCTCTCGTGTTGACGGTCGAAGACAACGGCAAAGGCATCGCGGAATCTGCGATCTACGACCCGAAATCGTTGGGGCTTTTGGGAATGCGGGAGCGCGTGCTTCCGTTTGGCGGGGCCATTGAAATCGCCGGCGCTCAGGGCAAGGGGACCAAGGTGAGAGTGTCCATCCCCCTCGGCTTGAAGTAGAATTTGTAACCGCACCTGCGGCGACCCAGTGCCGCAACCCGTTGTGTTGTGGGAATTGCTTCCGGGGAGGCTACGCCATGAGAATTCTAATCGCGGACGACCACGCGGTCGTTCGGCGTGGTCTGAGAGAGATCCTGGCCTCGGAGCACGATATGGACGTGGTCGGCGAGGCCAAGAATGGCGATGAAGCGCTTGAGCTCGTTCGCAAGCTCGACTGGGACGTCGCCGTTCTCGACTTCTCCATGCCCGGCCGAAGCGGGGTGGAGCTGATCAAGGAGATAAAACGCCGGCACCCGGGTCGTCCGGTCCTCGTTCTGAGCATGCTCCCCGAAGAGGCGCATGCCGCGCAAGTGTTCAAGGCGGGTGGCTCGGGCTACATCAACAAGGAAAGCGCAGGCGAGGAGCTGACGGCCGCCATCCGCAAAGTGGCAAACGGGGGCAAGTATGTCAGTGCGAACTTTGCGGAAAAACTGGCAACCGATCTCGCCCCCGACGCCGAAAAACCTCTTCACGAGTCTCTTTCCGACCGCGAGTACCGGGTGATGTGGCTGCTCGCCTCGGGCAAGCAGATCAACCAGATTGCGGCGGAAATGTTTCTGAGCCCCAGCACCATCAGTACCTACCGGGCGCGCATTCTCAAGAAACTGAAGCTGACGGACAACGCCGCGCTTGTCCGTTACGCGGTCAAGCAACAGCTCATCTAGGTGCGTCGCCGCGCAGCTACACCGAGTCGCCGACTCGCTACAAAAAGATCAAGCTTTCGCGATAGTGAGCGGAAGGCCGGCGCACTATCATGATTTCTCGCCGGTTGGGTACTGTCGAAGGGAGCCATTTAGATCATGGGCGGCGGCGCCATACTCGTAGTCGAAGATGAACCCATCACGCAGAAGCTGATCGCGGTCAACCTCGAGCGTGCCGGGCACAAGGTGATGCGCGCGGGCAGCGTGCCCGAGGCCGTAGCGGCCATCCGCGAGGTACTGCCGGATCTGGTGCTCCTCGATTGGATCCTTCCCAACGCGACCGGAGTGAGTTTTGCGAGGCAACTGCGCACCGATCAGCGTACCAAGGACATTCCGATCATCATGCTGACGGGCCGTACACAAGAAACGGACAAGGTAACGGGGCTCGAGGCCGGAGCGGATGATTACATCACCAAGCCCTTCTCCCCACGCGAGTTGCTCGCGCGAATCAAGGCGGTGATACGCCGGCGCGCGCCGCTCCTGAGCGACGAGGTCGTGGAAATCGCAGGCCTCAGGCTGGATCCGGCCGCACACCGGATTACCGGTAACGGTCAAAAAATCGATCTCAAGGCTACCGAGTTTCGTCTGCTGCATTTTTTCATGACTCACCCGGACCGGATCTACAGCCGCGCCCAGCTTCTCGACGAAGTCTGGGGAGACCACGTCTTTGTGGAGGAGCGCACCGTTGACGTCCACATCCGCAGAGTGCGGCAGGTGCTCGCCCCGAGCCATCACGAAGGTCTGATCGAGACCGTGCGCGGAATGGGCTACCGCTTCCGCCGCCAGCTGGCCTGAGGCCCGCGCTCCTGCGCCGGGTTTTCCGCCGCTGGTGGGCTATCCGCTCGATGGAGTTCGCAGCTGGTGGCGCACTTCGGAAAGTGCGCCCGGAGCAGCTCAGAAGGCTTCCTGCTTTTTAAGCAAGACAAAGATCGTCTTCACCACTATCTGCAAATCGAGCTGCAGAGACCAATTTCTCAGGTAATCGAGATCATGCTCGATTCGCAACTGCATCTTGTCGAGCGTGTCGGTCTCCCCGCGCAAACCGTTGACCTGCGCCAGCCCCGTGATGCCCGGCTTGACTTTGTGCCGGATCATGTAGCCCTTGATCAACCGGCGGTATATCTCGTTGTGCGCCACCGCGTGGGGGCGCGGGCCGACGACGCTCATGCGGCCCTGCAGCACGTTGAAAAACTGCGGCAGCTCGTCGAGCGAGCGCTGCCGCAGAAACGCGCCGAGACGGGTCACGCGCCGGTCATCGCGCGTGGCCTGCTTGATCACATTCCCGTCTTCGAGCACGGTCATCGTGCGGAACTTGTAGACGACGAACTCTTTGCCGTCGAGTCCGTAGCGGCGCTGCTTGAAAAGCACCGGACCGGGCGAACTCAGCTTTACGCTGATTGCGATGACAAGCATGATAGGCAAGACCAGCGCGAGGATCACCGATGCGAGGACGATGTCACTCGAGCGTTTGATCAGACCATTGATTCCGTAGAACGGGGTTTCGCAGGCTGCGAGCACCGGAATCCCGCCGATCGTATCCATGCGCGCCTGGATCAGATCAAACAGGAAGATGTCCGGCACGAAGTAGATCGAGGCCGTCGTGTCGTGCAGCTCGTCGAGCAGCTTGAGGATACGGGGCTGCGAAGCCATGGGCAGCGTGACATAGATCAGGTCGACATGATGGGTTTTCACGTACGACGCGACCTGGTCCAGCGGGCCGAGGATCTCGCCGGGCCCAACGCCGCCGATGCGCTCGGGGCTGCGATCGTCGAAAAAACCGGCCAAGCGGATGCCGAGAAACGGGGTGACTTGAATCCGTTCGGCGAGCTTGCGGCCAAGCTCGCCTTCGCCTGCGATGACGGCGACTCTTTGCACGCCCTCCGCCGCGAGCAGGCGCAGCAGAACGACGGGCATCAGCGCGCGCGCGGCGAACAGCGCGACCGGAGCGCCGAGTACCCAAGTGAGGATGACGCGCGGATCAAAGGAGCCGAGGGTCCGGGTCGCCCAACCGATAAGCAGCAGGAGTGCGACGACAACAAACCAGCTCGACATGACGTCACCGGCGAGCGCTCTGAGGCTGGTGCCTTTCGGAGGGGTTCCGGGGAAGGTCAGCGAGAACACGATCAGCGCGAGAATCAGATAGGGGCCTTCGAACGTCTTGCCGAATGCAAAAGCGGACAACAGCAGCGCAGCGATCGCCACGAGAGGATCGAGCGTCGCCTGCACCAGCGCGGCAGGCGCGAGCCGGTGATCGAGGAATAGGCGATGGGATTGGTGCGCGGCGAGCAAAGGAAGGGACCTGTGGATCCTGGCTATTTATTCATGGCAATCGAAACCCTGTCCTGTAACGATTCGCTCCGACTTTCGCAACACGGTAGCGCGCAATTGCAACCGCTGCGGACACGACGGGTTAGCTCCAAAGAACTACTTTCACGGATGGTGCCTATCGCCGGTGTGTGGAATTGCAGCCAGCCATGCCGCGGGAAATCTTAGCTTCGCCTAGCGGGAGCAGCGTCTTATGGCTAGCGGGCGACGCGTTCTCGGACCGGCCTCGCCGGTGCGTTGCTGAAGACTCAGCGGCTGGGAGGCGTGAGTGAAATACGAGTACAAACAATGGGTTGCTTCGGAGACTCGGCACTCAAAATCATTTTCAGGCAGTTCACGTTCATTTAATACGCGCTACTCATATTACACACGCTATTCGTACATTACCTAGGACGACTCTTGTATTCCGGGAGGGTTCTCTCATGCAAGCAAGCGAACACCAGCTCATTGCAGAACGTCAGTCCGAGCTGCCCGCGTATCAGTCTCCGGTGAGCGGCGCCACGTCCGGTAGCGCGGCCTTATTGGACCCTCTTGAGCTCGAATCGCTCAAGCTCATCATGGATGCCTCGCTTCGGGTGCACGCGCGACATCACTTTTTTACATGGACCCAGGGCGTGCTGCAAGACCTGGTGAAGCATGAGGCGCTGATCTGCGCCCTGCGCAATGCCGAGCCGATGTCCTTTCACGTCGACAGTTTTTCGACGTCTCCTCTCGAGCCCGCACTCTTCAGCGACGTGTTCCGCCAGGATACATCCATGGTGCCGCACATCATCAAGACCTGGGAAGAGAACTCCTATCGGCCTGTAGTCTGCGAGACGGGGGCCGCGAGTCCGTTCGCCCAAAGCCCGCTGGCGCGCGAGCTCAACCGCATAGGGGCGGACACGGTAGTCACGCACGGGACGTACGATGCTTTCGGAAAACCGACGAGCTTATTCACCTTCGCCTGCCGGGCGCAGACGATGGGCCCTAGGCAAGTCTATTGCATAGAACTGATCGTCCCGTTCCTGCACCAGGCATGGGTGCGCACCCAGATCGACCGGCCGGCCGAAAGCGCTGGCGCACATCCCGGCGGCGCGGGCCTTCTTACCTCGCGCGAGCAGGAAATACTGAAATGGATTCACCTCGGCAAGAGCAACATCGAGATCGGAACCATCCTGGAGATCAGCCCGCTGACGGTAAAAAATCACGTGCAGAAAATTCTGCGCAAGCTGAATGTTCAAAACCGCACTCAGGCCGTCGTCAAAGCGCTGACGCTGCGCATTCTCAGCAACTGAGCCCGGTGAAATCGGGCCTGCACCCTTAGTTCTGTCTACCCATTCTCGCGGGGCGTAGCACTCGACTCAGTGTCACGTTGACCTTTTACTCTCCGGAGTGATTCATTTCGCTTCTTGAGAGGAAGGTACGATGAGAACAAAGCTGATGCTCGAAGCGCTCGCCGCTTGGCTGGCATTGGCAGCGGCGTCCGGCCAGGCTTGTGCTTCCATACAAGCCGAAACCGGCGCCAACAGCGTGCTCCGCGCCAACAGTGTGTTGACGATGGTCGCCAATCCAGAGGCCTCAGACGAAATCGCAACGCCGTATTCAGACGGAAAGGTCCCTGCGAACGGGAGCATCCGCGCCAATGCAGACGTTGCGCTACTGACGTCGGCTGCGGCCACCCGGAAGGGGACCCGAACGCGATTGACGGCGGGCGTCCATGCGCCGGCCGGTAGCCCTTTCGGCACGGAGTTGAAACTGGCGGTCTTCAACCAGCACGACGTGCTCGGCGCGTCGCAGCCGCAGGGAGTCCTAGTGGCGGCAAACGGCGACAGCGGCCAGATCAAGGCAATTCAGCCCGTTCGGGATGAGGCCTTGGACGCAGAGAGATTCTACCTCGTCCCGAATGCCAAGCTCGCCCCGGAGCCGAGGGTCGCCTTCCCGGAGCCCGGCAATTGGGCCACGGTGTTGGCGGGGCTGCTCGGCGTGATTGCCATCGCGCGTCGCCGTATGGCGCTGTGATGACGCGTGAAGGGACGCCAGCGGTCAAAACCTGATTCGCAAGAGGCGTTCGCCGATCGACTACCCATCTCAAGCGCGCCGTGGCACGCTTGAGGCATGGATTCCTGCAGGTCGAACCCGCTCTTCCATCTGGGGCGGCCGTGACTCCGATGCGCGGCGCCCAGGGCCACGCCGGCTTTTGGCTTCGAATCGTGGGCGGGGTAATTTCCGTCGCCGGCCTTTTCCTTCCGGCGGCGGAAGCTTTTGCATTGTGGGATGACAAGCTCACGCTGTTCGCCGAGGAGAAAGCGACTCGCGACGATAACGTGTTCCGCATCTCGAAGAACGCGGCGCCCGAGGATATCGGCGCGTCTTCGCGTGGTGATACTTACCGCACCACGTCCCTCGGGCTCAACTTCGACGTGCCGGTGAGCCGGCAGCGTTTTCAGGCGGCCTTCGCGAGGAACGATACCCGCTACGACCAACTTACCGCTCTCGACTTCACCGGCCACGAAGGGCGAGCGACGTGGTTGTGGCAGTTGGGCAACGACGCGAGCGGCCAGCTGGGGTATACGGAAACTTCGGCCCTGGCATCGTTCGCCAATATTCAGAGCAGCAGGCCCGATCCCCTCAGGACACGACAGGCCCTCTTCAGCGCTGCCTATCTCGTCACGCCGCGCTGGCGGCTTAACACGGGGGTAAGCGGACTGGAGTTGACGAACGGCGACCCGGCGCGCCAAGGCCTCGACCTCAACGTTCGATACACCGAGATCGCCTTGAGCTATGTCACTCCGGCCAATACCTCGGTGGGTCTCAGCGCACGGACCGAAGAGGGCCGTTATCCGAAAAGCTCCCCCGACAATGCTTACCGCCAGACCAGCGGGGGTGTCGTGGCCGACTGGGCACCTACTGGCGCGTCACACTTGAGCGTACGCGCCGATCGGCTCAACCGACGCTACGACCAGGTGTCGCTGCAGACCTTCGATTTCGATGGCTACACCGCCCGCGCTCAGTACGACTGGAAGCCGACCGGAAAGTTTTCGCTCGCCGCGGTCGCGCAGCGGGACATCTACCCTTACCAGGACATTGGCTCAAGCTTCGTGCTCGTGAAAGGGGTCGCGCTGCGCCCGACGCTCAGGGTGACAGAAAAAATCGACGTGTCGGGGACTCTCGATTACAGCATCCGGGAGTTCCTTCCCAGTCCGGGACAGGCACCGGGGGGCTCTCCAAGCCGAACCGATCGAGTGCGCTCGGGGACAGCGACGATCTCGTATCGGCCCGCACGGACCCTCACGCTGCTAATGAGCGCTCAGCGCGAGGGCCGTTCTTCAAACGTTGTTCCTGCTGATCCCACTGCCACCACTCCTGCCGTTCTTCCCGTCGATTACGTCGTCAACGTGTTCTCGATTTCGGCCCGAATCGCATTCTGAGCGGCGTAGAGCCGCTACTGTGACAGGTTCTTGACGCCGAAGGACGGGTTTCCAAGGCCCCAGACGGCCGCGCCCGTGCACATCATGGGGCGTCTTCGGGCTCCCCACGAGGGCACGGGCTGATTCTCGTAGCGGATCTAGCGGGCGGCCTCAGCGTACTATTGACCAAGCACCGCTCGGCACTACGCCGATGGAAGCGCCGGTCGACATCACGGCGCCGTTCATGAGCCAGATGGTGGTCTCGCCGGTCGCGCTGTTGCGCCACAGGATGTCGGACTTGCCGTCTCCGTCAAAGTCCGCGACTCCCGCGATGCTCCAGTTGAGATCCGTCGCCGCAGCGATGGGCACGTTGCTCGAAATCGTGGCTCCGTTCATGAAATAGATCGCGCTCTGGCCGGTCGTGTTGTTGCGCCACAGGATGTCGGCCTTGCCGTCCCCGTCAAAGTCACCGGTCCCTGCGATGCTCCAGTTGAGATCCGCCACCGTAGCGAACATGACAGCGCTCGAAATCGTGGCACCGTTCATGAGCCAGATTGTGTTATCACCGGTCGCACCGTTGCGCCACAGGATATCGGACTTGCCGTCTCCGTCAAAGTCCGCGACTCCCGCGATGCTCCAGTTGAGATCCGCCACGGGAGCGATGGACGCGCCGCCGGAAATCGCGGCCCCGTTCATGAACCAGATCGTGTTCTCGCCGGTCGCGCTGTTGTGCCATAGAATGTCAGACTTGCCGTCTCCGTTAAAGTCACCGGTCGCTACGATGCTCCAGTTGGGATCGGGTACCGTGGCGAACACGGCGGCCCTCGAAATCACGGCGCCGTTCATGAACCAGATTGTGTTCTCGCCGGTCGCGCGGTTGCGCCATAGGATGTCGGACTTGCCGTTTCCATTGAAGTCCCCGGTCCCTGCGATGCTCCAGTTGAGATCCGTCACCGTAGCGAACGTCGCACTGCTCGAAATCGTGGCGCCTTTCATGAGCCAGATCACGTTCGCGCCGGTCGTGCTGTTGCGCCAAAGGATGTCAGACTTGCCGTCCCCATTGAAATCGCGTGCGACGCGAACCGCGCGGGTGCGCTTCGAGACAGCGGCGGACAGCGCCGAGCTGTTGCCGGCGGCGTTGAAGGCGGCGACGGCGAAGCTGTACACGGTCGCAGGCGAGAGACCCGTGTTGCCGTAGGCGAGCGCGCTCGTGGTGGCGATCTGCATGCCGTCGCGGAACACCTTGTAGCCCGCCACACCCGCGTTGTCGGTCGAGGCGCTCCAGGACAGTTTGATCTGTGAGGAGGACACCGCGACCGCGGCCAGGCCGCCGGGGACTGAGGGGGCCGTGGTATCGGTCGCGGCTCGAGTGGTCGCGCTCGCCGAGACTGACTGGGCGGAAGCGTTCCCCGCCGCGTCAAAGGCCTGGACGGTGTAGGAATAGGTCGTGGAAGGCGTGAGGCCGGTGTTTTGATAGATGCTCACCGCTCCCAGAGTGGCGAGCAAGGCGCCGGCGCGGTACACGCGGTAGCCGGTGACGCCCACGTTGTCGGTGGAGGCAGCCCAGGAGAGATTGATCAGCGAGGAAGAAACGGCCGATGCGGAAAGTCCGGTCGGCGTTGTGGGGGCGACAGTATCGGCGGCGGCTAGAGTGGTCGCGCTCGCCGAGCCCGATTGGGCGGAAGCGTTCCCCGCGGCGTCTAGGGCCTGGACGGTGTAGGAGTAGGTGGCGGAAGGGGTGAGACCGGTGTTTTGATACGCGGTCACCGCTCCTAGGGTGGCAAGCAAAGTGCCTGCACGGAACACGCGATATCCGGTCACGCCCACGTTGTCGGTGGAAGCGGCCCAGGACAGATTGATCTGTGAAGAGGAGACCGCGGATGCAAGAAGTCCGGTCGGGGTCGAGGGGGCGGTCGTGTCCGTTGCCGCTGGCGTCGTTACCGAGACCGGTGTGGCGGTCCAGGCCGAATAGTTGGGGACAGCGTCGGCGGCGCTCACGCGGTAGTTGTACGTCGTTCCCG
>WNGC01001557.1_pt1 | contig 34020 bp, 30 predicted proteins | sample 5400051 | NCBI WGS metagenome assembly WNGC01 (sample SAMN13153368, study PRJNA577476) | soil metagenome | isolation source: 20 cm soil or saprolite under grassland replicate 2 | place: USA:California | collected 2016-06-15
GATACGTCTACGTAGGAAATGTTCCCGGCCATCCCTGGGAACACACCTACTGCCCCGAATGCAACTCGATAGCCATCAAACGTTACGGATTCGACATAACCGAATGGAACCTAGACGAGACAAATAGATGCGCCAACTGCAGATATCAACTACCGATCGTAGGAGGACTAAGCTCCGCTGTCTCTGAAGAAAGATTCCTACCAGTAATCAACTAAGCCGAGTCTTGATAGGCGGACACCGAACTCACATCGCTCAACCCGAATACCCCACCAGCTAACGGTAAGCTATCCCTGCAGAGCGGGCATGCGAAACGGTCCAAAAGTCGGATCCGAAGTCCATGTGGACGGCCGTATGTCCGCATGCTACGTTATTCTCCGAACGCTTCAATTCACAGAATCTTATCGAAACGTCTCTAGGGCGAATTGTGCTGGCCCGGTTCGTTTCCTTTCTTGATCTAGAACTCGATTCTAGAGATGCTCGCTTCTCTAGGATTATTTTCACAGGAAATTGTTCATTTGCCCATGTAATCTACGCTCTCGGGATCGAGAAATCCCGAATAACTAGGTAATCGACCGAGTGTATGGTCGAGCTATGTTTGGACGTAGATCCCAGTAGTAATCCGTATCTTACTTTCTCGCTGCCCGCTCTCCCGACACGATGTAAGGTACGGTCTCGCCAACATACGTAGCGTGGTCTGCTATTCGCTCCAAGTATCGGAGAATCAGGGTCCCTGACACAATACATTTCAGGTTTCCTTCGCTCTCCAGAGCGGACTTTTTGACGAAATCGAGATAGATGTTATCAACAACGTCGTCCATCTTCTTCAATCTACCCGCCAGTTCAACGTCTCGTTCAGTAAACGCTTTGATGCTGACTCGGATCATGTCCTTGGCTTGAGACCCAGCCTCCTGAACTGTCTGCCTATCACAGTCTGACAAATCTCCAAAGATCCCGATAACGTCAGAAATATCGTGGGCGTATCTTCCAAATCTTGAAAAACCATAAGCGACTTCCATGCATGATTTGATGAATCTGAGGTCCGACGCTACGGGCTGGTATCGGGCGATCAGTTCAACCGCTAACTCGCTCACCTCGTCTTGCAACATGCGAAGCTCTTCGGACCAGCTGTAGATTCGATCTCGCAGGTCTCTTCCTTGGACATAAGCGTCTATCGACGTGGATACGGTGTTCTGAGAGAGCTCTGCCATGTCGAGGACCATGTTTCGAAGCTTCTCCAGACCCATGTCCATCAGTCTTGGCATTCGTTTCTCTTCGTCCTAGCCAAATTTTCCCGTGAGATATCTCTCCGTTAACTCCTCGACGGGATTCTCAAAGAGGCTCGTCGTTTCGCCATACTCGATCAGTTGGCCCAAGTACAGGAATGCCGTGAAGTCTGATACTCTCGCGGCTTGTTGCATGTTGTGCGTAACAATCACTACCGTGTAATTCCCTTTGATGCTTGCAATCAATTCTTCTATCTTTGCGGTGGCTGTTGGGTCGAGTGCTGAACAAGGTTCATCCATCAAGATGACTTCTGGTTCAACTGCTAGTGCACGAGCGATGCAAAGTCGTTGCTGCTGGCCTCCAGAGAGACTTGCACCTGACTTATCCAGGTCGCCCTTAACCTCGTCCCATAGAAAGGCTAGCTCAAGGCTCTGTTGAACAGCTGTGTCAAGTACTGAATGATTTCTCTCTCCGTTCAGTCTTAGACCTGCGGCGACATTATCGTAGACTGACATGGTTGGAAACGGGTTAGGTTTCTGGAAGACCATTCCGACTCGCCGCCTTATGGTTACGGGGTCGACTCCTTTAGCGTAAATGTCAGAGCCGTCAAGTATTACTCTGCCTGAAGTCCTTGCTCTCGGGACTAGCTCATGCATTCGATTGAGGCAGCGGATGAGCGTGGACTTTCCGCACCCTGAAGGCCCGATTATTGCGGTGACTGAATGCTCACGGACCTCGATGTTGAGCTTTTTCAAGACTTGGTTATTCCCGTACCATGCGTCCAAGTCCTCGGTGCGGACCTTACTGTTCTCCAAAGTCCTGTGAGGCTGCAGAATCTCCTCTCTACTTAGGGGTTGTTTCTCTTCCGTCTGTAGGTGTAGTGTCAAGCCCGTGACCTTGTTGTGTACAGCCGTCCCCTAGTTGCCAATCTCACTCCGATGTTAACAACCAAGACCATGAGTATTAACGCCAGTGCTGCTCCCCACCCTTGGGCCTGCGCATAAGGATAGGGCAGCAGCGCCAGCCGGTATATTCGGATTGGAAGCGCGTCCATCGGGCTGTTTAGGCCTGAGAAGAAATACTGGCTCCCCAAGATAGTAAAGACTAGGGGGGCAGTTTCACCAGCCACCCTGGCAATCGCCAGCAATATTCCGGTAACAACGCCGCTCTTGGCTGTCGTTAATACGACGCTCAGAGTTGTTCTCCATCGTCTTATCCCGAGAGCCATGGAGGCGTCACGAATTGAATTCGGAACTAGCTTCAGGGATTCCTCTGTGGAGCGCGTTATTATTGGAAGCATTATGACGGACAGCGCAAGAGCACCTGCAATAACTGAAAAACTCTTGAAGGTTAGCACTATGAGAGTGAAGATTACGACGCCGATTACGACTGACGGAAACTCTGCCAGAACATCGTTTAAGAATCTGATAACTCGCCCGACAGGATTGTCTCCAAATTCTGAGAGATAGATTCCGGAAAGAACTCCCAAAGGCACTCCCATGATGATTGTAAGCCCCACCAAGAGAAGTGTGCCCTGAATAGCGGGCCCGATTCCGCCTCCAGCTTGTCCTATTACGCCCGGCGCTCTGGTGAGAAAATCTACGTTGAGTGATGATGCCCCGTTTTTCACGACATCATACAGTATGCTGACTAGGGGTATCATGGCTAGCGCAGCACAAAGTGCACCGATCCAGAGAGCAAGTTTGTTCTTGAATCGTCGCATCGAGTAGTTTGACATTTGTTACTCGACAGCACCTGCCTGCACTTTGAGTACTCTCCAGACAAGAAGCTGGGCAACGATGTTGATCGCGAATGCAATAGCGAAGAGGACCAGGCCAATGCCTAGTAAGGCGGCTAGTTGAAGAGACCCAGACTCGGCCTCGCTTAGTTGGTTGACTAGAATCGTGGCCATGGTTTGGCCAGGTTTGAACAGCGAGGTCGGCAGGGCCGATGCACCTGTTGCTCCACCTATGACCATAGTCACGGCCATCGTCTCTCCTACGGCTCTTCCAAGACCCAAGACCGCAGCGCCGAATATTCCTGACCGCGCATAACTCAGCACTGACATTCGAACAACCTCCCAGCGGGTCGCCCCTACGCTATAGGCTGCTTCCCGTTGAGAAATTGGAACTGAGACCATAACTTCTCGGGAGATCGAGGCGACTGTAGGAATGATCATTATTGCTAGAATTAGACCAGCAGTCAGAAAGTTCAAGCCATAAGACGTGCCACTGAAAATGGGCAGAAACCCAAAACTATTCTGGAGTGGAGATTGGACGTAGTTGGCCACCCAGACCCGGAGAACATAGAGACCCCATAGGCCGTAGATGATGCTCGGAACAGCCGCGAGGAGCTCGATGATATTAGACACGGCCACCTTTATGACGTCAGGTGCCATCTCGGCGAGGAAGATCGCGATTCCAAGACTAATCGGAACCCCGATGATAATCGCTATTGATGCTGTGACTAGGGTTCCTAGGATGTATGGAAGAGCGCCGAAACCGGCTGCAGCATCCCAATTGACTCCCGTGAGAAACCTGAAACCGAAGCTTGTCAAGGCCGGGAAGGCTCCTCGAACCAAGACCACCATTGATAGCGCGATGACGCCTATAACCGAAGCGGCGAAGACCAGGGAGCCGTACTTGAAGAAAACATCAGAGGAAGGGTGTTTCAAGCCCTCCAGCAACTTTTCAAAGTTCAATCGGTTTGACACTGACTATTGGCTCCAGAAGACCCAGATTCAGGAGAGATTGCCGAAAAACCAGACGGAGAGAATCACGGCCCAAGCCTTAGGTTGGGAGGCTCTGGCCGTTATAGGTTATCGATTTAATCGACGTTTCGTCGATCGTCACAATTGACTGAGGAAGAGTAGCATAATCGAGACTAGCCCCGGCAGATTGCCCTTCATGCACCATATACCATATGAAGTCGACTAGGGCCTTGGCCTTGTCCAGAGTCATCAACGGCCGAACATTCAGCTGCTGATAGACCAGAATGTAAGTGAAGCTTACTATTGGATACGAATTCGCTCCCGGTTCGAGGATAAGGCTGACCCCACTCCAATCATGGAGTCCCGTCGGTAAGCTACTGACATCGGCATTGCTTACAGCTGCAGTAATGTTGGCAAGCGTGGGCTCTACGAAAGACGACCGATCCTTGTTCTGGACAAAGGCGACGTTCATGTTGTTCTGGAGTGAGTACGCGACTTCCACGTATCCCATACTGTAAGGCGTCGTTAGAATGTCAGTTGCCACTGCTTGATTACCAAGGCCGGCCAGGAAGGTGCCTCCTGCAGCACTTGGCCATGATTTGCTCTGCGGATACTTCCATATCCCTGATTTGATCAAGTATCCTTCGATGATGAACGTAGTTCCCGACGAGTCACTTCTGTGAACGGTTGTGATGGTATTGGGAGGAAGACTGAGCCCGTTGTTAAGTGCCATTATAGCCGGATCATTCCATTTGCTTATGTTCCCGTTGAAAATCTCCGCGGCCACTGTCTCGTTCAAATGAAGCCCTGTTTGGACGCCTGGAATGTTGTAGGCAAGAGTGACTGCTCCAATTGTCTCCGGAATGGTAAGCGTGACATTTGGCAACGAAGAAGGAACGGGGGCGGCGTCTGTGCCAGCGAAGTCCACGACTTTGTTCGTGAAGTCTGTCACTCCAGTGCCGCTGCCCACGGGTTGATAGTTGATTTGGACGTTGGTATGTAATTTGTTGTAGTTGGAAGTCCATGCTGACAGAACGGGATATACCAAAGTGGAACCGTCACCGTTCAACTCGATTGTAGGCACGCCCGGATGCAACAATGCGTTGGTGAAATATCCGCCAAGTCCTGCTACTACGGCAACCACTATTAAGCTGATGATGAATATCGTTCTGCTTATTCCGCCACGCCTTACTATTTGCCCTGGAACGCTCGTCATGATTGACCAGCGTCCTAACCCCGAATACTGTGTAATTAACCGTCCCACTGATTATACGGAGCGGCTACATAGAGCCGGAGTCCACAATAGCCTCTCCCATTCTTGGAGCTTGACTTGCCACTGATCCTCCCCGTTGCGAACAAGTTGTTCGACGTCGTAAGCTTCTCCGCTTTCGCCCGTATCTGGATAAGAAGCTCTGATTGTTCGGTCGACGCAACCTTCCTGACCCGCCCGTACCTGTCGTGTACGAAGTCTTGAGAAACGGCCGGATGGCGCGACTCCAATTCGACTTCGCCCTTTAGGCGATGCAAGAAACGCCATGTGCAACTATTTTCCAAAGCGCCGCTAACTGTGTGCATATAAGTAGATGCCGGGCCGAGTATATAGTTGCCATAAATATATCCATATGTGTCAGTAGAGGTGCGAAATTGAACTCGGTTGAATTGCGAAAGCTGCAGATGACTGGGGGCGCGAGCTACACGGTTTCTCTGCCGAAGGACTGGGTGAAAGAGCAGGGTCTCAAAGTTGGCGACGTAGTGGCGATAATGCCCCGATCGGACTCATCATTAACGCTCATTCCCCATGAGAAGATCCCTACCGGTAAGAATCGAGGTGCGGAGGTTACTGTTTCTCCCTCAAAGGAGCAAGACAAGGAACAGATTCTTCGAACCGTCCTCGCCCAGTACCTTGCGGGATACGATATAATACGAGTAAGATTTCCCGCCAGTGCAAAGCCTGACCTGAGAACGTACCTAAGGGAGGCCGCGAGAAAGATGTTCGTAGGATCAGAAATCATCGAAGAGTCCAAAGACGAGCTGATAGTGCAATGCCTCTCCAGCTACGGCGATCTTCCTGCACCGAAGGTAATTTCCCGCATGAGCCTTATCGCGAAACTGATGCTGAGAGACGCGGTGGATTCTTTGAAGGGGCGGGACCCGGCCTTGGCCGAGGAGATCATTCGCAGAGATGAGGAGGTTGACCGATTCTACCTGTTCATTATTCGACAGCTGACAATGGCTGTTCTCAATCGAAGCCTCATCCTTGAGATAGGTTTGGCTGATCCGAGGGACTGCCTAGTCTATCGTGTCGTATCGAAGAGCTTGGAACGCATCGCGGATCACGCAACCACCATTGCCAAGATGTCCGCCAGCATCGAAAATCCGTTGCCGTCCCGCCTCGTCGATGAGATATCCAAGGCCAGCGACATTACGATCAGCGTGTTAGAGGACTCGCTAAAGGCACTCGCCAAAAGCGATGGGATCCTTGCCAACAAGTCGATAGCCTCGGCCGAGAGCGTTGAGAGAGAAGCTGAGAACGTGATGGACAAGCTCTTCACTTTCAAACTGAGCCCTAAGTCTACCGTCGCGGTCCGCCTCGTACTCGAGAGCCTCAAACGCATCTCGGAGTATTCGGAAGATGTCGCTGAAATGGCCATAAACCTAACGGCTCGAAGAACAGAACTCTATTGATTCCCTGACATATTACGACTTATCGCGTTGAGCAGGCGTCTCGTCAAGAAGTTTGTAACAGTTGTCCGTTGTCTGGGACCGCGGTGGGACCATCAATTACTCGTGATAAAAGAATCTTTGAAAACCTCGTATCGCTCGATATTGAATGTAGCTGGAGTTCCGACCTCAAGTCGCTCCATGCTCTTCACCACCGAGTGTTAATGGCAAGCAAGTCTTCCTCTCGAGAGAAGATGACTCGGACGAGTCTTAGCTTCAGACGGCAGCAGACCGTATCAGATATCCTCGAAATAAACCATCTCTAACCAACTAAGCGAGACAGTCAAAGAATACTATTCGCTCAGAAAAATCCCGACAGCGTCCACAAACGGCCAAACACGTCCCGACAAGACCGAAAAAGTACGTTTTCCAATTCTAGAAAAAGCATGCTTAACACCGACCCTCAAAGCTCTCCAAAACTCCCTGGAAACGAATCACAAGTTCGTAACATAGTTATTTACAGCTTGAACGCGAGGCTCATCGAACGCCGGGATCGCCTAGCCAGGTATGGCGTCGGATTGCTAAACCTGCCCAAGCGGGTGTGAAGATCCGATGGGCCTTAGGCCCTCGTGGGTTCAAATCCCACTCCCGGCGCCACCATATCCGAAAAGACCCTCTTACACCGGAGAATGGGGCGATATCATCATCGTAAAATTCATCGCAGATTCAGCAAAGAAGTCGTTCAGAATCCGCCCTGATCCGGGATCTGGGACGAGCATTTCATATGAGCCTAGTTCACGCTTGCAATGATACAGATGGATGCTTCTCGAAAAACGGCTGATCAGCCATTTCTGCGGGATAAGTCTACAATTTCGCCCAAAACTGTTTCAGATGGCGAGAAGACCCCTCCTAGAATTTACAAAAAAATTCCTTCCTGCGACACAAAACTTGGAAGCGGGACAGAGAGTCAGACAAGACAGTCTTGCGGGGGAAAAACGGCTAATATTCTGCATTATTTCTGAGCGGTAGGACGATTGACCATCAAGACTGACGAGAGGCCAGTTTTATTGAGCCTCAATGGCCGAGGGTTCTACGTGCTTCATTACTCGGCAGTCCCGGAAGAGAAACTCAGCAGAATTAGTTTCGACCTAGTGGATCCGAACACCGGTGAAGGCGGTTCAGCTGAAGCGCTAGTCGACCCCAAGCTTCTGGAAGACTTGAACTCTTACAACCTTGGAACGAACAAGGGACAAGCCTTCCTAATATGGATCGACACCAATAGTAACGAAGTCCGATGGCAATTACGCAAGACAGTGAAGAGCAAGACAGTGAAGAGTGAAACTCCAGGTTTCAACCCAGCTTAAATATCCGTTTTCTAGAAACCCCAGTCTAGGGGAATTACTCAGCATGAACTGTCCAAGATGCGGAAGCCCCATATCCACACCCCCTGAACGAGAGTGGACTTTCCAGAAATACCGTGTCTCTAGGTTCCGATGCAACAATGGCGACAAGTTCAACCTCTACGCTGGAGCGACAAAAACATTCACGATACCGAGACCTTCGAACTTCAGAGGTTTCTGCGAAAACTGTAAGACCCAGAATCCGGACCATGCAGTCTATTGCAAGAACTGTGGGACAAAGCTAGGCTTGTAACCCTCGCGTGACCCAGCACTCCTCCTAATCCTCAGAGCACAAGAATATTAACACCCAAGGCAAACAGCCCCCTATCCCAGTAGCCCGAGACAATTAGGGGACCACGCTTCAAATGACCATTGAGCCAGAGGGAGTTCTCACCGGGATAAGAGGAGGACTTAATCGAGAAAACATCTCAGCACGCTTCCGAGCAATCAGAAAGACCCTCGGCGGAATTCCTCGAGCAACTGTCCTACACTATTCGATTCTTAGCCTCACTCTGGCACTGGCTGCAATAATCCGACTCCTACCCCTGAGATGGGGTGCTTACATCAGCGAGTTCGATCCATATTTCAACTTCAACGATATGCGTCAGATAACAACCAACGGGTGGCAGAGCTGGTACGCTTACACTGACTTTAAAGCATGGTACCCCTTCGGAAGACCACCCGTTTCCACTAGTTACCCAGGCACTAGTTTCACGGGCACCCTCATCTACCAATTTCTCCAAGCCATCGGTATTAACATCAGTCTCTATGACGCAGCCGTCTATGCCCCAGTAATTCTGGGGGTTTTCGGCGTGCTGGTTGTCTACTTCTTCGCTCGAGATATTTGGGGCAAGAGCGCTGGGCTATTGGGAGGGCTCTTCACGTCGTTCAGTTCGAGCTTGATCAGCCGGACGAACCTAGGTTTCTTCCGAAATGAAGCGGTCGGAATTCCTACGATGGTCATGGCCTTCTTGTTTTTCATGCGAGCGATAAACCCTAGCCGGTCTTTGAAAAGCACAATCATCTACAGCATGCTCTCCAGCGTCAGTCTCATCTACATGAGCTTCGCTTGGGGAAGCTTCAGATACGCTGCCGAAGTACTGGGACTATTCACCCTGGCCTTGATAGTGCTGGGCCGCTACACTCCACGCTTATTGCTCTCTTATGGAATCACAATCGGTTTCTTCCTGTTCACAGGGACCGAACTACCACTGCTAGGGCACACATACCTTACGGAAAGTACAACGATTGCCTTGCTGGGAGTAATGGGACTCCTTGCAGTTATGGAACTATCAAGGCTGGCTCCGACCACTAGGGGTAGATTGGCCGTGCTAGGCCTCGCGGTCGCGGGGGTCGTGGCGATAGCAGTTCTTGGAGTGGGAACAGGGCTGATTTCCGCAGGACTACGGGGAAAATTCCTTGCGACCATAGATCCTTTCGTCAGGAACAACATTCCACTCGTAGCATCGGTTGCAGAGAATAGACCTTCTACCTGGTCAAGCCTATACCTAGAGATCGGCAGTGTCATACTCTTAGCTGTCTTCGGGTTCTTCTTTGCATTCCAGCGTCTGCGAGACAGCGATGTTCTACTCATCGTCTTCGGTGTAACCGGCTTCTATTTTGCCGCGAGCCTAGTCAGGCTGACCCTGATTCTAGCTCCTGCGATGGCAACGTTGGCAGCCATAACCGTTGTGGAGCTTGGTAAACCAGCGATGGACATAATTCAGCAGGCGGTCATATTTCCACGTCGCAAACTAAGGTTCACCAGCAGGGTGAGTAGAGAATTCAGCCTAGGAATCCTTCTCATAATCCTCATCCTGGTTGTACCCACATTCATCAACGCCGTGCAATCTGCCTACACCCCTACCACGATAGCTTCGGCGAGTCTTCCGGTACGAGGAAACTTTCCAGACTGGTTGCAAGCCCTCACCTGGATGAACAATAATCTGCCTTCTACCAGCGTAGTCTTCGCGTGGTGGGATTACGGCTACTGGATCTCAGTGAACACTGGGCTACACACTCTCGCTGATAACGGAACAGGAAACTCGACTCAGATACAGATCATAGCGACAGGCCTGATGCTGAACGAGTCGATGGCGGTAAACCTACTTCACCAGTACGGTGTAACGCACGTCGCGCTCTTCATCAGCTACAATTATCAATCTGGGAACTCGCCTCTGTGTAGCTCGACTGCTGGGGCCCCACCCGTCTGCGGCTATGGAGACGACAGTAAGTGGTACTGGATGGCCAGGATTGGGAACGGTACTCAAATCAACACGCCCCTCGGCCCTGCCACGGTCACATACCAGCAGAAGACCACGACCACGTCAAATGGTGCAACTCAAAGCGACTACATACGATACATCACCGTGAACGGTCAGATAGACAATGGCACTCGGATCACTAGCAACTTTCAGAATGTTCTGTGGCCTACTAGCAATACCTTATTGGGACTTCTGATGCGAAACAGCTATCCGACTAGCATCAATAACCCGCCTAGCCAAGACTCAGGAAACATGGGAGACCCAACGCCGCACTTCTTCAGTAGAGTTTTCGAATCCGTGAATAACTACGTGTTGGTCTACAAGGTCAATTATCCCCAGACACCTAGTCTTACGGCTATGCTCAGTAATCCCTACATCCCTAAGGGAGGCAGCAATGGCAACAGTATTACTGGAACCCTGACTTATCCCAACGGGCAACCCGTTACAAGCACGATCCAGGTATTTCTTCAGTATGCAAAACCTGATGACAAGACCTGGACGTTTATCGGAAATAGCACGATAACGTCAGGGACATACCAGATTAACTGGAACAAGGTTCCGAGTGGGACAAGCCCCATACATGTTAGGGCATGGTGGAACGGAGATCCAAGTCTTGGCTTGAACATAGCGCTGAGTGCTAATCAGACACTGATTCAGCTATAGCCTCGGTCGCCGAAGCGGATTCCGAACCTTTCATTCGGTACTTTGCGTACTTATCGTCTGGCGAAAACTTTGCGGGATGTGGGATCCTAGTCGAGGCTCCGCAGTTGGGACAGATGCTCTTCAGAGTGTACCGGGAGCATTGGGTGCACTTCCGCATCAGCCATTTCATCCAATCTTTCTTCCTTCTCCTCCTGCCTTCTTGATAGAATCGAGAATTTCTTCAGTCACGAGGTTCAGCGTTTTTTCGGCCGCTTCAAAACTTCCGGCTTCAACCTCTATCCGATACTTGGGCGCTCCAATTGTGTAGATCTTAATTTCGCTCCCTCTCGGCCTTCGGATCTTCTTCGCGCCGAGCAACGTCTGTCGGATAATCTCTAACCCTCCAGGCTTGTGGCAGGTGACTGCCACAGTTCCTCGAACCTTTGACCTCTCGAGACGTATCTTGGTCTTGGAGACTTCCGCGATGGCCTGGGCCCATTCCTCTGTTAGCCCCGCTTTGATTAGGGCCTCTGGACCTTCGTCCATGGCCTCTTCCAGCGGATCGTAGAGACCGCCGAATTTGTCTAGAATCGTGTTCTTGATAGTTTCTGCATCTTCCTCTGGCTTGTTCATTTTTTCGGCAGCGCTCTTGAGAATGGCCTCTGCCTTCCTCTCTTTCTTCCATTCAAGCATCTTCTCCGACTTTTCTCTTCCAGTAACTCGTCGGAGAGAGAGGTCTATCTGGTTCCGTTGAGGATTTACTCTTAGAACTTTAAGGACGAGTTTCTGGCCTTCTCGCGCGTGGTCTCGAATGTTCCGGACCCAAGTCGTCGCCATCTCCGAGATATGGACAAGGCCTTCAATGCCCGCGAACTCGTCGAGTTTGACATAGGCCCCGTAGTCTTCGACCCTCTTGACTGTAGCGACGACAAGGTCTCCCACTTCGGGAAAGATGACCTGAGAGGTCTGGGTCGACATTCGCCTAGACTCTTTCTAGCTCAACGACTGCAGAACTTCGCCACGAATCTTGGCCTTTCCACCGGCAGGTTGGGCTAGCAACTCGTCACAGACTGTGCATTTGACGTAGCTGCTGGATCTCTCAAAGACAATCTGTTCATTGGCGCATTTCAAGCATTTTACTCGAAGGAATATGCTTCGAGGTTTTGGAATTAATTCCCATCTCATCTCTATGCTCCAACCTCCAACTTTCTCAGCCTGATGCCCAATCTCATGAGTGTATAGTTACAGGTTCGGCATTTCAATCTGACGAGAGATTTTTTCGTTGTTTTGGCAGTTCGCTTTAGTTCTGGGAATTTCTGGCCTCCATAACCGTGCTTCCGTCTCTCCTGGCGACGGCTTCCCCAGGCCATGGTGCGGGCTTTGCCAGCTTTGTAAACGGTAACGGAGTGAGCTGTGTGATGCCCGCATTTGGGACAGTAAGTGTTGACCTCTTTTGGAAACTTCAATTGTGGCACCAGTGAAAGGCTTCGAGAGGGTCCGAGTCGCCCTTTTATTCATTATCCTGAACTGAGCTTCTTATCTCGACGGCAGCGCCCTGTCGGATTAGACTCTCTGCGTTTTCAAATGGTAACTTGGCAATGTCTTCCTTGAGGAAGGGTCCGTGAGTCTTGAGGTCTACTCCGATTATGGAGGGAACATCCTTGACAAAGCGCACCAAAAGACTTGTCTTGTCCCTGTTTATCTGACTAGATGGCTCTCGACCTTGCAAGAGTTCTTCCTTGAACTTCTCGTAGTGTCTAGAAACTCCGGAGAGGTCTTGGTAGACTTGCTTCTCAGAGGATTCAAGATTAGTTGACTGATCCTGGTTTGCATGAGTCCAGAGCTTTTCCAATCTCCGATCGACGAGTTGGGTGAGTAGCTGCTCCAACCTTTTCGTCTCTTCGTCCATTACGATGGCTTTGAGCGATTTTGGGTCGAGGTTTCTCTGCGCTTCTTTCAGTCTCTTGATGTAGGATGCGAGGTCTTTGAAGAATCCCTGTCTTAAGGGTTGAAGCTCCGGATTTTGGAGTTCTCGTTTCCAAGCTTGCTGTATTTCATCGTATGTGACCGTCAAAGACCGCCCACTTCAGCCGAATCCATGGTCCGCCTGGTTCCGTATCTATTATTCGTTGGCTGTGCCTAACCCACTGGTTCTGCTCTACGTTTGCACAGAAGAAGCATCGCCGCATAGGAGGGCAATTCAACCTCTTCGTTCAAGTAGGGTCCAAACTGTCTCTCTGCAAGCTGAAATCGGGGCGAGTCTTTGACTCGGATCCTCATTTCTCCCTGAAACGCTAGGGAGTCTCTGAAGGGGTCAAACTCGTCAAGCCTCTCTCTCGGCACCTGCATAGTCAGTAGCCCTGTGTGTCCATTTAGGGTCCCGGGGAGCCGGATGAGTCTGTGCACGTCCGTCGTCACTACCGTATCGATCTTGGCCGATCTTCTGTCGACCGCCTTCATTGAAAGACTCTTCCAGGTCGAAAGTCCGAATCCTTTCACTGAGCTCCAGAACGGTCTCTTGAAAAATTCGTCTCGATCCTGAGTCTTGATTGTTTTGACTTGGGCTGGGGACAATCCTAGCCGTTCTCCTTCCTCGCCCAAGACATCGTAGATTCCCGCAGCCATTCTTCCCCTCCAGCCAGGCTGACCTAGCTGAGGTCCCTCGATAACCTTCACTCCTCCCACGTTCACCTCATCCAACTCGTGTAATTGAGGGTCCAACGCTTGACCTAGAACGTAGCTCGCTATCTCCCTCCGCTCTTCTTCGCCCAGCACTTGAAGCTGAGTCGAGTAAACGTGAACGTGGTATCCTCGGTGACCCGAGAAGAATACTCGGAGGTTCGAAGGCTCGACTCCGAGATCAGAATACAATATTTCGAGAAGCTTGTTGGTCTCTTCTTTCGCCTGTTGTAGACACTGCTCGCATAGCCAAGTCCGCTCTTCCATCCGGTCGTTCTTGCATTTGGGACAAATCTTTGGCGCTCCACCTTTTCCCACGGTCCCGCATCCTTTGCATTTCCAGCTGTCGTGACTCGGTTTACAGGGTGTATCGAGGTGATCTGCGTCTATGTCGAAGACTAGATCAGCTCCTTTCCAGCCTTTCTCTTCCATGGCCGCAGTCGGTTCTTGGTAGTAGGCTGTTGAGAAGTAGACGTGGGCGGGAACTAGATCGCGGATGGCTCCTGAGAGAACGCTTGGATCTCGGAAGGCCCGGTGTCTCACCATGAATTTTTCCTTGAAGAGGAGGAATCCGTACTCTCTCTCCTCGGGATGCGGTGGTATGTAGAATTCTTTGTTGAGGCTCAGATAATATTCTTGAAATTTCCGGCGAATCAGTTGTTCAGTTGGGTTCGCGTTTTGGACCCTTGTTGGTGAGGGTTCGTGATTTTGACTTGTAGTAGCTGAGGGGGTTCCTGATTGTTTCACAGATCTCATCTGGCTTGTAGCAGACTCCATGGGTCTTGAGTGTGGTGCACATGGGACATGTATATTTGGTCCGGCCTCCCCTTTTTCCCCCGATGTGTTCGACCTGGTAGCGGGTCATTCTCTCTGAAAAGTCTGTTGCGGGCTTGAATAGTTTCACGACGTCTTCTTCTCCTGTTCCGATGTTGAGAAGAAAGGAAGCTAGTGTGAACCTGCCCATGTGCTGAACATTCTTTCCCTCGTCAAGACTATCGATTAGGTGACGGACGCATGGCGGCATCGCCTCAGGCATTGGAACCTTTGGGAGTTCAAACTTCGTTGGGACCCCTAACCATTTAACGACTAGGCCTCTTGCCCTCTCGACCCTGGATCCCAAGAGTTTTGGCACCTCGTTAGGCGTCCGGCTTGACCTTTCTAGTATCTTCGTCCTCACCTCTTCTTCCATTAAGCGGGCTGCCTCGTCACGTGTAACGTAGACAAACCCGTGGTCTAGGATTCTGTTCGGTAGGTTCCAGCGTGGTTCTCTGAGGTGGACTGAGTTGTGAAGGAAGTCCGATAGGCTAAGGGCGAAGTCGTAGAATCTCTTGCCTAGCTTGACGTCCAGCCGTTTGACCTTCCACATGAAAGTTGTGGATGCAATATACTCTAGTTTGTCTGGGTCTTCTTGTCTGAGTAGTTCGTAGGCTCTCTTCGATTCGGCGAGCGCGAATCTTCTACGGGCTCTCTCCTCTCCGACGAGACTTAGGATGAGATTTGATACTGGGAAGGAGAGTATTTCGGCACTCTCGTTTGTGATATCTCCCGAGACTCTACCTTTTGAGAGTGCTTCCTCTAGTCGTCTCTCTGCTCTATCGAGTACGGGACTGAATTCTGGTGCTGACAGTTCCTCTATGGAAAGTCCTAGCTCTCGCACATAGTCGGAGGCTTCTGAGAGGAAGGGATATTTTGCGAGGTCAGCCCTTGTTAGCATGCGGTCGTCTTATTCTTGCTCTATTCTGGGGGCGAGATAATAAAGAAGTCTGCCTTGCTGGGGCATCTCGAATTCTACTTTGATGGGCATGTTGGTTGAAAATTCTAGGGAGGTAACTTCGGAGGCGCCTGAGCCGGCCCTTATGATTTCTCCTAGATAGTTCAGGTTGTATGTGGCTCTACACGTCTCTTTCGCGTCTAGCTCTAGGATCGCGTCGCTTCCCTTGTCCATCTCAATGATGGCGCTACTTAGCTCACCGGTTGCTCTAACGATGAACTTCTCGGGACTTACTTCTAGCTTTACGTTGTCACTTATCGATTGGGCATCGTCGATAATGTCCCGGAGACTGACGGCGGTGATCTTCACCCTCGCATTGAATGGAACTTTCGGGGTTGGCACTTCTTCTGTTGACGGGTCAAGAGTTGGTGTGATGAACTTTCGGACAATCTTGCCCTTCAGGGTTATGTTGAGCTTCTTGTTTGCGTCATCGTAAACAATCTCCACGGACTCATCGCTCCGAGTTCTTTTGAGGAGCTTGAGAAGGTTCGATACGCTCAGGCGTAGTTTTGTCGGACTGGTGCACTCGTAACTGTCGAAGGCGGTTTTAGGCCATTCAAAGTCGACCATGGCGATGTGGGATGGGTCCATAGAGCGGAGTTTGATGCCTTCCGAGTTTGCGTTGAAATCGGCTTCTTCGATCAGACTTGAGATGGCGCCTATGAGGTTCCGAAATAATCGGGCGTCGTTCATGGTCGCCTTGAACAAAGGGGCTTTTACCGTTGCTTCCTTTTTGCCGGTTGTTTCCGCTAAAGAGCTTTCTAACATTTGGTCTAGCTATTCTCCCGCCAGGTTGCCCCGCAGTTGGTGCATCGGAAGAACTGCGTGGACGACTCGTCTGCGCCCCTCGTCTGGACCAGCCAATAAAAGGCTTCGCGATTACTGCACTTTGGACAATCGGCCTTTGTCTTGGGAAGGGTCCGGATCTTCTGCTCTTCCCGGCTTAGAACGATGATACTTTCCCTTTCGTGAGAGAGCCGGCTGACCACCTTGTCGCCTCGGCTGCTCGTGTAACCGCACTTTACGCAGGCCATGAAGACTTTCTTCTCCTGCTTAGAGGGAAGAAGGGTCGTGCCGCATTTTGGACAAAACTGCAAAAACTTGTCAGCCACAACGGAGGCTGCTTCGCGAATTTATCCTTTATCTCATGTGAACTCCTTTTTGCACTATTAGCTTAGCTAGCAAGTGAGCAACTCTGAGGGGTTCTGGAAGCTTGCCGGTCGTCCAAGAAACGGAGAGTATTTTCTTCAGGGTGGTCGATTCAAGCCGCGTCTTGACCCATAATCGACCTAGATCGCCTTGGAAGCATTGGTATCCTCTGCCATCATTAGGCTTGTCATTAGAAATGACCATCGTTGGCAGTTTGGTAATTCTTTCCACCACCGTAGAGTCTAGTTGGTCGTCTGGATCGTATTGCATTATGGCTCTGACCTCGGGAAAATATGCTGACTCGATAATTCTCTTGGCGACCATTCTTGACGCATCGTTTCCGGAAGAGGGGAATGAAATTATACCGTCCACATAGATCCCGCCGCGTACTATTACGCCGATGGCCAACCCAGGATCACATGTGTCAAGTCCAAGTGTCCGAGTCTCCTTCTTTATCGTGCCTATAGGCCGAGTCATTTCTCCAGCCGTGAAAGCGCCAATTCTGCGAGCGTTGCGAAGTTGTTGGCCGGCGTAAGGCTCTCGACTTTCAGTAACGCCAATATGTCGTCAAGGGTCAACTGCTTTTCTAGCCAAGAATGGCCTATCAAAGCCTCAAGCCCGTTTGCTACCTCTCCTCGACTAACACGTCTCGGTAGATGCTTTCTCAGCCCAGCTTTCACTGCGGCTTCTGCAAGCACTTTGTCTGGAACTCTCGTCCCTCTTGGTCTGCCAGTCTTTTCTGTTAGAGCAAGAGAATATGCGAAGTTCAATAGAGCGTCGCCGAATTGAGCGAGGCCTTTGCTCGTCAAAATTCTTGTAAGATTCTGTTCTTTCCCCGGACCGACCGCCAGCATAGATCCCTTGCCATTACGGCGCGAAGAGACTGGCTATTTGTACACCATGATTGGCAGTAGCTCCAGTGAGCCTAGTATTCGATCTGCTCCCGCCTTTTCCAGTTCCTGTCCTGTAAAGAATCCCTGGGGGAGGCCTATTGTCCTTGCTCCAGCCTTTTTTCCACCTATCATGTCAACGGGCTCGTCTCCTACGACGAAGCATTCCTCGGGTTGAACCTGAAGCTCCTCCATTGCCTTGAGGAATGGTCGAGGTGATGGTTTAACTTCGGTTACGTCGTCGGGTGTTACCACGGATGGGAAATATTCCTTCAGCTTCCAGACGTCGAGCCGCCGTTGAATTCGCGGTTTCCTCACAAAAGTAACTATTCCCATGCGGAGTCCGCAGCGTGTGAACTCTCTCAACAATTTGACTGTTCTTTCGTCAGGTCCTGTCTTGTCCATGTGAGCATCCAGTCTTTCGAAGAACTTTGTTCTAACCTCCTCCTCCGGGAGGTTGATTCCTTGATCTCTCGCTAGTGCTGCTGCGATGCTACTGATTCTTATGGTGGTGTTCGGATTCCCTCCGTTCTCGATCATTCTGCGGGCCATTTCCAGTGCATCATGAGCGGTGATTGTGATCTGAAAGGTAGAGAGTGTTTCTTCTATGATCGATATCCAGAGCCTCCAGTCGCCGTATAGTGTGCCGTCGAAGTCGAAGAGGAGCCCAGTGGCCACGTCTGGCCTGCTCCTTCTAGTTCTCGTTCTTGATTGCTGAGCTGAACTTTTCGACGAATTCTTCCGTGTCGGCTCGGATCTTCTTTGAAGCCCGTTCTAGAGCCTTCTCCGGTTGGGCTTCGCCTTTGACTCTTATCGTGATGATTGATTGTCTGAATAGTGGGTGGGGCTGGTCGTAGCCGGCCCAGTCGACCGTCTTATCTTCGAGCAGGGTTTCCTGCATAAGATTTCCAAAAGTGTGGCCCTCTCCTTCGATCTCTACCTTCAACAGGCCCTTTGTTCTCTTCAGAACGTTGATTTTCAACTGATATCACTCGCTTCTGAATGGAAATCCTCCACCAGACGCCGTCTTTCAACGTTTCTGCAGACACTACATCGCAGTATGTGGCCTGAGAGGACAAGTTCGTTTCCGCACTTTGAGCAGTAGGCTTTGATGACCCCCAGGTCTCGTCCGACTGTGGTCAGCTTCGGAATGCGCTGGCTGGTGTCTATGACTTTTGCCTTGATGATGTCGTTGGGTTTGGTGACATCCCACATTGATCTTTCGAAGCGTGGGCTAGAGTTGGAGACGTGGAGCATACCGGTGAAGGGGAGTTGCATCTTCTTCCCGTCGACGACGATCATGTTGATTATAGCCATCTTCTCTTGGACCTTCTCGACTATTCCTATGATTGTGGAGCCCTCTTCCGGGACGACTACGGGACCCGTCGTAGTTTTTACGCTGACAATGTGTCTTTTGGGATCTATGGAGGCTAGGCCTGTTTGTGATGAGTAGACTATGCCGCCTACCTCTACCGTTCCCCGTCCCGGGTCGAATTCTTCTACAACGCCCAGCCTCTCGCCGGGGACTACGAAGGCGCCATTGAGCTTGTTGATCATATTTTCCGTCCACACTCGGGACAGAACTTGGCTCCCACTGCAACTGGTTTGCCGCAGTTGGGGCATGGGGAGGTTGCTGCTTGGGGTGGTGTCATCGTGTTCCCGCAGTTGGGGCAGAATCTTGCGCCTTGTTGACCCTGGTTTCCGCATTTTGGACAGGTAACGAAGGTGACTTGTGCTTGTGGTTGCATCATGGGCTGTTGCATTTGCGCATTCATTACTTGTGGTATGAGAACCATTCCAGCTCCAAGGCCTGCGCCTCCTCCTTGTGAGGCGCCTAGGCTCGCGCCGATGTCTTTGGCTGTCTCCATGCGTAGTACGTCTGAGGTTGCTGCTCGTTGTTTGATCCAGAAGAGTCGGTCTCGGAACTGGTCTGATGTGTCGATGCCTTCGAATTTGAAGTCTACGAGGTCTGTTCCAAGCCTGTTCAAAGCGTCGTTGATGTTGACCTTGACATCGGTCGAGGCCTTGTCTAGTTGTGTGAATGCGGTGGCGAGATCGTATTTCGATATTACGTCTATGACCCGCTCGTTGATGAAGCCTCTGATGAAATCGTCAACCTGGCCCGTGTTGTAGGCGCCCTGACCTCCCACGACCTCGTTTACGAAGAGGTTCGGATCCTTGATTCTGAACCAGGCTGTTCCATGGACCATCAGTGGTGCGAGCTCGGTGGTCTGGGCCTTTGCGCCCCATTTGCCTGCGAACTGTTTCGTTGAGACGTAGATGACGATAGCTGTGAACGGGTTTTTTCCGCCGAAGAATATGCCGTAGGCCTTCGAGATAAGTGGGAGGTTGAGCGTAGTTAGGGTGTGTCGTCCGGGGGAAAAGACATCGTAGGCTTTTCCGTCACGGAGGAAGACTGCGGCTTCGAATTCGTGGACTACGAGTTGGGCGCCGGTTATTATTTGTTCAACTGGGTATCGCCAGACGACATCGTCGGGACCGGCCTTAGTCCATTCTATTACTTGCGGCATCTCTTACTGAACTCCTACGATTATCTGCTTCCGCCCGTTATACGCATTTTCCAAGGCGTCAACCGTCTTCATTGCGTCGCCGACTTTTCCTTTGGCTTCTGGAAGCCTGTTGTTGTCGACTGAGTCTTTGAGCGCTTGTATGGCGGTGGTGACGTTGTCTGCCATTTGTATGAGTTGCATGTCGTAGCTCATCATCCGATCTAGGTCGGGTTCTTTCACTTTCGTTACGTCAAAGAAGCCGGCGTAGCCGTATTCTGAGTGGTTGATTCGTTCCATTACTCTGTCGAGGCGTGCGAGGAGGTGGTCGGTGTCGTCCCAGGAGTCGTTTGCTCCTTGGTTGACTAGGGAGCGGTAGGTGTCTTTGGCCTGGGATTCGGCGTCGGATAGTTTCTGGTAGATCTGGTTTCTGATGAGCTTGTCGGATTCTCGTCTCAGCTCCTTCTCCTTGTATCCGTGGAATCCCGGGATGACCAGTTCGATCTTCTCCTGTAGGCTGGTCTGGGATTTTGCACGGTCAAAATATGGATTGGCTGTCGAACTCAAATTTCGACCCTGTCTTATCTCTAAAAGCGAATTCTGCCTTGACTCCCTATTAAGGGTGTCAAAACCCGAGAGCCAGAAAAATCGTAACGAGATACTCTCTCTCAATAATCCTGCCGCGATCGACTCGGACTGTTAGGATTCTGATCGGCAAGACTCGAAATGATCCCGAGTCAGAGTATTCTCCTAGGTCTAGGTTGGCGGAAGAACGGTTACAGAACGACTATGTTGACTGATCATTTAGACACGTCCAAGACAGATGAAGACGATCAAACAAGACGAGTCTATCTCCCGGAGCAGATTCGTCGACTGTCCAGTCTGCAAGAATCATACTATGAAGCTGAAGCGGACGGTGCAGGTTGGCCGGTGTAAGACATGCAGCGAGTCATACAAGATCATTGTCGTATACGTTAAGACAGGCGCTAGGAGGACAAAGTCTCCAGTCGCGACTAGCTCTCAGAACGAGTCGAAGCCGGAGTCCACTCCAGAGTCGACATTGCCATCCTGGCAGTTACCATCTGACTCTTCTCTATTCAGCACATCTGCCGGGAACTCTTCAGAGTTTTCCGATATAGGTTTCGAGTACAGTCAGCCTGAGAATACGGGCGAGTCTAAGCCGACTAGCGGACAATAGATCAGCTCCTAGATCGGGAGGAATGGCGACTGATCCCAAAGGGGGACGCAGAGCTAAGGTTGCTAGTCTATTTCGTGTCTCTCTTCTTGAAATCGAGGGATAGCGAGTTTACGCAGTAGCGCATTCCCGTCGGCTGGGGTCCATCGTCGAAGACGTGGCCTAGGTGGCTACCACAGTTCTTGCATAGAATCTCGACCCTCTCCATTCCGAGTGCGCGATCTGGGATCTCCACGATGTTGTCCTTGGCGAGTGCGGTCCAGAAGCTGGGCCAGCCGGATCCAGAATCGTATTTTGTGTCTGAGGAGAATAGTTCGGCTCCGCAAGCCGCGCAGACGTAGATTCCCTTCTCTTTGTTATGTAGATACTTTCCTGTGAAGGCTGGCTCTGTCGCCTTCTTCCTCAGGACCTTGTACTGTTGGGGGTCCAGCTGCTTCTTCCACTCCTCGTCCGTCTTATTCATGACCATAGGATCATAATGGCTGCGCTGGTATTTGAACGCCTCATGGTATGGGATTGTTGTGGCCTGGCATTGTGGATCTGGGATCTGGGCTCCTTCTTACCGGGCTATGGGGCAGGATTCCGATAAAGTGTGAAGGAGTTTTTTTGTAGTTAGTAGAAAAGAAAAGATAACAAATCCCAGAGAGTTCTGAAAAGGGCTGTTTTGTGTCGCGGGAATTTTTTATTTTCTAAATTCTAGAAGGGCTCTGCTCGCTGTCTGAAACGTTTTCAAGCGAAATCTTCGATTTGCCACGCAGAACAGCCGCATCCACAATTTTCAATTAGCGTAATGACGGCATCATCCCGGCGTAAACTCGGGATGTTATGGGAACACCCTCCCAGATCAGGGAACAGGGCTGATTCTGAACGATTTATTGTTCTCGTGGAATATTTCGCCCTGGGGGCTATTTTGCTTTCCACGTGAACGCTTTGACTATTTGGAACTCTGCCAGTGCATCTGTGACCCAGCCGTACTTTTTCTTCTGAGCCTCTAGGACCCGTTTTGCGGTTCCGCTCTTCAGGTCGAGAAACTTGGTGATTCCTTCGAGTATTGCCTGGCGCTTCGAGCCGTCGGCCAGCATTATTGTGATCGCGGGATTCTCTCTGAGGTTCCGATACCGAGCAGTCGCCTCGTCTACTCCGAGATAGAAGATTCCGTCAACAGCCACAAAGTCCGTAGGGGAGAGGTGAGGTCGGCCATCAGGTCTCACGGTAGCTGCAAGAGTTAGGACCCGACTGTTCGCCATCTCGATCACCTCGCTCGCCGTAAGGGGATTCTGACTGTACACTTCTTTGGTGTGCGTGCCGGCTTTGCTTAGAAATTCTTGATAATCGAGTCTAGGCTGGATAATGATGTTTCGCGTTTCGAGATACATCGTCGGGACAGATAATGTGATTAGCCTATCTGCAACCTTGCGGCCTTTCCTACAAACGGATTTGCTAGCCTCTCGTCACCAATCGTGGTCTCAGGTCCGTGGCCGGGATAGACAATTGTCTCATCGTCCAGTTTGAAGAGTCGCTCCCTGATCGAGCGAATAAGGGTCTCAAGGTCTCCCCCAGGAAGATCGGTTCGGCCGATGGACTGGTTGAAGAGAGCATCACCAGTCAAGACGTAACCATCACCGGAAAGGCTTATGCTGCCTGGCGAGTGACCGGGAGTGTGAAGAACTCTAATCGTCTCGTCTCCCAATTTTAGAAGATCACCATCCTTGACGTAGCCGTCAACTTTAGGCGGTGGTGGGACCTCGAAGCCCATGAACTCGCGTACACGTAACTGCATCGACTGTAACATTAGCAGGTCATCTGAATGGATCAGGAATGAAGTCTTCGTTGCCTTTCGGACTCCATCAACGCCGAGCACGTGATCAAAGTGGGTGTGCGTCGCGACAATTCGAGTTGGCGTGGCGTTGATATCTTTGATGAACCTCAGGATTCTTTCGGGCTCGCCTCCTGGATCGATAATTATTGCTTCAGCTCGAGATTGAAGGATGTAGCAGTTCGTCTGCAAGTTGCCCACCACAATAGTATGTATCTTCGCCATGAAGATCCAAAAAGCTGCAGCGGGTCGCGGTCCAATAAGAGTTACAACCATCTTTCACAATGGACCACCAATAAAGGAGAGCTTTGAACGAGTTGAGACCAGGTTTGTTTTCCAGTTTGAGGCTCAGAACACGCTAGAACCGTTTTTGCGAGTTCGCAAAGCGAACATTTTCCTTCCGAGAACAGACAATTTGGAATAGCTGGAGCTAGGGATTTCAGCTCGTAGGTATCCGTGTCTATCTTCGAGAAGCCAAGAACTTATATTGATAGTGGATTCAAACTTTGACCATGAAGAAAATACTCGCAATATCAACTCTAGCAATTGCTGCCTTAATGCTAACCCCAATGGGCCTCGGCCCCGTCACAAGCCTGTTCAACTTCAACTATGCACCGAACCTGAGCTACGTTCAGCTCGGGCCATTAACGACTCTTCCACAGGGAATTCCTCTCTGCAAGAGTACCTCCCTTGGTAACATTGTTTGTTACACGCCGTCTTTCATCAAGAAAGCATACGAGTACCCTTCAACCGCCACCCTTGACGGTACGGGACAGACGATCGTGATCGTTGACGCCTTCGGGAGCCCCACCGTTGCAAGCGACTTGGCATTATTTGACTCTGCTTTCGGAATCCCCGCTCCGCCATCGTTCACAATATTCTGCGGCAACTCCCCCACACCCTTTGACACTAGTACATGTCCACATGTCAACATCAATACGAATCCGATGCACGGAGTGTTCTCATGGACAATCGAGACAAGCCTCGATGTACAATACGCACATGCAATGGCCCCAGGAGCCAACATCGTCTTAGACGTAGCAGCGACCTCATCAGGAAACGCTATCAACGAGGCAGAAGCTGCCGCCATCGCCGCCTTCCCTGGCGCCATCTTCTCACAAAGCTTCGGCATCCCTGAGATATTTCTGACAGCCAACAATGGACAGATAATGCAAGCCCAAGCTAATTATGCGAACGGAGTTGCCGTGGGTGACACGTTCTTCGCTTCCGCGGGCGATACCGGCGCAGACTTCGGCTTTGGTACGGCCATGTCCAACTTCCCAGCTTCAAACCTCCACAACACGGCAGTAACAGGGACACAGGGATTTCCATACAATGCAACTGGAACCCTCACTCCATGCCCGACCTCTACGCCCTTCTCATGCACATCAGGACTCTCCAGCTATCACGGACCCTGCGTGCTCGGTCGCACCGTCCCGCCCAACTGCATACCTGACGGCTATGGCGGCGAACAAGTCTGGAACGAACCCAGCTTCGGAGCTGCCACAGGCGGAGCCCCCAGCATAATCTTCGGCGTCCCATCATACCAGACCGGCCTCGGCCTATCGGCTAGGGGCCCGGACGTAGACTACAACGCAGCCATTGACGGTGGAGTCCTAGTGGTTTACGGCGGTTTCGGAAGCCCAGTTCTGTTCATAGTCGGAGGAACCAGCGCAGGCTCACCACAATGGGCTGGCATCGCAGCTTTAGCAAACCAGGCTCGCGCTAGCCTAGGCAAGGGTCCAATCGGCGACCTGAACCCAGTCCTTTACAGCATCTACCACAGCGCGCGCTATGCTACAGACTTCCACGACATTACTCTCGGCAACGACCAGCTAGTCGGCTCTTCCGTTGGCTTCTCGGCAGGAACGGGCTACGACCTCGCATCAGGCATCGGCACCCCCATCGTCGACCAACTGATAGTAGACTTAGCAGCAGCATAGGCTAGATCAAACTTGGGAGGCAAGTCCTCCCAAAACCCCTTTCTCTTTTTTCTCTCTTCTTAGAGACCGACAGGCTCCCCTAGAGACTCGGATTGAGACAAATCACCAAAAAAAGGGACGAGTCTACAGTACGCGTCAAAGGCTTCAAATGGATTGCCTTCGGGCTAAAGGCGAACTTATCTGTCTCAAAAGGCGCATGAAACGGAGCCTCAGACTAATAGCTGTGGCACAAACTGGCTCCAATCAGTTTTGGCATCACATAGGCAACGGTCGGCGCCCACCCCCGCCGGTTGGTTGGGAGATAACCGTAGGAGCGAAGACCTCAACCCGATTATTGCCGGTCCCCGAAGGGTCACCAGTGTCCGCGACGTAGATGCTCCCTGAGCTGTCGACGGCGAGGCCGTTTGGGTCGACAACTTGTCCGTTTCCCGACCCCATTGCCCCGAAGGACGTCAGAAACGTGCCGTTGCTGGCGAACTCTTGGACTCGGTTGTTGAAAGTGTCCGCTACGTAGAGATTGCCCGCTGAATCTAGACCTAGATGGCCGGGGACGTTGAATTGCCCACTTCCCGGACCGGCGGTCCCCCACGCAGTTAGAAACGTTCCGGAGTTAGTGAATTTCTCAATCCGATTGTTGGACGAGTCGCTCACATACACGTTGCCCGAAGCGTCCACAGCTATGCCCGTTGGATTGCTGAACTGGCCGTTGCCTGGACCAGATGATCCCCATTTCAAGAGAAAGTTTCCTGAGCTGTCGAACTTCTGAACCCGATCGTTGAAGTAGTCCGTCACGTACACGTTGTTTGAACCGTCGATCGCAACACCGTACGGATTGTAGAATTGCCCATTGCCTATCCCAAAGGACCCCCAGGCTCTGATGAACGAACCGTTAGGAAGGAATTTTTCGACTCGATCATTGGGATCCGAGTCAGTGACGTACACGTTCCCACTGTGATCGACAGCTATACCAAATGGACCGTCGAACTGCCCATTTCCTGAGCCAGTTGTTCCCCAGGCCAGTTGAAATGCTCCCGCGACGGAAAACCTTTGAATCCTATTGTTCCCCTGGTCGACGACGTAGATGTGGCCAGAACTGTCCAGAGCAACATCATAAGGGCTGGCGAAAAATCCAGGTCTTGGATAAGCGAGACTTGAAAGGTAGTTTCCTGTATTAGTTGAGAATTTCTGAACCCTATAGTTGTTTGAGTCCCCAACCAACACGTTCAACGGGCCATCCAGCGCGACGCCGACGGGACTATTGAACTGCCCTGGGGACGAGCCCGCGGACCCCCATGTGAGGAGAAGATTCCCAGTGCCTGTCCCGAACTTTTGAACACGATTAAAGGAGAGATCAGTGACGTAAATATTGGATGCATTGTCGACGGCCATCATCGCAGGTGCTGCGAGAGTGCCACCTGAATTGATACCTCCCCAAGCGAGAACAAAACCGCCAGTTTTCGTAAATTTGGTAATGTTTCCCGAATTCGGTGCAATGTCACTTACATACACGAACCCAGACGAATCGACAGCCACACCAAAGGGCGTCAAGAATTTGCCAAGTGTCGCACCTGGGCCACCGATTGAACCTACGTAGATTCCATTATTCCTGAAGATCTGGACCCGTTGATCTCCCCGGTCTACTACATAGACGAACCCGCTCGCGTTAACACTCAGCCCAAGAGGATTCTTGAGTACGTTTGTGTTATTCCAAGAATTCCAAGAAATGATGAAAGTGCCAGAGCTGGTAAACTTCTGAATGTTATTGTTCACAGAATCGGAAACGTAGACGTTCCCCGAACTATCTAGAGCAACTCCTTGAGGACTGTTGAAATGGCCCGGCCCAGATCCTTGGGATCCCCAACCAGTTAGGAAAGACCCGTCTCTTGCCAGTTTGTCTATTGCGTAGTTCTTGGCATCGGCGACGTATACGTTGCCTGAGGAGTCCACTGCGATCCCGTTGGGAGTCATAGGGCCGCCGTAAGAGCCCCATTGCGATGCGTAACTGAAAGAGGGGCCTCCAGTGATAGAAGCGGAACTGCTTGCTCTTGCAGTCGGCTTCGTAGAAGTAGGGTTGACATCGAGAGAAGCTAGGGAAAAAATTAGGAATAGAAGGATCGCGCCCAAAACGTACTGTATCTTCTTTTCTGCGAGACTCTCTTTCGAGAGATGCAGGTGACTCTCTCGTTTACAAGAACGATACCTTCGTGAGTGACGATTACTAGAATGGTGTTGAACCTGGTTACTTGGCATTCTCTCTCGTGTGCAGGTTAGCGGAAAAAGAAGCGGCAACCGGGCTCTTGTGTCGAGACACTTCATCTCGTAGAAAACGCTTTCTCATATCCATATTCGTCGGGAAGACGGAAAATATCTCCGGAAAGCCGGTTCCTGCTCCGTGTTTCTCAAAGCGGGACTTGTAGCTTAATCCTTAATCCTGCGCATTCGCCAGAATCAAAGAGGCAGGATGACGGTCAGAAGTCACTGCATGAAACCTTAAGCTCACTGAGCTCAGCTTGTCTGAGCGAATCACATGGCCACGGTCCACCGTGTCGTGTTCGGCGACTGTCGAACGATGAAGGAGATTCCGGACCAGTCCATCCAGCTGACGATCACAAGCCCACCCTACTACAATGCACCCTTCGACTATCCGGACTTGTTCAGCGACTACAACGAATTTCTCACCTTGATTCAGGATGTCTGTCATGATCTCTATCGCGTCTCAGCAGCTGGCAGAATAGTCTGCTTCATCACCGACGATATGCTCGTGAAGGGCCAGAAGTATCCTGTCGTGGCCGACATCACCAGGCTCATGCTGCAAGCAGGGTTCCGATATCGAGATCGCATAGTATGGGTCAAACCCAAAGGTTACGTGAGAATAAGCCGTAGAAGCGGCGTCGTTATTCAACACCCTTATCCGATGTATTACTATCCTGACAATATTCAGGAAAGCATTCTGATCTTCCAGAAGGGCAGGTTTGACTACTCATACGTCCGAGATCTGTCATTGAGGCTTCTGGAAAAATCTAGGATTCCTCTAAAGGACTACAACGGTGATGAATGGCATCTGACAGTATGGAACATCACCAATGTTCTCCCCCTCGGACTCAGACTCGAGAAGGGCATTGCGGCATTCCCGGAAGAGATTCCGAAACGTCTGATCAAACTCTTCAGCTTTCATGGCGAGACTGTTCTTGACCCGTTCTTGGGATCGGGTACGACCATGAAAGTTGCCCGAGAACTGGGCCGCAATAGTTGGGGTTACGAGATTGACCGAAGACTGAAAAAAATCATTAGACAAAAACTGAGTGGCCATCAGCCCGACTCAAAGGTCGAGTTCCGGTTGAGACATGAATCGAAGAAGCCTCGCCCATCTGTCTCCCGAAGACAAGTCATCGCTCATTCATAGTGGCATAGATACAATCAGTTATTCCAGTAGGGTCGGGTCGTTATGAATTGCAGCTTGGCTTCCAAGAGATCCTTGTAGAACTCATCGTCGTCTTCATGCATTTTCGATAGGACCCTGCTGGCGGTCTGCGGACCAATGCCATAGACGGACTGAGCAATAACCGCCCTCCTCCCATAGGCAATTACGAGGTCGGCGGAACGGCGTGCCCTCGTCAACGCCTTCTGTTCGTTCTCGTCCAGAGACTGCCTGTCCCGCTTCTTCCGGAGAACACTCGCCACATAACCGGTAGACCAGAACACAGGAGCCAAGAGCTTGGACCCACAATTCTGACAAGAAGGATGGTCAGAAAGACCTCCTACAGATACTCCAGTCGCGAGACTGGCGCAGTCAAAGCATAGAAGGTCGATTGCTCGGCCTTCGATCGAAATCCGCAGTCGGGCCATGTTGTCAGCTGCAACGTTCTCTGGAGCGATGAGTTCCGGAACGTCCACATGCCGGTAGAGGATGTGGTAAGCTAGAGGCGTAGGTTTGTCCTTTGATCGGAAGAATCTAACGTCCATATTCCGTTCTTTGACCTGTTTGAAGATCTTCTTGACCCCTTCAAAGTCCGCGAGTTCGACCTGGGCTTGCCGAATCGTCTCGTCGTAGATCGGAGTTAGCCGGAACCTCACCTGTAATTCTTTCATAGCTCCGCCGTACATGAGCCGGCCGCGGCTCAACGCTCCAAACCTCTCGGCGATCTGTTTCATCTGCAGCTCCCAGGGAAAGTGCCTGTGCAGAACCCCGTGACAGGCGCCTCCTAAGACGGGCTCGTCGACCCCGAAGACCTGTTTGAGGAAAAGATCTTCGAGGTCCAGGTCGGAAGTGTCCGCTGTCATCTCGTAGAGTATTCGGTAGGAGTCCCACCACCACATTCGCACTAGGCCCTGGCGCCTCAAGAGTTCCTCGATCACCTCGCCCAAGGTGAAGTTGAGACGGTCCCCGAAGTGGGTGTGGATTATGATGTAGCGATCAAACCCCTCGATGAGTACTCGATCGTTGGTCGGGACGGGTGCGCCGGTTGCCTTGTGAGTCTCTATCTCTTCGACAGTCTTGCGTACTCCGTACGGGTCTGCGGGCCATATTCGCGAGAACTTCTCGACAACCGGGGCGCGAGTCTTATGCTCGTCCAACAACCTATCGATCTGTTTGCGATATTCTCCCACTCGGATTGCGAGTTCACCTGGAACTGGGAGTATCTGTCCGTCCCATCCCGGAATGGCCGCTGTAGGATCATTGATTGGGAGGACGTACACCTTCCCGTCATCGGTGATCTGTTTCATCTGCCAGACTCGTCCCTTAACGATAAAGTTCAGGCCGACATGGGCCATTGTGAGCATGAACTCTTCGCCGAGTATGCCAACCGATTGCTGGTCGGTGAGATCAATTACAGAATAGCGTCGCTCGTCCGGTATCATGCTCAGGTTCTCGTAGTAGTAGATCCTTGTCCGGGAAGTCCGGTAGATCGTCTCATCGTCTCGCTTGAGATATCCCATCTTCCCCATGAATTCGACAACCTTCTCTAGCTCCGCATCCTCAAGGTTAGAGTAGGGAAAGGCTCGCCTCAGAACTTGCTTGATTTGGAAGAGTGGAACGCTACCTTCCGAGTCCATCAATAAGCCGGCGATCTGATGTGCCAAGACATCAAGCGCTCTGTGGTGAATGACCGTTGGTTCGAGCCGGCCTTCTCTGGCTAGGTCGATGACTCCTATCGACTCCAAGAGGTCTTCCGTTGAAACAGCTACGAGTACTCCTTGCGAGGTCCGGGTGAGACTGTGTCCTGATCGTCCTACCCGCTGAACGAGACTATTGACCTGTCGTGGAGACATGTACTGGACAGCAAGATCCACAGAACCGATGTCAATTCCCAGCTCGAGTGTACTTGTGCAGACTAGTCCTTTGATCTGGCGGTCCTTGAATGCTTCCTCGGCTCGGACTCGCTCTTCTTTGGGAAGTGAGCCGTGATGGACCATTATCTTCTGCTCCATCATGTTGAACTTTGAACCGAGCATCTCCGCGTTGACGCGACTGTTGACGAAGATTAGAGTAGAATCATGAGCTTCAACTAGATCCGAGACGAGAGCCAGCCGGGCTGCCGCTTCAGGCGCTGTATACAGACGTCGCGCCAGTTCTTGATCCTCTTCGCCCGGGGGCGGATACTCGATCTTGTATCGAGTATCCCGGTTAAGTGGAATCTGGACGATCCTAACTCGGTTGATGCCTCCCAGAAACTTCGCGATCTCCTCCGGGTTCCCGACCGTGGCGGACAACCCTACCCTCTGAAAACTCGCGGGACAAATCTCTTCCAGCCGCTCCAGGCCAACGGTGAGTTGAACGCCTCGTCGATCACCTGCCAGTTCATGGATCTCATCAATCACGATTGACTTGACGTGACGAAGATGTGTTCTCATCCTCTTCCCGGGCAGGATAGCCTGTAATGTTTCAGGAGTCGTGATGAGAAGGTCTGGTGGCCTTCCCGCCATGCGTCTGCGATCAGCTGCGGGAGTGTCCCCGTGCCTAATTTCAACCGAGAACCCTAGCTTGGCTGACCAGACTTGGAGTCGCTTGAGCAAGTCCCGGTTCAGGGCTCTGAGGGGTGTGATGTAGAGCAGCGAGATTCCTTGCCGAGCCTCGTCCCGCACCATCTTGTCGATGAGGGGCAGCAGAGCGGCCTCAGTCTTTCCTGATCCTGTCGGCGCGATTATCAGGACGTTCTCGCCCTGAGCCACTAACGGAATTGCCTCAGCCTGCGGCGGTGTGGGCTTGGAAATTCCAGTCTCCTGGAGAAGACTCTTCAACGAGGGGGATAGCAGAGCAAAGGCTTCTGGCAAATAGCTAAGACTCCTAGTCGGAGAAACTAGTAGTATCTTCTCTGGAAGATAAACTCCCTAGGTGACAAAAAGTACGGTGGGGTGCCTACCCGAAGAGCCCACCCTCGATCAGGTCTGAATATCGTAATCCTAGGCTCTCACAAAACTCATGTCTATTTCTTGTCGGTAATCTTCTTTACAAAATCTCGGTAGTCTTCAGGTCGCATTAACGTACTAAGCTCCTTCTTCAGATCGTCCGGTCTGATTATTGTAATCCATCCCTTCTCATAGGGACTCTTGTTGACAAGTTCGGGAGCATCAGATAGTTCGCCATTCACTTCAAGGACAACACCTGAGACGGGAGAGTACACATCGGCGACCGCTTTCACGGACTCTACCGTCCCGAGACTCTGCATTTGAGCTACCTTGGCTCCGACCTTTGGAAGATCAACGTACACGATCTCGTGCAGCGAGTTTTGCGCGTAGTCAGTGACGCCTATTCGACAATTAGCGCCTTCAATACGGACCCATTCGTGCTCTTTCGTGTAGTAGAACTCTGCAGGGGTCTGAAACTCGCCCTTCAAGGTCTATACACGGAGTTTCTAGGTTTTAACGTGTCCCGTATAATAGTCTGGGCTCATCATGGGACGACCTATCCGTCTAACTCTTACTCGCCTGAATCCGCTTCAAAAGTGCGGGCACTTGCCTCCAGTTCTTCGCCTTGAGTACTCTCGGCAAGTTTCCCACGCTTCGGTTCCATGGCCTCTCGTAGAGCACTCCCCATGCGGTTGGGCTATGTGAGATCAGAGGCATGAGGTCAGGCGCATCATCGATGTAGACATCATAGTCCAGGAGAATTTTGTCTCTCCAGCCAAAGACTCTGACGAAACTGCGATATCGAACTTTCTGACTGTCAACCCAATCTCTAGCAGCCTTAACAGTTCTCTTGCTCCGACCAGTTACGATGTCTAGATCGCCAAACTTCTCGATCCGCGCAACCTTCTCAGCAATCTGGGGCTCTGTCGGAGGAATCGCCGACCATTCGTCCCATGATTCGTCCAGTATTCGGTAGAAATCGTCTTTCGAGATTGGAGTCCTCTTCCACCAAGACCAACTGTCAATATCCTCCATACTCAATCGTGTACCGAACTCTTTGTTCGCTCGCTCACACCAGACAAGCATTGACTCAGCCAAGACTCCGTCCAAGTCAACTGCAATCTTCAATTTGGCAGGAGATACTTTCGGCAACTGTTTTCGACTCTAGATCGGAAACGAGGCTTTAACCTTGAGACGAGCAACGAGCCGAACCGTCACTTCCGCAGCTGAAGAAACACTAAAGACGGACGTTCTTGGGTCGGACCCACGACATCCGACGGATAACATGGATCGAAGAAGTATGACTGATCCAATGGTCGTCATCATCGGATCCTTTCTCCTCGCATTCAAGGCCATCCTGATTGAAGGAAGCGAAGTCGCTATTCTCTCCCTTGCCACGATAAAGCAACTCGGTAGGAATAACATTCTGTTTGGAGTAATTGCTGGGGGACTAGGCTCCATAGTCACCTTTCTCGTCGTATGGCGGATCTTCCTTTTGCTCCCAGCAATCATCATTGACTTTGCAACTGCAATTGTCCTCTTTTACTTCTCAAGTCGGTTCCTCCGCGGCTTCGTCAAATATGCGTTCAGGCACAAGTCATTCAGAGAGAAAATGGCCCGAATGGGACAAGAGGTCATTGACAAGGACCTCCTGCGCGAGGGAGCAACGGACCCGTCTCAACCGATCCGCTTCTCCATTCCGAATTCGTTGCCAGTCCTTACTATCACACTCACTGAAGGTTTCGAAGCGAGCCTCGTCTTAGCTGCGGCGGGGGCTTTCAATATTCAGTGGACGCTGATTGGTGCAGTCGTAAGCCTCGCTGTTCTGATAGTCGTCTCGGCAGTCTCTTATGACTATCTGATGCGAGTACCTAGATGGTTGTTGGATCTGATAGCGGGAGTCGTTCTTCTTTCCTTCGGACTCATCTTCTTCGCAAGTGGAATTCTTTCTGCGCTGACAGGCACAACCTGACGGCTGACCTTCTCAAAGATCGACTGACTGTTTCCGTGCCATCCTTACATGCTGTCTTGTACTATTGTCTCCGTCCGTAGACGGCACAAACGATTCCAGCGGTTAAGGGAACAGACACCGCGTCAACGAGGCCTTCCTCTCTCATCAGGGTTGAAATCTGTTCTCCTGTTCTCGCTCTCAAGATAGATCGACCTAGGTAGGATAGTGTTCTGCCCCAGGCTTCTGAGACCATTCGGCCGAAGATGGGGAAGAGACCGAGTAGATAGTCGTAGTAGAACAGCTGGAGGAGACGGTTTCGTGGGCGGGCAAAGTCTAGTGATATCACAACTCCGCCCGGGACGGTGGTACGAGACATCTCGCGAAAAGTCAACTTGGCACTGGAAACATTTCTGAGCCCGAGACTGATAGAAGCAGAACCGAAGGAATCATCTCGAAAGGGGAGGTTCTCAGCTCGGGCCAGGACCCAGTCAACTCTTTCCCCGACGTTCCTTGCTTCTAGTCTCGACCTTGCAGTCTTCAGCATGGATAGGGTGAGGTCTACGCCAACAACGAACCCGTTGTGGGAGACGGTCCTTGCGAAATCGGCTGCTAGGAGCCCCGTCCCGGTGGCCACGTCAAGTATGCGTTCATGGCCTAAAGGTCTGGCGCTCTTGACGACGTAGGCTCGCCATCGTCTGTCTTGGGCGAAGGAGAGAAGACTCAGGAGAATGTCGTATTCTAACGGGACGTTTGAGAATAGGGTCCGGACATACCGGGCCTTGGCATCAAACACGGGCTAGGACGTGGAGGGTTTTGGTGGGCTGGGACTTGACCTTCTGAAACTGTAGCCGACACCAGCTATTCCCACAA
>WNGC01000176.1_pt1 | contig 34007 bp, 36 predicted proteins | sample 5400051 | NCBI WGS metagenome assembly WNGC01 (sample SAMN13153368, study PRJNA577476) | soil metagenome | isolation source: 20 cm soil or saprolite under grassland replicate 2 | place: USA:California | collected 2016-06-15
GAGGTTGGGTTGGCTCGCGATCGCGTTCGTGACCACGCCAGCGATGCTGTTGTCGTTCTCTATTCGGTTGTGTTGCTCGCGGCTCACCGAGAGCGAACTGCGGACGTGCAGTTTGTCAGAGGCGGTGATGTCGAGATTGAGCCGCCCCGCCTCACGATGATAGCCAGATCCAATGACGACGCCGTCCTGCTTGAACTGTGAGGCCGACAGGAAATACTGGACGCGCTCGCTGCCGCCGTTCACACCCACCGTGAAGTTGGTGACCGGCGTTTTGCGAAACACTGCCGCCTGCCAGTCCGTCCCGGCCCCGATCGTATCGGGATCGCCGAAATAGAAGGGGCCGTAGCCATCGTTCTCCGCCCCTTCATTCATGTAGGTCACGTATTCCTTCGCGTTCATCAGGTCCCAGCGGCTGCCTTTCGGGACCGCCTGTGTGCCCACGTAGGTGGTATACGTGAAGCGCGTGCTGCCAGCATGACCCCGCTTGGTGGTGATCATGACTACGCCGTTCGAGCCGCGGGAACCGTAGATCGCGGCGGCGGACGCATCCTTAAGGATGTCGATCTTCTCCATTTCATCCGGATTGAGTCCGGTCGTGGCGGTGAGATCCTGACCGCCGACGCCCAGCTGCGAGAAGTCGTCGCGCAGCATCGGGACGCCGTCGATCACATAAAGGGGTTGATTGCTCGCCGTAATCGACGCGGCCCCGCGGATGCGGACCGTCATGCCGACACCGGGGTTACCGGCGTTTTGAACCACTTGCACGCCCGCGGCCCGACCCTGCATCGCGGCGTCCACGCCGGCCACCGGCGTGTTCTGCAGCTGCTGGGCATCGACCGAGACAATCGATGTGCTGAGATTCTCGCGCGTGTCGGTGCCGTAGCCGGTCACCACGATGTCGGTTAGGGTCGTGGCGGAGGCGGCGAGCGTGAAATCCACGGTCGCGCTGCTGCCTTCCGTCAGCGCCACCTGCACCGTCTGTGGTGCGAAGCCGATGCGTTGTGCGCGCACCGTGATCGTGCCGGCTGCCAACCCCTGCAGCACGTACCGGCCATCGCGATCGGTCAGCGTACCGATGCTCGAGCCGAGAATGCCGACGCGCGCGCCGGCAACCGGCTGTGCGCTCGTCGAGTCGACGACGCGACCCGAGACGCTGGCGGTGCCTTGCGCTGATGCGACTGGTGGTGAGGTGACGGCGAGACCGAACAGCAGAAGAGTCCAACGTTGCAACGATCTCATGGGAACCCTCCTTCAAAAGGAGACATCGGATTCCCCATGTTGCTGCGCGAAACGGCGGGCGGCAAGTGCTGCTTAGGGCGTGGTTATGTCATTTCTTGGCGGATGAAATTTCACGCCCGCGGGAAGCAGTTAAATTGCGACGTCAGAATCAGAAAGCTTTGGAGCCGCGGTGGTCAAGCGCGTCGTTCTCTTCATTCTCTTGCTTGCGTGCAGTGACGGCACAGCGCCCGGTCGACGGCCCACATTTGTGTTCATGAGCGAGGTCGCGGCCACCTCTCAGAACTTTGATGTCTATGTCATGGACTCCCTCGGCGGCCACGTTGGGAATCCCACTCAAGACATCGCTATTAATGAGGAACCAGCTTGGTCGCCTGATGGGTCCAAGATCATCTTCAGTTCGTTCGGCCGGGACTCGAGCCAGCGGTGGCATCTTTATACCATGAACGTCGATGGCAGCGGGCTGAAGCAACTGACCTTCGGTTCACGGAGCGAGATGCAGCCAGCCTGGTCTCCCGATGGCACGAAGATCGCCTTCGTCTCCAACAACGATCTGTATGTCATGAATGCGGACGGCAGTAGCATCACTCCCCTGGTGGCTGATTCCGGGATCGCCGCGGACCCGTCGTGGTCACCGGATGGTCGTATAGCCTTTTTCTCGACGCGTGGCGCGAGCTCGAGGATTTCCGGTCGCCTGTACGTGATCAACGCGAGTGGGACAGGCCTCACGTCGCTCGGCGACAGCACGACTCAAGATGGCTCACCCGCTTGGTCCCCGGACGGCACCAGAATCGCGTTCTCCTCGCGCCGCGAGACTACGCACAGTCAAATCTGGATTATGAATCCGGATGGCAGCGCGCCCGTCCGGCTCACCAATGATTCGATCGGAGCCGGGAGTCCTTGGTGGTCACCTGACGGGAGCAGAATCGTGTTCGAATCGAACAGGGATGGGAACGTCGAGATCTATGTGATGAACGCGGACGGCAGCGACCAGAGTCGCGTGACCTACCGGCCAGAGTCAATCGATATTCGGCCGCGTTGGCGGCCATAGTGATGCTCGGGGCAGGAATCGAACCTGCAAGGGGTCGCCCCCGAGGGATTTTTCGGTCCCCTCGCTGCCCGCTCCGCGGGATGTCGGCGCCGGGTGGGGAGGATCAGCGGTGAGGCGCGGTCGAGACGTTAGCGGCCGCGCCTCTTCGTTTTTGGAGTGCTCGGAGGAAGTTGCGGATGGTCTTCGACGGACCTACGTTCTTCAGCTCTCTCATCGGGTGGTAGGACGTGGAACAGCGCTTGACCCTGCTGCTTCCTTTGTTCGTCCTGGCCTGTAACCCGGGAGGCTCTGGACCAATACCACCTCCTGATATCGCGTTCTACAGCGCCGGTGCTGAGTGGGACATTTACGGCATGGATACGAGCGGCGGTCACTGGGTGAACCTGACCAACCGGCTGGGGGATGATGTGGATCCGGCTTGGTCCCCTGACGGCAAGAAGATCGCATTCGTTTCCACTCGTCCGCCGAGCAATCATTATGACATTTGGGTGATGAACGCCAATGGGAGCGGGGCCATCCAGCTCACGAATAGCCCGGGCGCCGATATCAATCCCGCATGGTCGCCCGATGGCAGGAGAATCGCCTTCGCCTCGGAGCGCGATGGTAATCTCGAGATCTATGCGATGAACGCCGACGGGAGTGGTGCGACCAATCTCACACACAATGCGGCGATGGACCTCGAGCCATCGTGGTCGCCTGATGGAACCAAGATCGCATTCGCGTCGGAGCGGGTCGCGAACCGCAACATCTGGGTGATGAACGTCGACGGCAGCTCGCCCATCAACCTCACCAACAATACTGCAAGCAATAACTGGCCCGCGTGGTCGCCTGACGGCCAGAAAATCGTCTTCCAATCCGACAGCGCCAGCAGCGTGGGCTTGAGTTTCGATGTGTATGTGATGAACGCAGACGGTAGCGCGCACACTCGACTCACGACGGATTCCGCTTCGGACTACGAAGCCGCGTGGTCCCCCGACGGCACGCAGATCGTGTTTATCTCTGATCGGAACATGAATCCCGATCTGCATTCGGAGATCTACGTCATGCAGGCGGACGGAAGCGGGCAGCGGCGGCTCACGGTCAACCAGGTGTCGGAGCACCTGCCGCGCTGGCGCCACTAGGAAATGCTCGGGGCAGGAATCGAACCTGCAAGGGGTTGCCCCCGAGGGATTTTAAGTCCCTTGCGTTTACCGATTTCGCCACCCGAGCAGACGGTGAATTATAGCCGCTCCGTGTGCGCTCCCGCCGACGCCTTTACCTCGCTGATCGGCGGCGTCTTCCCGTAGGCCCGTTCGTACGCCTGCTGAATCGCAGGAATCGTTTTGCTGTCGCCCGTACTTACGAGCACAATCGCCGCACCACCCCACCCCGCCCCGGTGAGCCGCGCCCCCAGCGCACCGGCCCGCTTCGCCGCGCTCACGATGGTGTCGAGCTCGGGCGAGCTACACTCATAGAGTCTGCGACACGACTCATGGGACTCGTAGAGCAGCTGCCCAAACCGCTTCAGCTTGCCCTGCTCCAGGAGCTGCGCGCCGAACCGCGCCCGCGCCGTTTCGCTCACGACGTGCACGGCGCGGGAACGCAGCGGCTCGCGCAGCGCGCGCTTGAGCCGCGGCAACCATTCCGCCGGCCAACTCGCCAGCCAGGCGAGCTCCGGCAGCTCAACTTTGAGTCGTTTCACCGCGTCTTCACACTCCGCCCGCCGCTGATTGAGACCACCAGCCGAGAGATCGTGGCGCACGCCGGTGTCGACCAGCAACAGCCGCGCGCTGAACGGGATGTGCTTGGCGTCGAGCGACGCGCACTCGAACAGCAGGGCGTGATCCTTCTTGCCCAGGGCTGAGATCGTTTGATCCATCACGCCGCAGCGCACGCCGACATGGTCGTGCTCGGCGCGGAACGCCACGCCGGCGATCTGACGCGGCGTGAGCGCGGGGGCGAGGGCCTTCGCCACGGCGACGGAAAGGGCGGCCGACGACGCGAGGCCCGCCCCTACCGGCACCTCGGACGCGACGGCAACACGCACCGGCCTGTCGGCGAGGGGCGCCAACGCATCGAGCGCCCATAGCTCACGCAACACACCAGCGACGTACGCGATCCACCCCAACGGAAGCTCTTCTTGCCATTTCACACGCACGAGCGTGTTGTCACGCGTCGAAATCGCTTCGAGCACGCCGGCGTCGCCGTCCTGACCGGGACCCACCGCCGCGTTCGTGCGCTGTGCGATGGCAATCGGCAGCACCGGTCCGCCGTTGTAGTCGGTATGTTCGCCAATGAGGTTGACGCGACCCGGTGCCGACGCCACGGACCTAGGGATTGTCCCAAATGTTTTGTGAAACAGGTCTATCGCGGGTCGTGGCATTGCGTTGACAAGATTCTAGGCCAATGCTACCGTATCGCGGCCATATTCACCATCTCACCTAGTTGCTTGCGGAGAACACCTATGCGGCGATTTGCGTTCATGCTGCTCGCCGGCGCGTCTGCGCTTGTCGCCGCCTCCCCTGCGCTCGCTGGGCAGGGATTCGGTGTTTACGAGCATAACACGTGCGCCATGGGGCGGGCCGGCGTCAGCGCGGCGCTGCCGTGTGCCGACGGGTCCGCAATCTTCTTTAGTCCTGCGGGACTGGCCGGGCTGTCGGGAACCCACGTCAGCGCCGGCGTCACCCTGATCGGCGCGCAAGGCAGCTTCACCGACGACTTCCTTGCCTCGCGCAGCGACCTCAAGAACCCCCTGATCCCCGTTCCCAACGTCTACGTCACGCACGCGTTCAGCCCCAAACTCACGGCGGGCATTGGGTTATACGCACCGTACGGACTCGAAACGAAGTGGGATGCCAACAGCTTCTCAGGCCGGTTCCTCGGCTATAACACCGATGTGCGATCGATCTATATCCAACCGACGCTCGGCTATCAGATCACGCCGAAGCTGAAGTTCGGGATCGGCGTCGCGTTTATCAGCAGCAGGTTGAAGCTGCGCCAGCGGGCCGATCTCTCGACCCAGCTCGTTCCCGACGCGCTCCGCGCAGGGGCGGGTCTGCCCGTCGGGACGACGTTCGCGATGCTGGGCGTGCCCACCGGCATTGATTTCGCCGACGGCGTACTCGACGCCACCGGGACCGGTTTCGCGGTCAACTTCGGCGGGATCTGGCAGGTTACGGACAAGCTGAGCATCGGCGGGCACTGGCTCACGAAGAAGACGATCGATTACGACGGCGACGCGACGTTCACGCAGGTGTCCACCGGTCTGTTTCTTCCTACCGCGATCGGTGCCTGTCCTGGTGCACCTCCGACCTGTTTGCAAGCGGGCACGCCGCTTGACGGGCTGCTGGGCAGCCAGTTCGCAAGCGGCGCACCGTTGGCGAATGGCGCCGTCGCGACGTCGATCGTCATGCCGCCGCAGGGATCGATTGGCTTCGCCTACAAGGCCAACAATGAGTGGACGTTCATGGCCGACTACCACTACGTCGTGTGGGGTTGGTTCAACGACGTGCCGATCAATTTTGCGAACGCGGCCACCCCCGATCTCGATCTGCACCCGGCCAACAAGGACACGCACGGCTTCCGGTTCGGCACCGAATACCAGTACAACTCGAAGGTGCAGCTGCGCGGCGGATATCTCTATCACACCGGCGCCTCCCCAGCACAATTCGTGACGCCGCTCTTGCCCGAGGGCGCGCGCAACGAGTTCACGATCGGCGCCGGCATCGCGCTGACGCCGCGCTGGCACGCCGACCTCGCGTACCAATTCATCAAACAAAGTGACCGCCGCGGCACGGTGAACCTCGCCGCGGGCAACACCGGTCTCTACCAGTTCTCGGCCCACTTGTTCGGGGCCGGGGTCTCCGTCTCCTTCTGAGGACCCGCGACTCATGATTCGGACCCAGCGATTCTCGGCCGCAGTCCTCGGACTCGTACTGGCTGCCGCCGCGTGCAACAACGACAAGCTGAACCGGCCGTTCGCGAACATCCCGGTCGATCTGTTGTTCGATCGCTACGTCTCGATGGGCAACTCGATCACGGCAGGCTGGCAGTCGGGCGGGATCAACGACAGCACGCAGCAACGATCGTACGCCGTATTGCTCGCGCATGCGATGCGCTCGCCGTTCTTTGTGCCATCGCTGACGAACCCAGGTTGCCCGCCGCCGATCACGAATATCTTTACACAAGCCCGCCTGACGCCGACAGGATTCCCGCCCAGCACCGCGACGTCGTGCTATTTGCGCCGGATCCCGTCGGAGCCGCCGCCATACATTAGCAACACCGCCGTGCCCGGCGCCGAGGTTCTCGATCTGTACAACAATCTCGACACGGCATCGAACGCGAACACCCTGACGCAGTTCATCCTCGGCGGCCTCACGCAGGTGCAGATGGTGCGGCGCGCGCAGCCGACGTTCGTATCGGTGTGGATCGGGAACAACGATGTGCTGGGAGCCGCGACAAACCCCACGAACGGGGGCGACAGCACGAAGATCACATCGGTCGCCAATTTCCAGGCGCGCTACGGCGCACTGCTCGATACTATCGAGGCCGCTGGCCCGCAGGGAGTGGTGCTGATTGGCGTCGGCAATGTCGCGGGCATCCCGTACTTCAGTCGCGGCGCCACGTACTGGGCGATCAAGAACGGCCTGGTCCCGGGCGCTGCATTCCCACCCACGTTTACCGTGAGCAGCAACTGCGCCCCGATCGCCACACTCATCCCAGGAGCACGGGGGGACTCGGTCTTGGTGCCGTTCCTCTACGGCGCTGGACTCCTCGGCGCGGCACAGGCTGGGGCGTCAAAGAATCTCGATTGCGCCGATACCGTCGCTGCGGTCATCGTGCCAAAAGAGTTGATCAAGTTGGTTGGTGCAGTGATCGCGTACAACACGTACATATCTTCGCAAGCGACAGCACGGGGCTGGGCGTACCTCGATCCCAACGTCAAATTCGCGGCGCTCTCGACCGACACCGCCCAGGTCCGGCAGTTCGCGTATTTCCCCCAGGGGAATGCAGGGGACACGGTTGCGGTACGGCGGCCGTTCGGCCGCGCGTTCTCCCTGGATGGCGTGCACCCGAGTTCCAGCAGTCACCGCCTCCTGGCCGACACGCTGCGAATCCTGATCAATTCGAAATACGGGACCGCGATTCCCGCGATTCCCTGAACGCCAAAGGGCGGCGATAGAAGCGGCGGCGAAGGGCGGCGGAGGGCGGCAAACGGCGGCAATGGGGTATGCATTTCCATTGCCGCCGTTCTGCTTTGAAGGCCAACGCCGAATTCTGACGCTTGGCGCCGTGCTGCTGCTGCTGCCTGCGGCGGCTCGGGCGCAAGCCGTCCCACGCACCGACACTCCGCGTGCTGGGACACTCCGTGTCACGTTCGAACCCCTCTTCACGACTTGGGAGCGCGAATTCACCGACAGCGGCCGCGAACGACACGTCGGCGCTTCGCTGCCCGCCAGGGTTCTTGTGCGCGAGGAACGGCGTGTCACCCCGCTCGCCGTCGACTACGGCGTGACCAATCGTCTTGCCGTGAGCGTCTACGTGCCCCTCGTGCGGGTGAACACCCACGCGACGTTCCCGCTCGACAGTGCGGGTCAGCAAGCGCCGGACAGTGCCGCCCAAGCGCTCGACTCCTTGTTGCAGGACACGACGTACGCATTCGATCCGATCGTCAACACGAGCCGGCGGCTGCGCTACTTCGCTGGCGACATCGAGGTGCTGGCGAAATACCGGCTGCTCGAAACGCACAGCTACGCACTGAGCGGTGCGGTCCTGGTGCGGTTGCCGACCGGGCACGAGGACTCACCCAACAACCTCTTCGACATCTCCACGGGCGACCACCAGACCGACATCGAGATCCAGGTCGCCCAGGAGCTGACCTTATTCGATCGACTCTGGCTGAACGGGATGGTGCGACTTGGTCGCCAGCAGCCCGGCACGCGAGCCAGGCGCGTCGGACCACAATCCGCCCTGCTGCTGCCGCACGCGTCGCTCGCAACGCTGGCCTGGGATCCGGGCGACTACGCGGCCGTCGACGTCGCCCCGATGCTCCGCCTCGCCAAACATTTCGGCGCCGGCGTCACGGCGGCTTATTGGACCCAGCAGCGCGATCACTACCGCTATCGCTCGGCACAGGACTCGATCGACGTCGCCACGCGACTCGGCGCGCCGCTCAGCGCGAGCGTGTTGGACGCCAGCACGGGGGTGCGCCGGACGCGATTGGGCGTCGCGCTGACCTATCTCGGATCAGATGTCGAAGGCAGCTTGTCGTTCGAGCAGACCGTCAGCGCGGCGGGTGGGCTCGTGCCGGTGGCGACGGTGTTTCGGATTGTGATGCGGACGTCGCGCTGGCCGTTCTGAGCAGCTCGACGGCGTGGCGACGCGCGGTCGCCATATCGGCGTCCCCCAGCATCCGCGCAATCTCCTTTACCCTCGACTCACCTTCCACGACCTCCACATCACTCGTCGCGAGGCCACCTTTCTTTCCTTTTGCCACGACTAAATGCTGGTCGGCATACACGGCGATCTGTGGCAGGTGCGTGATGACGAGCGCCTGCCGGCCCTCGCGCGACACATCGACCAGCGCTTCTCCGACTCGGCCGCCAACCTCGCCGCCGATGCCCTGATCGACTTCGTCGAACACGAGCGTCGGCACGGCGTCGTGCGCCGCCAGGACAACCTTTAAGCCGAGCATCAGGCGCGACAGCTCCCCGCCGGACGCGACCCTCGCCAAGGGCCTCGACTCGAGTCCCTCGTTCAACCTCACCTCAAAGATCACGTCCTCGGCACCCTGTGCGTGGTGCGTGGTGCGTGGTCGTAGAGTGGCCGCGAACCTCCCTCCCTCCATGCCGAGCGACGGCAGCAGCTTGTTCACGGCTCTTGAGAGCTTCTTGGCGCCAGCCGTGCGTTTCGCGGTGAGGGCTTCAGTGGCACGCTTGAACTCCTCGCCTGCTTTCTCGCGATCGGCCGCGATGGTACGCAGGTCGAGATCCGCGGTGTCCAGGAGTTCCAGTTCGCGCGCGGCCGTATCACGCGCAGCCAACAGGTCCGCAATGGTCGGCCCGTGCTTCTGCTGCAACCGGTACAACAGATCGCGCCGCTGCTCAACGGCGCTCAGACGCTCGGGATCGGCCTCGATGTCGCTCGCGTACGTGCGCGCCGCCTGGGCGAGCTCAGCGGCGCTCGCGAACGTCGCGTCGAGCAGCTGCTGCCACGTGCCCACCGATGGGTCGACGCGCAGGAGACTCGCCAGGATCTTCTGCGCCTTGGTGAGCCCGGCGGCGTCGACTGCTTCCTCGAGCTCGCGCGCGAGCCGGCCGAGCTCCTCGGCGTGCGCCAACCGCTTGGCCTCCACTTCGAGTGCCTCATCCTCACCGAGCTTCGGCTTGGCACGCTCGATCTCCTGGAGGACATGACGCAGGTAGTCCGCCTTCTTGCGCACGTCCGCCTGGCGATTCGTGAGCTCCGCTTCGCGTTGCTCGAGTTCTTTGAGCCGCGCGTGCGCGTCCCGGACGGCGACGCGTTCGACATCGGCATCCGCGTAGGCGTCCAGCATGTCGCGCTGCGCCTCGGGACGGAGCAGCGACTGTGTCTCGTGCTGGCCATGCAGGTCCACGAGCAGGCTGCCGATCTCGCTGAGCACACCGATCGTTACCGGCGAGCCGTTGACCCACGCACGGGACTTGCCTTCACGCAGCACTTCGCGCTTCAGGACCAGACGTCCCTCTTCGAGCTCAACCCCAAGTGCGGCGAACGGGGACAGCAGGTGCCGATGCGCTGCCGTCCCGAATTCGAAGGCGCCCTCGACGATCGTCTTCTCCGCGCCGGGTCGGACGATGTCGGCAGAGGCGCGCTCGCCGAGCAGCAGCGCGAGGGCGTCGACGACCATCGATTTGCCGGCCCCGGTTTCGCCGGTCAGAACGTTGAGGCCGGGCTGGAACGGCAGCGTGACGTCGGCAATGACGGCGAGATCGCGGACGCGCAATTCGGTCAGCACACCCTCACCCCCTGACCCCCTCTCCGTTCCGGAGAGGGGGAACGCTCATTTCCGAGTTCGATCACTCAGGTCTCCCCAATGCAGCTTCTTACGCAGCCGCTTGAAGAAGCCCTCGGGGCCAAGGCGGATGAGATGAATCGGCCGAGCCGCCCGCCGCACCTCCAAGCGCTCGCCAGGCTGCATCGGCTGGCCGACCTGGCCGTCGAACGAGACCAGCACCTCGTCCGTCCACGGCGGGATCGGCTGGATCGTGACGACCGCCGTGGCCGGCAGGACGAGGGGTCGCACCGCCAGCGTGTGTGGGCAGATGGCGGTCACGACGATGGCATCGACGGTGGGCACGACGATCGGCCCGCCGGCCGACATCGAATACGCGGTCGACCCGGTCGGCGTGCTGACGATGATACCGTCCGCCGAGTACTGCGCTACCTCGTCGCCATCGACCGAGACCTTGAGCCGCAGGACACGGGCCACGCCGCCCTTGTGCACGACGACGTCGTTCAGGACGAGCGGTTCGACTCTGCCGCTCTTGGCGCCCTTGCCCGTGATGGCGGATTGGAGCGCGAGCCGCGGCTCGGTGGTGTAGGCCCGGCGCGCGATCGAATCGAGCACCCAATCGAGCGTGTCCGGGGCCGCGGTCGTCAGGAATCCGACGCGTCCCAGGTTCAATCCGAGGATCGGCGTATCGGCGCCATTCAACAGACGCGCGCCGCGGAGCAGGGTGCCGTCGCCACCCAACGTGATCAGGCAGTCCAGATCGCCGGGAGGCGCGTCGCTGAGGGGTGGCGGCGCGCCGTCGCTGGCGGGCGCGGGCCACAGCGTCTGAATGCGCTCCTCGGTGTACAGCTTGATCCCAACGCTCGAGGCTTTCTGTTGCAGCGTCGCGAGAAAAGCGCCGAGGTCCGGGTAGTTGGGGTTCCCGACGACCCCGACGTTCATCGCGGGGTGAGCGACTCTTCGGCGGCGAGGGCGCGGATGCGCGCCGCGATGCCCACCCCGGTCAGACCCACGTCGGCGAGCTGCTCCGCACGGGGGGCATGTTCGTAGGTGCGGTCCGGGACTCCCAACGCGACAACGCGGGCATCGGGTGCAGTCGTCTGTACCACTGCCGCGAGCGCCGCGCCGAAGCCGTTTACGACGGTGCCGTCTTCGACCGTGACGAGCAGTTTGTGACTCTGCGACAAGTCCTCGAGCATCTCGCGGTCCATCGGCTTGAGGAAGCGCGCGTTCACGACCGACACGTCGAGGCCGTCCGCGGCGAGCAGCTCGGCAGCCTCCATGGCGGGCTTGCACATGACTCCGACGGCGAGGATCGCGCAGTCCTTCCCTCGTCTGAGGAGGTCCCACGTGCCGTACGGAATCGGCGGGACTTCGGCGGCCGGTGGCGCTTCCGCCGGCGCCTTGTCGCGGGGATACCGCAATGAAAACGGACCGTCGGTGTGCGCCAGCGCGCAGCGCAGCAGCCCGATCAGCTCAGCGCCATCCTTCGGCGCGGTCACAGTCATGTGCGGCACCGCCAGCATGTACGCGATGTCATAGAGGCCCATGTGCGTCTGGCCGTCCTCGCCCACCATCCCGGCGCGGTCGAGGCAGAAAATCACCGGGAGTTTTTGAATCGCGACGTCGTGGATGATGCTGTCGTAGGCGCGCTGGAGGAACGTCGAATAAATCGCGACAACCGGGCGGACGCCCTGTGTCGCCAAGCCGGCCGCGAACGTCGTCGCATGCGCCTCGGCGATGCCGACGTCGAAGAAGCGCTCCGGCCACTTTTTCTGGAAGATGTTCGTCCCGGTCCCCGACGGCATCGCGGCGGTAATCGCCACGAAGTTGGGATTCTCCGCGGCGAGCTGGGTCAGCGCTTCCCCAAAGACCTTGGTCCACTGCGGGGGCCCGGGGTTCACCGGCTTGAGCTTACCGGTGACGGGATCGTACGGCGCGCGGGCGTGATACTTCTCGAGATCGGGCTCGGGGAGCGGGAAGCCTTTCCCCTTCTCCGTGATGACGTGCACGACCCGCGGCCCTTTCAACGTTTTCACGATCTCGAAGGTGTGCAGCATTTGCGCGATGTTGTGGCCGTCGATGGGCCCGAAGTAGCGAAAGCCCAACTCCTCGAACAACATCCCGGGCGACCAGAGATTCTTGATGCTCTCCTCGACGTTCTTCGCGAAGTCCACGAGCTTCTTGCCGCCGATCACGTGCGAGGCGCGCTCGATGACATGCTTGACGCGCTCGCGCATCCGCACGCCGATCGGGCTGGCGATGATGGAGCCGAAGTACTTGCTGATGGCGCCCACGTTTGGGGCGATGGACATGCCGTTGTCGTTCAGCACGACGATGATGTCGCGCCCGGAGTCGCCGGCGTTGTTGAGAGCCTCGTAGGGGAGGCCGCACGTCATCGCGCCGTCGCCCACGACCGCCACGACTTCGAATTTCTCGCCCTTCAGGTCGCGCGCGGTCGCCATGCCGAACGCCGCCGATAACCCGGTTCCCGCATGGCCGGCCCCGAACTGGTCATGCTCACTCTCAGATCTACGCAGAAAGCCGGACAGGCCACCCTGCTGGCGCAGCGTGTGCAGCCGGTCGTTGCGCCCGGTCAGAATCTTCCAGGGATAGCCCTGATGCCCCACGTCCCAGACGATCTTGTCGCGCGGCGACTCGAACCCGGCGCAGAGCGCCACTGTCAGCTCGACGACGCCGAGTCCGGCACCGATGTGGCCACCCGTCTGGGAGACGACGTCGATGAGCCGCTGGCGCACCTCGTCGGCCAGCTGCTGCAGCTGTTCCGGCGGGAGCGCCTGGACGTCTGCGGGACCCTTCATCCGTTCGAGAATCAATTGGGCCTCGTCACAATGTAGTGGGCGAGCTCGACCAGCATGGGGGAAACTAACCCGGCATCCCGCAAGTGGTCTACCGCCTTCGCCGCCAGCCGCTCCGCCTCCACGCGGGCCGCCCCGACACCGAGCAGCGTGACGAACGTGGCCTTGGCGTGCGCGGCGTCTTTGCCGGCCGTCTTGCCGAGCTGATCCGAGGTCGCAGTCGCGTCGAGCACGTCATCGGCGATCTGAAACGCGAGTCCTATCGCGTCGCCGTAGGCCCGGAGTGCCTCCACACGGCTGGCCGTGCCGTCCGCGGAGAGCCCGCCGATGACGCACGACGCGGCAATCAGTGCACCGGTCTTGCGCCGATGCACCTCCTCGAGCGCATCGATCGGCAGCGCCTTCGCCTCGGCCTCGAGATCGAGGGCTTGACCGCCGATCATGCCGCCGGCACCGGCCGCGCGAAACAACTCGAGCGCGATCTCGCGCCGGCGCGCCGGCGGCAGATCCAGCGCGGCGAGCCCACGCGCAAGGATGCGGGCCGCCAGGGCGACCATCTCGTAGCCGGCGCGGGTCGCGCGGGGGACATCGAAGGCACGATGGGCGGTCGGGCGGCCGCGACGCAGGTCGTCGTTGTCCATGCACGGGAGGTCGTCGTGCACGAGCGAGTACGCGTGAACGACTTCGACGGCCGCGGCAAGCTCGGCGACGCCGTCGGGTGAGCGGCCGTTGAGGGCTTCGTGCGCCGCGAACACCAGGGTCGGCCGCAGCCGTTTGCCTTCGCCGAGCAGGCTATAGCGCATGACCTCGTCGACGCCGCTCGCCGTCTCCAACACGCTGTCGACTCGTTCCCGGACGTCGGCGAGATAGCTACGAAGGGCTTTCAATCTCGAGCACTTTTTTGACCTTGAGTTCCGCCTGTTGGAGCTGCTCGCGTGCCACCCGCAACCGCTCCACCCCTTCCTCGAACAGCTTCAGGGCTTCGTCGAGATCGAGATCTTCCGATTCCAACCGACGCACGATCGCTTCCAAGCGCTCGAGCTGCTTACTGAACTCGGCCATTCACCTCTCCGTCCGTCACCCGGAGCCGGAATGCCTTGCCGCTGGGAAGCTGAGCCACACGCTTCAGGACTTGGCCGCCCGAGTCCCTGGCAACCGCGTAGCCGCGAGCCAGAACCTTCAAGGGGCTCAATGCATCGAGGCGTGCGCCGTACGCTGTGAGCCGTGCGCCGGAAACCTCGAGTCGGTGATCCATAGAGCGACTGAGCCGGTCTGCCGTTCGAGCCAGACGCTCCACGACATGGCGCGAGGCGATCCGTAGCGCGCGCGCGAGCCGCTGCCCGAGCACGCCGCACTGCGCCATCACCTCGACGCGATCGGGCGTTGCCGCCTCGGCGGCGGCGGACGGTGTGGGAGCGCGTAGATCCGCAACGAGGTCACAGAGCGTGACGTCAGTTTCGTGACCGATCGCCGAGATCACGGGCATCGGCATGGCGGCAACGGCGCGCGCGACGCGCTCCGAATTGAACGCCCACAGGTCCTCGACGGACCCACCACCGCGCGCGACAACCAGGACGTCGACGGGCAACCGCCGAATACGGTTGAGCGCCGAGCACACCGATGCCTCCGCCTTGGCTCCCTGCACTTGTGCCGGAACCACGATCAGCTCGGCGACAGGCCAGCGACGGCCCACGACGGCCTGGATGTCGCGCAGCGCGGCGCCGTCGGGGCTCGTGACGACGGCGATGCGCCGCGGGAAGGCGGGCAGCCGCCGTTTGCGGGTAGGGTCGAGCAGACCGTCCTTGGTCAGCGCCGCTTTCGCCTTTTCGAACGCCAGCTTCCACAGGCCGCCCTGATCGGTGGTGAGCAGCTCTGAGACAATGAGCTGGAACTCTCCCTTGGCCTCGTACATGGACGGCCGCGCGAACACGAAGACCTGCACACCATCCACCGGCGGCGCCAGCCTGAAGTTCTGTTTCGCGAACATGGCGCAACGCAGCTGCGCTGCTTTGTCGCGGAGTGTGAAATACCAGTGACCACTGCGCGCCGCTGTGAAATCCGCGATCTCCCCGCGCACCCAGAGTGGCGGCAACCCGGCCTCGATCACGGCGCGTGCGCGCCGCGTGACTTCCCCGACCGTCCAGGCCCCTTCGGCCGACGCGGCGGCGAACAGATCAAGCCCGGGGCCATGCCCCGGGCTTAGGGGCGCACCCATTGACGTGCCGCCTGCACCGTGTTGTAGAGCAGCATCGTGATGGTCATGGGACCGACGCCGCCGGGAACCGGCGTGATCGCGGACGCGACGTGCTTGGCCTCCTCAAACCGTACATCGCCGACCAGGCGATAGCCCTGTTTCTTCGTCGGATCGTCCACGCGGTTGACGCCGACATCGATGACGACCGCACCCGGTTTCACCATGTCGCCAGTCACGAACTCCGGCTTGCCGATCGCCACAATGAGGATGTCAGCCTGCCGGGTGTATTGCTCGATGCCGCGCGTGCGCGAGTGGCACACCGTGACCGTCGCGTTGCCGCCGGGGCCGTCCTGCAGCAGCAACGCCGCCATCGGCCGGCCGACGACGTTGGACCGGCCGACGACGACGGCATGCGCGCCCTTGGTCTCGACCCCGGTCCGGATCAGCAACTGCTGCACCCCGTACGGCGTCGCCGGCCGGAATCCGGTCGGGTCGCCGACGGCCACTTTGCCGACGTTCTCCGGATGAAAGCCGTCGACGTCCTTGCGCGGGTCGATGCGATGGAGCGCGCGGTGGGTATCGATCTGCTTCGGGAGCGGGAGCTGCACGAGAATCCCGTGGATCTTGTGATTGACGTTGAGCCGCTCGAGCAGGCTCATGAGGTCCGCTTCGGTCGTGTCCTTGGGAAGCTTGATGGTTTCGTGGTAGAGACCCGCCTCTTCGCAGGCCTTTCCTTTCATACGGACGTAGACCTGGGATGCGGGATTATCGCCCACGAGCACGACCGCGAGCCCCGGTGTCACGCCCCGCTGCTGCAACGCAGTGATCTCGCCGGCCAACTCGGCGCGCATCGCCGCACCGATCGCGTTGCCGTCGATCAGTTTGGCACCGGTCTCCTCCACCGCCTTGGGATTAGCGTGCAACGCCGACCGTCCGTGTTTCGCGAATGACGACCACCTTGATCTGCCCCGGGTACTGCAGCTCGCGCTCGATCTTGCGCGCGATCTCCTCGGTGAGAGCTGCCGCCGCGTTGTCGTCCACCGCTTCGGGCGTCACCACGACACGCACTTCCCGGCCTGCCTGAATCGCGAAGACCTTATCCACGCCCTTGAACTCGGACGCGAGCTTCTCGAGATCGGTCAGCCGTTTGACGTAGGTCTCGAACGCCTCGCGCCGCGCGCCGGGCCGGGAGCCCGAAATCGCATCGGCGGCCTGCACGATGACGCTGACGGGCGATTCGTGGGGCACGTCGTCGTGATGCGCCGCGATGCAGTTGATCACCACCGGATGCTCGCCGTACTTCGTCGCCATCTCGACGCCGAGCTGCACGTGGGTGCCGTCGTGCTCGTGCGTGAGGACTTTGCCGACGTCGTGCAGCAGCGCGCCGCGCTTGGCCAGATGGACGTCGAGCTTCAGCTCGGCGGCCATCATGCCGGCGAGGAAGGCCACCTCCTTCGAATGGTCCAGGATATTCTGCCCGTACGACGTCCGGTACTTCATCCGGCCGACGAGCTTCACGAGCTCGGCATGCATGCCGCGAACGCCGGTGTCGTAGACCGCCTGCTCGCCGGCCTCGACGATGCTGGCGTCCACGTCGCTTTTGGCCTTCTTGACGATCTCCTCGATCCGTCCCGGATGGATGCGGCCATCCGCAATGAGGCGCTCGAGCGCGAGCCGCCCCACTTCGCGGCGCACGGGCTCGAAGCACGACACCACGACGGTGTCCGGGGTGTCGTCGATGATCACGTCGACCCCGGTGGCCGCTTCGAACGCCCGAATGTTGCGGCCTTCGCGCCCGATGATCCGGCCCTTCATCTCATCCGACGGGAGCACGACCGCCGACACGCTCGACTCGGCCGTCTGATCGGCCGCGATGCGCTGGATCGCCAGCGCCACGATCTTCTTCGCCTCGCGGTCGGCGTTCTTCCGCGCCTGCTCCGTGATGTTGCGCACGATGGCCGCCGCTTCGTCGCGCGCTTCGTTCGCAAGATGCGCGATCAGCTCGTGCTTGGCCTCTTGCGCTGTCAGCCCGGCGATCTGTTCGAGGCGCGTGCTGATCTCGTGCTCGCGCTCTTGGAGCTGCTCGCTGAGCTGGTGGTCGCGCTTGTCGAGGGTACGAGTGCGCTCCTGCAGCTCCTGCTCGAGCTTGCGCAGCTCCGCCTCGCGGCGGTCCACCCCCGCCACCTTTAGGTCCAGGGACTTGTGGAGGTTTTCGCGGACCGACATGAGCTCTTCTTTGGCCGCCAGCACCATCCGCTGGCTCGATTCCGTCGAGCGGCGCTCGATGCGCCGTCCCCACACATAGAAGGTCAGCGCCGCGACGAGCACGCCGCTGAGCACGGCCGCAATGGTACCGGACAGCTCTGCCATGGATCTATCTCCACCTCTCCCCCGTTCCTAGCTTTTGTTGTGAAAAAACAAAAGCTGGTCAGGGGGTGAGGACGATTGTCAGCCGGCGGTCAGCGCCTTCCGCTTGGCCGGCGGTAGCATCTTCGCGAGATCGTCGGCGACGGCTGCCAGCCGCGCCGCCAGTTCCCGCTCCGTCTGCTTCACCTGAAACAACTCGTTCGTAATATCGAGCGCCGCCAGAATCGCGGCCTTGTGCGTCTCTACCAACGGTCCCTGACTGAGGACTTTCTTCAACGCTTGATCCACGAAGGCGGCGACTTCGCGCGTATACTCGGGCGAAAGATCGGAGCGGACAGTGTACTCTTCCCCGCCGATCATCACCCGGACGGCATGTTTCTTCACCGTCACTTGTGGCCGCCGTTATCACGCGCTTGCTCTTCCAAAAACGTAAGTCGTTGCATGAGATCGTGGACGCGAGTGCGGGCGCCTTCCACGCGCTGCCGCAGCGCCTTGTTCTCGGACTCCAACTCGGTGTTTTTGACCGGGCTGCCGCGCGTCTTCAGCTCCGCCTCGGCCTTCTGCGCGCGCGAACGCCAGCCCGCCAGCTCCTCCGCTACGTCGCGGAGCATCGCCTCGAGCTGATCGATGGCCTCACGAACGTCAGCTGTTGGCCTGTCGCCGCCGTACGTCAAATTGCTCCTCCAGCGCCTTCAGCATCCGGCTGAGCGGCGCATCAATCTCCCCCTCCGTGAGCGTCTTCGCCGGATCGCGGAACGTGCACCGCCACGTCACTCCGCGCGTGCCGTCCGGCAACCCCTTCCCACGGTACTCATCCAACACGTCCAGTCGCTCGAGCAGCTTCCCGCCCTCGCGACGCAGCACGGACTCGATTGCTGCCGCCGTGACGCCGCTTGGAACCACCAACGAGATATCGCGAACGACCGACGGCTGCACGGGCAACGGCTGATACCGCGCCACGCGCGGCGACTCGACTGCGATCCTGACCTCCAGTCCGAACAACGGACCTGCCCAGCGTGGCGCATCGGCATCAAGCGGCAGGGCGTGACCGACCGGCTCCGCGCCGCTTGGCATCACGGCCACCCAACCGGACCCATTGGCGGCCGGTTGCACGTCGCTCAAAGGTGCCGCTACTAGGGCAGCTAACTCAAAGTGGTGCTTTAGGTCCCATATGTCCATATCAGGTAGTTTCGCAGCTTCAGCACCATCGGTCCAATGGGCCGGATGGCGAGCCCCAGTCAGCACGATTGCGAGACGAAGCTCCTCCTGCGGCACGGTTCCCGTTCCCCGTTTCCCGTTTCCGGCCCGGAATACCGTCCCGACTTCGAATAACCGGATATCCCGCTGCCCCTGCGCCCAGTTGTACTCGACCCGCCGCACCAAGCCGGGGAGTAGCCGGCTCCGAAGATGAGCTTCCTCCGCCGAGAGAGGGTTCTGGATGGCCACGGCGTCTGGCCCGTCCGACGGTCCCAGCGGGAGAGTGCGAGCCTCGAGCAGCCCGGCGCCGCTCCGCATCAACGCCTCGCGGACACGGCGCAGGGTCAGCTCAGCCGGCGCGTCGGGTACAGTGCCGGGGCGGTAAGGCCGCAGCTCGTCCGGGAACGTGTCGTAACCGCGCAGCCGGGCGACCTCTTCGATCAGATCCACTTCACGGGTCACGTCGGGTCGCCAGCCGGGAACTTGGACGGCCATCCGGTCGTCCTTCGGCGCGGCGACGAAACCGACCGCCGACAGGAGGCGCTCGATTTCCTTCCGCGCAACAGGGACGCCGAGCAGGTGGCTTACGCGCGCCTCGCGCAGGAACACCGAGTGCGGCTTCTGGGGCTCTGGCCAGAGATCGATTGGCGGTCCGCGCAGCTCGCCCCCCGCCACGGCGCGGATCAGGTCGATCGCGCGTGCCAGGGCGTCGGGCATAGCGAGGATGTCGATACCGCGCTCGAACCGATAGCTCGATTCACTTGAAACACCGAGGGCGCGACGCGTGCGCCGAATGCGCGTCGGCTGGAAATAGGCGGCTTCGAGAACGATGTCGGTGGTGGCCGCAGATACCTCTGATTCCGCACTTCCCATGACGCCGGCGACGATCTGCGGCCGTTCGGCGTCGCAAATCGCCGTCATCTCCGGCGTGAGCTTGCGCGCGACCCCGTCCAGCGTGACGATCGGTTCGCCCGGTTTTGCCCGCCTGACGACGACGGCCGGCCCACGGAGCTTGGCAAGATCGAAGGCGTGGAGCGGTTGGTTGATCTCGAACAGGATGTAGTTCGTCGCGTCGACGATGTTGTTGATCGAGCGCTGGCCGATGGCCTGTAACCGCGCCGCGAGCCACGCCGGGCTTGGTTGGACTTTGACGCCGCGCATCACCGCAATCATGTAGCGGGGAGCGCCTTCGGGATCCTCCAAACGGACCTGTACACCGTCAACGACGGCGTTGGACGGTTGGACGGTTGGACGGTTGTTTCGTTCAACTTTCCAACCTTCCAACCTTCCACCAGGAATATCCGGCAGCTTCACCGTCGCTCCCAGGCTCACCGCCAGCTCGCGCGCCACGCCGCGGTGACAAAGCAAATCCGGCCGGTTCGCCGAGACGTCAATGATGATCTGCTCGTCGGCAATCGGAATGGCTTCCAGAAATGGCGTTCCCGGTGGAGCCTGCGTGTCGAGCTCCAGAATGCCGGCGTGATCAGCGCCAAGACCGAGCTCCTTTGCCGAGCAGAGCATGCCATTGGACTCGATGCCGCGAATCTTGCGGCGCTCGAGCTTGAGTCCGCCCGGCAGCGTCGCACCGACGGGCGCGAACGGATACAGCTTCCCGGCCTGCACGTTCGGGGCCCCGCACACTACCTCGAGCGGCGTACCGTTGCCCGCATCCACCTGGCAGAGCGACAGCCGATCGGCGTTCGGGTGCTGCTTCACTTCGATCACCCGCGCGATCACCACCTCGCGCAGGTCCTGATGGATCGGCACGACGCCATCGACGGGGGCGACCTGGCGGGCGAGCCGGTCGGCGATGTCGTTGCCCTCGAGCGGGCGGCCGAGCAGGGCTTCGAGCCAGCGACGGGAAACTATCATGGGGCCTGGGGCTTGGGGGCTGGGGCCCTAGGCCCTAGGCCCCAGGCCCCACCTGGTCCGGCAAACTGCTCCAGAAACCGCACATCGGAATCGAAGAAGAGCCGGATATCCGGGATTCCATGCCGCAGCATCGCGATCCGCTCGGGGCCCATGCCCCACGCGTAGCCCGTGTACTTCTCGCTATCGACGTTGCAGTTCTCGAGCACGGCGGGATGCACCATGCCGGAGCCAAGGATCTCCATCCAGCCGGTCTGTTTGCAGGCCGCGCAGCCCGAGCCCCCGCAGATCTGGCATTGCACATCCATCTCGGCGGACGGTTCTGTGAACGGGAAGTACGACGGCCGGAAGCGCACCTTGGTGTGCGGCGAGAAGAAACGACGCGACCAGGCGGCCAGCGTCGCTTTGAAGTCGACGAAGCTGATTCCTTCATCGATCGCGAACCCTTCGATCTGCTCAAAGACCGGTGAGTGCGACGCGTCGAACGGATCGCGACGGTAACAGCGGCCCGGGACGACGATACGAATCGGCGGCGGGTAGGTCTCGAGCGTGCGGATCTGCACCGGGGAGGTGTGCGTGCGGAGCACCACATCCCCGCCCAGGTAGAAACTGTCTTGGGCGTCGAGTGCGGGGTGATCTTTGGGAAAATTCAGCGCGTAGAAGTTGTAGCGCTCGGTCTCGGCCTCGGGGCCCGTGACGCGCGTAAATCCCAGCTCGCGAAAGATGTCGCAGATCTCATCGACCACCTGCGTGACCAGGTGGAGCCCACCGCGCCATTGGGGGCGGGCGGGCATGGTGAGATCGACACCCGCCACCGCGGTCGCGCCGCGCTTCAGCTCCTGCTCGCGCGCCGCGATCGCGCCCTCCAGCTCACGCTTCAGCGCGTTGGCACTGCCGCCGACGCGCTTGCGCTCGTCCGGCCCCAAGTCCGGGAGGGCCTTGAGGATTTCGGTGAGGGCGCCGGATTTGCGCCCCAAGAGCTCGATCTTGAGCTCCTGGAGCCGGCGTTCATCCGCCTGCGGAATCTCGTTCAGACGCTCCCGCAGCGAGTCTAAGGCTGCAAGGAGGTCGCTCATTGCTTAGAGAGCCTTCTTGGCGACCTCCGCCAGCTGTTCAAACGCGACCGGATCCCGCACGGCGAGATCGGCGAGGATCTTGCGATTGACCTCGACGCCCGCCTTGCGCAGTCCATTCATGAACTTGTTGTAGGACAGCGCGTGCAGGCGCGCCGCGGCGTTGATCCGCGTGATCCAGAGGCGCCGGAACTCCACCTTTTTGCTGCGGCGATCCCGATAGGCGTACTTCGCCGCCCGCTCGGTCGCCTCTTTCGCCGCCTTCCACAGTTTGCTGCGCCCGCCCCAGTAGCCCTTGGCGAGCTTCATCACCTTATTCTTGCGCTTCAGGCGCGCGACGTTGCTTTTGACGCGAGGCATGAGTGCTCCTTACGCCTGCAACAGGCGCTTGAGGCGACGCTCGGCATGCGACACGAGCGTGGCCTTCCGCAGGTGGCGCTTCCGCTTGGGATGCTTCGAGGTCAGGATGTGGCGCTTGTAGGCGCGATAGCGGCGCAGCTTGCCGGTACCGGTCAGCCTGATCCGTTTTCTCAGCGCGCGCTTCGATTTCATCTTGGGCATTGCTATCTCATTTCGGTGCGAGGACCATCGACATATTGCGGCCCTCGAGCTTTGGCTCTTGTTCGATCTTGCCAATGTCTTTCAGCTCTTGCGCGACACGATCCAGCACCTCGCGACCCAGCTCGATGTGCGCCATCTGCCGCCCCCGATACATCATCGTGACCTTCACCTTGTTGCCGTCCGCCAGGAACTCGCGCGCATGGCGCGTCTTGAAATCGAAGTCGTGGTCGTCGATTCCGGGACGGTATTTCACTTCCTTCAGGTGAATCACGTGCTGCTTTTTCTTCGCGGCCCGCGCCGCCTTCGCCTGCTCGAACTTGAATTTCCCGTAGTCCATGATCTTGACCACGGGGGGCCGGGCGAGCGGCGCGACTTCCACGAGATCCAGCCCCCGTTCATGCGCGGCGGCCAGGGCCTCGTCGATCGTCAGGACGCCCAACTGGTCGCCGTTGTCCGCAATCACGCGCACGGGACTGATGCGAATTTGCCGATTGACGCGCGTGCGCGGCGCTTTGCTGTTGTTGTCTAATGGTGGCAGGTGTCGGTTCTCCTCCGTAGAGCCAATGAAAAAGCGGATCTCGTGTGCTCGCTGAGATCCGCTGCCGAAGCCGTCTGCCATCAGCCGTCAGCGATTGGCTGTTGGCAGACGGCTGACGGCCGATGGCCGGGACCCTTATGCACTCTCGCAGGAGAGGCGAGCGGGTGGGGCACACCGTGCCCACTTGGTCGCCACGAACTTAGTGAAGCGCCATAGGCTCCACAAGTGCGACCCCCTTTCCCTCCCGCGCCAGCCGGCCCGCCACGATCGTCGGGTCGTGCTCGAAGATCAGCAGCCACCCCTCGGTCTCCGCCCGCTGATAGATGCGCCGTCGCGTCTCGAGCGTGACGAGCGGCTCCAGGTCATAGCCCATGATCCAAGGCAACGGCAGATGCGCAACGGTGGGCACCAGGTCGGCGATGAAACAGGCCTTCTCGCCCGCGCTCGCGAGCAGGATCGATTGGTGATAGGGCACATGACCAGGTGTCGGGATCCCGCGGATGCCTGGCAGAATCTCGGTCTCGCCATCGATGAGCTGAAACGGGATGCCCTCGAAGTTGTGCGGGAGATAGCTCCCCGCGGTCCGTTCGTTCCGATGTTGGGCGAAGTCGAGCTCGCGTCTCTGCACTACATAGCGCGCGTTCGGAAAGGCCGGACTCATCTTCCCGGATGGATCGATCCAGTTATCGCCCCCCGCATGATCGAAATGCAGGTGCGTGTTTATGACCCACCTGATGTCGCCGGGCTTGCGGCCCAGCGCGCCCAGCGCATCCTCCAGCTTTGTTCTTCCGTCCTGGCTCGCGTTGTCCACGCCGTAGATGTCGATGAACTTCGCGTCTTCCTTGTTACCGATCCCGGTATCGATCAAGACCAGACCGTCGTCATGCTCGATGAGCAGGCAGCGCAAGGCGAGGGGGATCCGGTTGCGGTCGTCGGGCGGAGCTCGCCGCGCCCAGAGCGCTTTTGGGACGACGCCAAACATCGCCCCGCCATCGAGGTGCTGACGGCCACCCTCGAGTGCGTGGCAGGTCAGGCGGCCGACCCTAAAGGTTGTATAGGTCAACGAGCGTTGTCGCCCCGTTCCCCTGCGCCAGCCGAATAAGCTTTGCCAAACATTTCGCGGCGGCCACGGCGTCCCCCGTGGCCCGGTGCCTTCCCTCGATCTCGATCCCGAAGTGATAGCTCACCGTGTCGAGATTCCGGCGCGGGAGATCGGGCAGCAGCCTGCGCGCGAGCCGCACGGTGCACACGCGCGGCCCCTGTAGCAGCAATCCCGCCGCGCGCTCGATCTCGGTCGACACGAACGCCCAGTCGAACCGTGCGTTGTGGGCGACGAACACGCACCCGGAAAAAACGTGAAGCAAGTCGTCGACAACTTCTTCGAAGGGAGGCGCCTCGCGCAGCAGCTTGGGTGCGATGCCAGTCAGCCCTTGAACGAAGTTCGGGACCGGAATGCCGGGGTTGATCAGGGAATGGAAGGCCACGGTTCCGTCCAGCCTCACCACGGCGATCTCGATGATCCGATCACCGTGGAAGGCCCGCACGCCGGTCGTTTCCACATCTACCACCGCCCACTGGCAGGCCTCGAGCACGGGACTGGTTTCGGGCGGCGGGGTCGCCAGAGTCCAGCGACCGTCGCTGGTCCGGCGAAATCGGGGATCGGGCGCGAGCAACGTGGCCGCGATCCGATCAGCGGTGTGGCGATTCGCCTGTACGATCCCGAGGACGTCGCGCACGATCGCGAGGCTCGCCGCGGGCCCACCGTGCAGGAACGAAAGGGCGCGGGCAGTCAGCGAGGACGATGGGACCGCAGCGAGGCCCGTCAGAGGTCGTCTCGTCTGAGGGGAAGGGTCATACAGCGAGGACCACCGCCGCCGCGCACCAGCTCGCTTCCTTCGATCGAGATCACGGCGCGCTCACCGTTCCTGAGCAGCTCCTCCCCAGTCAGCAAGTTCACGCCTTCGATCACGCGAAACCCGGTGCTGGAGAGCTCGGCGAGGGTGGCGTCGTTGCGATCGTAGCTCAGGATAACGCCAGGTCGCACGGCGAACGAGTTGCAGGCGGAGGCCCACTGCTCCCGCTCCTGGACCGTGCGCTGGTTGCCGCCGCAGAAGATCGGCTCGAGCGGCTGGTCGACCGCCTGCATGGCCGCAAAGAAGTTGGGGACTTCTTTCACCCCCTTGGACCGCTTGCGGCGATGCAGCACGGCTAGCCGTTCCGGCCCCACGAAGTGCGGCGGATAGACGATGCACAGCTCGCGATCGACCTGCGTGAAGATCATGTCGAGGTGAATCGCGGTCCGCTCGGCGGGCAGCACGACGATGATGACATCGGTCACGCCGCAATGCTGGAACGCCAGCTCGCACAGCAGATCGAGCGCCGCGGGGCTCGAACGCTCGCTGAAGCCAAGCACCAGCAGATCGGGGCGGATGGGATGGACGTCTCCGCCTTCGAGCGTGTAGTTCAGCCGCTTCTCATCGGAGCCGTCGTACAGAATCCCCGCGTTCGCGAACGTCGCGTCGTAGCGGAACAGCGCCTTGATGAGCAGCTCCTCGGTCCAGCGCACGCCGTGGCGCATCGAGCCGATGATCGCGTGCTCGCCGATCACGATGCCGACGTCGCGCGTGAAAAACAGGTTGGGGAGCGGCGGCAGCGCGTACGCCACTTCGTTCAAGGCGCGGGCGATCGGCCCCCCCTCCTCCACCGCCCCCTCCACCATCAGCGCGACGAAGTCTGCGGATGACAGCGCGCCGAACTGTTTGGCCAGCGCGTCCGACGGTACGACCTCCAGCGCGCGGGTCGTGATGAACTCGCGCACCTCCGGACGGCCGGCGATTTCCGCCAGCGAATCCCGCACCTCATGCACGTCGGCAAACCGCTCCAGCACGGCCACGAGCCGCCGGTGCTCGGTTTGGGCGATCTCGAGATCGATGATGTCGTCGTAGAGGTAGTCTTCGCGTGTGCCGGGGGTGACGGCGACGAGCTCTTTGCCGGGGGTGTGGACGAGGACCGAGCGCAGCGCGCCGATTTCGGACGTGACGTGAACCCGCGGCATGGGGGAGAAAGCTAACGGTTAGCCAAAGAGTAGCTCAGCGTCTCCAGTTCGAGTGCCATGTTGACGGTCTTGACTTCGACGTCGGGCGGAACATTGAGCGGCACCGGAGCAAAGTTCAGAATCGCCTTGACCCCGCTGCGCACCAGCCGGTCCACGACGTGCTGCGCCGATTCGGCGGGGGTCGCGACGATCGCGATGTCGCTCGGATCTTTCTTGAGATCGCTCTCCAGGTACTTCACGTCCCGCACGACCAGCCCATTCCAGCGCGAGCCAATCTTGCGTGCGTCCTGGTCGTAAATCGCCGTAATGTGAAAGCCGCGTTGTTTGAAGCCGTGGTACTGGACGAGTGCCCCGCCCATGCGCCCTGCCCCGACCAGGACGACGCGGTACCCGCGCTCGAGCCCCAGGATGTCGCGGATGCGCCGCGTGAGCTCGGGGACGGCGTAGCCGAGGCCGCGTTTGCCGAAGGAGCCGAAGAAGGAGAGGTCTTTGCGGACCTGGGCCGAGGTGGTACCGCCCAGACGGGCCAGCTCCCCAGAGGAAATCGTGGGAGTGGTGGTCTGTTCGAGAAATCGGAGGTAAACGGACAGCCGACGGACCGTGCTATCGGAGATCTTCCGCATTGTGAACTATTTCACAATGGGGGACCTCGGCGCAAGAGCCGGTTTGCGCGCGCGAATGAAGGCGCCCATGACTCGCCCGCTGATCTCGCGCGCGAGCGTTTCGCCGAGCCCCGCATCCTCGAACTGGTAGATCCGCGTCGGCTCGATGTCGACATCCACGAATCCCGCATCGTTGAGGAGCTGGCGGTATTCATGCTCGTCGAGCGCCCCAGCGATGCAACCGACCCAGAGCTCCATACTGCGGCGGACCGCGTCTGGGATCTCGCCGCGGCAGACGACGTCGGACACGGCAAATCGCCCAGCGGGACGCAGCACGCGGAACGCCTCTTTCAGCACGCGGCCCTTGTCTGCGGAGAGATTGATGACGCAATTCGAAATGATGACGTCAACGGCGCCGGCCGGCAGCGGAATATTCTCGATTTCGCCCTTGAGAAACTCGACGTTGGTCACGCCCGCCTTGGCTTGATTCGCGCGCGCGAGGGCGAGCATTTCGTCCGTCATGTCGAGGCCATAGGCCTTGCCGGTCGGCCCGACGCGCTTGGCGGACAGCAGGACGTCGATGCCACCGCCGGAGCCGAGGTCCAGAACGGTCTCGCCGGCGTGGAGGTCGGCGAGGGCGGTGGGGTTGCCACAACCGAGCGACGCGAGCACCGCTCCTTCAGGAAGTTCCGTGGTCTGGGAGATGTCGTACAGGTTTTCCGTTACCGGATCGCAACCGCACGAGCCGCTGGGACCGCAGCTCCCCTTCTCGCCCGCCGCCGCCTTGCGTGCCGCTGCGGCGTATTTCTCTTGCACCGCATCCCTGATGTCCTGACTCATGAATCCTCCGATGTTAGTCGCAACAGGCGACGGCGCAGCTGCCGGCGTGCTTGCCGGGCTTGACGGACTTCGTGTACGCGGCGATCTCGTCCAGCGTCTCGCGCTCGAGGCCGTAGAACATCCAGCGGCCCTCACGGCGGTCGCTGATCAGCCCCGCGTCCTTGAGCACCTTGATGTGGAAGGAGAGCCGGGATTGAGCGATGCCGAGCACCTGCTCCAGCTCGCAGACGCAACGCTCTTTGTGAGATAGCATTTCGACGATCTGGACGCGGGTTTCATCGGAGAGTGCGTGGAACCAGGTGGCGACCCGCGCGGGTTCGGGACGAGTGGCGGATGTCATGCCCTCAACGTATCAAGTTTTCTTGATACGTCAAGGCCCCTGAAGTCACTGGCAACAGGACCAGAGGCAGGTACCCCTGTGCTTCCCGGGACTCACGATCTGCGTAAAGCTGATCATGTGCTTGAGGGTGCCGTCCTCGAGGCTATAGTACTTCCGGCGACCGTCGCGCCGCACCCCAACCAGACCTGAAGCTTTGAGCACTTTCAAGTGGAACGAGACGCTTGATTGCGGTGCGTCAAGGATTTCGTGGAGCTCGGTCACGCAGCGCGCCCGCTGGGACAGGAGCTCCAGGATGTACAGGCGGGTGATGTCCGAAGCCGCAAAAAACCACTGGGCGACTCGCGCCATATCGAAAGGAAGCGCGTGCGGCACGTGGGGTAAGCCGGAGCCGCAGCGCGGCCATTTGCGAGCGATCCAAAGCAGGTGGCGGCGCGTCATGCACACGAACCTATCCGGACATATCAACAATCATGGATATGTCACCGCCACGCAGGTGTCGCGGCCGCGCGCCGGAAGAGCCGAACGAACGCAGCGGCCGGAAGGCGCTCCGGGCGCACTCGGGGATCGAAGTCCAGCGCTTTCAGATCCGCCTCATTCAGCCCCAGCACGGCGTTTTTTAGCTGCTTGCGGCGCTTGCTGAAGCACGTCGTGACAAACGCCCGAAACGCCGGCACTTCCTCAGGCCGCACGAGCGGTTCCACCAGCGGCGTGAGCCTGATGACCGTACTCCGCACCCTCGGCGGTGGCCGAAACGCGCCGGCGGCCACGTTGAACAGCTTCTCCACACGTGCAACGGCCTGTACGCCTACCGACAAAGCACCATAGATCTTGCCGCCAGGCTTCGCCGCGATGCGGTCAGCGACCTCCGCCTGCACTAGAAATACGATGCGGTCGGGAAGTGGGGGGGTGAGTGCTTTATCGATCAACGGTGAGGTGATGTAATAGGGGATGTTGCCGACGATCTTAAGGCGGTGTCGGGTGTCAGGTGTCAGGTGCCTGGAGTACAATTCGTGCCAGTCAACCTTCAGTGCATCGCCCGTCACCACCTGACACCCGACGCCAGACACCCGAACCCGCAGTTGTTCGGCCAGCTCTCGGTCCTTTTCGATCGCAATCACCTGAGCTCCCCGGTCAAGCAGAACCTCGGTTAGCGAGCCGTGGCCAGGGCCCACTTCGATCACGGTCTCGCCAGGCCGGACGTCGAGCGCCTCGACAATCCGATCGAGGAGCTTGTGATCTGTCAGAAAGTGCTGCCCTAAGCGGCGAGCGCTCAAACCTTCAGCAGCACGAGCGTGCGGTCGTCGTTCGCCGGGGCGCCCCCGGTAAACGCGGCGATGTCGGTAAACACCGCTTCGAGGATGTGGCGCGCGGGGCGGCCGCGCAGGTTCACGACGTGGCTCAAGACGCGCTGCTCCCCGAACCGCTCGCCGCTCGGCCCGCGGGCGTCCGCCAATCCATCCGTGAAGAGACACAGAATGCCCTTGCCGCGCTCGCACTGCTCGACGAGTTCCTGCCCTCCATCGCCGAGCCCGAGCGGCGGCCGCGTCGCCGCGAGCCGCTTGAGCGCCCCGTCCTGCGTGGAGATGAGAAACGCATGCGGGTGACCGGCGTTGGCGTACGTGAGCACGCCCTCGGCCGGATTGGCGACAACGTAGCAGAGTGTCAGAAACATCTCCGTCTCCGCCAGCTCCTCCGCCAGCGACGTCTCCAGGCGCCGCAGCGCCTCATGCGGCGACTCCGCGGTCTCCGCGTGGATACCGGACGCCGCCATCGCCAGTGCCATGATGAGCGCCGCGCCGAATCCGTGGCTCGACACATCGCCGATCATGACTCCGACACGATCGCCGTGGAGACTCAACAGGTTATAGAAGTCACCGCCCACCGATTCGGCGGGGCGGCAGCGAGCGGCAACGTCCGCTTTCGCGGCGACCACCGCCGGCGACGGCAGCAGCTTGAGCTGCAGGTCGTGGGCCAGCTCCAGCTCGCGACGGACGCGCTGCTGGCTCAAGTCGAGCTCGACGAGCCGAGCGTTCTCAATCGCCGCGCCGATTTGATTCGCGATGGCGGCGACCAGCTTGCGGTCGCCTGCGGTGAACGCGTCTTCTCCAGTGCGGTCGGTCAGATTGATCACCCCGATGGGCGTGGGCACGCGCCCGGGCGACGCGTACACGACCGGCACTGACAGAAACGCGTGACCGCGATAGCCCCGTTCGATCGGGTTCCGAGGCTTCGGAGCGCGCTGGTCGCTCGGATCATAGCTGATCGTGCGCATCTCCCGAAACACGCGCGCCGCGATCGACGTCGGATCGTCCACTTCAATCGGGTCGATCTCCCCCAGCTCGACGCCGCGCGCCGCCACCAGCCGCAGCACATGCTCGCGCGGGTCATGCACCATCAACGTTGCACGCCGCGCGCGCACCACCGCCGACACTTCTCGCAAGATCCGGTTCGCCGCCTCGTCCAGCCGGATCGTGTGGCCGAGGATCTCGCTGATCGTGTAGATCAAATCGATTTCCTCGTACCGCCCCGACAGCTCGGCCGCGACTTGGCCGGTCTCCTCCTCGGCCTGCATCACCGCCCCAACGACCTCGGCGAGCTCGACGGCGGCCTGTTCCCCTTCACCCTTTATTTCGAGCCAGGTGTCATGGACGGAGGGGATCGCCTGGAACCACGCGGGACCGTCGGGCGTGTCGAGGCGGCCGCCACCATTGGGGGTCGGAGTCCAACGCGGCTCTTCCCGGCCTTCGCCCAAGCCTCCGACCACGGGTAGCAACCGCCCACCGGGCGTCTTTGCACGCCACAAGCGAAGAGTTGTCCCGGAAAGCGCCGCGAGCACCGGCAACAGGCGCTCGAGCCGTGTCACCCCTCCCGGAGCGTCAGGGATATGCCGTTGCCTTTCTCGTTGAACGCAACGTCGTCCACGAGGTGTCGAATCACGAACAACCCGCGGCCGTACTCGCGCTCCAGGTTGTCCGGCTGCGTCGGATCGGGAACGCTCCTGGAGTCGAAGCCGTGACCATCGTCCACCACGTGAATGCGGACGAAGTCGCGCCCCAGCTCGACGCGCACGGTCACGCGGCGGTCGGGATCTTCGCCCGTGCCATACCGAATCGCGTTGCCCAGGGCTTCGGCGAGGGCGGTGCGGAGGTTGAAGCTGATGCGGCGGGGGGACAGCGTGCCGGGGGGGACGTGAGTCGCAACCAGCTCGACCGCGTCGCCGACCATCCCGAGATCGCTCGGGACGTCGAGCCGCATCGCGTTGCGGGTGACCTGCAGTTGGAGGGTCACGTCAGAACGCGGCCAGCGCTTCCTCGGCGGTCCGCGTGATGGCGAACAAGGTGTCGAGCTTGGTGAGCTCGAACAGCGTCTGCAGGTCGGCGTTGAGACCCGCGAGCCGCAGCTCCCCACTCTGTTCGCGAATCTTCTTCGAGAGCGAAACCAGGACGCCGAGTCCCGACGAATCGATGTAGCCGGTTTTGGCAAAATCGATGACGAACTTCCGGGAGCCTTCCTCGAGCGCATCCAGGACCTTCTGCTTCAGCTCTTGGCGGTTGCCGACGATGAGCTGGCCTTCTACGCCGACGACGACCACTCCGCTCTTATCCTTCTTCAGAGTGAAGCGCACCGGTTACCCCCTCCGCGTTTGCAGGATGGCGATCGCCGCAGTGTTCACAATATCATCGGCCGTCGCGCCACGCGACAGGTCCGAAATGGGCCGCGCCAATCCCTGCAGAATCGGGCCGAGCGCGGTCCAGCCACCGAGCCGCTCCACGAGTTTGTAGCCGATGTTCCCGGCGTCGAGATCGGGGAAAATCAGGACGTTGGCGCGACCGCCGGCGGGCGATCCCGGCGCCTTGCGTGCCGCGACGGCGGGCACCAGCGCGGCGTCGAGCTGGAGCTCTCCATCGAAGGCGAAATCGGGTTCGCGCGCGCGCAGCTCGGCCATACCGGCCACGACCCGATCGATCCGCGGCCCGCTGGCGCTCCCCTTGGTGCTATAAGAAAGGAAGGCGACGACGGGCTCGTCCTCGACGATCAGCCGGCGCTCGCGCGCCGACGTGAGCGCGATGTCGGCCAGTTGGCTCGGTTCCGGTTCGGGGCAGACCGCCGCATCGGCGAACGTGAGCACGCGGTCGTCCTTGATCATGTAAAAGGCGCCCGACACGGTCGCGATGCCCGGCGCCGTCCCGACCGCCCACAGCGCCGCCCGTATCGTTTCGGCGCTCGTGTACATCGCGCCGCCCAGCATGACGTCCGCGTCACCCACACCCACGAGACACGCCCCCAAGGTCAGCGGGTGCTCCAAAGCCTGGCTGGCTGCGGTGTCAGTGGGGAATTTGTCTGGCCGTCTAGATCGGAGCAGGGAGACCATCGTGCGTCGTGCGTCGTGCGTCGTACGTGTCAGAAGCTGAACGCTTCCCAAACTCTCGCGCTCAATTCTTCGGCCCGCTTCTTGAACGCGAGGATCCTCCCCCTCGGCCAGGACGATGCGAGCCTTGCGCTGCCGCGCCCGCTCGTAGACGCGGTCCAGAAACTTCATTTGCTGAACTTGTGCTTCAGGGCCTGCTGCACGGTGGGGTCGACCAGCTGCGACACGTCGCCGCCGAAGCGCGCGACTTCGCGCACCAGGCTCGAGCTGAGATAGGTCAGATCGAACGCGGGCACGAGAAAAACCGTCTCGATATGCGGGGCGAGATTGCGATTCATCAGCGCCATCTGGAATTCATACTCGAAGTCCGAGACCGCCCGCAGCCCGCGCACGATCACCGCGGCGCCGACTTTCTTGGCGAACTCGGCGAGCAACCCTTCGAAGGATTGCACCTCCACGCGCTTGTCGCGGATCGCCTGCCGGATCAACGCGACGCGCTCCTCGAGCGAAAACAGCGGCTGCTTGGCGACATTCACGGCGACCGCGACGATCAGCTGGTCGACGAACTCGAGCGAGCGATGGATGAGGTCTTCGTGACCCTTTGTGATGGGATCGAACGACCCCGGATAAACGGCGATCCGCTTCATGGCGCGTACACGAACGTGATCGCCGTGTCGCCGTAGCGCCGCGTGTCATCTCCAGACAACGAAACATCCGCAGCATGCTCCACCGAGAACGCCCGCGCGAACGGCGTCGCGCGAAACAACGATACGAGCTGCGCCGCGTCCTCGGTGGCATACGGCGGATCCGCGAACGCCAGATCGTACTGGGCAGGTTGGAGCCGCTCGGCGAACCGCACTGCGTCCATGCGGTGAATCGTCACGCGATCCTCCACCTTGAGAGTCGCGGCGTTGTCCCGAATCGCCGCCAATGACGCCATGTGATTCTCGACGAAATCAACCGCCATCGCGCCACGCGACAGCGCCTCGAAGCCCAACGCGCCGGAGCCGGCGAAGAGGTCGAGCACGCGCGCCTCGGGAATCGACTGCTGGAGGATACTGAACCACGCCTCCTTTACTCGATCCCCCGTCGGTCGGACGGTCCTTCCACCGGGCGTCTTGAGGCGACGACCCTTGAACTCACCCGCGATGATGCGGAGCAAGACTCGCGACTCTGGCCTGAATCGTCACCCTGCCCTGCCAGTCATCTCGCTCCAATCGAAAGGCCACATCCAATGGGTTCGTGAGCCAGTCTTCCGGCACGGCATCCGCCCAGCGAAACCCAATCGCCGGCAGCACGGCCGAGCCGTCGTCCAGCGTAAAGCGCAGGTGATTCGTCCCGACGCGGCGCGCGCCCACCGCTCGCGCATTGCGTACGCCGAACACCGGCGCCGGATTCCCGGCGCCACACGGCTCCAGATGCCGAATCAGCCGCTCCAGATCTTCGTTCACCGAGGCCAGCGGGAGCTCGAGGTCCACGCGCTGGCTCGGCGCCAGGTCGTCGGGCGTGAGAAGCTCGCCCGCGACACCGAGGAACGCAACGCGAAAGGCGTCGAACTTGTCGCGCCGGATCGTGAAGCCGGCCGCCATGGTGTGGCCGCCGTATTTCTCGAGATGCATCCCCACTTGGTGGAGTGCACCGTGGAGGTCGAAGCCGGAGATGCTACGCCCCGATCCGCGGCCGAACTCTCCCACTTCATCCCACCCGATCAGGAACGTCGGCCGGCCGTACCGCTCCACGAGCCGCGACGCCACGATCCCGATGACGCCCGGATGCCAGGTTTCGGCGCCGAGGACAATGGCGGCATCGGTCGGCTGCAGCGTCTTCTCGACGATCTCGATCGCCTCGTCGAGAATCAGCTGGTCCATCTCCTGGCGACGCGCATTGATCGTCTCGAGCTCACGCGCGAGCGCCGCGGCTTCCT
>WNGC01000178.1_pt1 | contig 33965 bp, 27 predicted proteins | sample 5400051 | NCBI WGS metagenome assembly WNGC01 (sample SAMN13153368, study PRJNA577476) | soil metagenome | isolation source: 20 cm soil or saprolite under grassland replicate 2 | place: USA:California | collected 2016-06-15
CCACCAGTTCGATCCACGCGTGGTCGACGTCATGCTGCAGCTCATCGAGCAGGAACCACCCCAGATCAAGGCCCAGCCCCAGGCGGCCGGTCAGCCGGTTCCGGACGTGGTGCTGTCAGGGCCTCGCTCCTGGGCCCAGCACATGCAGACCATCGAGGTATTAGGTCAACAGCTTGCTCGAGCCACGAGCGTGGCCGACATCTGCAACCGGATCGGCGAAACCATCATCGCGCTCGTGCCGCATGACCAGTGCCGGGTGCTGGTGATGAACGACGACCGCACCCGGCTGGAGATCGCCTACCTGCGGGGCACCGACCGCGAGGAATATCGTGGTGTGACCGCCCAGAATGCGGCTGTCGATGTGGGGGAGGGGATCGCCGGCTGGGTGGCCGAATCGCGGCGAGGCGTCGTCCTGGGTGACACCGAGCACCATCCGAAGGCGGCGCACGTGAGCGGGACCGAGGTGGTCGACGAGTCCATGCTGGCGGTCCCCGTGGTCTTCGAAGATCAGATTCTGGCGGTCATCGTCGTGCTCAAGCTGGGCTTGAACCAATACTCGCTCGACCAGCTCCGCTTGCTCACCATCCTGGCCAACCAGGCTGCGGTTTCGATGGCGAATGCTCGGTTGATCGACCGGCTGGCCGCGGCGGCCAGTATCGACCCACTGACCGGGCTGAGCAACCGGGCGGCGTTCGAGGAGGCCGTCAACACGCAATTGCTCCGACCGCAGTCCTGGGGGACGCTGCTGATGCTGGACGTCGAGAACCTTCGCGAAGTGAACGACGCCTACGGTCATCGGGCCGGAGACGCGGTTCTCAAGCGGATCGCCAGGGCGATTCAAAGTTCGATCCGGAGTGATGACCGCGCCTCCCGCTGGATCGGCGACGACTTCGCCATCCTGGCCCCCGGCATCGACGCGGAGCAGGCCGGCCTTCTGGCCCGGCGGATCGAAACCGGGTTGCAGTCGGAACGGATTTCGATTCGCTGGGGCGCCGCCGAGTACCACGGTGATGCGCTCACCGCGCAGGACCTGCTGGCGGCGGCGCGCAAGGCCACCGCGCGTAAGGCCGAAGACGTCGCCGCCTAGGAGGGCAAAGCCCCGCGCCCGAATGGGCAGGATGCTCAGAGTTTCGCGCAATTTGCTTGACGGTCCAAAACCGGTCGCCTAACGTCAAAACTCGCCGCTGAAACCATGCTGACCGCCTGCGGGCGGACCGAGCCGTGCCGAGGGAGGGAGTGAAGCCACAGATCCGGCGCCGGCGCCAGTCGCCGGCTTCGAGCGCCGCCTTTCGTCTGGGGATCCCCTGGAAGCTGGGCTTTGTTGTTGTGGCGGCGGCCCTGCTGATGGCGCGGGGCGCTTCGCAAGCTCCTCCGATCCACCTGCACCAACAGAGTCTTGCCGCCGGTGGCGGCCCGACCACGGTGGCGTGCGGGGATCTTCCCGCCGGCGTCACGACCTGGTCGGCGGCGGGCAGTCCCTACATCCTTCCCTCGACGATCCCCGACCCGAACGAGCCGGCCTGCCCGGCCTTCCCGGTAGCGGGTCAGGACGAGCCACCGGTGGCACCGGGCGTCGTGGTACGCGCTAACTCCACCCTGGTGATCGATGGCAGCCAGGGGCCGGTCGAGATCTTTTCCCATGGCGCCGGCATCGACGTGATGGGAGGCGAGCTGCAGACGATCGGTACGGGCCCCTCGAATTCCGTCACCTTTGATGCGGAGCCGGACGTTGCCTCGTGGGACGGGATCAGGATTCTCGCCGACGGCGGCCGCAAGGGCGACGCCTCGCTGTCCTACGTCAGCATCCAGCATGCCCTGACCGGCATCAATATCACGAGTGGGGCTACCGCTTCGCCGGATGACAATCATTACGGGCTGACGGTTCGAAACAGCGGTATCGTCGTTTCCTACTTCGACGGAATCGACGCCGTCAATACGCCCATCTCGATCACCGGTCTGGGCGATGGCCGCTTCGGAACTCTCAACAACATCGGGTCATTTGGGATCCGCGTCAGCTTTGACGCCCACGCCCCGAGCATCCCGGAGAATGCCCTCGACGTACGGAGCATGACGTTCGGCAGCTCGGTGCCATTCGCGGAGACCGGCTGCCCGCCACTCCAACCATGCGCCGCCGGTACGATCGGGAACGACGCGATCCAGGCGACCTTTGTGGATCACGCCCGGCAACCCGCGCTCATCAGTCACAACAAGATCTTTCGTGCCGGGTCCTATGGCATCGAGCTGGCCAATCCTTCCGACCCCATCGTGCAGGACAACATCTTCGATTGCAACGGGACCGGTTCCTCCCAGCCCAAGGTCAGCTGCTTGAGTAATGTCCCGAACAAATTTCCTCCGATCTACCTGAGCAATGCCACCGCCGACCTCGAGTCAAAGGTCACGAGTAACTTCGGCCAGGAGGACGGTCTCGAGGCGATCGCCTTCAACGGGACGGTCAGCTCGGGCACCTTCACCTGGAGGACGGCCACCACGAATCCGGCCCGGCCGCTCGGCTACGTACTCAACGGCAGCCTGAACATGTCGGGCGGGGTCTTCAGGGTTCCCGGCGGCAGCGTGCTCAAGGCCAGTGGTGGCAGCCTGAACCTGAGCGAGGTGACGTTGGATGCCAGCGATACCGGCTCAAAGACCTTCACCAGCCTGCGCGACAGGACAGCAGGCATCGACGCGGGTTGCTCCGTCTTCGTGCAAGTGTGCTCGCCGCCGTTGCCCTTACCGGCTGGCGACTGGGGCGGCATCAAGCTGGTCGGCGCCGGTGCCAACGCCACCATCGACCACGCGAACATCCGGTACGCCACGGTGGGCATCACCATCGCGAACGGCGCGATGTCATCGCCGTCCGCCGCCGCGCCAACCGCGATCACCGCGCCGGCGGCCGACGGGCCGGGATTCGGCCTCGTCGTCTCAAACAGTGCCATCGGTCCGACGTTTGCCGATGGCATCGTCGCCCTCGATACGCCGATCGCTCTTCTGGCCAATATCTTCACCTGCCCGACGACCAGCTGTAGCGGCTCATCGCCGATCGGCAACCGTGGTGTTGATGCCGATTTCAGTGGCGTCGGTCCTCTAAACGGTGGGCTGAAGCTCGCCGGCAACCACTTCGACGGCAGCGTCAACGAAGCGATTCGCGCATCTGGCCTGTCCGGTCAACTGTCGGGCTCCGTCCTTCTCGGCCCCCAGCCCGTCTCGCTACGCGGCAACATCATCCAGGCTGCCGGCGCATTCGGCATCAACCTCCAGGGCGCCGTCCGGCCAACCCTCCGCGATAACGACATCACCGGCAGCGGAACCGGTCCGGTCAGGTACTCCGCGGTCTACCTGAACGGCCTGACGGCCGGCGATTTCAATTCGCCGGGGAGCGTGACTCCGCCATCGGCGGATCCGGCGGTGATCTGGGGTAACACCGGAAAGGGAAACGGCCTGAATGCGATCGTTTTTCATGGGAGCACCGCCGGCACGTCCAGCACCCCGAGGTCCCTGAACTGGCAGACCGTGGGGGCCAGTGGCCTGCTCGGCTACATCGTCGACGGTGACCTCACTGTCAACGGGCCACTCACGCTCAACGCGGGCGCGTACGCGCCGATCCTGGCCGGCACGATCACCGTGAGCGGCGGCGGATTGAACGCCAATGCTGCCATCGTCACGAGCCTCAAGGCGCAGGCGCCGGGGATGCGGAGTTGTGGCTCGGTGTTCGTGCCGAGGGTGTCCGGGATCTGTCCGGCACAGCGTGCCGGCGACTGGGGAGGCTTCGAGCTTGATCCCGGGCAGGTGAACACGCTGACGGCGAGCCAGGTTCGCTATGCGCGGACCGGCATCACCATGGACAAACCTGCGGTGACGCCGGCCCTGACCAACCTGGTGCTGGCCCAAACGAGCATCAGCAACACCACCGCCAACGGCATTACGACCCAATCGCCGCTATCGGTGACCCAGGGCGCGTTCACCAACCTGGGCGGCCAGGGCATCGCGGTCGACCTCAGCAACGCCGGCAACGGCGCCATTTTGACGGTCGACGGCGCGGTGATGGCCTCGACCGGAAAGGAGGGCCTACGAGCCACCGGGCTGGGGGCCCAGGTCGTGACCGTGACCAACAACCGGATCGACCAGGCCGGCGCGTTCGGAATCAGCCTCAGCAAGGCCTCGATTCTGAAGCTCGCCAACAATACGGTCACGAACGGTGCGGCCGGATTTCCCGCGATCTACCTGAACCAGGTCGATCATGCGAATTTCGATGCGGCGGTCCCGGGAAGCCGGTTGATCACGGGAAACAAAGGCGCCGCCAACGGCGTCGACGCGCTGGCCTTCGACGGGAATGTGGATGGGGATTTGCTGTGGCAAAGCGCCCGGAACACCACCGACCCCACCAGGCCGCTCGGCTACATCCTCGACGGCGATCTCAACATGACCGGAACGCTGACGGTGAGGGCCGGCGACATCGTCAAGATCCGCAACGGGACCATCAACCTGAACAGCGGACACCTCCGCGCCGATGATGTCGCCAACAGCAGCAAGAAGGTCTTTACCAGCCTTGCCGACACCACCGCTGGAGTCGGCTGTCCGTCCGCCCTCGTCCCCGGCTGCCCGGCGGCCGCCGCCGGCGACTGGGGCGGCATCAACCTGACGGGCGGCACCGATGCCACCCTCGTCAACGCGGCGGTCCGATACGCCAGCACCGGCATCCGTATCGATGGTGGGCCCACCTCCACCTTCGCCTCCTCGAGCTTCGGGCTGGTGGTTTCGGGAACCACCATTGGACCGAGCCTGGCCGATGGCATCAAGGCCACGAACACCTCGATCTCAGTCGCCACCTCGACCATCAGCGGCGGTGTCCACGGGGTCAACGCGGATTACACAACGCTGCCGCCGACGGCCCCCACGCCTACGTTGCGCCTCAGCGGCGACCGGTTCACGTCCACGAGCGCCGAAGCCATCCTCGGCCAGGCGCTCGGTGGACTGCCGGTTTGGATTGCGGACAATCGGGTGCAGGCGGCCGGCACGTTCGGGATCAGGCTCGCGAATGCGACGGACCTGGTGCTTCGCAACAACGCCATCACCGGCAGTGGCAATCTAAACGGCTACCCGGCCATCTACCTGAAGTCTGTCTCAGCCGATTTTGCGCGCAACGTGCGTGGCAATCTCGGGGGCGGGAACGGCCTCGACGCGCTGGTGATGGACGGCACGGTCACAAGCGACCTGACCTGGATCACGCCCAGCAACGGAAGCGGAACTCACGCACTCGGCTATCTGCTCGATGGAGGACTGATGCTCGACGGTTCGACGCTATCCGTGAGGCCCGGAGACGTCGTCAAGGCCCTCGGCGGCGCCATAACCCTGAATGGCGGCAGCCTGATTGCGGGTGGGACCGGCGGCCAGGCGATTTTCACCAGCCTGAAAGACACCTCGGGCGCGGCGGCGATCGCCGTTTCCTGCCCATCGATTTTTGTGTCGAGCACCGACTGCGGTCATCCACAGGCTGGGAACTGGGGCGGGATTTCCATCACCGATAAGGCGGGCACGCGAGGGAACAGCACCCTGGTGAACAGTCTCATCGATTACGTGGAGACCGGCATCGCCATCAACAGCGGGCCCGTCGCCAGTACCGCGCCCAAGCTGACCGTTTCGGGAACCACGATCCTGAACGCCAGTAAGGATGGGATCAACGCATTTGATTCGCCCATCCACGTGGATTCGAGTTTCATCGGCGACCCGGCAGCCGGCAGGGCGAATATCCAGGCGCACGGTATCATCGCCAGCTTCTTGAGCCCGCCCAATTGTCCGCCATCACCGACCCCGCCTGGCTGCGAGCGTTTGACCTTGACGGGAAACCACATCTACTGGACCGGCAAAGACGGCATCGTTGCCAATGGCCTGGGCGACCAGCCGACGGTCGTGAGCGACAACGTTGTGAACAATGCCGGCACGTATGGCATCCGGCTGGTTGGCGCCGATCAGCTCACCCTCAATCACAACCAGGTCGACGATAGTGGTGGAGCGACTACCGGGTTTCGATATCCGGCCATGTATCTCAGTAGCGTGAAGGCCGATTTCGAGCTCGCCAGGGGAGCGGCGACCGTGGCCGAAAATCACGGGTCGGGCAACGGTTTTAACGCGATAGTCCTGCACGGCGAAACGACCCGGTCAATGACCTGGCTCACCAGGGGGTTAGGAGTTCCAGGCGTTGCGGGTGATCACTTTGGCTACCTGCTCGACGGTGGCCTGGCCGTCGGCGGCGCGCTGACCACGAACAACGGCGATCAGGTCAAGGTCCTCGGTGGGCCGATCACGATAGCCGGAGCGTTGACGTCCACGGGCACCACCTTCACCAGCCTCAACAATGCGGCGGTCGGCATATCCGTCTGCGACGCAGCCTTCGACTCGGCGATGATTCAGAAACCCACGCCTTCGGCCGCGTGCCCTCCGCCGGCGAGCGGCGATTGGGCTGGCATCAGCGTGGGTGGCGCGGCCACCCTGACCGACACCACGGTCAGCTTCGATGATGGCCTCACGGTAAACGGCCCGCTGCATTACGCGGGTGGCGCCATGCGGGACATCGAGAAGAACGCGATAGTAGTGAGCGGGTCGGCGCTGTCCGTTAAGAACGTCGCCTTCAGCCGGATCGGCCTCGACGCCATCGACAGTACGAAGAGCGGGTCCACGGATACGGTCACCGACAACCAGTTCGACCACGTCGGCGGCGTGTCGATCAATCTCCACGATGCCCCGGCAGACCTGGCGCGCAACGTCTTCACCAACGACGCGAGCCCGGCGATACGAACGAGCGGAGCCGCGGTCACCGTCGAATGCTCGAGCATCCAGTCGGGAGGGGTGAGCGGTGATGGCTCGCTGACCGTCAAGGAAAATGACTTCGTTCCGACCGTCGGTGTGGCGGCGCCCAACACCGCCAGCGCCGAGAACAACTGGTGGGGCCAGGCCGGCGGACCGAGCGGTCAACTTTCGGGAGGACTCGCCGTCGCTACATACTTCACCACGCAGAATCCCGCCGTGACGATTTCCATCACGGGCAAGCCAAGCAGCACGCAGCCGCTCGACCCGGTGAAGTCCAACGGCTCGCTGGGCACCGGGCTCGTCGAGGCGACGCTCACGTTCAGCCGGGACATGAATCAAGAGTCAACCGTGCCGGACGTCACCTACGCGAGTACGCCCGTCAGCTTTTCAGGTACCTGGCAGAGTCCACGAGCCTGGAAGGGAACCGCGCCGATCGACTCCGTACTGGCCGCGAATGGAAGCCATGCGGTATCGGCCACCGGTGCGCACGACTGCGTTCCCGATCCACTGCACAACCTGATGAATCCGGCGGGGCCGACCTCGTTCACCGTTGACACCGCCGGTCTCCCGAACGTGAGCGTGAACGCACCCGCCGACCTGATCGGCGCCGGCAGCGCCAGGCTGCACGGTCGCATCGACCCGAATGGCTGGGCCACCGGCGCTCAGGGCCACTTTGTTGTCACGAACAGTGCGAGCCCGTTCGACCAACACAGTTATGCCACCTCGGTTCCAGCCGACAAGGTGACGCCGGTCACCTTCACGGTGACCGCCACCGGCCTGAACCCGTCGTCGACGTACACCTATCAGCTGCAGGTGCCGAGCGTGAATGGACCGGCCACCCAGCCGACGACGGATAGCGTGACCACAATTGGCGCGCCTTCGAAGGTGGTCGTGACCAGCAGCCCACCGGCCTCAGCGGTGGCGGGCGCGAACTTCTCGGCCGCCGTCTCAGTCGAGGACGCCTCCGGGAATGTCGTCACCGACTTTGCCGGGACGGTCTCGCTGGCGCTGACCGTCCCCAACGGCGCGGCGCTCTCGGGCGGGTCGTCGCGCTCGGCGGTCAATGGTGTGGCCAGCTTCACGAGTCTCAGCGTCGACAAGAAAGGAAGCTATACCTTGACGGCGGCCAGCTCATCGCTGACCTCGGACGTCAGCACCAGCATCACGATTCAAGCCGGCACGCCCAGCCAGCTCGCCTTCGCGACCCAGCCAAGCAGCGCAGCAGCGCCCGGCTTTGCCTTTGCCAGCCAGCCCGTGGTGTCGGTCGAGGATTCTCTTGGAAACGTCGTGGACACGGACAGCACGACCGGGGTTACGCTGGGATTGATGGGTGGCGACTCGACGGCGGCACTAACCTGCACGAGCGCGCCGGCCACGGTTACCAATGGCGTCGCCACATTCGGTGGGTGCAGCATCGACAAAGGATCGCCGACGACCTACCAGCTGACCGTCGCAAGTACCAGCCCGACCCTGGGTCCGCTATCGAGTACCCAGGTAACGGTGAGCTAAAGAGCGGCGAAGGGGGCGAAGAGCGTCCTGAATTCTTCGGCAGGTAAGACCTGCCGTACCACGAGCGCGCCGGCGGCGATCATGCACGCGTTCATCACCCGGCGCCAGGATTCCTCCTCGTATGCCGTGGACATGATCCGGGTGATGGCGTCGTCCTGCGCCTCGGGCGACAGGCGCTCGTCATCGACCACGGTAGAGCTCGCCGGCTCCGGCCGGGTCGAGGGCTGAAAGGCGCTGGCGTCGGCGACCAGCTGCGCGGTCCGCATGGCGTCGTAGAAAGCCGACTCCGACCCTGGAAAGACCTCGCGCTTTGCGACCCTCGTCGCACTGTCGAGGGCCTTGAAATACTCCGGCGACTGCCTGATCTCCAGGTCCGGAATGGCTCCCACCCCCGGGGCCGCCTTCATCACCGCCTCCCACTCCGGCAGGGTCAGGCGGCGCAGCCGGTCGAGAAACGCGTCGACCTGGGCGGTGTTGGGCCCGAATCGCTCGCCGGCCACGTCACTTACAATACGCGGCATTCCATGACCAGCGGAGTCGGCCTGTGCCCGTAGTCCAGTGGGCCGTCCAAATCGGCGACAGCGTGGAAGCGCGCGACGGCGAACTGGGCACCGTGCGGGAAATTTTCGACGGTCCCGCCCAATCTCTCTTCCTCTCGACGGACTCCTACATGCGGGTCGTCGACCGAGGACAGCCCGACCTGATGATTCCGTTCACCGAGATCGTCGACATCAGCGACGTCAAGCGGGTGATCTATCTCAAGCGCTTCCTGGGCGAGATCAATCCGCTGGGCTGGACGCGCGACCCTCGGCAGCCCGGCATGCCGGCCGTGCCGTTCTTTCCAAAGCCGAAATCCGCGGCGGCGGTCAAACCCGATTCGAACGGCTCCGTCCCGCCACGGGCGCGGGTGGAAAGCGGCGCCTGGTCACCCGGCGCGGCGGCGCCGCGGCTCGAGCCAGGCAAGGGGGTGCGGATCGGTGACCGCTTCAAGCCCGGCGACCGGATCCCGGTCCCGGCTCAATACATGTGCACCGTCTGCAGGTTTCGAAAGCACAGCCGCCAAATGCTGGAAGAAAATCCGGACGGCCGCTTCCCGCCCGCGCACCACCCGGGTGGTCTGTGGGAGTTGGAGGACCTGCGCCCATAGGGCCCTGACCTGATTCGACGCGATGGGCTCCGATCTGCGGTCCGTATTCAGAAACCTCTTTGCTAGACTAGCCGCGTACCGTGCTGAGCGATTATTTTCCCTTGCTCATTTTTCTTGCTGCGGTCCTGGTTTTTGGATTCATCGCCCTCTTCCTTCCTCCCTGGTTGGCGGGCAGCCGGCATTCCGCCGCGAAGGATCTGCCCTACGAGTCGGGCATCGTGCCGCGCTCGGGCGCTCGCCGCCGGTTCGCGGTCAGCTTTTACCTGACGGCCATGCTGTTCATCATCTTTGATGTCGAGGCGATCTTCATCTACCCCTGGGCTGTGATCGTGAGGGGATTGCGCTGGTTCGGCGTGGTCGAGATGGCGGTGTTCGCCGCCATCCTGCTGGTGGCCCTGATCTACGCCTGGCGTAAGGGGGCGCTCGAATGGGGGAGTTGAAGCTCCGCGCGGAGCCTTTCCAAACCGGTCGCGCCGCCGGACCCACGCCGCTGAACGCCCTCGGTGACAACGTCCTGACCACCACCCTCGACAAGGTGATCAACTGGGGCCGCTCCAGCGCGATCTGGCCCGCGTTGTTCGGCCTCGCCTGCTGCGCCATCGAGATGATGGGCGCCGTTGGCCCCCGGCAAGACATCTCGCGGTTTGGTTCCGAGCTCTTTCGGGCGTCACCGCGGCAGTCCGACCTGCTGATCGTTTCCGGCCGGGTCGCCATCAAGATGGTGCCCGTGATCCGGCAGGTCTACGACCAGATGCCCGAGCCGAAGTGGGTGATTGCGATGGGCGCGTGCGCCTCATCCGCCGGGATGTTCAACAACTACGCGATCGTCCAGAGCGTGGACAAGATCATCCCCGTCGACATTTACCTGCCGGGCTGTCCCCCTCGTCCGGAGGCCCTGCTGGACGCCGTCATCAAGCTCCAGCGCAAGATCCGCGGTGAACCGCTGGTCCAGCGTCCCGCCTGACGGCTGGGTCGTCGCGCCAGCATTGAGGCGGGCTAGATGAGTGTGAACCCCACGGGTACGCTCGTGCAGCGGATCGGCGAGCGCTTCAAAACGGCGCTGCAGGAGAGCTCGGACTTCCGAGGCGACCTCAGCGTGGTAATCGAACCCGGCACGCTGGTCGACGTCGCGCGGTACCTCAAGGTTGAGGAGGGTTTCGACTACCTCCTCCATGCGACGGCGGTCGACTGGCCAGCTCGCGACCCCCGCTTCACCGCCGTCTGGGAGGTGCGCTCTCTGGCCAACAAGACCCGGATCCGTCTCAAGACCACCGCGGCGATGCCCGATCCCCACGTGCCCAGTCTGACTTCGGTCTGGCCCGCGGCGAACTGGCACGAACGCGAGACCTGGGACCTGTTCGGCATCACGTTCGACGGGCACCCCGACCTGCGGCGCATCCTCATGCCACCGAGCTGGGAGGGGTTTCCGCTGCGCAAGGATTACGTCTCGTTTGGGGAGCCGGTGATCTTCAGCGATCAGAAACTCGAAGGGTTGGAGCCCGACGCCATCCGTGGTTAAGACCGACATCGCCCAGGAGCCGATCGGTCCCGAGCACGAGCCCGAAGCCGAATGGATGGAGCTCAACATGGGGCCGCACCATCCGAGCACCCACGGCGTGCTGCGGGTTCGGCTCAAGCTGGATGGCGAGATCGTGCGCGACGCCGATGCCGACATCGGCTACCTCCACACCGGGTTCGAGAAATCCTTCGAAGACAAGACCTACACCCAGGGCATCACCTTCAGCGATCGGATGGATTACCTCGCCCCGCCCATCAACAACGTGGGCTTCGTCTCGGCCGTGGAAAAGCTGATCGGGGTCGAGGTCCCGCCGCGCGCCCAGGCGATTCGCGTGATCATGATGGAGCTGGCCCGGGTCTCCAGCCACGAGCTCTGGCTGGGAACCACCGGCCTCGACCTGGGGGTCTATTCCGGGTTCTTCTACGCCTGGCGCGATCGCGACCTCGCCCTCGACCTGAACGAGGCGTACTCCGGAGTCCGGATGATGACGTCCTTCACCCGGGTGGGCGGGGTGGCCTGGGACCTGCCGGACGGCTGGCTCGACCAGCTGCAGCGGTTCATCGACGTCATGCCGAGCCGGATCGATGACTTCGAATCCATGCTCACCGACAACCCCATCTGGCACCAGCGGCTGGAGGGCGTCGGCGTAATTTCGGCCGCGGACGCCATCGAAGCCGGCGTCACCGGTCCGGTGCTGCGCGCCTCGGGCGTGAATTACGACGTCCGCAAGGCCTTCCCCTACTGCGGCTACGAGCAGTACGACTTCGAGGTGCCGGTGGGCACCAACGGCGATTGCTACGACCGGTACCGGATGCGGGTGGCGGAGATGCGCCAGAGCCTGCGCATCCTGCAGCAGGCGGTGGACAACCTGCCGGGTGGACCATGGATCACCAGCGACCGCAAAGTCGCGCTGCCGCCCCGCAGCGAGCTCAGCAAGAGCATGGAGGCGGTCATCCACCAGTTCCGCCTCGTCAGCGAAGGCTTCAAGGGTCCGGTCGGCGATGTCTACGCCTTCGTCGAGAGCCCCCGGGGCGAGCTGGGCTTTTACCTGGTTTCGGATGGCACGAACAAGCCGTATCGGATGAAGGTCAGGCCGCCGTCGTTTTGCAACCTCCAGGCGCTCAAAAGACTGGTGCAGGGCGTGCTGGTGGCGGACGTGATCGCCATCATGGGCAGCCTCGACTTCATCCTCGGAGATTGTGACCGCTGATGCCGCTGGCGAAGCCGACGGTCACGCAGATCCAGGAGCTGGCCGCCAGGTACCCATCAAAGCAGTCCGCGATCATCCCCGCGCTCTGGGCGGTCCAGCACGAGCAAGGCTATGTCACCGATGCCGCGATGAGTGAGATTGCCCAGCACCTGGGGCTGCCGCCGTCGCTGATCGAAGCCACCGCATCCTTCTACTCGATGTTCCTGACCCGGCCGGAGGGGCGGCACGACGTGGTGATCTGTGTCAACGCCCCCTGCATGCTGCGCGGGGCTGATGAGATGGCGGCCTACCTGGAGCGGCAGTTGGAGGTGCGCGATGGAGCGACCACCGCCGACGGTGCCATCACCTGGCACTCGACGATCGAATGCCTGGGCGCCTGTGGCGGCGCGCCCATGATGCAGGTCGACCACCGCTTCGAAGAGAACTTGACCCCTGAACGCATCGACGCCATCATCGAGCGACTGAGAACCGACCCCCTCCCTGGCTCTCCCCACAAGGGGGAGGGAGTGGAAGCGCCCAATCCCAACAAGGGGGAGGACGTCGCGCAACCGAAGAAGCCCGCGAGGCCGCGCGCCAGGAAGAACTGATGGGGATCAAACCGCTCCTGACCAAGGACTTCGCCACCGAGAACCTCAAGCAGCTGGCTGTCTATGAGAAGACCGGCGGCTACACCGGCTTCAAAAAGGCGCTCGAGATGCAACCCGATGCGCTGGTCGACCTGGTCAAGGCGAGCGGCCTGCGCGGCCGCGGCGGCGCCGGCTTTCCGACCGGGAACAAGTGGAGCTTCCTGCCAAAGGGGATGTATCCACGCTACCTGGTCTGCAACGCGGATGAGAGCGAGCCGGGCTGCTTCAAGGATCGGTACCTGATCGAAAACAGCCCGCACCAGGTGCTGGAGGGCATCCTGATCGCGAGCTACGCGATCGGCTGCAACCTGGCCTTCATCTACATCCGGGGCGAGTACCTGCCGCAGACGGAGGCGCTGGAGGCGGCCATCGACGAGGCCCGCCAGGCCGGGTACCTCGGCAAGAACGTGTTGGGCAAGGGCTACGACCTCGACGTCATCCTGCACCGCGGCGCCGGCGCCTACATTTGCGGCGAAGAGACGGCCATGCTGACCTCGCTCGAGGGCTACCGGGGCGAGCCGCGCCTCAAGCCGCCGTTCCCGGCGGTCAAGGGCCTCTACGGTAAGCCGACCGTGGTCAACAACGTCGAGACCGTCTGCAACCTCCCGCATATCGTGCTCAACGGCGCCGACTGGTTCAAGGCGATCGGTACGCCAACCGGGTCCGGGACACGGTTGTGGTGCATGAGCGGGCACGTCAACCGGCCGGGCAACTATGAAATGGAAAACGGCACGCCGATCCGCGAGCTGATCGAGGAACACGGCGGTGGTGTGTGGAAGAACCGCAAGCTGAAGGCGTTCCAACCCGGCGGGGCCTCGATGATGGTGCTGCTCCCGGAGCACCTCGACGTCGGCCTGGACTTCGATGCGATTGCCAAAGCGGGCTCGCTGGCCGGTGCCGGGGCGATGGTGGTGATGGATGAGACCACCTGCATGGTGGACGCCGCCCGTCGCTATGTGAAGTTCTTCGAACACGAGAGCTGCGGTAAGTGCACGCCATGCAGGGAAGGCACCTACTGGATGGCCAACATCTTCGACCGCTTCGAGGGCGGTGAGGCGAAGGTGGGCGACATCGACCTGCTGCTCGATATCGGCTACAACATCGACGGCCGCTCGTTCTGCCCCCTGGGTGATGCCTCGACCTGGTTCCCCCGAAGCGTGATCAAGTTCTTTCGCGACGAGTTCCAGGAGCACATCTCTGAAAAGGGTTGCCCCTTCAAAAAATCGGTACAGGAGGCCGTCGCCTGATGGCCACGGTGCAGACCGACCAGGTCACGCTCACCGTCAACGGTCAGTCGGTGACCGTGCCCAAGGGGACGCTCATCCTCGACGCCGCCAAGAAGGTCGGCATCGACATCCCCATCTTTTGCTCGCATCCCAAGATGGCGCCCGTCGCCGTCTGCCGCATGTGCCTGGTCGAGGTCGAGAAGATGCCCAAGCTGCAGCCGGCCTGTGCCGTCTACGTGGCCGAGGGCATGGTGGTCAAAACCACTACCGAGCAGGTGAACAAGTACCAGAAGGGCGTGCTCGAGTTCCTCTTGATCAACCATCCGCTCGACTGCCCGATCTGCGACAAGGGCGGCGAATGTCCGCTCCAGGACCAGACCTATCAGTACGGCCCGGGCGCCAGCCGCTATCAGTTCGACAAAGCGCATTTCGACAAGTCGGTGCCACTGTCCGACAAGATCGTCCTCGACCGCGAGCGCTGCATCCTCTGCTGGCGGTGCACCCGCTTCAGCGAGGAGATCTCCGGGGAGCGCGAGCTGGCCCTCATCCAGCGCGGCGTCCACACGATCATCGGCACCTTCAACGACGAACCGGCCCAATCCGCCTACCAGGGCAACTGGACGGAGATCTGCCCGGTGGGGGCGCTCACCTCACGGCAGTATCGGTTCATCAGCCGGCCCTGGGATCTGGACCGCACGCCGAGCGTCTGTCCCGGTTGCAGCATGGGTTGCAACATCCAGATCGACGCCCGGAACAACAAGATTGGCCGGTTTCAATCGCGCGAGAACGTCGCCGTTGACGACAGCTGGCTCTGCGACTTCGGCCGCTACAGCTTCCCCAACTTTCAGCGCCAGTCGCAGGAGCGGCCGCGCATCCGGCGGGGCGGCCGGCTGGAAGATGTGTCGTATGACGAGGCGATCGCGTTTACGGTCGACGGCCTGAAGCGGGCCGGCGGGCAGGCGGCCGGTTGGGCGTCACCCGCCGACACCAACGAGGAACTGCTTCTCTTCCGGCGTCTGTTCCGCGACGTCCTGCGGTCGCCGCACCTGGACCATCGCAGCGCCACGGTTGTGGATGCCGAACCCGGCGATATGACCCTGTCGATCGCCGACATCGAGCGCCTCGAGCATGTTGTCCTGCTGGGCGGCCAGGAGGTGATCGACGCAGCACCGGTCTTGCACTTGCGGCTATTCAAGAGCCAGCGCAAGGGGGTCACGGTGCTCAAGGTTGGCGCCGGCCAGGTGGCTGAGGCGGTCGCTGGGGTGAGCCCGGATTGCACGGCGGTCGGCATCCTCGCCACCGAGGCCAACAAGGCGGCGGCCGTCGACCTCCAGACCAAGCTCCAGCGGAAGATCAAGGGCAGCGTGCGGCGATTGATCGTGACGACCGGGCCGAACGGCCGCGGCGCGAAGGATCTCGGGATCCTCCCGCACCTCGGACCCGGCTATGTCGCGCTCAACGGCCAGGCCGGCACGGGGAGGACGGAATGGCCCGGGGCGGGGCTTCGGGCACTCTACGTTCACGAGTCCAGCCCGCTTCACGGCTTCACCCCGACCGATGCGGAATCGATGTGGCTGCCGACCGTGCCGCTGCTTGTCTTTCACCGTTTCAAACCGTCGCCGCTTGACGAGATGGCGCATGTGATTCTCCCTGGTCACGCCTTTACGGAGAAGGACGGCACCGTCACGAACATGGAGGGGCGGGTGCAGCGGATCCGCAAAGGCATCGACGCCGCCTGGGTCCGCGAGGATTGGCTGGTCTTCCAGGAGATCGCGAATCAGCTCGGTGCCTCTTGGTCGTACGAGTCCGTCGGGCAGATTACGTCCGACCTCGTGCGTGGCCTCCCGCCCTATATGGCCGTCAACCAGGAGGCGCGGGTGCTCTGGAGCGAGCGGCCGTGAGCCTCGAAGTCGTCGTCGTCACCTTGATCAAGGCGGCCATCGTGATCGGCGGTCTCCTAACCGGTTTCGCGTACCTGACCCTCTTCGAGCGCAAGGTCCAGGCGCGCTTGCAGCAGCGACCCGGGCCGAACCGGGTTGGGCCCTGGGGACTGCTGCAGCCAGCTGCCGACGGGCTCAAGCTGTTCTTCAAGTCCAGCAGCACGCCGTCCGGTCGAGATCGCTTCCTATATCTGCTGGCGCCGCTGATCTCGGTGTGCGCCGCCCTGGCCAGCTTCGCCATCATTCCCGTCAGCGGACCCGGCCCGCTGCGCCTCTTCGGTCACTCGATCGGCTGGTACGTCATGAACGTCAACATCGGGGTGCTCTGGTATCTGGCGGTGACCTCAGTCGGCGTGTTCGGTATCTTCCTCGCCGGCTATGCCTCCAACAGCAAGTACTCGTTGCTCGGTGCGCTTCGGTCGTCGGCGCAAATGATCAGCTACGAGATGGCGCTGGGCCTGTCGCTGGTGCCGGTTTTCATCCTGGCCGGCTCCCTCAAGCTCGTCGACATCGTCAATGCCCAGCACACCTGGTGGTTCATCATCCCGCTTTTCCCGGCTTTCTTCCTCTACCTGATCGCCGGCATCGCGGAGACAAACCGGGCACCCTTCGACCTCCCGGAAGCCGAGACGGAGCTGGTGGCCGGCTATCACACGGAGTATTCCGGCATGCGCTTCGCGCTCTTCTTCATGGCCGAGTACATCAACATGATCATCGTCAGCTCTATCGCCACCGTCGTTTTCCTCGGCGGCTGGTGGGGGCCGTTCGGCATCCTCCCGGGTCCCTGGTGGTTCCTGCTGAAGGTGATCGCGCTGCTCTATGTCTATGTCTGGCTGCGGGCGACCCTGCCGCGTATGCGATATGACCGGCTGATGGCGCTTGGCTGGAAATCATTGTTTCCACTGTCGCTGGCCATGATGATGACCACCGCCATCGTGGTGGTGGCGGCCGAAGGCACCCTCTGATGGCTCTGCGCGAAGTCCTTCTCGGTCCGATCTACATCGCCCGCGCGCTGCTGACGACCTTCAAGCACAATACCCGGCCGATCGTCACCATCGAGTACCCGGAGCGGCAGAAGGCGGTGCCGCCTCGCGAGCGCGGCAAGCACATCCTGCACCGGTATGCCGACGGCCTGGAGAAGTGTGTGGGCTGCGAGCTCTGCGCCATTGCATGTCCGGTCGGCTGCATTGTGGTCGAGGCGGCCGAGAATACGCCCGAGCATCGCGTCTCTCCCGGCGAGCGCTACGCCAAGCGCTACGAGATCAACCTGCTTCGCTGCATCTACTGCGGGATGTGCGAGGAAGCATGCCCCTACGATGCCATCACGATGGGCCCGCGGTACGACCTGGCCGATGACCATCCCGACAAGTTCATCGCCGTCAAAGAGGACATGCTCGAACCGCTGAGCGCAAGCGTCGGCGACACGGCCGTCCCTTCGGGCGCGCCGTCGGCGCAACCGGTACCCCGCAAGTGGTAGTCGGGTTCGCCATCGTGGCGGCGTGGGAGCTCGTCACGGCCGCGGGCGTGATCGGCTTCCGGCGACCGATCTACAACGCCCTGGCGCTGGTCGGCAACATGCTGGGCCTGGCCGTCCTGTTCCTGATGCTGAACGCGCAGTTCCTGTTCGCTGCCCAGGTGATCGTCTATGCCGGGGCCGTGATGGTGCTTTTTGTCTTCATCATCGCCCTGATGAATCCGGAGTCTGACGTCACCCTCGGCCCGGCCCGCGGCAGCGAGTGGATGTACGGCATCGTCTTCGGTTTGATCTTCGCCGCCCTGCTCGGGGTGCTGCTCGTAAACCAGGGGTTGACGGGCCGGTCGGGTCCGTTCACGCCCGAGGTGATCAACGCGGTGGGCAATGTTCAGAGTGTGGGGACGGCGCTCTACACGACGTTCCTCTTCCCGGTCGAGGTGACCTCGGTCCTGCTGCTGATTGCGGCGGTAGGCGCCGTCTACCTGGCCATGCGGAGGATTCGCTAGTGCCGGTTCCCGCCTATACCTTTCTGCTCTTGAGCGGCGCGCTGTTCACGATGGGGGCGATCGGCTTCCTGGTCCGGCGCAACCCGCTCGTCGTCTTCATGTGCATCGAGCTGATGCTGAACGCGGTCAACCTCGCCTTCGCCGCCATCAGCCGCTACCTGAATTCGCTCGATGGCGTGGTCTTCGCCTTCCTGGTGATCACGGTGGCGGCGGCCGAGGTCGTGGTCGGGATCGCCATCATCGTGCAGGTCTACCGGGCCGGCCGGCAGATGGATGTCGACGGACTCGATTTGATGAAGGAGTAGCCGGGCGTGGAAACGCTGGCGCCGCTGGTTCTGCTTGCGCCGCTTGTCGGTTTCCTGGTCAATGCGCTGTTCGGCCGCCGGCTGCCCCGCCCGGTGGTGGGCTGGATCGGCGCCGGCAGCGTCGGTCTCGGGTTCGTCCTGTCGCTTGCCATCCTGATCCAGTTGCTGACAGGCGCAAAGCCCCTGGATCAGACGTACTTCACCTGGTGGCGGAGTGGGGATTTCAACGTCCCCTTCAACCTCTATGTGGACGCGCTTTCCACCCTGATGATCCTTGTGATCACCGGGGTTGGTTTTCTGATCCACGTCTACTCCATCGGCTACATGCGGGAGGACCGGGGCTATTCGCGCTTCTTCGCCTACATGAACCTCTTCGTGCTGTCGATGCTGCTGCTCGTCCTTTCGGGAAACCTGGTCTGGCTGATCATCGGCTGGGCGGGCGTCGGCCTCAGCTCCTACCTGCTGATCGGATTCTGGTTCGAGCGCACGTCGGCGGTGCTCGCCGCGCGCAAGGCCTTCGTGATGAACACGATCGGCGACGTGGGCATGATCTTCGCCGCCTTCCTGATCTTTCTCAACCTCCGGGTGATGGATTACACGGCGATCTTCGGCCGCGTCCATCAATTGCCGAAGGGGGGCCTGGTCATTACGGCCATTTGTATGCTGCTGCTGGTCGGCGCGGTCGCGAAATCGGCGCAGCTTCCGCTCCATACCTGGCTGCCGGACGCGATGGAAGGCCCGACCCCCGTGTCGGCGCTGATCCACGCCGCCACCATGGTGACGGCGGGCGTCTACCTGGTTGCGCGCATGCACCTCCTCTACGATTGGGCTCCGACGGCCGCCGCCACCGTCGCCGTGGTCGGCGGGGTCACCGCCTTCTTCGCGGCCACCATCGGAACCGCGCAAGTCGATATCAAGCGGATCCTGGCCTACTCGACGATGAGCCAGATCGGATACATGTTCCTGGCCGTCGGGATCGGCGCCTACGCGGCGGGCATGTTCCATTTCATGACCCATGCCTTCTTCAAAGCCCTGCTCTTCCTGGCGGCGGGCAACGTCATCCACGCCTTCCATGACGATCAGGACATCCGCCACATGGGCAACCTGCGGGCCGGGCTGCCGATCACGTTCTGGACCTTCCTGATCGGCACGCTCTCCATCAGCGGCTTCCCGTTGCTGGCCGGGTTCTTCAGTAAGGACGAGATCATCCGGTCGGCATTGAACGCGGCCGGCAGCGAATTCTGGCTTGGCGTGCTGGCGTTGACCACCGCCGGGCTCACGGCCTACTACATGTTCCGCCTCTTCTTTATCGCCTTCGGCTGGGAGTGGTTGTCCCGTGACGATCGCCACCTGCACGAGGCGCCACCCATTCAGACCGTCCCGGTGATCATCCTTGCCACCGGCGGCGTGGTGGCCGGCTACATCCCGGTGGCGAATTTCCTGTCGCCGATTTTCGGCAACCCGGTCGAGGTGAACATCGCGGCTGTCCTTACGCTTGCCGGGCTCTCCGTGCTGGTGGCGCTGGCCGGCTTCGGCATTGCCTATCTGCTCCACGCGCGCCGGCCGGAGCTCGCGGTCGCCTGGCGGACGCGACTCGGTCCGCTGCACACCCTGGTCGAGCACAAGTACTACATCGACGAGCTCTACGACCTGGTGTTTGTCCGCCCGGGGTTCGCGCTCGCCCGCTTGTTGAACGATCGAATCGAGCCGCGGGTGATCGACGCCGCGGTCAACGGCGTGGCCGAGTTCTTTCTGGTGGAGGCGAAAGAGTTTCGGCTCATCCAGACCGGTCGCGTCCGCAGCTATGCCCTGTGGACCCTGGGTGGCGCCATCGGTGTCGTGCTGGTGGTCGCGGCGTTCCTCGGCTACCTGCCGGTGAGGCTCGGCTGATGAGCTGGTACGCGCTCCCCGCCAACGTCCCCTGGTTGACGCTGGCCGTCGTCATCCCGCTGTCCGGTGCGCTTCTGGTTGCGCTCACGCCGGCGGTGGCCCGACGCGTCATCAAGCAGCTCGGCGTTCTCGCTTCCGTGATCACCCTTGCGCTGGTGCTGGTGATCATCGGCGGGTTCCAGCAGGGCGTCGGCAATCTTCACCTTCAGTTCGAGGAACTCCGTCAGTGGGTGCCGGCGGTCGGCATCAGCTACCACCTCGGAGTCGATGGGTTGAGCCTCTTCCTCCTCGGACTGAACGCATTGCTGTTTCTGATCGCCGTCCTGGTAACCAGCTCGGCCGCCCCGCGGTTGAAGCAGTTCATCTTGCTGTTGCTGATCCTCGAGGCCGCCACTGCCGGCATCCTGTTGTCGCTCGATCTCATCCTCTTCTATGTCTTCTGGGAGGCGATGCTGGTTCCCCTCTACTTCTTGATCGGGGTCTGGGGTGAGGGCCAGCGCGTCTACGCCGCCTTCAAGTTCCTGATCTACACCGTCTTCGGCAGCTTTGCCATGCTCGTCGCCATCCTGGCCGTCGCCGCGATCACCTTCGCGCAGACCGGCCAGCTGAGCTTCGACTGGACGGTGCTCGTTCAGCATCCGGCATCAGGCGTGTGGCACCTGCCGTTGAACCTCGGCGAGATCGGCATTCCGCAGCTACTGTTCCTGGGCTTCGCCCTGGCGTTTGCCATCAAGATGCCGCTCTTTCCACTGCACACCTGGCTGCCCGCCGCCTACACGGCCTCGCCGATCCCGGTCGTGATCGTGCTTGCCGGGCTGGTGTCGAAGCTCGGCGCTTACGGTTTCCTGCGATTCAATCTGTCGCTTTTCCCGGATGCGGCGCACAGCCTGGGGCCGGCCCTTGCCGTGCTGGCGACCACCGGCATCCTCTACGGCGCATTCATGGCACTGGTGCAGACTGACTTGAAACGGCTGGTCGCATACGCGTCGATGAGTCATCTCGGCTTCATCGGGCTGGGGATCTTCGCGGGCAATCTGCTCGGTATCGAGGGCGCCCTGGTGCAGATGGTCAACCACGGCGTCATCATCGCCGCCCTCTTCCTGATCGTGGGGATGATCGAGCGGAGAAGCGGTACCCGCGACCGGGCTCAGCTGCGTGGACTTGGTGCCAGCGCGCCAGCGTTTGCCGCACTGTTCCTGGTGATCTCGCTGGCGGCGCTGGGTCTTCCCGGGCTGAACGGATTTACCGGCGAGTTCCTGATCATGCTTGGCGCCTGGACGGCGTTCGTCCCGATGGCCGTCGGCGCCGGCATCGGCGTCATTCTGGCGGCGTGGTACGTCCTGCGCTTCTACCAGGGCAGCTTCCAGGAGGCGCCGCCGCAGCCGGCCGGCTTCGGCGAGATGCGGGTCGCCGACGCCGGGGTGCTGGCGCCCCTGCTGGCTTTGATGATCGTGATCGGGGTCAGTCCCGCTTTCTTCCCGGCGGCCGTGGAGGCGACCGTGAAAGCGCTTCCGGTGCTGCTTCGATGACGATCAACCTGAACGGCATCGGGATCGACTATGGCGCCATCCTGCCGGAGCTGATCGTGACCGGGACGGCCATCGTCGTCCTCTTTCTCGACCTCATCATTCCCGCGAGGCGGCGTGGCTGGCTGGCGGCGGTGAGCATTGCCGGACTGCTCGCCGCCCTGGTTGCCAGCATCCCGCTGTGGGGTCAGAGCCGGGCCGCCTTCGGCGACACCGTCGTGGCCGACAGCCTGGCCGCCTTCTTCAACGTGCTCTTGATCGTGATCAGCATCCTGACCGTGCTGATCTCGCCGCGCTTCCTGCGTGCCCTCGACCTCGACTACGGCGAGTACTACATCCTCGTGCTGGGCGCAACCGCGGGGATGATGTTGCTGGCGGCCGCCACCAGCCTGATGACGATCTTCCTCGGGATCGAACTGTTATCGATCTCGCTCTACGTCCTCTCCGGCTTCGCCCGCACTGCGCTCCGTTCCCAGGAGTCGGCGATGAAGTACTTGCTGCTGGGCGGCTTTGCCACCGGCTTCTTGCTCTACGGTATGGCGCTGATCTACGGCGCGACCGGAAGCACCACCCTTCGGGGGATTGCGGCCTTCACGACCGCGAGCGGTTTGGGTGCATCGAGCAACGTCCTGCTCCTGCTCGGGATCGGGTTCCTCTCCGTTGGGCTGGCGTTCAAGGCGTCGGCGGCGCCCTTCCACATGTGGACGCCGGACGTGTACGAAGGGGCACCGACGTTGGTCACCACCTTCATGTCGGTGGCGACCAAGTCGGCTGCCTTTGCGGCGATCGGGCGGGTATTTATCGCGACCTTTCCCTCGATTGCCAGCCGCTGGTATTTCCCGCTGGCGCTGATCGCGATCTTCTCGCTGTTCATCGGCAACCTGGTGGCGATCACGCAAGACAACCTGAAACGGATGCTGGCCTACTCCGGGATCGCGCACGCCGGCTACATCCTGCTCGGCATCCTGCCGGGAACCGCGGAGGGCTTTTCCGCCACGCTCTTCTATATCGCCGCCTACGCCGTGATGAATTTCGGCGCCTTCGCCGTGGTCACCGCCCTGGGCGCGAGCGGGGACCGGACCGCCGACCTCAGTTACTGGCGCGGCCTGTTCTACCGGCGCCCGTTCCTGGCCACGGTGATGACCATCTTCATGCTCTCCCTGGCCGGCATTCCGCCAACCGTTGGGTTTTTCGCCAAGCTGTTCGTCTTCCGAGCGCTCGTCGACGCCCAGATCTGGGCGCCGCTGATCGTCGCGGTGATCATGACGATCGTCTCCTTCTACTACTACCTGCGCGTCATCGTGGTGATGCTGGCGGCGCCGGATGAGGCGGCCGTCGAAAAGGAACGGGTTGGAATCTCAACCGGCACGGTGATTGGTGCGGCTGCCGCCGCCACCATCATTCTCGGCATCTTCCCCGCGGTCGTCCTGAACTGGGCAACCCACGCCGCCTCCGTACACTTCTAAGCGACGATGACGGTTGGAGGTCCCGGGCGGTGATCGCGCCGTCTCCCGTTCGCCCGGCGGCACCATCCGCGGCGAGCCGCCGCGTATCCGTGCCGATCCGGGTGCTCGCCCGCGCCTGGCGCGAGCTCCGCAAAATGCGCACCGCCATCATCCTGCTCGCCATCCTGGCGCTGCTGGCCATCGTCGGCACATTCCTGCCGCAGCTGCCGCAGAACCCGCAGGGTGTCATGGGTTACGTGCTGCGGCATCCGGTCACCGCGCCGTGGTTTGCTCGGCTCGGACTCTTCGACATCTTCAGTTCCTGGCCGTTCATCGTCACCGCCGTCCTGATGTACACGTCGATCGGAGCGAGCATGTTCATCCGGCTGCCCGCCGCGTGGCGGCGCGCCATCGATCCGGCGCAGCGCAACCGGGCGCTGGGGGCCGAGGTGGCGAGCATTATCTTCCACGCCAGCTTCTTCATCCTGCTGGTCGGCGTGATCTATGGCAAGGCCGCCGGATTTGTCGGCAACGCGGCGGTGGTGGAGGGGGATAGCTTTACGGAGGCTCGCGCGAACTATGACAACCTGAGCGAAGGCCGGCTCGCCACCGAGCATGCGGGTTTCCAGGTGAAGGTCGACAGTTTCAGCGCCAGCTACTGGGCCAGCGGCTCGCCCAGAGACTTCACCTCCCGGGTCCGAATCTACGACGGCGGACGGATGGTGGAGAGCGCGAACATCCAGGTCAACCACTATGTCGACTACAGGGGCGTCAAGATCTACCAGGCCGGATATGGCTGGGCCCCGACGCTGAAGATCGAGACGCCCGACGGCCGGGTGGTCAAGGACGGCCCGACCATCTTCGTCGGCGACCCACAATTCGCGAATGGCGTGTTCAAGGCGCCCTCCAGCGGGCCGGTCGATCAGCAGCTGGGCGCGACGGCGATCTTCATCCCGGATCCGCAAATCAGTGGCCAATCGATCGCGCCCGGGACCCCACAGTTGCGCAATCCGATCCTGCTGGTGCGGCTCTACCGGGGCGATCTCCACCTGACCCAGTCGCAGAATGTCTACTCGATCGACACCAGCAACATGGATCTTCGCTGGCGTGGTGCGCTGCGGGTGGGGGACAGCGTAACGACCCCTGACGGCTACCGACTGAGTTTCACCGGGCTGAAGCCGTACACGGACCTGACCATCAACAAGGATCCCGGCATCCCGATCGTGCTGGCAGCGTTCATCATCGGGCTTTCGGCGCTCCTCCTCAGCCTCTACCTGCCGCTGATGGGTCCGGAGCAGCGCCTTGCCCCGCCCAAGGAACTCACCGGCTAAAGATAACGACGGCCGTAACGTTTTTGTCGTCGTATGGCCATGGTGAATGGTCCCAACGGCGGAGACTGCAGGAGGGTCGGCGAGGGCATCCTAGAGACCGACATGCGGTGCCACCGTCTTTCACGTTCCCGCGGACAGGCGATCGTCGAGACCGCCCTCCTGCTGCCCATCCTGATGTTGCTCGTGATGGGCACTGCCGACCTGGGCCGCGTCTTCTATTACTCGATCGCGGTCACCAACGCGGCGCGTGAGGCCGCGCGCCAGGGGACGTACTTTGATCCCATCTCCAACACCAACGCCTATGACACGTACGACCTGGTGTTGGCTGCCGCGCGTAACGAGGTGCCGGCGGACGTCACGCTCGACTATCCGACGGGCAGTCCCTCACACTGCCTGACCGGCTCGCCCTCGAGCTGGCGGGTCTATTACCCGACCCAACCGAACGCGGGCTACGTCTATATCTGCTTCGACGGTAACGACAGTCAGTCCTCGCCGGCGCAGCAGACGATCCAGGTCAACATCCTGTACAACTTCTCGCCGGTCACGCCGCTCGCCGGCGTCGTCGGCGCCGACCTGGTTCAGGTCGTCGCCTCCACCACGATGCAGGTGCAAGCCCAGCAATGAAGCGCAAGCGCGGCCAGTCGATGGTTGAGATGGCGTTGATCTCGCCCTTCCTCGTCATGACACTCTTGATGGTCATCGACTGCGGTCGGGCCGCCTACGACTACGCCACCCTGGCCGGCGCCGCCCGGGAGGGTGCCCGCGCCGCGATCACCACCGGCAGCAACCGGCCGGACAACAACCGCGTGCTTGGGGCCGTCCAGCTGAACGCCATCGGGCTGCAGCTCAACCCGGGCAGCTGTGTCAACGACGCACCACCAGCGAGCCCAACCATGTCAGCCAACACCGGCCTGATCTATGTTGGCGCCGGCAATGGGAATACCACGTCGAACGCGCCGTCCGGGCAACCGTCGTCCGCCGGAGGAACATGCGGGGCCGTGGTTCCGAGCTATGCCGGCCACTACCCACTGGCAGTCACGCTCAAGTACAACTTCAAGCCGCTGACCCCGTTCGGCTCGCAGTTTTTCCCCGGCGGGATCGTCATGACTGTTACCAGCACCATGAGTACGGAGTATTGATGCAGGCAGCCTGGTTGCGAAAGCAGTCAGGCCAGGCGGTTGTCCTCGTTGCCGTCGCCGTACTGGTTCTGACCGCCATCCTGGCACTGGCGCTGGACGGCGGCGCCATCTACCTCGACAAGCGGCAGCTGCAGAACGCGGCCGACTCGGCAGCGCTGGCCGGGGCGGAGCTGCTGATGGCCGTGCCGCCGAGCTATACCGCGATCCACAACCAGGCGATGCTGAATTTGCTGCAAAACCTTCCGGGCACCAGCAAAGCCGGAACCGCCTGCAGCGCATCGTGCCCGAATCTGAAGACGATCGGCATACCGGTGGCTGGCGTCGGCAGCATCAATCTCACCGCCGGCTATTTCGTGGAGCTCTCGGCGCCGACCTCGTATACCTACCAGGTCAGTGTCTGGCATACGCACCCGGTCGCGGTGGCGCCGATCCACGGTTTCCAATCGACGATCACCTTGGCGGCTCGAGCGACGGCGCAGAATGCGAACCTGCCCTACGCCGTGGTCCTGCTGCAGGACAAGCCGGCCTACGCGCAGTGGTCAAACTTCAGCATCAACGGGACGCCGGGATCGATCACGATGCAGGGCGGTGGCGGGGCCGGGAACCGGGGTGGCATGTTCTCGAATGCCAGCATCGCGCCGGGCAATGGCGCGCCGTCGATCATCTTCAGCCCGGGTACCGATCAGGGCGACCTCTGGGCGGTCAACGAAAGCGCCGCGGACCGAACGGCCCTTAACGGTGCCGGCGTAGTCCAGGGCCAGCACACCCTGAGCCCCATTCCACTGGCCGGCACGCACCTCGATTTTCCGAACTACCCGGAGCCGGTGGCGCCGGCGGTGAGCTACGCGGGCAAAACGGTGGTCAGTGGAACGGACTGCCTCTCACCGGGGCAGTACACGAACGCCATCAAGGTGCAGAACGGCGCGGAGGCGGTCATGCTGCCCGGTGTCTACCAGATCGAGGCCAACGGCGCCGACATTCAGGGCACCCTGCGCACCGTGAGGTCGTCCGAACTTCCCTACGTCAGCGCCTGCGGCACGGTGCCGGTCGGGGCGGACCTGGGCGTCATCATCGAGATCACGCCGGCGAACACCTCGGGCACGACCACCTGCAACAAGCACATCTTCTCGGCGGCGTCGACCTCCACCATCGAGCTCACCCCCTCGCCCAGGTACTTCAACATCAGCATCTATATCGAGCCGATGCCGAACTGGCAGACCACCTGTACCAGCGCGCCACTGGGAACCAACGTGCTGAAATTCTCCGGCGGTTCCTGCTACACGATCCTGGGCGCTATCTATGGGCCGGCGGACAATATGACCCTGACCGGGAGCGCCTGCGGGGGCGGTGTCGGTCAGATCGTGGCCTGGACGCTGACCGTCAACGGCAACGGCAACGTCAACGAGACGTTCGATCCCAGCAAGCTGCCCTATATGAAGGGCCTGACCCAGTAAGCGGGACTAGGTTCGGACGCCGCGAAACGATCTCGTAACAACCACGCGCGCCGGCTGGGGACGCCGGGCGCGTAAGCCTCGACGTAGCACAGCGGCCGTAACCTCTTGGCTGTGCTCAATCGTCTGCGGAACAAGCGCGGCCAGGCGCTGGTGGAGATGGCGCTCATGGCGCCGGTTCTCTTCCTCATGGTGCTCGGCGCCTCCGACCTGTCCCGGTTGTTCTACTACTCGACGGGGATCACCAACGCGGCCCGCGAAGGCGCACGCCACGGCGCTTATTTCGACCCGACGCTACCAGGCAACACCTACGCCACCAACGACGCGATCTACGCCGCCGTCAACAGCGAAGGCACGTATCTCAGTCTCTCCGAGCCCTGCCACCCGAACACGAGCTGCGCGGGAGGCCTGACCAACTGCCCGACCTATCCCTTTGCCGACACGCTGTATCCGCCGACGAGCGGCGCGAACACCGGCTACGTCTTCATCTGCTTCAACAACTCCACAACGGCCACCACCGCCACGGTCGGCCAGCCGATCCGGGTCACGATCCTCTACAGCTTCCAACCGGTCGCGCCGATCCTGAGCTCCATGGTGCACGCGGCGGCGAGCACCGAGATCCTCACCCAGGGGAATAGCTGATGCGCGGTAATGGCAAGTCGGCGCAGGCGATGATCGAGATGGCCATGCTGGCCCCGATGATCTTCATGCTGCTGATCTTCGTCTTCGACCTGGCGCGCGCCGCCGCCACCTGGGCGGCCATCTCGGAAGCGGCGCGGGAGGGTTCACGCAACTCGGTGCTGATCGGCACGGGGACGGCCGCCACCGACAACAGCATCGTCGGCAGCACCAAGCTGTTCGGTGTCAACCTGAGCATCAACTCGGTCGCCGGATGTATCCACGGAAACACGCCGGCCACCAATCCAGGCACGCCCGCCCCGGCCGCGGCAAATACCGGCTATATCTACATCATCCCCGGCGGAACGCCGAGCGCCACGACGCCCAACGCGCCCCAGGGTCAGGGGGCCGAGGCCAACAACGCCGGCTGCAATCCCGCCGTCGTGGCCGGGCTGGGCACCTACCCCATCAAGATCGTGATCGCGTACAACTTCCAGCCCTTCACGCCGTTTGCGTCGCAGTTCATGCCGGGAGGCATCACTATGACCGCGAGCAGCACGATGAATACGGAGTTCTGAAATGATGACCAGCTATCGGCGCCGCAAACTCGCAGGCCAGGCCGTCATCATCTTCGTGCTGTCGATCATGGCGATGACCGGACTGCTGGTCATCGCCGTCGACGGCGGCTCGATCTATCTCGACAAGCGACGCCTGCAGAACGCCGCCGATGCGGGCGCCCTTGCCGGCGGCGACGCGGCGGAGAACCTTCCACTGCAGACCTATTACACGGCACATCAGGTTGCCCTCAACGAGATCTATCACAACCTCTTCCCCGGGACGACGGTCCCGACCGTGCCCGCCGGCGCCGCGGCGACCTACACCACCACGGCCTTCTCGGGCACCTACCAGTTCGTGCTGACGGCGAACGTCGCCAATCTTGCTCAGGACACGTACACGGCGGTCGTCAACCACGCCTACACGTTCTTCGCCGCGCAGGCGCTCGGCTTCTCTTCGTCGACCTGCACGCTGGCCGGGACGACCACGACCAACGCCATCTGCCTGCAGTCGCGCGCCAGGGCCCTGACCGCCACCTACCCGTTCGCACTGATCCTGCTCGATGACCAGAACACGCAGTACGAGAACCTCCAGATGAGCGGGTCGAACGGCAAGCTGATCCTTCACGATGGTGGCACCAAGGGTGGGGCCTTCTCCAACGAGAGCATGACCGCCGGCAACGGCAGCATCTATTTCAATCCCTGTGGTCAGTCGGGCGACCTGTGGGCGGTCAATGAAAGCCTGGGCGGGACCGCGAACATTCCAGCTCACACCTGGGGTTACCAGGGTGACAGCCTCGGTAGCTATCCGTTGTGCACCATCGCGACGCTCCATACGCCTTATCCGAAGCCGACCGTCCACATCCCCTTCCCGAGCTATCCCGAACCGCCGGTCACCGGGCCCACATATACCCTGCCCTTGACGGCCTCGGGCGGCACCTACTACCTGTGTCCGGGGACCTACTCGGGAACCCTGAGCGAGAGCTCCGGCGGATCGACGGTCATCATGTACCCGGGCGTCTACCGGTTCACCGCGCCGATCGCCATGTCACTGTCGGGCGGCACGCTGAAGAACGCCACCGCGTTCGACTACCCGCCTCCGGGAGCGGCGGTTCTTATCAACTGCACCGGCTACAGCTTCAGCCCGGTACCGACCGACCTCGGCCTGATCATCGAGATGCACCCGCCGGACTGCACGACGAACGGCTTCAAGGTCTCCGGGACGAGCAATCTCAACTTCCGGCCGTCGCCCAAGTACAACAACATCAGCTTCTACATCGAGACGGCCGGGGCGTACCCGGGATTCGGATGCTCGAGCAGCATTCCGGCGGGAACCCATGAAGTCAACTTCACCGGCCAGGCCAACCTGAACATCTACGGCGCCTTCTACGGGCCGGGAGACAACATGTTCTTCTGCGGAAACGGGGCGGGCTATGGAGTCGGGCAGATCGTCGCCTGGACCATGCAGATCTGCGGTAATGGCACGATCGACGAGCACTACAACCCTGCCTACCTCCCGTATTTCCGAGGGCTGGTTCAGTAGGCGCGTTACGGCTCCGTCATTTCTGATGCGATCCGGTAACAAGCCGGCCCATCGGTTGCGCCTCGACGCCGCGTAAGAGTCGGCGTAGGAATGCGTCACTAAGGTGATGGCTGTGCTGAAGGGAGTCGACTCCCGGCGCTCGTGCATGGGCTCGGGCCAATCGCTGGTGGAGTTTGCTCTCATCTTGCCGATCATGGCTCTCCTTTTCCTGGGAGCGGTCGATCTGACCCGGGCCTTCTACTACTACATTGCCCTGGAAAATGCCAGCCGCGAAGCGGCCCGGGTCTTGATCGACTTTCCCTACGAGTACGACGATTCGGTCGGGTGCGCCGCCGGCAACCAGGAAGGTTTGCCCTGGGTCAACGTGAGCTGCGCCGCGGGAACCCTGACGATCAGTCCAGCCGCAAACACCGGAGCAAACCCGCCCCGTCGGGTGCCTGGCCGCAAGGCGATCACTGTGTTCGCCACCGCGAACTTTACGCCCATCACGCCGCTGATTCAGCAGTTCACCGGCGGGACCATCACGCTGCGAGCCCAAACCACAATGCTGACCTGGTACTGACATGCTGCTCACCATTCGCGCGCATTCCCGGCGCCGCCTCGGCCAGTCCGCGGTCGAGTTTGCCCTCATGGCCCCGGTATTCTTTCTTCTCCTCGTCGGAACGCTCGATTTCGGTCGCGCCGGCTTTTACTATGTCGTGACCTCTGACCTGGCCCGGACGAGCGCCCGGGTCGCCGCGGCGTACGACACCGGGAACGGCCAGACCGATGCCAGCATCACGTCCCTACTGCAGCAGCAGGCGCGCTCGATGACCTTTTCCACCCTGACTCAACCTGCCGCGTGTGGCACGTCGACGCCTCCGAGCCCTCTGACGTCCTGCTACCAGCCCACTACCGGCAGCGGCTTCATCTTCATCGACCGGTCCGGATTCGCCTCGTTCCCGAAGTACGTCAAGGTCTCGATTGTCTACCACTTCGAGGCGACCACCCCGATGGTCCGCGCCCTGATGTCGACGAACTACTTCGTGGCCACGGCCACCATGGTGACGGAATTTTGATCATCTCAACGCGTGAGCACCTCCGGGGCCAGATCGCGGTCACCTTTGCTCTGGCGTGCGTGGCGATCTTCGCCGTGGTCGCCCTGGCGATCGACGGCGCCCGTGTCCTCGTCGAGCAGCGGGGGTTGCAAAATGGTCTCGACGGCGCCGCCCTCACCGGGGCGCTGGACCTCGGGCCAGGCGCCACATCTGTGCAGACCTCGTGGGCGCTGGACGACACCGTCTCTGCCGTCGAACGAACGCTTGGCATCAACTTCTCGAACAACTACGCCACCGGACACCGGCTGTTAAGCGGCCCCTGCTCGCCAAACGCCTGCACCTCCCAGACCGGACCGATAAACATCGGCCCGTACAACCCGAGCAACGCCGCCTCCCCCTGCTGCAACAACTGGGTCGATGCGAGCGGCGCGTATACGCTCACGATCACCACGCCATACAACTACAAGAACAGCGGGGAAGACGAAGCCTTCATCTACCTCAAGCTGACCCACCAGCTGCCCCTGGTCTTTACGGCGGCGCTCTTTCCGAGCATCGGCGTCACTGTCACGTCGATCGGTCGCAACCACGCCATTCCCTACGCCATCTTCGCTTTCAAACACAACGACGACCACGACATCAGCACCAACGGGTCAACCGGGATCACGGCGAACAAGCGAGTGGGCGACAACGGTAGCGTCACGATGCCGAACCAATCCATGACGTTCGTCTGCAACCCGCAATTCGGCGGGGACCTCTGGGAGTACACGCCCGCATCCTTGGCCGCCATCAACGACTCATCGCACACGGAGAACTTCTGCCCGGGCGGGGCCAAATCGGGCAACCCTGGCCTTGGTAGCTATGTCTTCCCCCCCAACGTCAACCTGCCTCCGGATCCGGGATCCGGGGCCCTGGCGGCGGCCATTACCGTAAACAACGCCACGACCCAGATGCTGATTCCGACCCGTAGTCTCGACCCCACGCAGCCGATTGGACCCCGCTACAGCAACGTGATCGTTAAGGGAACGCTGGTGCTCCAACCGGGTGTCTATTTCTTCGAGGGTACCGCCAATGGTTCCGGTCTGAATATCTCCTCCGGTGGCACGGTTGAGACCGGCGACTGCTACCTGCAGGTGCTGCCAACCTGCGACCCTGTCGTAGCCAAGACCAACGCCTGTGGTGGCACTAACGGCGTTGGTGCTCCGAACAATACCGTGGTTATCACCCCCGCCGTCGCCGGCTATGGCAATACATTCCGCTGCACGAGCGATTTCGACTTCGGGGTGCTTCTGGTCTTCTGGCCGGCTGACTCCGGTGACAAATCGGCCAAGTGCACCAACCAGAACCCGGCGGCCAGCGGCAACTACTTCTGCACCGCTGGTGGTGGTGGCTCGGGCGGTACCTACAACACCCTTTCGGTGCAGGGTGGTGCCAACCTGTACCTGACTTCAACCCCCAAGTTCCACGACGTCTCGTTGTTCGTCGATCCCAACCGCGCAACCTCATCCTGGAACTTCACGGCCCAGGCCAGCCTGCCTGCAAGCTGTAATACCCAGGTCTGCGCCAAGGAGCTCGGCCTCGGGAGCGAGGTCATCTCCGTCGGCGGTGGCGGCAACATCAGCGTCAACGGCGCGATGCTCGCCCCCCAGGACAACGTGTCCATCGGTGGATCGAGCACCGGGAAGGGCTACGGACAGATCCTCGCGTACACCATCAGCCTGAACGGGAACGTCGGCGTCGTGGAGAACTACAACCCGATCGCGCTCGCCTACGTTCCGGTCCTCGTCCAGTAGTTACGTCCCGTTTCTAGAATGGCTGCGTGCGTGCGCCGGTCGGCAATCGACGTGCGACCGGGGTGGCACTCGTCATCGGCTCGGCATGTTGCTTCGGCACGCTGGGCGTCTTCGGCAAGCTCGCCTATCGTCTCGGGCTGAGCACGCCCCAACTGCTGAGCTATCGATTCGGGCTCGCCGCCATTCTCCTCTGGGGGGCCGCCGTGCTCATGCGTCAGGGTTTGCCGCCCCGGGGCAGCCTGATTGGACTCGCCATCATGGGCGGCGCCGGCTATGTCGGCCAGTCGGGCAGCTATTTCAACGCGCTGCATTTCATTCCAGCCTCCACGAACGCGTTGCTGCTCTATACGTTCCCGGTCGTGGTCACGCTGCTCGCGGCCGTCTTGTTTCACGAGCAGCTGGGATGGATGAAGCTGGGGGCAGTCGGCGTGGCGTTCCTCGGAACGGTGCTCGTGGTCGAGGCCCAGCTCGGAGCTGCGGCGCCGATCGGCGTCGTGCTCGGGCTTGGATCGGCCGCCTTCTATTCCGGCTACATCCTCTATGGAAGCCGGCTGTTACCAGGCCTGCCTCCGGTGTCGGCGACGGCGATGATCATGACGTCAGCCGCCGCGGTGTGGACGGCGTATGCATCGATCAGCGGCCGGCTCGCCGTTGACTGGACGCCACCACGGCTCTTCCTGATCGCCAGCTTCGCAGTGGTCGGCACCACGATTCCAGTACTGACCTTCATCCTCGGACTGCGCCTCGTCGGACCGTCTCGCGCCGCGATCCTGAGTACGTTCGAGCCGGTGAGCACCGTCCTGCTCGCGGTCATCATCCTGGGCGAAAGCGCGAATCCGATTCAGTATGTGGGTGGCGCGCTGATCCTGGCTTCGGTCGTCCTGCTTGAGGGACCCGGGTGGCGCGCCTCGCGCGTGCTGGCTCAAGCGGCACGCGAGTAGCGCATCGGCGGAAAGCGTTCGGCGGAGCGTTATTCCGGCGTGCAGAGGCACCGGCTTGTGACAGCGCATAAGAACGACAAGCTCTGGGGCGCCGTTGCCGAGGCGCTGGTCGCCGCATACGCCCTGATCAGTGCCGGCGGAAAACTCAGTTCATATCGCCCGTTTACGGATGTCGACGGCAAGGACATCATTATTGATCTGGTTGGTGGGTTCAAGGACATCTACGTTCAGGTGAAGTGCGCGGTTGGCGTGAACCGCAACCATCGCGTTGGCACGGTGCGTTTGTACCAGGGCCATATTCCAGTAAGCGCTAAATTTGTATATGTGTTCTGTTTGCTGGACCGCCGCAAGATGGAGCTAACGCGCATATGGGTCGTGCCGTCTGCGACGTTTTACAGGCGCGCATATCGGACATCACTGGCCAAGGGCATGATTCA
>WNGC01000770.1_pt1 | contig 33958 bp, 30 predicted proteins | sample 5400051 | NCBI WGS metagenome assembly WNGC01 (sample SAMN13153368, study PRJNA577476) | soil metagenome | isolation source: 20 cm soil or saprolite under grassland replicate 2 | place: USA:California | collected 2016-06-15
GCCGATATCGGCGTGCTGATATGCTGGGATCAGTGGTACCCGGAGGCTGCGCGCATCACCAGTCTCCTCGGCGCGGAGATTCTTTTTTACCCCACCGCTATTGGGTGGCATCCCTCGGAAAAAGCTGAACACGGCGAAGCGCAGGTCGACGCATGGCGCACCGCGCAACGCGCTCACGCAATCGCCAACGGCGTGTACGTCGCATCGCCCAATCGAGTGGGACACGAGGACGAGCCGGGCACCGAGGGAATCGAGTTCTTCGGACATTCCTTCATCTCCGATCCGTTCGGACGAATTCTCGCCGAGGCCGGGACAGAGCCCGCGGTGTTGGTGGCGAAATGCGACAGGGTGCTCATCGAGAGTACGCGACGCAATTGGCCATTTCTGCGCGACCGTCGCATCGACGCCTACGCGCCGATTCTCAACCGATACATCGGATGACGAAGCGTGTCCGCGGAGCCGCCGCCGCGCGGGCCAGCAGCAGAAAAAGCGCCGCTCCACAGGGAAGCGGCGCTTTGGTTATGGATCTGTCGCTCGCGCGGCGAATGCCCGCCGAGTGGGAGAAGCACGATGCAACCTGGATCGCCTGGCCGCACCACGAGCCGGACTGGCCGGGCAAGCTCGCCCCGATCCCGTGGGTGTACGCGGAGATCGTTCGCACACTGAGCGATTTCGATCGCGTGGAGATTCTTTGTCACAACGAGGCGGTTGCGGAGAACGCGCGTACGCTGCTCGGCGCCCACGGCGTGAAGGATCGCGCCGACAAGTACCGCTTGCACATCGCGCCCAACGACCGTGTCTGGCTCCGCGACTCGGCGCCAACCTGCGTGCTCCGCGCGGACGGAGCTGTCGAGCTCGTCGATTGGGCTTTCAACGGCTGGGCGAAATACGACAATTACAGCAAGGATGCGGAGATCGGTCGCGTCATCGAGCGCATCACCGGGTTGCCGCGGACGGAAGCCGTTCGACCCGACAACGGCAAACCCCTGGTTCTCGAGGGCGGTGGAATCGAAGTCAACGGCGCTGGTTTGATGCTTGTGACAGAGGAGTGGCTGTTGACGGACGTCCAGGTACGGAACCCAGGCATGACCGCCGCGGAGTATGAGCGGACATTCGCGCAATATCTCGGCGTCACAGATACCATATGGCTGGGCGAAGGCGCGGTTGGGGACGACACCCACGGCCACATCGACGACATCGCGCGTTTCTCTTCGAGAGAGACGGTGATCCTGGCGTACGAGCCCGATCCCTCGGACGAGAATCACGCGCGATCGGCAGATAATCTTCGCCGCCTGAAGATTGCCGCAAAGACCCGCCCCCTCAAAATCATCACGATTCCGTTTCCTCGTCCGGTAACCATGAACGGCGAGAGGCTGCCGGCCAGCTACGCCAACTTCTACGTCGCCAATGGCGCCGTTCTTGTACCGACATTCAACGATCCGAACGATCGCGTAGCGCTCAATGGAATCGCCGAAGCATTTCCCCGGCGCATGGTGACCGGAATTCACGCCGTCGATCTCGTTTGGGGCTTGGGTACGCTCCATTGCTTGACGCAGCAGCAGCCAGCGGGGGGGGGACCACGCGCAAATGAAGATCATGTTGACAGGCGAAGAATCGCTGAGGATCGAGCCAACAGCGGGACAGCTGACCATTGAGGCCGATTCGCGCGATCGAAGCTATTCCCCGTTTCACATGCTCGGTAGCGCGCTCGGCATGTGCACCTTCGCCGTACTCCAAAGCTGGGCGTCGAACAAGAACATCGGAGTCGATGATCTCAAGGTCGGCGTCAGCTGGACATTTGTCGAAGGCGAGCATCGGCTCGGCGCGATGAAGGTCGAGCTCGATTGGCCAACGCTGGCCCCGGAGCTGTGGCCGCGAGTGGTGAGGGCGGCGAACCTCTGCGGCGTACATCACACGCTGACGCATGCACCGGAAATCTCGATCGGGACTGTCGGCAGCGAGTCCGTAACCATCGAGGCGCCAGTCGCGATCGAATCGTCGCGAGGTGGCGGTCAATCGTCGTCGGCGCTGGCCCAGGCGGTCGGCCAGCCAAAACCGGCGAGCGCCCCGTGAGCGTGCCCGTCGTTCGGTTCACTATCGCTGGCGAGCAAGCAGAGGAGTCAGGCTCCGTGACCATCGGCCAACCCGGCCGACGCTACACGGTGATCTACGACGGCCACTGCAAAGTCTGCGGCAAGATGGTCAACGTGTTGGCCAAGTGGGATCGAAACGACGAGCTCGAAATTATTCCGTCGCAGGCACCAGGGGTCCGGGAGAGGTTTCCGTGGATTCCCGCGCGGTCGTACACGGAATCGGTTCAGGTGATTCGCTCGCGCGATGGGAAAACGTGGCAAGCCGCGGCAGCACTCGAAGAGTTACTGAAGGTGCTGCCGAAAGGACGGTTGATCTCATGGCTCTTCAAGATTCCTCTCGTCCGCCCGCTCGTCGACAGGTTGTACCGCTGGTTCGCGCGCAATCGGTACCGCATGGGTTGCGGGGAGCACTGCGCGGTGCGGCCCACCAAGCTGGATTACGGAGACGAGTGAAATTGCGGTAAGGCTGTGGAATCCAACGCGCCGCTAGCCGCGCAGACGAGTGGCCGACGGAGCTCATCGGCTAATCCCCTCAAAGACGTGTACGTCGCTTGGAAATTGCAAAGCAGGCACCGGCTCAGCCGCTGCTCTGGGTGGCGTAGGATCGTACCTAGGACCTCGTCCGATCCCACGGTTCAGCGGTCACTCTATTTCTGGGAGGTTCCATGCTTGGCACGATCCTCATTGTCGTGTTGGTTCTGCTGGTACTCGGGTCTATACCCAGTTGGGGGTACAGCCGGGGTTGGGGCTATTACCCAAGTGGTGGGCTCGGGCTCGTTCTCATAATCGTGCTGATTCTTCTATTGATGGGCCGAATCTAGATCCTGGGCGCGAATCCAAATCGATGCGCCTAGTCGCCGTCGCGATTGGGACGCGGCCGCCCTTTTTCTACCGGCCGGCGGGCGAGACAGGAACGACCACGGGTTGTGGCCGACGAACCAGTCGCCACGGAAAAAAGTAGACGGCGTATACCACCGCGTAGACGGCAAAGTTCTCAAGTCGCGCAAAATGCACGAAGAAGAAGAAGAAAATCAGAAAGTGCATCCGGATTACGTTCCGGTATGGCTCTGAGAACAAGTCGCCCAACTTGTTTCCGTTGCCGAGCGAGGTGATGGAAAGGTCGCGCCCCAAGGAAAGCGGTTTTCTGAGAAAGGCGGCTCGGTGGGCGATGAACGCCGAGGGCAGGAACGTCCAGTAACGCCGCGCAACCTCGAGGTAGGTCGACATGTCGGCGTGCGAAGCGTAAGCAGGTCCTCTGCCAGTATCGATCGGGAAAAAGTAGATGAGGAATTGCGAGTGTACGTAATGAAACCCGCCGAAATGAATTGTAAAAAAGGCCAGAAAGAAGAGCGCGGCGATGAGCAGAATGAGCCAGAAAATCCTCAGTGACCGCGGGTCGGCATCAACCAGCGCGCGATCGCGCCAGGACGCGCGGACCAGCTCCGATACCGGCTGGCAGATCATCCAGACAATAGTGGCGTAGCCAACCACGAGGCTCGACAACCAAAGACTCCATACCAGATCGCCCGCGGTCCAGGCAGCCCACCGCGCGACGGCAAGACCCACGAGGAACGCCAGAGCGTCGGGCCAAGAAGATGTCCAGCTATCGAGCGCGTTTTCTGCTGCCATCGCGAGGGATGAGAGAGTCGTGGAGGTGCTGCCGTATCGTGCGGTATCAGTTTCGACGCCCGTTGCTGCTCGAGCGTAACACGCATTGCCCTTCGCCTCCCTTCTCTTCCTATTTGGCACGGTCGGATTATCGATTCCGCAGCTATTCCTCGCGCCAAGTGGGATGAACCGAACCGCCACTCAACGTTGACCCTCGTCGAAGCAGCTGCGGAGACGCTTCAGTCCGTTCTAGCGGCCGAACATGCCGGCGCGGGGCGGATAGAGTTGTGCGCGAATTTGAAGGATGGCGGCACTACGCCCAGCGCGGAGCTGACGACGGCCGTAATGGAGGAATGCCGCATTCCTGTCTTGGTCATGATCCGGGCACGCGCCGGGAGCTTCGTTTACACCGAGAGTGAGCTCGATGCGATGGTGCGCGACATTGAGCTAGCGCACAACATGGGCGTCGCGGGAATCGTAACTGGTGCGCTGGCCGCCGATGGCAGCGTGAACATTGCGCAGACACGCGCGCTATTTGATGCTGCAAACGGACTTCCGGTAACCTTCCACCGCGCGTTCGACTTGACTCCCAATCTCGATGAGGCCCTCGAGCAGCTCGTCGGGCTGCGCGCCACACGAATCCTTACGTCCGGGGGAGCGGCGACCGCACCCGAGGGCTCGGACACGATTGCGGCGCTGGTCGATCAGGCCAGCGGAAGGATCACGGTCGTGGCTGGTGGCGGAATTCGAGCCCACAACGTACGTGAGCTCATCGAGCGGACGGCTGTCACCGAGGTGCACGCGCGGATACTCGAAGAGAGGCAAATGCGCGACCTCGTGTCAACCGCGGGCTGAGGCGGGTGTATAAATAGGCATGAACGCCACCCAGAGATCTCGTGCTCTCGACGCGCATCGGACGGCGCTCGCCGGTTGTCGCCGCTGCGGATTTGGTTCCGAGATCACGCCGATCGTCTCTCGCGCCTCGAGGCCACACGCGATGCTGATTGGCCAGGCTCCCGGAAAAGTGGAAGCGGACAGCGGAAAGCCGTTCTCCGGGCGTGCTGGCAGAACGTTATTCGGGTGGTTGGAGCGAGCAGGAATCGACGAGTTGACGGCCCGCGATCGCATTTACATCTCCGCCGTAACGCGCTGCTATCCAGGTGCACATCCGAGCGGCCGCGGCGACCGCGTGCCCTCGCGCGAGGAACAATTGAGCTGCTCCGCCTGGTTAGAGAGTGAGCTGCGCATCATTCAGCCAAAGCTGGTCATTCCCGTGGGCAGGCTCGCGATCGAGCGGTTCCTGCCCAAACTGCCGCTCGCCCTGTTGATTGGAACGAAGCGGATGGTCGAGCACGCCGGTGGGCGATCGGTAGTGATCCCGCTGCCGCATCCGTCCGGTGCGAGCAGCTGGATCCACGAAACCGGGCACAGGAATCTTCTGGACAGTGCGCTCCACCTGATCGCGCTCGAGCTCGGGTCGCTCGTAGCCGCACCAACGGGAGCCTTGCCCGCTACCAAGAACTTCAGGGTTGACCATGCCGACCCAGCCCCTCACCGTTAGGGCAAAGTTTCGAGGAGCCAAGTGGGCATTTCTCCGTCGATATGCGTGGCCAACCTTGGGCCGGGCGAGCGACGCAAGCGGCTGGGTGTTGGAATCGTCGCACTCGTTGTGGGAGTCGCGAGCAGCGGGTTCTTGGTTTATTTCGGTGCGCGGCCGGCTTGGAGTCTTCTTCTGTTTTTCCCCTTCTTTATCGGCGCGCTTGGCTACTTCCAATCACGCGATAAGACGTGAGTGAGGCTCGCATCGCGCGGTCAGCGCGATATGGACGAAGGTCCTCAGCCCATCACGGACGCGGCGGAGCTGCACCAGGTGAGAAGTCAGGCGCGCGCGATTTACGTCAAGTCATTTGTCGCGGCGGCAATTCTCACCGCGGTAGCGCTCATCCGCTAACTCGCGGCGAACTACTCAGCGCCAGGTGAGAAGCGAGTGATCAAGACGCTCCTCGTATTGCTCCTCCTTCCATGTGCGCAGCTTGGCGGGCAGTCCACCAGCCGGCTCGACTCGCTTGTCCGCGCGCAGCAGGATAGCGGATTTTCCGGCGTCGTCCTCGTCGCAAAGGGCGGCTCAGTCTTGCTCGACAGAGCATATTCGCCGCGAGTCGGAAAGCCGCTCACTGTCGCGAGCGCTTTCAACATCGGTTCGGTGACCAAGGGCTTCACCGCCGCGGCAATCCTGAAGCTACGGTCGGAGCATCGCCTCTCGTTCAGCGATCCCATCTCGCACTTTTTCCCGCACGCTCCCGAGCAAAAGCGCGATATCACGATTTTTCATCTTTTGACTCACACGTCCGGGCTGGGAGGAAACTCCGCCGGCGCGGGGATAATGCGGCGCGAAGGAGCTGTCACGGCGATCCTTTCGCAGCGTCTGGAATACCCTCCTGGAACTCACTACCGGTACATGGACGATGACTACGAGCTACTGGCAGCGATCGTCGAGGCCGCCTCAGGAGAGACCTGGGAAAAGTACGTAGACCGGGAGCTGCTGCGACCAGCGCGCATGCGGTCGACTGGCTTTCAGGGTGGGGATTGGGGACACAAGGGCGCGAATGGAATGCGTAGCACGGCAAGAGACATCTATCGGTGGGTTACCGCGATCCACAGCGCGCGCCTTTTCGGTTTCGCGGAAAGTCGCGAGCTCGAATCACCTCTAATGCATGTCCGTAGCGAGCCACCTTTCGAGATTCATTACGGTTATGGCACGCGCGTCTATGTCCGGAACGGGAGGGTCGCTGAACTGATGCACTCGGGCATGGGCGACGCGGGCAGCAGCAGCATCGCTCGAATTCTTGCCGATGGGACGATCGTCGTCGTCCTGTCGAACGCTGGCCAGCATCGTGGTGCGCCGTGGGCGTCGTACATCGCACAAAGGCTGGTGCCGCGTAGATAATTGTCGCGCTTCGCGGCACACTCGCACCATGTAGGGTGCCACCGGCTACATCTTTTCGAGCCGCGAAAGCGGCTCGAAAAGAATATTCGCGTTGGTGTCGATTTCGCCGGCCGTCGATCGACGACTCAATGTGAGCGATTTGAGTTTCGAAACCGGCCACGGGTCTCTACAAGCGCGCAGGCGCCTCGTTGCGACTGTTGGCGACCATGCGGTCGACGAGCGTGACCAGGTCTTCGCCGATCTGCCGCATTCCAACGCATTGGACGCACGAGTGAGCTCCCTCCACCAGCATGGAAAAGAGATTGGCAGCAAGGCTCGGGTCCTGAAAGCCCGCTGCCTTGCAAAGCCGCAGAATCCGCTTGTGCTCCCGGAGCCTATGCTCCTGGATCACACGCCGCGCGGGATGATTCGGATCAGGGAGCTCGGCGAAGGCATTGCCAAGGGCGGATCCCCGCTCCTCCATGGCGCGGAGCTTTGCGGCAGTGCGCTGACTCCAATCCTGGAGAAGGCCGCGCGGGTCTCCACGATGTTTGGCGTTGAGGTCCTTCCACTCCTCTTCCTTATGAGCGATGATTCCACGCACCCATTCCGCAATGAGCTCGTCCTTCGAGTCGAAGTAGCGGTAAAGGGTCATCTTGTTGGTTTGCGCGGCCTCCGCGATAGCCTCTACGCCGACGCCGCGGATACCCTGCTTGTGGAAAAGGTCCCCGGCCGCGACGAGAATGCGCTCGCGCACCGGCAGCGTGGATCGACCCTTATTCCTGTTTTTGGTCCCGCGATTGGGAATATCTGTTTGCACGATACTTTCTACCCCTCCTTGACTAAAATGTTACCGAGCGGTAACATAGGGGCGACGGGTAAATGTTACCGTTCGGTAACATATAATGCGTTCCCGGAGAAGTCGATAGTGGGATCAGTTCGTAGTGGCAGTTGCGTTCACCGATTCAGCAGGCCGATGCCAAGGAGCAGTGCACAATGAGTTCCACGTTCTCTCGCGCCAGATCCGTTTCCCTCAGAGCTCGCACCAGCGGGTTCGCCGCCGCCGCGACTTTCGTACTGGCCGGATGCCACAAGGACGCGCCACCGATGCCGCCGCCGCAGGTAACCGTTGCGCCGGCGATCCAGCGCGTCGTCGCCGATTGGGACGAGTTCAGCGGACATTTCGAGGCTGTGAACGCGGTCGAAGTCCGACCCCGCGTCGGTGGATTCGTGCAGCGAGTCGGATTCGTCGAAGGCGCAACTGTGCATCAGGGCGACGTCCTGTTCGCAATCGATCCGCGTCCTTATGAAGCCGAAGCCGCGAGAGCCGAGGCCGTGCTCGCGCAGGCACGGACCCGGAACCAGCTGGCGGGAATGGAGGTTGAGCGCGCGCAGAAACTCGTCAGCTCTCAGGCGATTTCGCGCGAGGAGCTCGACGCGCGTACCAGCGGCCGCGCCGAAGGCGACGCCGCGATCCGTGCCGCCGAAGCAGCGCTCCGCGTCGCGCGATTGAACCTGGAGTGGACGGTCGTCCGCGCGCCCATCTCGGGTCGGGTTGGTCGCGCCGAAATCACGCCGGGCAACGTCGTGCAGGCGGGCCCGCCTTCGCCGACCTTGCTCACGACGATCGTGTCTCTGGATCCGATCTACGTGTACTTCGACGCTGACGAGCAGGCTTATCTGAAATACATCGGCAATCAGGCCGCCGGCTCGAATGGCCGCGCCGTGCTGATCGGTCTGGCGAACGAGTCCGGGTTCCCGCACGAGGGAAGACTCAACTTCGTCGACAACCGTGTCGACGGTGGCGCCGGTACCATTCGCGTTCGCGCGGTGCTATCGAATGTCAACCGCGCTTTCACTCCGGGAATGTTCGCGAGGGTGCGACTGCTTGGCAGTGATCGCCGCACGGCAACCATGGTTCAGGATCAGGCGATCGGCACCGACCAGGACCGGAAGTTCGTGCTCGTGCTCAAGAACGACAACACCGTCGAATATCGGCCGATCACACTCGGTCGGGTGATCGACGGACTGCGCGTGGTTGATTCCGGCCTGCAGCCGGGAGAGCGCGTGGTGATCAATGGCCTGATGCGCGTCCGTCCCGGAATGAAGGTCGCCGCCACCAATGCCGCAATGGTTGCCGAAGCCCCCGCCGCGCCCGCGCGGGCGGCTCGGTAGCGCTGCCCTCTCGGAGTTCATCTCGTGCGCTTCTCACGCTTTTTCATCGACCGTCCGATTTTCGCGGTCGTACTTTCGCTCGTAATTCTCGCCAGTGGCTTGATCGCTGTCACGCAGTTACCGATCAGCGAGTATCCAGAAGTTACGCCGCCGACCATTACGGTCAGCGCGATATATCCGGGTGCCAATCCAACCGTTCTGGCGCAGACGGTGGGCACGCCGCTCGAGGACGCAATCAACGGCGTCGAGCGGATGCTCTACATGACGTCGTCGGCGTCGGCCGACGGCACTTTCAATCTCACCGTCACCTTTCAGATCGGCACCGACGTCGATCTCGCGCAAGTACAGGTGCAGAACCGTGTGTCGCAGGCGCTGGCTCGATTGCCCGAGGAAGTACGCGCTCTCGGTGTCGTCACCCAGAAGCGCTCCCCTGACATCACTATGGTCGTGCACCTGTATTCCCCGGACGGCCGGTATGACCCGGTGTACCTGCGGAACTATGCGCTGCTGAACGTTCGCAATGAGCTGTCGAGAATTCCCGGCGCCGGCCAAGTAATCGTGTTTGGCGCTGGTGACTACGCCATGCGCGTCTGGCTCGATCCGAACCGTGTCGCATCGTACGGCTTGTCAGCGAGCGACGTCGTCCAGGCAATTCGCGAGCAGAACCTTCAGGTCGCCGCAGGTACTGTCGGCGCTCCGCCGGTGAATGATCCGGTAGCATATCAGCTGACAGTCGTCGCGCGCGGCCGACTCACGGACGAAAAGGAGTTCGGCAACATCATCGTCAAGACTAGCGCTGACGGGGCTGTCACCCGCCTCCGCGATGTCGCGCGCATCGAGCTCGGTCCGGGAACGTACGGTCTGCGCGCGCTGCTCGACAACAAGCCGGCGGTTGCCGTCGTGGTATTCCAGGCCCCTGGCTCGAACGCGCTGGCTCTCTCCAGTGACATTCGCGCGAAGATGGCCGACCTCAAGACCCGGTTCCCGCAGGGCGTCGAATGGTCTTCCGTTTACGATCCGACGTTGTTCGTCCGCGATTCGATTCGCGAGGTGATCTATACCCTGCTGCTGGCGACATTGATGGTCGTCATCGTGGTCGTTCTGTTCCTCCAGACGTGGCGCGCTTCCATCATTCCGCTCGCCGCGGTGCCGATCTCGATCGTCGGCACTTTCGCTGTGATGCTTGCGACGGGCTTTTCGATCAACACGCTGTCGCTGTTCGGATTGGTGCTCGCGATAGGAATCGTCGTCGACGATGCCATCGTCGTGGTCGAGAACGTGGAGCGGCACATCGAAGAGGGCTTATCGCCTCTCGACGCCAGTCACCGCGCCATGGAAGAAGTGAGCGGACCGATTATCGCCATCGCGCTGGTGCTGTCCGCGGTGTTCGTTCCCGTGGCATTCATCAGCGGCCTCGACGGACAGTTCTACCGGCAGTTCGCCCTCACTATCGCCTTCTCGACGCTGATCTCGGCGTTCAACTCGCTGACGCTGTCACCGGCGCTTGCCGCAGTGCTGCTCAAGCCGCGTGGGGCCGCTGAAGACGCGCCAACGCGTTTCATGCGCCGGTGGCTTGGCTGGCTGTTCGATCCGTTCAACCGTCTCTTCGGGCGCGCATCCAATCGTTACGGCACCGTCGTACAGCGCGTGACGCATCGCTCCGTCATCGCGCTCGCGGTGTACGGAGTGCTCGTGCTGATCGGCGTTCTCGGATTCTCGAGAGTGCCGAAGGGATTCGTGCCGAGTCAGGACAAGCGCTACCTCGTCGCCATAGCGCAGCTGCCCGACGCTGCATCGCTCGACCGTACCGAAGCCGTGATCAGACGGATGACGGATCTCGCTCTGCAGACACCCGGTATCGAGCACGCCGTGGAATTCCCGGGACTTTCCATCTCCAGCTTCGGCCCCAAGTCAAACGCGGGCGTCATCTTCTTCGGACTCAAGCCGTTCGAAGAGAGAAAGTCCAAAGATTTGAAGAGCAACGCCATATTGATGGCGCTCAATCAGAAGTTCTCAACGATCCAGGAGGGCTTCGTCGCCGTGTTTCCTCCGCCGGCGGTGAACGGGCTGGGCTCGATCGGCGGTTTCAAGATGATGATCGAGGACAAGGCAGGACTGGGCGATTCGACACTCTATGCGAACACCCAGGCGTTGATCGGCCGCGTCTTCCAGACTCCTGGACTCGCCGGTGCGTTCTCGAGCTATCAGATCAACGTGCCTCAGCTCTTCGCCGACGTCGATCGCGACAAGGTCAAGCAGCTCGGGATCCCGCTGAACAACGTTTTCTCGACGCTGCAGATCTATCTCGGCTCCCAGTACGTCAACGACTTCAACAAGTTCGGTCGCACCTACCAGGTGATCGCGCAGGCGGACGCACCTTATCGAGCGAATGCTGACAACATCGCTCAGCTCAAGGTTCGTAACAACCGCGGCGAGATGGTTCCGCTCGGCTCGGTGTTGACGATGAAGCAGTCGTACGGTCCGGATCAAGTGACTCACTACAACGGCTACCCGGCGGCAGACATTAGCGGCAGCGCAGCTCCCGGGACTAGCGCCGGATCGGCAGTGAAAATAATGGAGCGGCTGGCGAGCGAGGCGTTACCGAACGGAATCGGATACGAGTGGACCGAGCTGACCTATCAGCAGAAGCTCGCGGGAAACACTGCCATTCTGGTTTTCCCCCTCTGTATTTTGCTCGTCTTCCTCGTGCTGGCAGCGCAGTACGAGAGCTGGTCGTTACCGCTCGTAATAATTCTGATCGTGCCGATGTCCCTTGTTTCCGCGATCGCCGGCGTGTGGCTGACTCGCGGTGACAACAACGTCTTCACGCAAATCGGACTACTCGTACTGGTCGGGCTCGCGTGTAAGAACGCAATTCTTATCGTGGAGTTCGCGCGCGATCTCGAGCGTCAGGGGCGCGACCGCTTCAGCGCGGCGCTGGAAGCGGCGCGAATCAGACTGCGCCCAATTCTGATGACGTCCTTTGCGTTTATCATGGGCGTCGTCCCGCTCATCGTTGCGAGTGGCGCCGGCGCCGAGATGCGCCGCGTGATGGGTATTGCGGTCTTTTCAGGAATGCTGGGCGTCACGTTCCTCGGACTCGTCTTCGCACCGCTGTTCTACGTGTTGGTGCGTGGAATCGCAGCGCGGACTCACGCGCCCGTGCGCAGTGGCAGTCCCCCGATCGAACAGAAACCAGTGGCGGTGCCGGACGATGTCCAGCCGTTACGTCCGTGGCTGCCACCATTGGCTGCCAGCAGCGAGGGTGGTTCTCATGCGTAACGCTCTGCCAATGCTCGCCGCGCTTCTCGCGGCGTGTTCAACACCGGCTTATCGGGCTTCACAAGTACCCGTGCCTTCGTCGTACAACGCGAGTGTAGTGGTTGCATCACCGGCGCCCGTCACCCCGCGCGGTACCGACGTTTCGGCGCAGCCGGTTTATGTCAGCAGCACGGTCGCGTCGACGCCATTCTGGACCGAGCTGGGCGACACGATGCTCACGAACCTGGTTCGCGAAGCGCAGCGAGCCAACATGGATGTTCGGATCGCGGAGTCGCGTCTCACGAGCGCGCGCGCATCGCGAAGGCTAGCCGCATTCGATCTCGTCCCGACACTAACGGGAACCGGGAGTAGTTCGCGGCTGCAGCAGTCCATGGCTCAGGTTCCGGGACTCACCAGCCAGCTTCCGGCGCAGCAGTACTGGGATGTCGGATTTGATGCTTCGTGGGAGATTGATTTCTTCGGGCGCGTTGGACGCAACGTCAAGGCACAGTCGGCCTTGGTTGAATCTTCGCAGCACGGTCTCGCGGACCTGCAGGTAAGTGTCGCCGCGGAAGTAGCGCGCACCTACTTCGAGCTACGAGGGGCTCAGCGCCAGCTCGCGGTATCGCTGCGAAACGCCACGAACCAGCGCGAGATCGTCAAGCTCACCGAGAATCGCCTCGCCGCTGGCAGCGGCACGGCGTTCGACACCGAGCGCGCGAAATCTGTTTTGTACCTAACCCTCGCGTCGACTCCGGGACTCGAGTCGCAGATCGCACTCGATCGGAATCGACTTGCGGTGCTACTCGGCCGGACGCCGGACGCGCTACCCGCCGCACTGCTGGATTCAGGCGCGCTTCCGCGGCTGCCCGATACTTTGTTCGTCGGATCACCGGAACAGCTCGTTCGCCGGCGGCCCGATGTTCTTCGTGCGGAGCGAGAGCTCGCGGCGCGGGGTCTCTTCGTTGGGGCAGCGCGAGCCGAGTACTTGCCGCGCGTTACGTTCGGTGCCCGCGCGGGCTATGTCGCGACGTCGGTCGATTCACTGTTCAAACGTGGGAACTCACGGCTGTTGATCGGTCCCGTCATGACTTTCCCGCTATTCGACATCGGACGCGTGCGCGAGCGAGTGGAGCTGGCCCAGGCGGGTCAGGAGGAAGCGCAGGCCGAGTACAACGGGACCGTGCTGCGGGCACTGGAAGAAAGCGAATCATCGCTCGTGACGTACGATCGGGCCCACGCGCGTTTGGCGATTCTCGAGGACGCGGTTCGCTCGAGCTCGCGTGCGGCGGATCTGGCGAAGCAGCGCTTCGAGGCGGGACTCACCGATTTCCTGCAGGTACTCGACGCAGAGCGCACTCTACTCGATGCGGAGAACCAGCTAGCCGCAGGTCACACAGCGGCAGCGATCGCGTTGGTCGCTGTTTACAAGGCGGTGGGGGGAACCTGGCCGATCCGCTGATGGCGGGACGCTCTTCAATCGCGGGATCGGTGGCGCGGCGCAGGCAATAACCGGAGCGACTCGCGCAGAGTCAACCAATGGAGGCCAAGCGATGCTCACTGTGTACGGCATTCTCAAATTCCTGCACGTACTGTCGGTGATCTTCTGGATAGGCGGAATCGGCGGGCTATCGGTGATCACATTGCGAGTGGCGCGCGAGCGCAATCGGGAAGCGCTCTCCCTCCTGCTTCGTCACGCAACGTTTTACGGGCAATGGCTTGTCGGGCCGGCGTCACTGGTCGTTCTCCTCACCGGGCTCGCCATGGTTGGGAGTGCGCACATTGGGTTCGGGACATTCTGGGTGCTGTGGGGTTTCGGAGGACTCGTCGTCCATTTCCTCATGGGCGGGTTCGTGCTGAGAAGGCGCACGATGGACCTGGCGCGACTCGCTTCGGTCCAGGTGGGAGCGGACGACACCGCGCTGGCTGGTGCGTCTCGTCGCCTCTGGCAAATGCAGCTGCTCTACCTCGTATTGCTCGCATCGGTAGTGGCAGCGATGGTGCTCAAACCGACCCTTTAGGGAACCGACACAATGCGGTCGCGCGTTCGGATCGACACGCCTTAAGGGCTGCCGATGCAAGCGCGCTGACACACGCGATTGCGGAGCAGCACCGCCCTACTCGAATTCCAGGCACGCGGGGAAAAATAGTGCTAACAGCTATCCCTAACCATGCGCCTCGCTGGTCCGGAGACCTCCCGTATTGCGTCGGCTCCGGCATAAATTGGCGGGAACAAACAGATGCCAGCTACTCCGTTCCATCTCGGTCCGGGCCTCTTGATCAAGGCCGCCGCGCCACGTCAGTTCTCGATGGCGGCGTACTCGCTGGCGCAGGTGGTCATCGACGTCGAGTCGGGCTACTACATGTTGCGCGGTGAGTCTCCCGTACATCGCCAGGCGCACACTTTCTTCCTTGGCGGACTGATTGGGTTGTTGTGCGGACTGATCGTGTGGCGCGTCGGAAGGTGGCTCGCACGGCCACGTGATATCATTCCCGAAGCGCTGGCCGCCGAATACCGATTACCGATCGCGGCCGTAAGCGGGATTTTCGGGGGGATCTTTCACTCCGTCCTCGACGGAATAATGCATTCAGACATCCGCCCGTTCCGGCCGTTCACCATTGCGAACCCGTTGTATGGTCTCGTCAGCGTTCGGATTCTGTACCTGTTCTGCATCATCACCGGCGTCGTCGGCGCGGCGCTTCTGTTAGCGCGGGAACGGCAAGCACGAAGGTTTTGAGTGAAAGCCGGCGCGAAGGAACCAGCCAGCCTTCTACACGACTTCATCGCCCACCAGCACGCGAACGTATTCACGAGAGCGTTCTCTTTTGCCGCGCGGCAGCTCCCGATGACCTCCGACAAGGAGGTCGAAGTCGCTGACCGAGTGCTGCTGATGGACGATATCGGATTCATCTTCCAGCTGCGCGAGCGCGAGCAAAAAGTCGCCGAGAGCTGCTCGCCAGCTACGTCGGACTGTCGCTGGTGAATCATTTCGGTCACCGTATGACCATCTCCCGCAGGGATCCTGACGCCTTTGTGAGCGTCATCATCTATCGCGTGCCGGCAAAGACGCGCGCATTCAGAGCGGCACGATTCAAGAGGAGCGCTCTCGGCAGCTTCGTACACATCCTGAGGGACGTCGACTACTTCGAGATCTGCCAGCACTTCGTGACACCGGCCGAGCTGGTCGACTACTTCAATTTTCGCCGCGACATTCTGCTCGGCTGGGACCCGCCCTCTACGGCGGTGAGCGAGTCGGCCCTGATCGGACAGTATCTGCTCGAGGACTACTCTTCCCCGCCCGATCAGCGCTTCGAAAGGTCGGCGCGCTCACGCGGTGGACCTACCGCCTGCGAGTTCTCGTTCGTACTCGAGAGTCTGGCAAGTAAAATCGCCGCGCAGGGCGATGAGTACGCTGACGGAGAGTGCTACGAGATCCTTATGGAGCTCGCCTTGCTGGGACGCTACGACTTGCGAGCGCTCAAGCAGCAAATCCGTCTCGCACTCGAGGCGGTACGGGGAAACCGGTTCGAGCTGCCATATCGACTCGCCTCGGGACGCACGCAGTGCGGCTTTCTCATCCTCCCTGTGACGAGGGAGTTCCACGATCGAGCGCTCGAGGCGCTGCAAAGTTTGGCAAACGCATCAAAGCACGAGCTGGATCTCGACCGCCAGGTCGGGATCGGGATGTGGAAGAACAGCGAGTTCGTCGACATCGAATGGATATTGCTGGAGGGGAGGAATGCTCCGGATCCCGAGCTCGACCAGCGGCTCGCGCACAGCTATCCGTTCCGGACCTCCAGCGAGCGCCGCGTGCCCCCGATCTTCACATGACAGCCACCTGCTGGCCGCCACACATTGCGAGCGCGGCACCGATTAAGCATCACCGTAGCGGGAACAAATAATGGTCGTTTCCGGTCTTATAGAGGTCTCCCAATGAGAATGAACATGAAACGTGATCTCCCCAGTTTTGTCGCGGCGCTGGTCGTCATCCCGGTCGCTTTGGTGCTGTTTGGCGCGAGGCTCACCAGTGGCGCATCCCGATCCTCTGTTGGGCCGGTCATCGCGCCCGATCTTGGCGCTCAGCTCGTGACGTCTCCCGCTGAGGATACGGCGGTTTTTGCGGGCGGGTGTTTCTGGGGAGTCGAAGCCGTGTTCGACCACGTGAAGGGAGTCAAGCGCGCAATTTCCGGCTACGCCGGCGGCGCTGTCGCAAGTCCCTCATACGAGCAAGTCAGCACCGGCGACACCGGGCACGCCGAATCGGTAGAGGTGATTTACGACCCTTCGCAGGTGTCGTACGGCAAGCTGCTGCAGATCTTTTTCTCGGTTGCTCACGATCCCACGCAGCTCAACCGACAGGGCCCGGATCACGGGACCCAGTACCGCTCGGCGATCTTTTATAGAAATGCGCAGCAGCAGCAGGTGGCGGAGAGCTACATCAAGCAGCTCACAGCAGCGAAAACATTCTCGCGCCCAATCGTGACGCAGGTCGCGACCCTCGGCGCGTTCTATCCGGCCGAGGAGTACCACCAGCACTATCTGGCGCAGCATCCGAATCAGCTCTACATCGTGATCAACGACCAGCCGAAGGTGGCGGCGCTGAAAAAGCAGTTCCCCGGCATCTATCAGGACTAGCGGCGCGTAGCTTTCCGGCGTGGATATCCAGCTCCTCGCCGTTCCGTACGATTCCGGCCATCGCGGCGAGCGAATGGGCGCCGGCCCGGAAGCACTACTCCAGTCAGGACTGGAACGCGAGCTTCGCTCACGCGGTCATCGCGTGCACATCAAAGTCGCGGAGCTCCCCACCAATTCGTGGCACGCGGAGATCGAGACCAGCTTCGAGTTGATGCGCATGCTGTCGCGGGCCGTGCGCGAAGCCGTCGAATCGGGACGCTTTCCGGTCATCCTGGCTGGCAACTGCAACACGGCGGTCGGCACACTCGCCGGGCTCGGGGCTGCTGTCGGCGTCACGTGGTTCGATGCGCACGGCGACTTCAATACCCCGGAGACTACTACGAGCGGCTTTCTCGACGGCACCGCCGTTGCGATTATCAGCGGCCGGTGCTGGAAGCAGCTCGCTGCAACCGTTCCGGGATTTCAACCGATTGCTGACGAGCGGGTTTGTCTGGTGGGAACACGCGAGCTCGACCCACTCGAGGCAAAGTTGCTGTTGGAATCCAACATCTCTGTTATTGAGCCCGCGCGAATCAAATCCGATCTGCGTAGCGCACTGAAATCGATCGGAGAGCACGTCGAGCGCGTGTACGTCCACCTCGATCTCGACGTGCTCGACCCGACCGTTGCCTCAGCCAACAGATTCGCAGTCCCAGGCGGACTCGCGCTCGAGGATTTCGAATACGCCTTGTCAGTGATTGCCACGGAGTTCCGAATCGCCGCAGTCACGGTTTCCGCATACGATCCGGGCGCCGATACAGATGGCGCTGCGGCTAAGGCAGCAATTCATCTCATTTCCACTACTGCGGGCTACGCCGAACGACCCTAGATTCTCTGCGGCTTCTCCAATCAACCCGACGGAGGCACTGCAATGTCACTGCCCCACCTGAATTACCTCTCTGTACTCGTCGCCGGAATCGTGATCTTTCTCCTCGGCGGACTGTGGTACTCTCCCATTCTATTCGCGAAGCGGTGGATGGTGCTGCAGGGGAGGACAGAAGAGCAGGTACGGGCGGACAGCGCGCGTGCCAACATGCCGGTGATGTATCTGGGCGCATTCGTGTGTGGGCTGATCATCGCCTGGGCGATGGCGGTTCTCGCCTACCAGTTTACGCCTGTCGGGACGATGACAACCGGATCGTGGGCGCTCCGCGGGGCCAAGCTCGGACTCTTCTGCTGGTTTGGTTTCGCTGCGACGACGAGCTTCGCCAACGCAATTTTCTCGATGAAGCCGAAGGCACTTTGGCTCATCGACTCGGGCTACAACCTGGTCTCTTTTGTGCTCGCAGGAATGATTCTGATGCTATGGAGATGATTCCGTTCAACCGGAAAAGGAGGAACGCAATGTTGAATTCACATCGCTTGCGCCAGGTATCAATCGCAGCAGCAGCCTTGATGATCGGGGCCGCTTCAATTGCGAGCGCACAAAAAGCGACGACCGCTACCACTGCAAAGGCGAAAAAGGCGTCCGCAGTGACGCACTTCAGAGTCACTGCGCCCGACCTCGAATCCAAAGGCCGCATCACCGCGACGCACGTCTTCAAGGGGATGGGCTGTACCGGAGACAACATCTCTCCAGCGCTCAATTGGACAGGAGCACCGGCTGGCACGAAATCATTCGCGGTGACCGCCTACGATCCGGATGCACCGACCGGAAGTGGCTGGTGGCATTGGGTGATGTACAACATTCCGGCATCGGCGACGGGGCTCGCCGCCGGCGCTGGAAACGGACGCGGCGCCCCGAGCGGGAGCACCGAAGGATTGACCGATTTTGGATCGAAGGGCTATGGTGGGCCGTGTCCGCCCGCCGGCGACAAGCCCCACCACTATCACTTCACGGTGTTCGCTCTCAAGGTCGACAAGCTCGACGTTCCGGGAAACGCGATGCCAGCGATGGTCGGCTTCAATCTTTTCGCAAACAAGCTTGCGACGGCCAGGCTCACAGCGCTTTACGCGCGGTAGTTGAGTCCGCGGTCGGCCAGAGGAGATCCTTTGCGTTGACGTAAAAGTTTTCGTCGACGTGGAAATCCTCGGGCCGGCCAAGCTTCACCGCCATCGCTTTCCACTTTTCACTCGGCCTGATCCAGCCGTACCTGCCCGTCGACGTGATTACTCTGACGGGCATCGCGAATCCCTTCACGACGTTGCTCCACCGATAAGAAAGCTTCTGACCTTCGATCTTGTACTCGAGCGTCGGAACCATCGTCGTCCGGAGGTACTGGTCGAAGACTTTCCCGAGGCTGAGCCCGGACTGGTGGCTGATGTAGTCCTCGATCTGTTTGCCCGTGACGGTTTGGTGCCAGAATGTCTTGCCGAGCCCTCGCATGATCCCCCGCCACCGGGCGTCGTCGTCGACAAGCTGACGAATCGTGTGCAGCATGTTGGCGCCCTTGTCGTACATGTCGCCGGAGCCCTCGTGATTGACTCCGTACACGCCGACAATCGGCGTATCGTTTCTAATCAGCTTTCGCTGCCCGATCGTGTACTCGGCGCCTGCTTGTTTACCCTGCTGGCATTCCGTGTAGAGCCCTTCCGCGTAGGTCGCGAAGCTCTCGTGGATCCACATGTCGGCGGCATCCTTCATCGTGATGCTGTTGCCGAACCATTCGTGCGCGCTCTCGTGGATGATGATGAAGTCCCAGCGCAGTCCGCGTCCGGTATTGGAGCGATCGCGCCCGAGGTAGCCGTTCTTGTAATGGTTGCCGTAGGCGACCGCACTCTGGTGCTCCATTCCGAGGTGCGGAGTCTCGATGAGCTTGTAACCATCCTCGTACCATGGATAAGGGCCGAACCACCGCTCGAAGCACTCCAACATCGGCTTGACTTGCTGAAACTGTTTTCTCGCCGTGTCGACGTGATAATCGAGTGGATAAAAATCCAGGGTCAGATCGCCCTTCTCGCCCTGATATGTGTCGCTGAAGTGGGCGTAATGACCAACATTCACGGCGACGTCGTAGTTATTGATCGGGTTGACGACGAACCACTCGTAGGTCGTAGTGCCATCCGGATTCGGAGTCGTGCTTCGCAGCCGACCGTTCGATGCGTCGAACAATGAGTCGGGAACCGTAATGGCGACGCGCTGGCTGTCGGGCTCGTCGGAGTAGATGTCCTTGTTCGGCCACCACACGCTGGCGCCGAGTCCTTCGTTGGCGGTGACGATCCAGCGACGGGCGAGACTGTCACTTGCCCACACGAATCCGCCGTCCCACGGCGGGCGAATCGCGACCGTCGGCTTACCGTGGTAGTAGATGGAAATGGTTTTCTTTTCGCCGATTTTCTGCGGCGTGACCAGCGTGACGAAAAATGCGTTGCCGCCCTCGTCGCGGCGCGCGCTAAGCTCCAGCCCGTCCTGAACGATGCTGTCGACGACGAGCGGCATCTGCAGATCGATCTGCATCTCGCGGTTCGGCACCGGCTTGAGGATGCGGTACGTGATCGAGTTGTAGCCGGTGATGCTGCTGTCGGCTGGATGGACTTTGACGTGGAGGTCGTAGAACGTGGCGTCCCACCAGGCGCGCTGGGGAGTGTTCGATCCGCGGAGGGTGTCTGCGTGAGTGAAAACAAGTGGGACAACCTGACCGGGTAAACTCACTGGCGAGACGGAAAGGCAACTGCAAAAGAAGACGACCTGCCAGGTGCGGTGGGCGGGCCGGCTGTTGGCGGCGGGCTGTCCCCGAGCGTATTTCGAGTTTAGCCCGTAGCCACCAGCCGGCCCGCTGAAAGACCCCAGCAGGTAGTCTTCGGTTGCAGTTTCCATTATGGCGTGCGTGGAGTCGTCCCGGGCCTGATCTGGTACTCCTTCGGCGGTTCAGCGCCGAGCAGGTTCTTCACGAAGTAATCCCAACGGCGGCGGACCATGTACGGGTCGTTGCCGAATCCGTGCGTTCGGTTCGGAAGCATAATCAGGTCGAAATCCTTGTTCGCGCTGATCAGTGCGTTGACGACGAGCAGCGTGTTGTAGGGTGGAACGTTGTCGTCCTCCGTGCCGTGCGCGAGAAGCAGTTTGCCCTTGAGATTTTTCGCAAGCACCTGGTTCGCTTCGGGCGCGTAGCTATCGCTTCCATCTGGCGTGTGTGCGAGCAGCCCCTGATAACGCTCGCCCCAATCGTCTTCGTACTCGCGCTGATCGTGATTGCCTGCTTCCGAGATGCCGACCTTGAAGAAGTCAGGGTAGCGGAACATTGCGTCGGCAGCGGCGAAGCCGCCGCCAGAGTGTCCGTAGATCCCGGCTCGGTTGATGTCGATCCATCGATAGCGCTGGGCGAGCTCCTTCATGGCCGCGACCTGATCGGGAAGAGTATTGTCGCCCATCTTTCCGTAGTACGCATCGTGGAACGACTTCGATCTCCACGGCGTGCCCATGCCGTCGATTTCGACGACCACAAATCCCAGCTCGGCGAGCGCCTGCGCATCGCCGCGCGCGGGCGAAAAGCTGCGGCCGCCGACGCTTCCGCTCTGCGGGCCCGGGTAGACGTGATTGATTATCGGGAATATTGCCCTGCTCGAATCGAGACTCGTCGGGCTGTACATCAGCCCGTATAGGACTGTCTTGCCGTCGCGCGCCTTGACGGTGAACGGCATAGGCGGCTTCCACCCGATCGCGCGCAGCTTTGAGATGTCGGCGGTCTCGAGCTTGACGACAGTCTTTCCATTGAGGTCGCGCAGGAGTGTCACCGGTGGGACTTCGGGCGTCGAATAAGTGTCGATGAAGTACTGACCCGATGGCGCGAGCGCGATCTCGTGATCGGCGTCTTCCGGCGTCAGCAATGTGAGCCCGGTTCCATCGATTCGAATCTTGTAGAAGTGACGGAAGTATGGGTCACGGCCCCGTTCCTTGCCGTTGCCGACGAACCAGATCGTTCTAGTCTTTTCGTCCACGCGGCGGAGCTGCGCGACGTTTCCTTCGCCGGTCGTGATCTTGTTCTTGAGCCGTCCAGTGCCGAGGTCGTAGAGATAAAGCTGACCCCAGTCGTCGCGCTCCGAGAACCAGATGACCTCGTTGGAGGCAGGCAGAACACGCCAGTTGACCGTCCCGTTTCCCGATTCGTATTGCGTCGCCACGTCTTCGCGAAGAACATCGCGTACGCTCCCCGTCGAGGCGTCCGCGATGCGGAGCACTTCGTGCTTGTGATCGCGCGACGTCGAGACGAATGCGACGTGGGAGCCGTCGGGATACCATTGCACATCGGCCCACTCGGAGCCGCGGCAAACGACGTGGTCGCAGAGCGTCGAGCGGTGGGCGTCGGCCGGCATTTGCAATCGGACCAGTCGCGGCGTGTCGACGTCGATCACCACACGCTGGATCATCGCGATCGCGCTGTCGCCCGGCAGCGGATACTTCCACGCCTGGAGCTCGGGGTGGCCGACCTTTGTACTCACCAGGTACATCTCACCGACGCCGCGCTCGTCCTGCTGGAACGTCGCGATACGGCGCGAGTCCGGCGACCAGGCGAGAACCGGGCGATTGCTTCTGATCCACCCCGCGTTGTCGGTCGCGTAGCCGAAGTCTTTCTGTCCGTCCGTCGTGAGCTGAGTCTCGCGACCGGTGGCAACATCCCTGACCCACAGGTTGTAGCCGCGAATGAAGGCCGCGCGCTTACCGTCCGGTGACAGCGACTCGGCGCGCGATGTCGGTCCGCGCTGGAGCACGGGCTGGAGCCGCGAAACTTCGCGCGGGTCGAGCGCTCCACCACACCGATCGGTCTCCGGGCTGCAGACCGTCCGTGTAGCTCTCGCCGGATCGACGAGAACGAATTGCGTTACGCCGCCCACCGGTATTCGATAGCCAAACCGATCTCCGGCGAGCCAGGTGGGTTGAACCCCCATCCCGGAGACGAGGGGTAGCACGTTGTCGCGCAGAAACCTCTGGGCGCGCGCATAGTCCGCCGCGGTTACCACCGGCGCCTGCTGCGCTGGGGCAACGACTGAAACCAGCGCGACACTAATCAACCCGGCAACGAGTCGAACCATTGGCGCGAGTGGAGCTCGATAGGCGCCTGTGCGCGACGACAGGCGCATACTCAGTTCCCTCCCCTTGGTCTCGGCGACACCTGCGTGCGCGGCCAGACATTGTCGGTCGGATCTCGATCGGGGAACCTTCCATTCGGATCGAGCGTGATCTTTGTGATGGCGCGGCCACCGAAATCCAGATTGGCGACGAAGGTTCGATTGCCGGAGAACCACACGTCGACTGGATAGGTAACAAGCGCAGTGTTCGCGTCGAGCATCGCGGAGTTGGACATCGGCCTGATCGCGGCCCCGGTCGGTGCAAATTCGACTTTGAGAATGACCGGCGACGGCATCTGGCCGTCCTGGCGAACGGTGACGGCGGTACGACGACCTGACGTGGTGGCGGACTGGATAGACTCGTCCACTGACTCGGTAGTGAACAGCCAGTAATTCCAGAACCAGCCGAGATCCCTGTGTAGCGCGTTGTTCATGAAGAAAGCGTAGTCCCACGGTGAGGGGTGTTTGAACCGCCACGCTTTCGCGTACTCACTCATGGCGCGCTGTACGGCGCTGTCGCCGACGACTCCACCCAGCGACGAAAGCATCATCGGCGCTTTCCCATACGCGGCGAAGGAATAAAGCGGACCGGCGTAATTCTCGTCCCACATAAGTGGAGGCTCGAGCTCGGTGCCGCTGATGCGACCATAGCTGAGACCGAGGCTATCCAGCTGGGGGACCTGGTGCGCGTAATCGGCGTCGGAGAGGATGTTCATGTACTGGTTGAATCCTTCGTCCATGAAGCCGTACCAGGTTTCATTGACGCCGACCATCATCGGCCACCACTGGTGTCCTGTCTCGTGATCGGCGGCGAAGACAGCCGACATGATGAACATCGGATACTCCATGCCGAGCTCGGGACCATCGACCATGGTGAGCTGCGGATAGGCGAAGGGCATCCAGAGCCTGGAGTAGAACTCCAGCGCATGACGCACAACCGGTCCGCCTTGCGCGTATTGCTGCGCGTGGCCAGGCAGGTAAAGAATGTTCACCGGAACGGGGCCACTTCCGGGAATCGTCGCGCGCGTCGCGTCCCACACGAACTGATTGGATGTCGCCCACGCGACGTCGCCAACGGTATCAGCGACGAAATGCCAGACGAGTCGGTTCCCGCCAGCGGTTGATTTTGCTGGCCCGCGCTCCGCGGAGGAGACAATCGAGCGAATCGAGTCAGACTCCAGTACGTGCGAGAGTCGCTCCCGCGCGGTCGGCGTCAAAACTTCCGTCGGATTCTGGAGCACGCCAGTCGAGCCGACGATCCAACCCGCCGGCACATCGATGCTCACATCGAAATGTCCGTAATTGTTGTAGAACTCCGCCGGACCGAGATACGGCTCGGTGTCCCAACCCATCCGCAGGTCGTCGAAGACCGCGACGCGCGGGTACCATTGTGCGACTTGATAGAGCGTGTCCGCCCAGCGACCCATTCGCTCTCCCCTACCATTGTCGGCGCGCGGCACGCGGAATCGCCAGTCCGCCTCGAGAGTTCCCGCGCTGTGCGGCGCAATCGGAGTCGCAAGCGGGATGCGAGCGGAGGTATTCCTGAGGATCGTCGCCATCGGGGCCGAGCGGCGTGGAGACCCCGGCAGCTGCGCGCCGAGAGTGTCGCCGACGTCGATAGCCTGACCATTGGCGACGAGCCGCGTGATCTGCATCCCATCGGTGAGCTCGCTCGCCGCCTCGAGCCGTGGAACGTTGGGCAAAAAGAAATTCTGATCGAGTCGCAGCACGACTGACCGCATCGTCGAATCGCTGTTGTTGCGGATTGTGACCGTCTCGCGCCCTGTGATGATCGACGTCGTTGGATCAAGCCTCGCGTTGATCCTGTAATCGGTCCACAACTGCCAGTAGTTCCGGCCAGGCCGGCCCGTGGAATCCCGCGTGTTCGCCGCGAAGGCGCGCTGAATCATCCTCGTCATCGGGATGTCGCGCCGCACGGCACGCTCGGGAGGCTTCGCGACCGTCGTCTGCGCGCGCGATGACAGCGGTGCCACGGAAAGAACCATTGGAAGAACGAAACGCAGGATCGATCGTGCGGTCATCAAATCTCCTTTAGAGTGGCCGCGGACTACGCGGCAAGGGGCCGCGAAACCGTTCGCGCTCAGCGAAAAGTAGTTGATGGACGCCGCACGACGTATGATTCCGCAGAGACCCAAGGAGACAAAGATGGAGTTCCGGCTTGAAGATGCCATTCCCGTGCTGGAGAGGACGCCGGTTGTACTCTCGACGCTGCTCGGTGAGCTGCCTGAAGGATGGATTGCCGCGCGTGAAGGTCCTGATGCGTGGAGTCCGGGCGAGATCGTCGGCCACCTCATTCACGGCGAGCGGACAGACTGGATTCCGCGCGCGCGAATCATTCTGAAGCAGGAGAGCTACCGTCGCTTCGACCCGTTCGATCGGTTCGCCGAGCTGAAGTCAGATCGTCCGCTGCGCGACAGGCTGGAGGAATTCGAGCAGCTGCGCGCCGGCAACGTGGCGACACTTCGCGGCTGGAACCTGAAGGACAAGGATCTGGAGCTTACGGGCGAGCATCCGGAGCTCGGCACGGTGACGATGCGACAGCTGCTCGCGACGTGGGTCGTGCACGACACGTCGCACATCGCACAGATCACGCGAACGATGGCCAGAGAGTACACTGCGGCGGTTGGGCCGTGGACTCAGTACTTTCGAGTGCTGCAGCGGGAGGTTCGACAATAATCGTGGCCAACTGCAGCTTACACATTCCAACCAGTAATACTGGCGAGGGCGGTCGTTATCGCCATCATCCTGAGAGAGGAGCTAGACCATGCCGCCGACGTACTCTTACGCGACGCACCTCGACATAAGATATCCGCCGCTGGAGGTCATCGACGTTCCAGCCCTCGTCGACGCGGTACGAGACCGCTGGTACAATCAGACGCTATGCAAAGTCAACGACTCGGTCGTTCGGCTTGGCGTCGTTCAGGGCGAATATCACTGGCACAAGCACGACGATCTGGAGGAATTCTTTTACGTCGTCGAGGGGAAGTTCTTTGTCGATCTCGAGAAACGGACGGTCGAACTGAGTGAGCGTCAGGGATTCGTCGTTCCAAAAGGGGTCGTCCACCGCACTCGCGCGCCCGAGCGCGCGATCATCCTGATGGTAGAAGGAGCCGGGATAGTTCCTACCGGAGATTAGATCCCGGCTCTAACGCGCGCCGAGCTGGAAGTCGTGCTCGAGCACCATGCTGGGGGGAACGAGGAGTCTTTCCTGAACGGTGTTCTTGCCAGCGATCCCGACTTTCGCCGTGACCTGCGCTCCGCGCGTAAACCCGCACATCAGGTAAGATCCGTCGCTGTTCGAATCGGTTTCGACCGTGCGTTGCTGATTGGTCGATACGAGTCGCCCGTTCTGTTCGACCCACAATATTTCCCAGCTGGCCCAGACGTGCGCCCTGGGCACCGGCCTTCCAGCCGCGTCCCTCACATAGCCGGCCATAAGGCCCTGCGCTTCGGTTCCGGTTTCGTTCAGTCCACAGATGCTCTTGCGCAGCGCTCCATACGACGGGACGATCAGAGACGCCTGACCGCGCGCGCCAGCCGGCAGCGAGATGGACTGCACGCGCTCCGACACACGCAGCAGACGAAGACGCGGATGCTCGAAGACGATCGTGTCATTGAGCGCTCCACTGATAGGCAGCTCGTATCGACCGCCCGAGTTCGTGACGGTCTTGAAGCGCCCGCCACCAGTCGAGATCTGGACGCCGCTGAGGGCTCTTCCGCTCGAGCTATCGTAAACGATTCCCACGAGAAGCGACTGGTTCGCGGCGGCAGGTGAATCCGCTCCCGGTGCGTTGCCGGAAGCGGCTGCGGCATCACGCCCGACAGGCGACGCGGCTCCTGCCGAATTTCCGCTCGTCTGCGGAGCGGGAGTTCCCGCCAGACGCGCGACTCCTCCGACTTCCTGATATCCCACCAAACTATCGCGCGACACCGTCGGCGATCCGACATCCGTCGATGTCACTCGTGCGATGCGGGGCATCCTAATGTACCAGCGGGGGACGATCCACTGTCCGCCTGGAAGTTGCTGGAATTCTACGCGACCGGTCGTCCGCGCAATGCGCAATGGAATCGGAAGATTGACGTAATCGAAGTTGAGCGCGCGGAGCGTGTTCCCTCTCGGGTCGAGCCACAGGACTCCCGCCACTTCAGGCAGCCCGCCAACGCGAGCCGGCTTGAACTCGAGTCCGGTCAGGCCCGTCTCCGGACCGTAGCCGCGAATCGCCGCGTAACAATGAGATTTTACGAATTGATCCGACAGAATCGTCGCCGCGTCCGGGGCCCGGTAGACGTCGCTGTTCGAGCCCTCGCCGCGACGGGTCGAATCGAGTTGATCCCAGGAGATGCCCGTTACGGGGCGCCGCGAAATGCGGGCGCGCTGTTCCGCTCGCTCGGAGACAACCGCGAGATTTCGATCGAGTACGCGCTCGTAAAGATCGACGTCGATCGGGACGAGCCCCTGTGCTTCGGTCGTGGCGCTAGCCGTCAGAGCTTTCTTCATCTCGATCCACAAATCACCGGCCAAGGTGCCCGGACCCGTGAGCTGCTGGCAGGCGGTTTCGCTCCGAGACACCAGCGGAACCGGCGTTCTTGTCAGGGCCATGCCCGCTCGCACGTTGATCGGTCGATCGCCGAGCTGGAGCTGCACGGAAGTCCACGTATCGTAGCCAACCTTGTCCGCCCGGATTCTGTACGGCCCGCGCGAAGGAGCGCGCAAATCCATCCGCCCGTTCTGGTCGCTAAAGCCGCCGCCCAACGGAACGACCGCCAAGGAATCGAAGAGGGAAATGTTGGCGCCCACGAGCGGCCTGCCAGTAGAGGCGTCGACCACTTCGACACGCGCCTCCTGCGCGCGGGCCTGGGAGCCAGCGACGATGACAGCCGCAGTGAGTAGGAGGATTGGACGCACCTGCACCATCCAGCGATTTGAGGAACGGGCCGAAAAAGAGATCAACGGTCAGGAGACCTGACCGTCCTATTTAAAGACGCTCGATCGAGCCCGGGGTTTTGCTTTTAAGCAATTGCGGCGGCGGGGTCGGTGAAACGGGGTCGCGGCGCGTCAGAAGATGTTATCGCGAAATCGGGCGACCTCTGACCACGATGTCATATCGGCTCACGACGTTGCAACCCGAGATTTGCGCGGGCGTAAAACGACTCTCCTTTGCGAACAGCATGGCGCCCCTAAGAAACTGGGCATCGCTGGCCCCAATGATCTGCACTGAGCTTGTGTCCGCGACTCCATCCGGTCGCACGACCAGCTCCATTGCGATGCTGTCGCCGGGTTGCAGCGCGGCGGGCGCCGGAAGGATGCGCGGACTGCCGACAAGGTGCGCGAAAGGAAGAGCATCGGTCGACACGTACTTCGAAACGCTGTCAGAAACTCCGTCGCAACGAACAGCTTCGGGCGAGAGTGCCGCCGGCTTGGGGGCGCCGGCGCAGCCGGCGAGGAAGATCAAGAGGTAGCACGATAGAGCGCAGGCCTTTGCCAAGGTTGCTCCCGGATGCCTGTTAGAGCATCGCGTCCTCTTCGAGGGCCTCACTTTTCCGCGACTTGCTGCGGCTTGTTGCGCTGGGTTTCGCCTCAGGCGGCGTCGCGGTTTGTTGCGCACGTTTCCGCTCCATGACCAGCGCCTTCACCCAATCTTCGACTCGTTCGGCCTTGTCCTCGTCGAGGAAGGTCTCGTCGTGCTGAATTGGCGACGCCGCTGCCCCGCCGCTCTCGCCGACAATAGCCTGCAACAGGTTTTCCCAGGACCTTGCCTGCATTCCGTCACCGACGGTTCTCATCATCAACCAGTCGGCGAGGTTTGCCGGGCGGTCATATAACTGAACCTCGAACCGAATGAGATCTGCGATCTGCCGCGACAGGAACCGAATCGCTCCCGCGAGCGGATGGCCGGCCACGGTGACGAGTGTGGCCTCTCTCGGCGCCAGTTTTTCAACGCGAACCTGGACGTTGCCTCGCAGCGGCAACGCCATCGTGATCGTCGCCCCTTTCTCCAGCGTCGTCGGTGTACCGGGTTCGGCGTGCAAATCCATTGGCAACGGCGTCAGCTCCCCGAAGCGGGTCCGAAATCGCGCGAATAATTCTTCTGAGGTCAGCTGGCTGCCGCCGATGAGAACCCAGAAACGCTTCCTCTTGAGCGCGCCGACGCCTTTGTCCGGCGTCTGCTCTGGGAGCGAGTCCGCGAGCTTCCTCAGTCCGCTCTCCAAAGAGGTCGGTCTGATGTGAAAGACGCTCGTCAGCGCGTTGGCTCCGGGCGTTCGGATCACGTTGCCTTCGCTCAGCATCGTGAGCTGACTTTCCGTCAGGGGCAGCTTGACGCCGAGGAGGCTGGCCATGCTGATGCCGGCACTGGCGAGGAACGAGGGAACCGGTATACGTGCGGGGCTGCGGCCGGTGATGTCGCTCAACTTGTCGACCAGCTCGTTGAGCGTCGTCTTCTCCTCACCGGCGAGCTCCAGCACGCGGCCATGGAGGTCCGTCCGTCGCACGGATTCGGCGAGTGCGCCAGCCAGATCTTCCACCCAAACCGGTTGGAAGCGGTCGTCACCATTTCCGACCACTGGAACGACCGGCAGCGTCCTGACCATGGTGAGAAGGAGTGAAATGACATCGTCACCGGGACCATAGACGTTGCCTGGCCGGAGGATGATCCAGCCTCCGGCGAAGCCGCGCACGATCTCCTCAGCGCGGCGCTTCGAGCGGTGATAGGGCGACGTACCGGCTTCCGCCCCCAACGAAGATAAATAAATGAGTCGGCCAACTCTGCATCGCTCGGCCTCACGGACAATCGTTCGCGTGCCCTCGAGGTTCACGCTCTCGTAGGTGATTTGTGGAGGCGATTCCTCCATGATCCCAGCGATATGGAGGACCAGGTCACAGTTTTCGGCGCAGCCCCGCAATGCGTCCGGCTCGGAAATGCTCGCTGGCCACCACTCCACGCCTTGCGGGTATTGACGCGCATCTTCGTCCGCGTTTCGGCTAAGGACCCGGATCGTGTGTCCCTGCTCGAGCAGCACGTTGACCGCCGCCTGTCCGATCACGCCGGTGCCACCTGTCACCAAGACTTTCATTGTCGCTGTCCCCTCTCCTGTCTGCAGTCGCGCGCGCCGCCACTGCTATTCCGATACGAGAATCGTAGTTGACGCCTATAGGGGCAGATTGGGTGCCAGCCCCGGAATCATTTCCACAAAACGAGTGACCGGCCGAGCTTGGGCCTCGTCAATTCGGGGGACATGAAGTGCCCGAACCGAGGGGAGGGGGAAGTTGTCGTCTAAAGTCGTTTCGTCACTCGCGCTTTTCGCTCTGGCCGCGTGCGCTGGCATCAAACCACCGTACGTTGTCGGAGCAGCCGGACCCTGGAAACAAGGTTACGGACTTCAGAACCTCCAGGGCGTCGAGCTGGCGGTCGAAGAGATCAACAAAGCCGGTGGGATCAACGGCCATCCGCTGCGCCTCGTAAGTCGCGACGACGAAGGCGACGGTACCAAGGCTGCGCGGATCGCCCAGGATTTCGTGGCGAACCGTTCCATCTCCGCGGTGATCGGCCACGTGAACTCGTCCGGTATGCTTTCGGCCGCCCCGGTTTATGACGGGCAGCTCGCAGCAGTTGCGACGAGCGCCACCTCGCCCGATCTCACAGGTATCTCGGGCTGGGTATTCCGCATCATCTCGAGTGACTCCCTCAACGGAATCGCCCTCGCGAACTTCGCGTCCAGATTTGCACAGCGCTCGCCGGCGAGCGTCGCGGTGCTATACGAAAACAACACCTATGGTCGCGGACTCGCCGATTCTTTCCGCCGCTCCTTTCACGGCGACATTCTGAGCCTCGATCCGATCAATGCGGATCTTCCGACCGCGGAGCCTTATATCGCCTACCTCAAGACCCGGAAGCCCAGGATCGTCTTCGTTGCTGGCCGCGTGGCATCCGGTCTCAAGATTCTTCAGGAAGCAAAGCGTCAGGGATTCAACGCGATCTTCGTCGGTGGCGACGGGTGGCAGGGCATTCTGGCCGATACCGCAACCTCGGAAGGCAGCTACATCGGCATGTCCTTCACGCCCGAAGATCCGTCTCCCGCGGCGCGCGCGTTTGTCGCCGCCTTTACGAAGAAGTTCAACGCAGCGCCCGATGCCCACGCCGCGCTCGCTTATGACGCGACAAAGCTGGTGGCGCAGGCACTCAAGGAAAAGGGCGCCGATCGTCGCGGCATTCGCGACTATCTGCGCTCGCTCAATCGTGAGACCGCGTACGTCGGCTTGACCGGTCCCGCGTTTTTTGAAGACACCGGCGACCCCGTCGGCATGCGCTTCAAAGTCTTCCGCATTCACAATGGACTGCTGACCGTCGCGGAGGCCAAGTGAAGCTTCCATTCAAGTTCCACACGATTCGCCAGGTCCTGGCGGTCGGGTTCTCCTTCCTCATCCTTCTCCTCCTTGGTGCGGGCGCGGTCGGCTGGGCGTCGATGAACCGGATGGCGAGCCAGGTATCCGACACTCTCGCTGACGCGCAGCAGGATGCAAAACAGGCGTCCGATTTCTCGAACGTTGTCACGCAGGAGATTCAGGCTGCGAACACATATCTGAGCGACCAGGATGCCAAGTCCGATGCCGAATTCCGCCGCCTCGGCTGGGAAGCGCACCGCTTGCATCGCAATTTCAACACGCGACGCGATTTGCTCGCCGAGCAGATCACCCGCACCGTTGCGATCGACACGACACTGGCCCGCGTGGAATCATCCTTTGCGTTGTCCCACCGGTTGACCGACCTCGGCCGCCTCGATGAGGCGCACGCGGAAGCGCAAAAAGCGCGAAAGATGGTACCTGGCCTTCTCGAGCAGCTCACCGGTCTCGAACATTCCCGCGCGCAACAGCTCGCCGCGATGTCGGCGGAGCTACACACTCAGGCGCTTGCGCGCTCGAGACTGCTGGTATCAGTCATCATCGTCGCGACGCTGCTCGCAATAATGATCGTTATCAGAACGGGTCGGGCTGTGGGCCGTCCCCTGCGGCTACTCGTCAGGCACGCGATCCAACTGAGCCACGGTGATTTGCAGCAGCGAACCGAAGGCGAAATGCCGGGCGAGTTCCGCACACTGGCTGACGCGATGAACCACGCGACGATGGCACTGTCGCGGATTGCGTCGGGAGCCGCGAAGACCGCCGACGAAGTAGCTCAATCGGCTAGCGATCTCGCCTCGGCGTCGAAGCAGATCTCGGCGTCGGCTGGGGAAGTCGCAGATGCAGTTGAAGAAGTCTCACACGGCGCTGAGTCTCAGGTCGCACAGCTGCGCCAGGTGAACGAAGCCCTCGACGGCATCCGTACCCGCGGTGACAACCTCGTCGGCGGCGCACAGGAAGTGCACGGACTCGCGAGCGCGATCGAAGCGGAAGCCGAAGCCAAGCGCATCGAGATCGACCGCGCCCTCAAGATTCTCTTCGATGTGCGAACGATCGTAGAGCAGGCGGCGGCACAGGTCCGTGAGCTCAACACGAGTGCGAGCGAGATCAACAAGTTTGTGGTGTCGGTGAGCAGGATCGCCGAGCAGACCAACCTGCTTTCTCTCAACGCGGCAATCGAAGCGGCGCGCGCGGGTGAAGCGGGCCGCGGCTTCGCGGTTGTTGCCGGAGAAGTGAGAAAGCTGGCCGACCAGACCCAGGCCGCGGCAGACGACGTCGTGAAGATGACCGAGGGTGTGACGACGCGCGTGCTCGCGACATCCAAGGCGATGGAGCAAGGCGTGACGCAGGTGGGAGAAATCGAGCGCGTGAGCCGCGAGCTTGATAGCGCGCTGTCGACGATCCTTGCCGCGGCGGAGCGAACCCGCACCGCAGCTGCCACGGTGACGACGGCGGCGACCGAGAACGCGCGCGCCGTTGATTCAGCGGCAGCCAACCTCAGTCTGGTGGCGAGAACGGCCGAGAGTCATGCGACGGCCGCGATGCAGGTGAGCGCGTCAACGGAGGAACAGAGCGCCGCGTGTGAGCAAATGAGCATGGCGTCGACACAGCTGTTCCACGGGAGCCACGCACTTCGCGACCTGGTGGGTGAGCTGAAGACTGACACCCCGGTGACGCCTCTGGAACCGCCTGAAGAGGCATCGAAGCCATCGCCTTCTCCGCGCTTCACACCCCCGCGCCCTCGCCCACCGGAAGCCAAAAAGGTCGCGTAAGCGACCTTTTTTGTTCCCAGAAGAGAGTTACTGCACGCACGCCCCGCGCGGGTCGGGCTTGGGCTTGTCCACCACGACGCGGTGATCCAGGTTGCCGACGCGGAGCGCGACATCGTGCACCAACTGCGCGACTTTGCGCATATGCTCGTAATCGATGTACTGTGGCTCGTCGGTCAGCTGGTGGTAATCCATGTGCAGGCCAGTAGTGAAGAACGTGATCGGAATGCCGTAACGCGCATACTCATAGTGATCACTCCGGCAGTAGATGCGCTCCGGATGTCCATTCGCGTCAAACGAGTAATCGAAGCTGAGGGGCGTCGGCTCGCTTCTGTTAACCGCCTCGACAATGTCGCCGAGCTCGGTCGAGAGGCGGCGTGATCCCACGAGCTGCAGATACGTCGGGCCACCACCAACGAAGTCGAAGGCCCCTCCGCGTCCGATCATGTCCATGTTCAGCTGCGCGACGATCGAATCGCGTGGCACCGTCGGGTTATCCGTGAAATAGCGCGACCCGAGGAGGCCCGCTTCCTCTCCGGTGTGCCAGACGAAAATCAGCGAGCGCCGGGGCCGCACTCCCGATTTCGCAAACGCCTCAGCGATCTCGAGAGCGCCGACCGAGCCCGACCCGTCGTCATCGGCGCCATTGTAGATCGAGTCCATCCGCGCCGGCCGCATGCGATGCAGGCTGTCGACATTGACGTGAATCGATGCTCGCTCGGCAGCCGTCAGGCCGCCTCCGGGAGTCCCGGGCGTGGCGTGCGTCCGCGCTTCTACGATCCTGTTCGCGATGATGTTGTAGGCGCGGAGAGAATCGTGGTCGAGCGGACCAGCGAACCGAATTCCGAGGTGGTCGTTGTGCGCGCCGAGGGCTACGTACTCACCGCGCAGAGCAGGATCGGTACCCGGGATAATCCCAATTCCGTTGCGCGCCGGCGCGGCCGATCTGGTGAAGCCAATGGACGAGAATCGAACCCAGCGGCCAAAGGTTCCCGCTCGAAGGGTCAGCGGGTCGCCGCCAACAAG
>WNGC01000773.1_pt1 | contig 33956 bp, 34 predicted proteins | sample 5400051 | NCBI WGS metagenome assembly WNGC01 (sample SAMN13153368, study PRJNA577476) | soil metagenome | isolation source: 20 cm soil or saprolite under grassland replicate 2 | place: USA:California | collected 2016-06-15
TGGTCGAAACAAGAGTCTGCCTGCGATCAGGCCGCCGCTGCCTTCTATGATCCGGACCGTCTGGGACCGGGGCTCGCGCAAGCGAATATCGTCTCCGATGTCGCGGGCTCCGTCTGCCTCCGCGAGGCCTCGATGTCCGACCCTGCACCGCGTTTGCATTATCTTCTGGGACGCGCGCTGGTGGCGAAACACGACGCGCAAGGCGCCCGGCGACAATTCGAGCTGGCCGTATCGAAAGGTTACCGCGCAGCCCGCATCGATCTTGCACGCGTTCTGGTCGATGCGCCCAGCGGATCGTTCGATCCCCGCCGCGCAGCGATGCTCTACCAGCAGGCTTGGACACTCGGCGTGCCGATCGCCGCCTTCGAGATGGGCCATGTGTACGAGTACGGAGCGCTCGGCCCGGATACGGCGGCGCACAATCGGGTCGACCCCGATCTACTCAAAGCGTGGTCCTGGTACCAGAAAGGTGCCGAGGCCAGGGAACCGAATGCGCTTGCACGCTTCGCGGAGCGCGACGAAAAGGCCGCCGTCGTTGAAAACACGCCAGCGAAACGCCACGCGCTCCTGCTCGCAGCTTTTCGCTCCTACGCCGCGGCCGCCGAGCGTGCCAAGGTTGAAGACTGGCCGGATGATGCCTGGAAGAACTGGCGTTATCACCGCGCGACGATTGCCCGCCTGCTCGCGCGCGAGGGCATGATGCAGCAGGTAGCCGATGCGTACACTCAAGTGCGCGACAAGTCGTCCGTGCACCCGCCGAAGTGGTGGGAGAGGATTCAATCCATGTTGCACTTGTAAGTAGTCAGCGACTGGGGCTCTTTCCTGTTCGTCCGAAAGCCAAATCGCCGTCGTCCCGGCGCAGATCCCGGGGGCGCCTTTATTCTTGTCGGAACCGCGCGATTGTGATCGCCCGGTCAGAACGCCGCTAACTTTTCCGAATGGTGGCCACGGGCGGAATCGAACCACCGACACGCGGATTTTCAGTCCGGTATCGGCCGTTCTAGGGGCTTCTAGATCAATCACTTGCGACGCTTGCCAGCCCCGACCCCAGCCTCACCCAGGCACAATCCCGGCACACCCAAGCTGAGTTCGTCACATTCCCGGCACAGGGACGCTCCGCCGATCGGTCGGTTCCTCGAATTCGGCCGAGGAATGCTTTATCTTGGCCCCATGACTAAAGAAGATTTGGGCGTCGACGATAGCCTGCTTGAATCGGCGGCAAAGTGCCTTGATGCCGAAAGCGTGCGTGCTCTGGGCACCATTGAGCTCACGGGCGCCGCAAAGTCGCGGCTCGAGTTGCTGGCAAAGAGGGCCAACGAGGGACAGCTCACGGCGGAAGAGACGCGCGAATACGACCGGTTCATCGAACTAGGCGACATCATTGCCACACTACGCCTAAAGGCCGAGCGTCAGCTGCAGTTCGCGCGCGGATGAGGTGACCGAGGCGCTGCGCCAGCAGGTTCGTGAGCGCGCTGGAAGGCGCTGCGAATACTGCCACCTCCCAGATTGGTTACCTCCGCTCGAGCCGTTCCATTTGGAGCATATCGTCGCCCGCCAACATGGTGGCGAGACGAACCTCGACAACCTCGCCTGGGCGTGCCATCGATGTAACCGCCACAAGGGACCCAATCTCACCGGAATCGATGCCAGCACGCGCGAAATCGCCCCGCTGTTCCATCCACGACGGGACGTCTGGACGATGCATCTCATGTTGCGCGGGAGCGAGCTCGTAGGACTGACCCCCACCGGATCGCGCTTCTGCAGATGAATGCTGCGCGTCGGCTCGAGCGACGCGCAGAGCTTATCCGCTTGGGTTCGTTCTAACGCGCCCCGGTTGCGACCGCGGCCCGCACTCCGGGCGCATGAGTTGCCTACCGGATCACGATCGGTACGCATTGTTGCATGATCAAAGGATGCTTGGCGTGCCCGGCATTTTGGTTCAACTGATCGGCGACACACTTCGGTGGTGGCGGCTCACGTTCCGCTCACCGCAATCAATCAAGGCGGAGAATTTATTTTTACGCCGGCAACTCGCCCTGTACGTCGAGCGGGGCGTGAAGCCGCGGCGAATCGATCCCGTTACGCGAATCTCACTGGCGATACTCTCAAGATTCTTCAACTGGCGCGACGCCTTGGTGGTCGTGCGCCCCGAGACGTTGATCCGCTGGCACCACGCCGGTTGGAAACTGTTCTGGCGCCTGAAGTCTCGACCTGGCCGACCGCCGATTCCCCAACAATTGCGGGCTCTGATCCGCCGCATGGCGAACGAGAACCCTTCGTGGGGCGAGGAACGCATTGCCAATGAGCTTTTGCTGAAGCTGGGAATTCAGGTTTCTCCACGAACCGTGCGGAAGTATCTGCCTCGTCGCCCACCACACCGACCGAGGGGCAACTTGCGGTGGTCGACGTTCCTGCGCCTGCATGCCCAGGGCATCATTGCCTGCGATTTCTTGCTGGTCGTGACGGCCACGTTCCGACTGCTTTAGGTGTTCGTGGTGATCGAGCACCGTAGCCGACGTCTGATCCATTGCAACGTCACCACCCATCCAAGCGCCACATGGACGCTGCAACAGCTGCGCGAGACCACCGGGTTCCAGAGGCGATACGATTACTTGTTACACGATCGCGACAGTATCTTTGCCCAGCACCTCGACGAATCGGTGAAAAAACTCGGAATCAAGGTGTTGAAGTCCCCGCCGCGAAGCCCGATGGCCAATGCAATCTGTGAACGCGTCATCGGTACGATTCTGCGAGAGTGTCTCGATTGGTTGATCCCGCTATCCGCATCGCATCTGCGATCCATTCTGAAATCCTGGATCCCCATTACAATGCCGGGCGCCCGCACATGGCGCTCGGTCCGGGTGTTCCCGATCGGCCGCCCGCGTGTCGCGACTACCAAAGGCCGGTTCGCGCCATCGCCACGGGGAATCCTATGCAGTCCGTGCCAATCCGATCCTCGGCGGATTGCATCACGAATACTCCCTCGCGCCCTCGTGTGCGTGACTGAGTTTTTGCGGATCACAGGTGCTGTTGGTCAAAGCAACCGTGCGTTTTGCCAGCAGCGTAGCGGGTAACAACAATTCCTCCAGCGCAGTTCGCTGGGTTCCCCGTAGATGTCATGAATGAACAGCGTGCCAAACAATGGCGAGCGCGAAGGGTGACACTGCGGAAAGTGTTATATAGCCCCCAGAAGAGAACTGAACGGGCGATCTCCCGACGGCGCGTGGCTGAACCGAACTCCTTTTCAAGCTCGGTGAATTTGCCACCAGAAACCCAGGCCGAATGCATGAGGCCAACCGCTGCGAGAGCCGCTATTCCAAGAAGTACGTAGTTACGCAGGTCGCGCTGAATGACGGGAAAGCAAAGGCCATAGCCGATAAACACAATCTCGACAATCAATAGGGCGTTTACGGACAGGCCAGCCCCGCCTGATTGGCCGCGCATTGTCGCGCAAGGACCCGCCGTGGCGAGAGGAGTCGGGCAGGCATCGAAAAAGCCAACTAACACGCTGTTTCTTAATCGTCGGCACTGGTACCGTTTTGACCATTGCTCCATTAAGGTCGGTAGGGTTGATTGAGTGCGGCCGCTAGCTTCATCAAGTCTCGTTGCAGGCGTGCGAGTCTGACTTTTCCGAGCGTATCGGTGGCCAAGGTGTGAAGTTCTCCCCTGGCTAGGAGGCACGCTTCGCGAAGCGCAATGCCGCGTTTGGTCAAACGAACGATCTTGGCGCGCGTGTCCGTCGAATCTTGCGCTTGCTCGACATATCCGCGCGTCTCGAGCTCCCGGACTAATTGGCTCATGGCTTGCTTGCTCACGCCGGAGCGCTGGGCGAGGACGGTCGGCCGCGCCCCGTTTGCGTCAAGAAGCGGGATCAAGCCGGCGAAGGCTGGGGTCATTCCATCGAATCCGCGGGCCGAGAGTCGCGCCATCATCGCCGCGATCACGCTGCGACCCGCCGCCCCAATGGCAGGGGCAACGTCGTCGGGTTTCCGGCTATCAGTCACTTTTTCGTGTCCTTTGTCAATCTACTTGACTATATCGTCAAGCTACTTTATCTTTAACGTCAATGTAGTTTACCACATGGTTCCGCCGGTACCTGCCTTGACGATGGTGAAGTTGGCGGAGACCCAAAAGGAGAGTTGCCGTGTTGAATTCCGGATCCCTTATGCGGCTCTTGCACCTCGATTCGAGTGCGCTTGGCGATAATTCGGTGTCGCGGCGGCTTTCCGCCGCATTTGTCGAGGCGTGGCGAAGCGCGGATCCGGCCGTCGTTGTTGCGTACCGCGACCTCGCCGCTGATCCAATCGCTCATCTTTCGGGCGAGATCCTTCAGGCGCAGCGTCTCAGCGCGGATCAGTTGACGGATCGTCAACGGAACGAGCGCGCCTTGACCGAAGCGCTGATCGAAGAGTTCCTCACAGCGGAAGCGGTCGTGATCGGCGCACCGATGTACAACTTCTCTATTTCCTCTCAGCTCAAGGCGTGGATCGATCGCATCGTGCAGGTGGGACGCACCTTTCGATACGCCGAAACCGGGCCTGTTGGACTAGCCGCCGGCAAGCGAGTGGTCATCATCTCCTCGCGAGGTGGCGTCTATACGACGCCCGAGAGAACCGCGTTGGATTTCCAAGAAGCTTATTTGCGCCTGGTGTTCGGCTTCGTCGGCGTCACCGACATTTCGATCATCCGCGCCGAGGGCCTGGCGCTAGGATCCCAGCTTCGCGAAAAGGCCATCAACACTGCACATGTCCAACTCGCAACTCTCTTCCAGTACACCGCTTGAACTCTCTGGTCAATTAACAAACTCGGACGAGGTATCACATGAAGCGCGCGAAGGTCAGGATCATTACGAACGATGTCCCACGGCTGAGGAAGTTCTATCAAGAGGTCCTCGGACTCTCACCGATCGGCGACGACCGATATTTGGAATTCCCGGCGCCGGGGCTGACGCTTGCGATCGCCAGCCAGCAACGGATGAACATGATCGCGGTCGGTGAGATTGAACCGGCATCCAACCGCTCCGCTATCTTCGATTTCGAGGTCGAAGATATCGATCAGGAGCGTACGCGTCTGCAGCGGACCATCGCCAAGTTTGTCCTTGAGCCGACGACCCAGCCATGGGGCAATCGCTCGATGATGTTCCGCGATCCCGATGGCAACCTGGTCAACTTCTACACGCGGTTACCCGCCGCCGCGGGAGCATAAGCGGATGTCAGCGACAGTCTCGCGCCGCGCCGTCGGCCAGCTGCTCGTAGCCCTCTCAGCATCGACCATCGTTCCTGCTCTTTCAAACAAGGCGCTATCCATGACTAATGTCCCGAGTGCCATCGATCCGCATCCGCGTCGCCGAATCGGCGTGCGCGATACTGACATCAGCTACGTCGACACCGGTCATGGCGACCCGATCGTATTTCTGCACGGGAATCCGACTCATTCGTATCTCTGGCGGAATATCATCCCGTATGTCAGCGGCCTCGGGCGTTGCCTCGCTCCTGACCTGGTCGGCATGGGACGCTCCGGCAAATCGCCGACCAATGCCTATCGATTCACCGACCATGCGGCCTATCTCGATGCCTGGTTCAACGCGCTGGGGCTAACTGAGAACGTCACCCTCGTCGTGCACGACTGGGGCTCGGCTCTAGGATTTTACCGGGCGTTTCGCCATCCCGAGCAGATTAAGGCGATCGTGTACATGGAGGCTATCGCCTTGCCGCGGCGCTGGGAGGATTTCGGAGACTCCGCCGGCATCTTCCGGGCGCTGCGCTCGGAGAAGGGCGAGCATATGATTCTTGACGATAACTTCTTCGTTGAGACCATCCTGCCGCGCAACGTCATCCGGCAGTTGAGCGATGAGGAGATGACCGTCTATCGATCGCCCTATCTCGAGCGCGACGCACGGCTGCCGACGCTGATTTGGCCGCGCGAAATCCCGATCGAGGGACAGCCGCCCGACGTGACGGCGATCGTCGAACAGTACGGAAAATGGCTGTCGCAGAGCAAACTTCCAAAGCTCCTCATCCTCAGTGACCCCGGCGCCATCATGACGGGGCGGACGCGAGACTTCTGCCGTACCTGGGCGAACCAGCGCGAGGTTACGGTCAAAGGCAGGCATTTTCTCCAAGAGGATTCGCCCGGCCACATCGGTACCGCGCTCGCCGAATTTCTCAGGGCCGGGCGCGGATAGGGCATTGGCGCGACACACGTGCAGGGCGCTTGACAGCAATTTTAACTTGATTGGAGTGCCAAGATGAGCTCGCAACAAGAACTCGAAGGGTTCCATTCCGATAGGAAAAACCAGATCAGCTCGATTCGAGTCTCTAGCTATCATCCCATGCTGGTCGCTTTGCACTGGGTGCTGGCGGTCTTGATCATTGCCGATCTGACCATCGGCGCACTCGTCTTGGTGCATATTCCCAACGATACGCCACGGAAGATCGAGGGGTTGCGGGCCCACATGAGCGGCGGCATCGCGATCCTGACGTTAATGCTCCTACGCCTGGCGCTTCGCGTTGGAACCACGGCGCCGGCGGCGGCGCACGCCGGGAGCCCCCTGATTGAGCGCGTCGCATGGGTTTCCCACAGACTACTTTACGTCGCGGTTTTTGGCATGGCGGGCAGCGGTCTTGTAATGGGGCTGCAGGCACACCTGCCCAATGTTGTCTTCTTCGGTCATGGCACACTACCCCAAGACTTCTGGGTCTATCCGCTTCGTGGCGTCCACTATTTCTTTTCGCGAATGCTCATGACACTGATCGCACTGCATATCAGCGGCGCGCTCTATCACACCTTCGTTCGTAGGGACCATCTGCTGCACCGCATGGCGTTCGGTCGCCGGATGCAAGATCACGCGGAATTTCCAGACACGATGGTTGTGTCCGCGGGCGGTGCGAGAGGATTCTGGGGCTACGCTCGCTGGTTTGAGCGATTCATCTTGGCGGTTCCGACACTGCTATTTATGAGGATCGGTTGGAAATATGTCAGTGACCCGCAGCAGGTGGCGGCGGGATCTGGGATGATTCTCGGCTCAGCAGCGGCCGTTACGGATACGCGCGCCGTGGGCGCCATTTTCCTCGCGCTTGCCATCGTCACCCTAGTGTCGATGCTCTCGACACGGCGGCTCTTCGCGGGACTTGCCTTGGTCGCCATTGTTGTCGGGTTTGTCACCGTGGCGAGGATTCTTGGCGTTCTTGTCGATGGTGCGGCCTCTGAGACTGTCTTCAAATTGATTCCCGAATTGGTACTCCTACCGCTGTCCGTGGTGGGGATCTTCATCGAGCTTGGCAGACAGCGCCGCACGGAGACTGCCCAGACACGGGGAGGGCCTTGAGCCTGGTCATGCCCTTGGTGCTCCTCGACGGAATCAGCGCTAGTGCCATCGCGGGTCTGTTCGGGCTCACCCGCGGTGACGACTATGGGACGGCAGAGCGTGAGGCCGACCTGCCGGTGCTCAAAGCCGCTCTTCCCCGTACGCCTCGATGTCTGACGTAACGAATGCAAGGGACTTCCCCGTCCCGAAGCGGCATCGAAGTGCCAAGATTGAGACTGGGTGGTTTCAATCGAGACGAGAGGGGAAGTCCATGAAGAAGGTTACTACCGTCGGGATTAATCTCGCAAAGAATGTGTTTTCTGTGCATGGAATCGAGGCACGTGGAATCGTAGTGATTCGGCAAACAGTGCGACGAGATCGGCTGGCATTTCGCCTCGGCGCATCTTACGGAGCTTGCCCTCTATGACCTTAAGACCGACCGGGAAACGACACTTTTCCCGCGCAAGCCTTTCAAACGCGTTCGAGCCGAGTATGCGGCGGAGCTACGGGACTTTTACCGCACGCATCAGGAATGGTGCAAAGAAAACAACGATCCCTGTGACGCCGAGAGTGTGGACAGCACGCTAGACGGGGAAGTCGCCATTGGCGTACCTCAGCGTGCGCTGGCCTTTACGATCTCTTACGACCGCATTCAGGATTCTGCAGGGCCAGTACAAAAACCTGAAGGTCCCGGAAAGGTCCTTACGCAGCTTGCTCGAACCGGCGACACTGCGTGAGATTTTCGGGAGTTCATCCGCGACCGAGAACAGCGGGGCGGCCAAACAGGACAAGGTGAACGCCACCGGTAACCCAAACCCATACCAACGGCTGCACTAGAGCTTATCTCAAAACCTCAAAATTGCCTGAGGAGGATGCAGATGCACGCGAGCTGGACGAAGCCGAGAAAGTTGATCGGGTAGTACTCCCAACGCACCAGTAGCCGTCGTCGCCATTGTATCCATGCAAAGAAGCGCTCCACGATCCAACGACGTTCGTAGCGACGCAGGCGCCGTCCGTCCTGGGTCTTGCGTTTTCGATTGGACCTGTGCGGCGCAATCATCTCTACGCCTTCACGGCGCAGCTGCTCATCAAGCCGATCGCTGTCATACGCGCGATCGCCAATCAACTTCTCCGGCTTCGCTTCGATCATGTAGAACTCGAAGCTCAGCTGCACCAGCGTAACTTCGTGATGATTGGCAGCGTAAGTACTGACCGAAAGCGGCAAGCCGTGGCGATCGACAATCGCCATGATTTTCACGCCTTTTCCGCGTCGCGTCGGTCCAATTTCCTCACCGCCGCCCTTCGCCGATGCGAAGCACGCATCGATGAAGCATTCCGACTCATCGATCTCGCCTTCGTCGCGCAGTGTATTGGCCAGGTCGGTGAGTACCTTGCGCAGCACTTCTTTGCGGCACCACTGTTGGAAGCGCCGATGCACTGTCTTGTAGTTCGGGTAGCCTTGCGGGAGCATGTGCCACTGCGCGCCGGTGTTGAGAATCCACAGCACCGCTTCGAGAACTCGCCGCGTGGGGATCGGCTTGCGGCCGGGACGACTGTCCGGAACATTTTCCTCCGGAAAGTGCTCGCGAATCCGCTCCCATCGCTCTTCGCGCAGTCTCAGCACGCACGCAATTTTACGGCACTACATGCCGCTACGAAACGATTTTGAGATAGGTTCTAGTCTCGTTGCCTCCGCGTCTCCTTGCTGCGATCAAAGAAAGCCTTCCCCTGTACCACGTTCCTTCCGGTGGCGATTTGAAGGGTCACTGGGCCCAAGAGGGCTCTCCTCCGTTCTTATGCCAGGCCGATTTCAACGGGGACGGCCTAACCGACTACGCCAGCAGTTACTCTCCCGCGGCATGCTTGCGAAAGGCATCTTTTCGGGCGATTTTGCAGCCGACGAACTCCAGGATGTCGCAACCCCGAACTTCGACTATGCGTCCTTCTGCCCGCCGCTGAATGTAGGACCATTCGCTAACCCCGAGATCGCCCGCCACAAAAAATCGACCACTTCGAGATTCGGAGCCTGAATCATGGGCCAGCATGGCCTCGAACCCTGCCCGCACGGCGGCGCGGCCGACATAGGTGCAGCCGGGTTCCGGGCCCACCGAGGCCTGATAGGTGCAATCGTCCGTCATCAAGTCCATGAGCCGCTCCAAGTCGGCGTTCTTCCACGCGGTCCCGAAAGCTCGCAACGTCTCCTCGCGACGCCCATGGAGCGTCCGCTCGGTCCCCTGAATTTTTCCATCGTCGTCTCTCATAGAGTTGCCGCAGTCATGTGCCTATGTGATGCAAGGTTCGGCCGCCAGAAGGGTGATACCTGGTCACTTTGTTGGACCCGGTTCCAGCGCGAATCCCTCGTCAAGCCAACCCGTTATTCCGCCTGCCATGATCTTAACGGCATAGCCCAGCCGCGCGAGCCGCAAGGCCGCGTGCGAGGCGCCATTACAGTGAGGGCCTCCGCAGTAAGTCACAAAAAGCGTCCCTGGGTCATATTTGGCCATTTTGGAGGCGATGATCTTGCCGTAGGGCAGGTTGATCGCGCCGGCCACATGCCCTTTCTCGAAAAGCGCAGGGCTACGGGCGTCCAGCAGCACAAAACCTGGATCGCCGCTTCCGAGGGCCTCGTGCGTGTCCCAGCAATCTGTCTCGAAGGAGAATTCCGCTTCGAAGTGCCGGACGGCTACTTCTGAGGATGCAGCTGGAACAGTCGTTACGGCATTAGGCACGGTTCGTCTCCCGAGGTGTTAATCGACCGCCATTGTCCGTAGGTCTACGACAGTGCACAATTGGCGAACTTGCCACATATCGATCAAATCATGCCAATCCTTCGCCCTCGCTCAAGACGCTTCAATCCGTTGGTCGTCGCCCTAACGTATGACGGCCTGTGTGCGTTTGAATTTGCCTGTACGGCGGAAGTGTTCGGACTTCCCCGGCCGGAACTTGGCCCCGGATGGTATCGATTCGAGACCTGTTCGCTCGGCGGGCGGCGGATCAAGGGTCAATACGGCACCAGCATGTCAGTCGACGGAGGACTGCAGCGATTGGCTGAGGCCGGCACAATCATGATCCCTGGCTGGGGCATTGATGTGCCTGTGCCAGGGGCAATAGTCGGCGCACTGCGAAAGGCGCATGGTCGCGGCGCGCGGTTGCTATCCATTTGCTCCGGTTCATTTGTACTCGCTGCCGCTGGCCTACTCGATGGCAAGCGGGCGACCACGCACTGGCGACATTCGGAGGTGCTACAAAGTCGTTACCCTCAAGTGCGAGTGGACCCGGACGTGCTCTACATTGACGAGGGCCAGATTCTCACGTCCGCCGGCAGTGCGGCAGGGCTCGATCTCTGCCTGCATCTGATCCGCCGCGACTTTGGCGCCGAGATAGCTAACCAAGTAGCACGACGACTCGTCATTCCTCCCCATCGCAATGGGGGCCAAGCGCAGTTCCTCGATAGCCCCGTCGATCGATACGAACGCGGTCCGCTCTCCGGCGTGCTGGAGCGCGTGCAGCGGCTCATTCATCAGCCGACTACGATTAGTGAGATGGCGCGATGGGCTGCTATGAGTGAGCGAACATTTATCCGCAGGTTCCGCGCGACCACGGGGACGACGCCCGGGGATTGGATAACGCACCAACGGATTAGTCGAGCGAAAGATCTTCTGGAGCGCTCATCGCTGGCAATCGACCAGGTGGCCTCTCGGTCCGGCTTAGGCACCGCGATGACGATGCGACACCACTTTCGTAAGCGAATCGGACTGAGCCCAATCGAGTACCGGAAAAGATTCTCGCTGGTCGCCGACCGGTCGGCCCAGTAGCCGACGTTCGCGTGCGACCGAAATGAATTGGACAAGGTAGATCGCCACGACGCGGCCTTCGACGGTATTCGCCGAAGAACCGTGCTAGCCCATACTTAAGGCGCGGCTGGCGTTCGGCATAATCCGGGCCGAGGCATAATGCGTCAGCTCATGCAACGCGGTGCTGTAGTAACTCTAGGTGTCACGGAATGCCGGGAGCGGCGTGAGTTGGATCACATCGAAGGCCGGAGCGTAAAACGCATGGTCTCCACCAAACCGGATGGTTGCTCGCGTCGCCGCGATGAAAAACCTCTGCCTGAGCGTGGCGAGGCTTAGCGGAAGTAGGTGCAAGCGGCTGTGGTAGATACTACGGCGAACAAACCCTCGATCCGCTCGACATTGAAGACGGTATAGCTCTTGAGGTACGGGATCGATCGCTCGACGCTCTCGCCGTTCTCACCATCCTCAGTGCGCGTAATGCCGTCGGCGAATACCACCAGCGTGCCGGTCTCTCCCTTGCGGACATGCGGGCCGAGTTCGAGGCCCATGCGATCGACCGCGCAGCGATCCGGGCGTGCACCGCGAAGAGCGCTGTGTGTGTGGGTGCTGTTTATTCAGCGCTCGGTTGCCGGCGCAGACTGCGCCCAGCAGCCCGCACGCGTAGGTGCTAACCCGTTACGCGCACCTCGCCGCGGAACATCTGGCGGTGTATGCCGGCAACACGGAAAGTCACGGCACAAATGCCGTACAAGCACCGGATTTGCACGGCACGGATCTGGTGCATTAAGGGAACAAGATTCAGATGCCGCGGACTCGTACCAGCGAACTCTAAGCAAGGGCCGTATCCCACTGTTTTTTTAGCGACCAAAAAGTCCATCTGCCTGGTCCGAACTTGAATTGACGCTTGCGAATTCGGTGCACGAGTTCCAGACCAGCCAGAGTGATGGTCGCCGTCCGATAGGACTTGAAACTCAACATGGAGCGGCAACGCCCCTTGATCGCCCGATGATCTTGCTCTACGACATTGTTCAGGTACTGGCTCCTGCGTACCAGGACGTATTTCCACCGATGATCCTCTCGACGAAGTCTGCGCAGACCCAAATGACTGGGTTTGTGTCCATCCAGTGTAATTTTCCGCGGCCATCGTGGTGCGCAGAACGCAAGCGCCTTGCGAAAAAACGCCATGGCCGCTGCGATACCGCGCCCCGTCTGGAACAAGGAGTCCACTGTCTTGCCCTGCTTATCAACTGCACGATACAAGTAGCCCATCTTGGGCCGGGTGTGAATGTAGGTCTCGTCGACGCGCCAGGACGAACCGACCGGCCTCGCCCTGCGGTTCCACCGCCTCTCGTATTCGGGTACGAATCGAAAGACCCACCGCATGATGGTGGTGTGCGTCACGTGCACCTCGCGCTCCGCCATCAAAGACACGAGGTCGCGATAGCAGCCTCACCCAGGCACAATCACGGCACACCCAATCTGCGCTCGTCACATTCCCGGCACATCACCTTCGCTGCATCCAATATCCCGGCCGCCTGCGGCGATGGGCAACAGCGACGATCTGCACCTTTGAAGACCTGAGCCGATAGATCAGCCCGAAAGGGAACCGTCTCAAAGCAAGCCGACGATGATCCGCGTCGAGTCTCGGTCCGAGCGCCTGGTGGTCACCCAACCGTAAGCAGGCTTTTTCGACCTCGGCAAGAAATTCGGCACCCAGCCCTGATACGCGATCGTTGTAGTACTTGGCGGCGGCGCGCAATTCGGAGTCTGCGGCGGGGTGAAATTCGACCTTCACCGCGGCTTCAGTTCGGTACGCGCTTTGGCAAGCACCTCCTCCGCCGGAATCGCTGTCACGGCGCCGGAGTCGAGCTCGCGACTACGTCGCTGTGCCTCTTCTAGCCAAGCCTGCTCGACGCCCGGGTCAGGAGGGCCATCGAGCTCCTCCACCAACGCGCGCAAGAGACGCTCTTGCTCGTCTGGCTTTAGCCCCCGGATCTCTCTCTCGATTTCCGAAACCGCTCGTGCCATCCGATTGACCTCAGCTGCGAGAAACGCATTTTAGGATTATAGCGTCCCGATGCGTCGTCTTCGAGATCGCCAGACACATCGAAATTGCTGCCACTTCCGGCTCCCGTCGTTCATCGTGCCCCCGCGGATGCCGTCAGCACGCGACCTGAGACTCTGCAAGCGCGTATTGTCCAATTATACAGACGACACACGAACGGCGCCGCCCGACAGCGTAGCGCGCCATGATAGCTGTCGACTCGATATACTCGCCAGCAATGTCTTCGCTCTTGCAACCTCTTCAGCTGCTGTTGATGATGTTCGCTGGGTGGGTGAACCGCCATGAGCTGGATGTGATCGACTACCTCCAGGAAGAGAATCGCGTGCTCAAAGAACGCGTGGGCGGACGCCGCATCCGCTTCACCAACGCCGAACGTCGACGGCTTGCCCGCCAAGCGTACGCGCTCGGCCGCAAAGTATTGAATGAACTGGACACACTGGTCACACTGGACGCGCTGTTACGATGGCACCGGCAACTTGTGGCATCAAAGTGGAACTATAGCCATCGGCGCGGACCAGGCCGAGCCCGTGCCATGAAGACGATCGTCGATCTCATTCTGCGCATGGCCCTTGAGAATCGCTCATGGGGTACACGCGAATCCGCGGCGCGCTGGCCAATCTGGGCCATCAGGTTGGCAGAGGCACCATCGCCAACATCCTCCGAGAACACGGCATCGACCCCGCCCCTGAGGGAGACCGGCATACTCCATGGTCGACATTTCTCAAAGCTCACTGGGAGTGCTTGACGGCGACCGATTTCTTGAGCGTGGAGGTTTACACGATCAAGGGACTGGTCACGTATTACATCCTGTTCTTCATCGACATCGCCTCCCGATCAGTGCACATTGCCGGCATCACGCCTCACCCTGACAACCGCTGGATGAAGCAGATAGCGCGCAACGTCACCGATGCCGAAGACGGTTTCCTTCGCGGCATGCGGCATCTGATTCTCGACCGAGATACAAAATACTCAGACGAGTTTCGTAGTGCCCTCGTCCGCGAGGGCATCGACCTCACTCGACTGCCGGCACGATCGCCGAATTTGAATGCGTTCGCCGAACGCTTTGTGCGCTCAATAAAATCCGAGTGCTTGAACCGAATGATCTTCTTCGGGCAGGCCGCGCTCCAACACGCGATTGCCCACTACATGGCACACTACCACACCGAACACAATCATCAGGGCCGCGCAAACCAGCTCCTGCGGCCCGTCCCTATCATCGTGCCTTCTCAGCCGGTGCATCGACACCAGCGCCTCGGTGGAATGCTCAACTATCACCACCGCGCAGCTGCCTGAACGGCGTCGATCCTCTTTCTGGACACTACGCGATCGCGACCACCTACAGCGACGGAGTACCAACCCAATAATAGTCACCCCATCATGATGTTCTGAGGAGACCCACATTGGCTTTACCCGTTTTGGCCGCGCTGGCGATCACCGCCGTCCAGCTGACTCCCTGCCACGTACCCGGGGTCGCGGAGAGCCTGAAGTGCGGCGTTCACAAAGTCTATGAGAATCGCCAGACGATGCGCGGGCGGCAGTTGCCGCTGAAGATCATCGTCATCCCCGCGCGCAATCCTCATCCTAGCCAAGGACCGGTTTTCTACCTGACGGGCGGTCCCGGCGAGACCGATGCCGACATGGCTGTGGATCTGGTCACGTCACCGGAACGTGAGACGCACGAGATTGTGCTGGTCGATGAACGCGGCACTGGTGACGGCCACCGGCTCGATTGCCCTTCTCCATTCTCCGATGACAACCTTCAGGGTTATTTCAAGGGGCCGTACAAGGCGGAGGCCCTCAAGCAGTGCGCCGCCCAACTGTCGCAGAACTTCGATCTTACGCAATATACCACCGCCAACTTTGCCGACGATCTCGACGAAGTGCGCCAAGCCATGGGTTATGACCGCATAAATCTCGAGGCAGGTTCGTTCGGCACCTATGCGGCCATGACCTACATCCGTCGCCACGGAGCTCATGTTCGCAGCGCCTATCTCAGCAGCTTGGTGGTGCTGGACAACAAGGTACCGCTCAACCACGCGCGTGCTGCGCAAGAAGGACTCGATGCGCTTCTCACCCAATGCGAGGCCGACGCGGCCTGCCGTGGAGCCTATCCAGCTGTGCGCTCCGACATAGCCGAGATTCTCGAGAGGCTTCGCGCGCATCCAGTCGACACTTGGGTGCGTCACCCCGTGAGCGGCGCACGGACTCCTGTCCAGCTGGACGCGACCGCATTCGCCGATGGTATGCGGACGATGCTCTATGCGGCGCCCGCGGCGCACGAGCTGCCGCGACTGATTAGCAAGGCCAAGGCTGGAGATTTCAGTTCCTTTGCTGAGCGGGCCATGGCAGCCAACCGCAATATCTACGGCGGCCTCCGCATGGGCTTCAGTCTGCTTATCACCTGCAACGAATTCGTTGCCCGCATCCGACCCGAGGAGATAGCGCCCGCCGTTCGTGGGACCTTTTTGGGGGATTGGCGGGTGCGCGCCCAAATTGCGGTCTGCGCCGACTGGCCGCGGACGAACTTGCCGGCGGACTATTTCGCCCCGTTCGACTCCTCTGTGCCGACTGTGCTGGTCTCCGGAGAAATGGACCCTGCCAGTCGTCCGATCTGGGGCGACATCGCCGCAAAAAGCTTGCCTAACTCGGTTCACGTCGTCGTGCCGGGCGGTGCCCACGTGCCAGAGAGCGCTTGCGTGTCGGACGTACGCGAGCAGCTCTTCGCGAGTGGCGCCGTCAAAGGCCTCGACATTGGCTGTGTCGCCCAAATACGTCCGCCGCCCTTCAAGCTCCCTGAGGCCGTCAAAGACGGCGGTTCGGAGCGAGGCTTATGAGCCCCGCCGCCGAGCAGCTCAATCACGGGATTTCTGCGCGACCAAATCCTTGTAAGACGCCACCCTTCATCACATCAGATCCAGGGAGGCCGCGCCACAGACCGAATAACGGAGGAATGTAATGCGGCTGACGGTAACCTCCCATCTGACACTTGATGGTGTGATGCAGAGCAATGGAAAGCCCGAACCGGAGCTGAGCGACGGCTTCGAACAGGGTGGTTGGCAGGTGCCTTACTTCGACGGGGATATATACCGGTTAACGACGGAGTGGATTGCCGCGGGCGATGCCTCCCTGCTGGGACGAAGGACCTACGATCTGTTCGCTGCTCATTGGTCGAAGGTCACTGATCCAGACGACCCTCATGCATCTCGGCTGAACGCCCTGCCCAAGTATGTGGTGTCCACGACCTTGAGCCGAGCGGAGTGGAATAATTCGTCGGTGCTTCGGAGTGACGTGCGCGTGGAAGTCGAAAAGCTAAAGCGTCAGCCCGGTTACGAACTCCAGGTCTACGGCAGCGCCACGCTCATACGTACGCTGATGAGCCACGACCTCGTCGACGAGTACCGCGTGCTGGTCAAGCGCTCAGGCAGTGGCCGGCGTACGCTCTTGCGGCGCTCAGTGGCAGCCGGCGGCGGCACGGGCAGGCTCGCTTGCTCACTCTCGAGCTCTTCGAGCTTGAACTCCAGTTGCCGGATTTGCTCGTCAAACTGTTCCGAGGAGCGGCCAAAATGCATCCGCCGCAGCCGCGCGATCTGCAGCTTCAACTGCTCGATCTCGTGTTGACGCGACAGCAGGAGGGCTTGGGCTAGTTCGAGGGCCGCGGTGCGCTCAAGCAGTAGTCCGGCAGCTCACCTGCGCGCGGCATACGTTATTATAACAAGTATCACCGGATGAAGCGAGACAAAAAGCCTATGAAACAAGGCTTTTTTATACAGCAAGTCGTGGCTCTGTGGTACGCACCGGTCGTCGCCAATCGATCCCCTCGAGCAACATCGACCGCTGCGCCGCGCTCAACGCATGTCGGTGCTGCCGGCAGCCAGCCACACTTGCACGCCTGCCGGCAGCGCAATCACCCGCGCACCAGCAGCGCCACGATGTGCTTGAGGGCTTGCCGATCGACCGGGCCGTGGACGCGGATGCAGGCCCCGCTCGGCAACTCGATCTCAATGCATCCAGGGGGGCAGCAGCCGCGGAGTGCCCGGTGGTCGCCCCCGAGGATGGTCGATGGGTAACACAGTCGGCGTCGTCACCGTCACCGGCAGCATCTCGGCCGCTTCTCCTGCGGCCTTCTCCCCGGAGCAATCCTTGCCGATACAGCTGCCGCCAGGCGAACACCTGGTTTGCGTTCACGGGTGGCGGCGTGCGACCGTCGCTACCGAGGCACCGCGCACGTGCGTCTCCTCGACGAGCCGCCGCTTCTGCTCGAGGGTGTGTCTTTGCCGCGGCCCGGTGCGCCGGCCCAATGCATCGGTGGCGACCGCTTCTGCGCAGGTGTCCATCTGGCTCCACGTGGACACTTAGGGCTACGTGTCCACCTCGCCCCGGATCATTTACCGCGCGTGTTCCCCATGCCAGACGGCCTTCAGCAGGCGCTTACGATCGGCTCGCATCCTTGGTGTTTGGAAACAAAATGGAAACAGCTGACGATCTAAAGAACCAACTAGAGTTACCAGAGGTAGGAAACCTCAGCCAATCAGTAGGTTGGTGGTGGCCAGGGGCGGAATCGAACCACCGACACGCGGATTTTCAGTTCTAGATCAATCACTTGCGACGCTTGCCAGCCCCGACCCCAGTCTCACCCAGGCACAATCCCGGCACACCCAATCTGAGCTCGACACATTCCTGGCACAGCAAGACCTCACGGCTTCTTCGCCACGACCTTGCCGTCTTCCCACACGTGAAGCGGCGTGCCGTACATGCGCGCGGTTTTGCGCGCATCCTTCGCCGCACGACGCAAGGCGCGTCCGACACCCGCAGCAAAGCTCTGGGACCGACCTGTCTTGGTTCGCGTCGCGTGGGACCGGAATTGTCGTACAGAGCCCAGCTGTCAGCCGGAGGCCGATATATTCGCGGTGATCGGTCAAGCTCGTATTCGCCGAGGAAGATGACCTGCCAGGGACTTACCGGCGCTCGCTTAGCGGACTTTGCGTCCGCTCATCGCCCGCCACGCGAAATAGATGGGGAAAGCCAGGGCGATGATTGACCCGTTTATGGCGCTGACATCCGGCAGCTCAATGAACGATCCGACGAGCAGAACCACGCTGCCCGCGACGCACGCCAGCGGCACCCACGGATAGAGCGGCACCCGGTAGGGTCTAGGGGCGTCCGGTCTCATCGCACGGAGTCTCAGCAGTCCGACGACCATCAGGGCATAGAAGGGCCACAATCCCAGCACGAACTGCGCAGCGAGCTGTTCCAGGCTCCGCGCCCATACCCAGACAATGGCGAGCACGCCGCAGAGCAGGACAGCGACGTGCGGTGTCTCAAAGCGCGGGTGGACCCGGGCGATGACCCGGAAAAACAGCCCGTCGTGGGCCGTGGCGTACACCACGCGGGGATCGCACAGTGCGGTTGATGCGAGGGCGCCGAATGTAGTGAGCATGACGGCCGCTGCGACGATGGACACACCGGTCTGTCCGGCGATGGCGCGCATGCCGTCTGCGGCGACGAGTTTCGAGGCTGCCACGGCATTCACCGGCATGACATAGAGCAGGGCGGCATTCATTCCGAGATAGATCACCGTGACGGCGAGCACGCCCGCGACCACTGCGCGGGGCAGCGTCCGCGCCGGATCGCGCACCTCACCGAAGACCGAAGACGCAGGCACGAGTCCGTCGTACGCCCAAAGCGCCGTCACGAGGCCGACGACGAATCCGCTCAACGAAATAACCTGACCGGACCCAAGGCTCGCGAAAGCGCCGTGCGTGCCCTCTCCAAAGGCGAACAACACGCCGATGATCGCGGCGAGTGCGAGCATCTTTGCCGAGGTCGCGACGTTCTGGATGGCCGCTGAGAGGCGCACTGAGACAACGTTCACCACGGTCACGAAGACAATCGCCACAGTCGCAACGATGCGCGTGCCGGTCGAGCTGAGCGATACGAATGCCCCCGAATACTCGGCGAATACCGTGGCGATGGTCGCCCAGGCGGACGGGGTAATGACCACCAGGTACGTCCATCCGTACGCGAAAGCCGTCGCCGGGCCGAAGCTCTCGCGCAAGTAGATGAACGCGCCGCCCGCTCGGGGGAACATGGTGCTGAGCTCCGCGACGCAGAGCGCGAGGCACAGCGTCACCAAGCCCCCGATCACCCATACGAGGCTGATGGCACCCACCGAGCCCGCCGCTTCTGCAACGATCGAGGGGGCGCGAAAGACACCGCTGCCGACGATGAGCCCGACCGTCACGGCGATAGTGGACGCGAGCGACAAGCGACGCGGCAGCTCGTCAGGCCGAGCCGCCGGCCGGGCCGTGCCAAGCAGGCTGCCGGATTCCGCCGGGGAAACGCTCATTGGTCTAGCTGCATAACAGGCCTATGTCTGCTACACCCCGTCGCCGTCTCGGTAACCGGCGGTGCGCGAGCTAGAACTTCCTGGTGACCGTGCCGATGAGCTGCCGCCCGGCGCCGTAAGTGCACCCGGCAGGTCCAGAACACCGTGCCGTGTAGATCTTGTTGAAAATGTTCGAGCCGTTGAAGGCCACCCGCCAGACCGGCGTGTCGTAGTGCAGGATCGCATCGAAGAGCGTCACCGCTTGACCATAGTAGACCACGGGATTGAAGGGACCCGGGAGCGAGCCGGCGTTGGTGCTGTTGTAGCGCCCGCCGAAACCGGCGCCGAATCCGCCCAGCGTGCCCCGCTGCACGGTGTAGTCGGCGAACAGCGAGAGCTTGTTCTTCGGTGTGGTCGGCAGCGGCGCGCCGATCTCGACCGGCGTGTCGCTCTGCAGTACCTGGCTCTCGTTGTAGCTGTACGATCCATTGAGAGACAGCTGATCGTGGAAGCGAGCCACGAATTCCAGCTCCCCGCCCTTGACCTCAACCTCCCCGGTCTGAGTTCCAAACACCGGCGTGATCGACGGCAACGTGCTGACGACGTTCGTTTGAGTGATTTTGAACAGCGCCGCGGTCGCGAACAACCTGATGCCATTGCCGAGTCCGCGCGCATCGAACTTGACCCCGGTCTCGATCTGCCGGCCGGCGCTCGGCTTGAACTGGGCGCCGGTGACCGAGTCGGTACCCAGCACCGGCTCGAAGGAGGTGCCGAAGCTCACGTAGGGGGCGACGCCATTCGGCATCACGTAGTTGAGGCCCGCACGGTAGGTAAACTTGTGTTGACTGGTGTCGGTGATCGGGCTGGCGAGATTATTCTCAAGCTTCACCGTGTCGTACCGGCCACTCAGGAGGAAATACAGGTCGTCGAACTGCATCTGATCCTGTACGTACCCACTCGTCTGCTTGAGATTTTCATTGTTGAAAGGAACCGGGTAGCCCGGCTGCAGACTCGCTTGCGGCTGATAGACCGGGTTGAACAGATCGATGGTGTTGGCAAACACGAAGCCGAAGTTCGCCAGGTTGTCGACCTTGCGGTAATCGACGCCCGCGATCATCTTGTGCTTCACCGAGCCGGATGTGAAGTTGACGTCGAACCGATTGTCGGCTGCCAGACTGGCGACGTCCTCGGAATAGCTGAAATTGTATTGCTGCACGGTGCGATAGTAGCTAGGCATCGTGGGATCCGTGATGTTGGTCAGGCCACCGCCACCATAGACCTCGGTCGGCGAGCGCTCGTGATATTCACCCCACTTCAGATTCGAGTGAAAGCTGACCGAATCCGAGAAGCCGTGTGAGAAATCCCAGCCGACGGAGTACTGGTTGCGCTTGTAGAGATTATTGGGATCACCGAGGTTCACGTCCGGACTCACCATGCCGATGGGATTGGGCAGGAGCGTCCCGTAAACCGGAAGGAAGCCGTTGGTGTCACCGCGAACCTGGTCGTACTGATAATAGAAGAGTCCCGTGAAAGTCGTGGTCGGCGCGATCCTCCACGTGAATGTCGGTGCAAGCAGCGCGCGTTTGGCGCTGACCAGATTGCGTTCGGCATCACGATCCAGATACAGGCCCGTGAAGCGTGCCGCGAACGCATCACCGAGCGGTCCGGTCACGGTCCCGAAGGCCTCCCGGTACTGATCGGAGCCGTATTTGACCCCGAATTCGCCGTCGGGCCGAAACGCGGCGCGTCGGCTGATCTCGTTGTAGATGCCGCCCGGCGGCGCATTGCCGTAGAGCGATGAGACCGGGCCCTTCAGCACATCGAAGGACTGAAAAGCGTACAGATCGACTCCGACGCTGTAGATCGTGGTGGAAATGGGAGCGGCCAATCCGTCGATGTACTGCTTCGGCGTAAAGCCGCGCACGGTGAGGAAGTCGTAACGCAGATCCGGGCCATAACTCTCGCCATAGGTACCGGCCGCATAACGAACCGCCTGTTGCGCATCGGTGAAGTTCAACAGGTCGATCTGATCGCGGGTGATGACCGAGACCGACTGCGGCGTCTCGATGAGCGGGATATCGCTCTTGTTGGCGGAAATGCTCTCCTCGGGCACGTACCGCTTGGCCTTGACGATGACCTCCGAAACCCCGCCCACTTCCTGGCGGACCGTTTCGACCGACTTGGAATCCGCGGGTTGCTCGGCGCCTGTGTCAGCCCAGGCCGCACCGGTGAGCCCCAGCGCTGAGGCGGTGAGGAACAGCGATGGACCGCGAAAAAGACCGGCAAGCCTGCCGAATGATCGTTTCATGGACCCTCCCCCGGCACGCCCGGCACGAAACTCCCCCAATGGCCCGGGATGCTATGCCCGGGACCGCGGGGGTGCCGAAGCGATCGGGTCGCATGTCATCGCAACTGGGCCATGACCCCACTGCACGGATCCGGCGTGCCGGGCGGCCGATCATCGCAGTACCACCGGCGTGGCAACGCCCGGACCTCCGGCCATAGCTCGGCGAGTGTCTGCCCGTCTCGCAGCCGGCCACCCTCCATCACGGCCGCGATCGCGAGGGTGTTGGAGATGTCCTTGAGCGGATCTCGATCGAGAACGACCAGGTCCGCGTACTTGCCCGGTTCGATGCTGCCAAAGTCTGCGCCGCGGCCGATATGAGTGGCCGAGCCAATGGTACCGGCGCGCAGCGCCTCTGTCGGCGTCATCCCGCCCATGGTGTGCGCCTGCAGTTCCCAGTGAAAGCCGAGTCCCGGCATCTCCCCGTGCGCACCGATCCCGATCAATCCGCCCGCGCGCTGCACCGCAGTCACGCTCGCAGCGACGCGCGGAAAGAGATACTCGTCCGGCTCGCGATACATGCGCATGCGGGTCTTCATATCGACCACGAAACGCGGTGCGAAGCGATTGAGCTTCGGATCCTCCGCGGGATGATCGCGAACGATGAAGTAGTCCTGGCCCTCGGGTCCGCCGTTGGTGATCTGCAAGGTGGCAGTCCACCCGACGCCACTCTTCGCCATGAGCGCGATCATGTCCGCGTAGAGCGGCATCGCCGTCAGCGCATGCTCGTTGCCCGCATAGCCATCGATGATCTGGCTCATGTCGAGCTTCATCGAGAGAGCTCCCTCCGTGGTTGGCTGCAGGCCGAGCTCCCGAGCTGCCATGGCGATCCACTGCCGCACGCGGCGGTTTCCGCTGCGGTACATCTTGATGTTGCCGACCCGGTAGTCGTCCCGATAGCGACTGAGGGTGGCCCGCACCTGTGCATAGGACTCGAATTCATTGAATGAAAAGATGGCCGGCCCGGTCGATGCGATACGCGAGCCGAGCATCAGACCGGTGTCGATCGCGTCCTGATAGGCCAGCATGTCGATGCTGAGCGGCGACGGATCGAACGCCATCGTCACGCCGTAGGCGAGATTGGCGAGCGGCCCCCAGCTGTCGAAATCGAGGACCCCGCGGCGGATGTCGGCGATGTGATCGTGAGTGTCGACAAAGCCCGGCACGATCCATTTGCCGGAGACGTCCCGGATCCTGGCACCCTTGGGGACAACCACCGTCCCGCGCGGCCCGAGCGCCGCGATGCGATCGTCACGGATCAGGAGATCCGCATTCGGTATCACCTCATCGGCGCGCTCGGTGATCACGGTTGCGCCTCTCAGCAGGATGCTGCCCCGTACGACCGCTCGCGGCATCTGCACATCGGCGGCGAAGGATTCGGGTTTTGCACCCTCCGGCGACTCGAGCGGGATACGGTAGAAGTGCGAGCCGAGCGCCCAGGTGATCGTGCGGCCATGATCTGCCCAGCCGAAGAAGTCCGCTCCGACCTCGGTCAGTCTGCGATGCACCACGCCGGCCTGCGCAATATCGATGGTCAGGGCGGGCTCGGGCACCTTCAGCACGTGCAGTTGCTGCGCGATCTGCGCCAGAACCGAGCGTCCATCGGGGCTCACCCGAAGATCGTCGGCCTGCGCCCTACCCTCCGCGAAATACCAGCCTGGCCCTGTCACGCCGACCACCAACCGATCTCCGGATCCGTCGAGCGCGATGGCGTGCACACCGTCGCTGAAACTGAGATAAACCTGCCCGGGATCGGGGCCGAAGTGTGGCGTGCCACCCAGCATTCCCTGCGTCACGACCCGTGCCGCGGTGAGCGGGACGACCGCGCCCGACCGCGGCGAGTGCGCGGGTACCTGCATCTGCACGAGCTCACACTGTCGCAGCGCGCCATACTCCATGTAGCCGTGCATGCGCAGCGCCTTGCTCGAGCGCAGAGCGAGAATCTCCCGACCGTCCGGCGTGAAGACGGGCGAGGTGTAATAGGCGGGCACTTCGCTCACGCGCACCACCTCGCCTCCGGAGGCACCGATGAGCCATACCTCCCCCGCATCGCGGGCGGTCCAGCGTACGAACACCAGCCGTTTGCCGTCGGGCGACCAACTGGGCTGGAACCCGGCGGTGATGCGCATGGGCTTCGAGTGTCCATCGAGACTCATGCGGTAGACGGAGCCGAGGGCCGAGAAGGCCAGCCACCGGCCGTCCGGCGACTCGACGGGTGTTTGAATGACGCGCACGTGTACGGGGCCGGTCTCCTGGCGCACGCTTTGGCGCGTGGACGGCCCGATCGGAAGCTCCTCCCTCACGCGAAATGGAATCTCCGTCTGCGCGGCGCTGGCAAGATCGATCCTGACGATCCGACCGCCGAGATTCGCGATCACCGCGCCGTCGTCCGGCGTGAATTCATGCCGGGGGAGCAGATCGCGCCAGCCCGAAGCCTGTAGCTCATCCTGCTGAACCGGGTACAAGAGCCAGCGATCCTCGAGGGTCTCGAGGTTCAGCAGCCGCAAGCCGGTGCGACCGCGATCGCGCGAGCCATAGAGGAGCAACTTGCCACTGTGCGAGATGGCCGGCCGGAACGCGCTGCCGAGCAACAGATCCGGCCGCGGGCTGGGTGGCGCATAGACCAGCACCTGCTCGCGCCCGCTCGCGAGGTCACGCCGCACGATGGTCCATTCGGGGAGTTTCGCGAAGTCGTTCTCGCCGATGTGGCGCGCGAAGTACAGGAACTTGCCGTCTGCCGACGGAAAGGCACCCAACACGCTCGAGAGCCGCTCGCGCGGCGTGTCGGGATCCTTCTTCATGGGAATCAGGAGCCTCGTGGCACCGCTCGCCACGTCGACCTGCCACAACTCGAAGCCGTTGAATTCGGAGCGGTAGTGCGACACGAAAATCGATTTGCCGTCCGCGCTCCATGCGGGCGAGGCGAACACCGAATTGTCGTCGCGCGTCGTCAGCTGCCGGGGATTCGAGCCGTCGGCCGCGGTGATCCAGACGTTCTCGGCCCCGGACCGGTCACTCACGAAGGCGATCTCATGTCCGTCGGGGGAAAACACCGGCTGCGAATCGAATGCCATGCCAGCGGTGAGGGCATGAGCGGAGCCGCCATGCGCGTCCACGGTGAACAGATCGCCGAGCAATTCGAACACGATCGTGCCGCCGTCCGGCGAGGTGTCTGGCGACAGCCACGTCCCCTCGTTGGTGTCGATCGAGATCTGACGCGCGGGCTGCAGGGGTAACGCGTGATCAGCGTTCGATCCGTGCGCCGCAAGCGCTACAGCGTCCATCAGGATCCACCCGAGCGCGACCACGCATCTCATCGGCTGGCCGGCGCCGACTGCCTCTCCTCGCTCCCGGGGCGATAGCGGTCGCGGAGTAGCGTCTGCCGTGTGCGCAGCGAAATCTCGCTGCCCTTCAGGAAGATCGCCACCGGCGCGCTGGCCGGCTCGAGCGGATCGCCGTCCCAGACTACGAGGTCGGCTGCGCCGCCGGGCACCAGGGTTCCGGCCGGGACCGGATCGCCCCAGATATGGGCGGCATTTTGCGTGATCGCGCGCAGCGCCTGCGCATAGGGCAACCCGTTCGCGACCGCGATCCCCGCCCCTTCGCGGAGCGCGGGTCCGACGTTGTAGCTGAGGTAAATGCCCTGCCCCGACACCATGAATCCGATCGTCACGCCGGCCTCAGCGAGGATCTTCGCATTGTCGCGCCGAGCACCGAGCGAGTCGTAACTTACGGGCAACTCATCGAGCGGATCCAGGATCACCGGCACGCGTCGGCTCGCCAGCAGCCCCGCCGCGCGCCAGGCCTCGGCACCGCCCACGATGACGAGCGAGATGCCGAAATCCTTGCCCACCGCGAGCGCCTGGCGGATGTCCGCCTCGCGCTGCGCGACGACCGCGAGCGGCAGTCGCTTCTGGAGCACCGGCAAGAGAGCTGCGATGTCAACGTGGTTGAGGATCTGATCACGCGGCTTGAAGGTGCTCGGTGAAGCTCCGACGCTCCGGGCCTCGGTGAGTGCGTTGCGCAGTTGCCCCCAGATCGCAGCGCGCGAACCACCCGCGACAGGCGCCGCGGCGCCGCCCGCCGTCACGAACAACGCCACTCGTGTGCGCTCGACGATGTCTGCGCGCTCGCGGAGGTTCAGGCGCGCCGCCTGTCCCGCGAAAATGCCATTACCGGCAGGACCCGGGAACACCAGAGCACGCGCGACGCCCGCGGCGCGCGCCTGCTGCACGGTCAGATCGTTCGCGTCCACGCCCAGCGATACATCGAAGGCCGCTCCGAGTGGCCCGCCGTGAACGGCGCGGTCATCGGTGTCGCTCGCACTCGCCACCTCGACCAAGCCGATCTGCGTGGCCGCGGCGTCGAGCGGAGGTGTCACGACCCGGCCAGCGGCCTCGAACACGCGCGCCGAGGAAGGCGGCGGCTGAGCGGACTCGATCGACACGATCCGCCCCCCGGAAATCACGATCGTGGCTTTCCTCACCGGCGCAGCCGCCGTGTTTGTCCAGACGTCGGCGCCTGTGATGGCGATCGACTCGGCGTGGGCGCTCGGGGCCAGGAGCAGTAGCGGCGCCAGCCAGCGGCTCACCGCGGAGGCTCCTTCTGAGTTCTGCCGAGCTCGAGATCACTCGGACGCTGCGAGGAGTGGCGATCGTAGGCGACCGCTCCGTCGATGAACACCAGATCCGCCTTGCTGTAGATGCTGAACGGGTCACCGGACCACACGACCACGTCGGCATTCATCCCCGATGCCAGATGCCCGATCTGCGATTCGAGCCCCAACGCCTTGGCGGCATTGGAGGTGATCCAGCGGATCGCGTGCTCTTCGGGGATCGCGAGCCCGGCGCGGAGACCCGCGGCCGCCGCTTTGGCCGCTTCGATATTGAGGAGGCTGCCGAGCACGGGAATATCGGAGTGCATGACCACGCATCCACCGGCGGCATCGACGAAGGCCCCGTTTTCGGGAATGCCATCCTCCGCTTCGCGCTTGAACCCCCACCAGTCCGGCCAGACGGCCGTGCACACCTGCTTCTGCGCCAGGAGGGGTACGATCTTGTAGGCCTCCGCCGCGTGATGAACTGCGGCGAGATGCACGCCGAATTCCTCCAGAGTCGAGATCCAGTTGGAGATGTCGTCAGCTCGATAGCAATGCAGGTGAATGCGCAGCTCACCGCGAAGGGCCGCCGCCAGTGTGTCGAGCTTCAGGTCGCGGCGCGGCGCTTCGGCTCGGCGTCCGGCGCGATAGTCATCCCACTCTTTTACATAGCGCTGTGCGTCGAGGAACGCGGCGCGCACCCCGGCGATCTCCCCCTGGCGGCTGTTCGGGAAGCGACCGCGACTGCCGAAGCTCGAGGCCGGGTTGCTGCCGCAAGCCATCTTGAGTCCCTGATGTGCACCGGGAAAACGCATCTGATCGATTGTGACCGCGGGCACCGGCTTGACGATCACGGTGCGGCCGCCGAACAGCGCACCGGAGCCGGGCAGGATCTGCAACGTCGTGACGCCGCCCGCCAGTGCGCGGGAGAACGCTGGGTCGACGGGTCGCACGGCGTGCTCGATCCAGGTATCGGCCACATTCGGATCGCTCTCCTCGAGCACGTCGGACAGGTTCGCCTCGGCGGCGCTCTGCGGCAGCAGGTACGTCCCGTAGTGAGTGTGAATGTCGATGATGCCCGGGGTGACCCAGCGACCGCTGACATCGACGACGCCCACGCCCTCGTGCGAGAGCGCCTGGCCGACCGCTGCGATTCGTCCGTCTCGCATCAGCACGTCGCCGTGCTCGATCCGGCCGCCCACCCCGTCGAGAATCGTGGCGCCGGTCAGCAGCGTATCGACGCGCGGCAGGGGGCGATAGCGGCTGTCCGGGGCCTCGAGCGCCGCCTGGTGCGGCAGGGCGACTGCCGAGGGCGCGGCGGCGTGAGCGCCGTCCAGGGACGCAACGGCACTGATGACGAGAAGGACCGCGCGCTGGGCGAGATTCATCTCCGGCTCACCTTCCCCTGTTGCGACATCAGGTGGGCGAGAGGCGTATCGGCGAGCCCGGCCACGATCTCGTTGAACGTGGCGCGCTCTTCGTCCTGTCCGAGCTTGAACGTGGCACGCACGGCGTGCACGTGCGCACGAAAGGCGATGATGCGTGGCAGAAGCTGGCCGTACCGACTGCCCAGTTCCTCGACTCGCCAGGGATTACGCCGATCACGCTCCAGATGAGCGGCGAGGCATCGAACGGCCGCATCCGTTTCATCCGGCGCAAATTCGACCGTGACTTCGAAACGCAGTACCGCGTAGTTCCAGGTCGGAGCCCAGGTCGGGTTCGAGACCAGCCGCGGGGAAACATAGCCCTGGGGGCCTTGAAAGAGAATCAGTGCATCAGGGTCGGCCTGCAACGCGGCCACCTGCGGATTACGGCGGGCGAAGTGTCCCAGCAGACTGACAATGGAGCCGGAGGCGTCCGTCTCTGCGAGCAGCGGCAGCGGTGTCGCCTGAAAGTCGCGCGAGATGACCCACGCGAGCGGATGGTCCTCGACGATCCTGCCGATGTCCTCGTGCGAGCGAGGCGCAAACCGCTCGTCCATGGGCTCACCTAACTCCCCGCCAGCCGCTCGCGGAGCCAGCCGGCGGCTTCTGCAATCGCTCGCTCCGCGAGCGGGGCGATCGACACTGCTTCGAGAAAGCTGTGAGTGGCGCCCGCATAGAGGTGCACTTCGCACGGCACCTGCGCCGCCGCGAAGCGCGCGGCCATGGCACGGTTGCTGTCGGACAGGATGTCGCAGCCCGCGACGCAGAGGAATGCGGGAGGCAGGCCGCGCAGGTCCGCCCGATAGGGCGCTACCAGGGGATTGCTGAGCTCGGTCGGGTCGGACGTGTAATTGCTCCAGAAGTATCTCATTTCCTCGACCGTGAGCATGTAGCGTGGCCCGCCATAGCGCTCGAAACTGGCTGTGGGCTCCGGGCTGAAGGCGCCGTAGTTGAGCAGCATCGCTCGCGGCCCCGCTTCTCCCCGGTCGCGCAGCCTCAACGCGGCTGCAACCGCAAGATTGGCTCCCGCGGAATCCCCACCGATAGCGAGCCGCAGCGGATCGATCCCATAGGCTGCACCCTGCCGGCGCAGCCATCCGAGCGCTTGCACCACCTCGTTCAGTGCCGTCGGGAACTTGGCTTCCGGCGAGAGACTGTAGTCGATGCCCACGACGATGGCGCCCGATCGCAGTGCATACTCGCGCATCAGGCGATCGTGCGTGTCGATGCTGAACATCGTCCATCCGCCGCCATGAAGATAGAGCATGGCCCCGTGCACCGGCGCTTCCAGGGGTATGTGGATCCGCGATCGCACACCTGCGATCGAGGTGTCCACCGTGCGCCACATCGGAGGTCCACCGGCCCGCCACGGGGCCCGCACCTCCTCGGCAACCCTGCGACGCTCGGTCAGAGGCAGGCCGTCGAAGTCAGGGTACTGCCGGTAGCCTCGCTGCACCGCAGTCACGAAGCGACGAATGTCTGGATCGAGCCCGTCTGGATCGATCCGCCCCGAGTCGCTCATGTCAGGCACCTTCTGGTCGCGCAACGAGAGCCGATCTTTGAGTGGGGGATCCTAGCCGACCGGGCGAGCGAGCCCTGCGTGGATAGGGTCAATCACTGCCGAGACTGGGCCATCGCCGGGAGGCCTCAGCCGCGGCTTGCGGACCCGCGTGATTTGGCCATACTGCGACGAAAAGGATAATGGCGTCGAGTTAAGGCCATGAAGCACAGCGCCGATTTGCTCGGGATCGCCCGGCCCGTCATCGCGTTGAACGACGAATATCCGCCCGGGTTCGTCGACCCGATGCATTCGCATGATCGAACGCAGATCCTGTACGCCTCCTCGGGCGTCATGTCGGTGCGCACCGATGAGTCGACCTGCGTCGTCCCGCCACAGCGCGCCGTATGGATCCCGGCGGGGATGATGCACGAGGTGTCCTGTCGCGGCTCCGTGTCGCTGAGAACGCTCTATATCGACGCGACGCTCGGTCGTGATCCACAGCACTGTCGGGTGTTCGAAGTGTCTCCCTTCCTGCGGGCGCTGATCCTCGAGGTGGTGGGATTCACTCCGAACTACGACATCGACGGCCGGGAAGGCCGGATTGTGGCGCTCATGCTCGAAGAGGTCGACCGCATGCCGAGCGCCCCTTATCTGGTCAATATGCCCAGCGATCCGAGACTGCTTCGGGTCTGTCGCGCCATCATCGCGAACCCCGCAGACTGCCGCGATCTCGACGAATTGGCGAAAGCTGCCGGGATGGGGCGCCGAACCTTCACGCGCGCCTTCAAGAACGAAACGGGCATGGGAGTGGCAATCTGGCGGCAGCAGGCGCGACTCGTCCACGCGCTGTCCCTGCTGTCTGCGGGCCAGCCGATAACCCGGGTGGCATTCGAAGTCGGCTACGACAGTCCCAGTGCTTTCACGGCCATGTTCCATCGCGCGTTTGGAGTACCGCCCAGCCAATTCGAGGTGTGCTCCAGCGCTCGAACTGCGCCCGAAGCTGTGTCACGCGAGCGCGGCGTAGGATCGGTGACGCATTGACCGTGCTCCAAAGCAACTTTAGCAACGTTGACGACACAGGTAGTTCATTAAGAGCATCCGTTTGACAGCGGATCGCGCGATCGGGCCGGCAGCGTCGCTACAGTGGCCACGGCTCAGGCGTGCACGCGGCGGCACTGGTCCGACTGCGACAGTTGTTGGCCCGCCAGCGCGAACGCGTTTGGAGACGATCTGATAGAAGGTGAACGAGAAGTTCGCTAAAAAGGAATACTGCTGTGCGTATCCGAACCTGGTCTGTAGCAGCCGCGCTAACTCTTGCGCTCCTGGCGACGACCGCTATCGCGGATCCCCCGCGGACGCAGATTGAAATCTATCGGATCGCTCCTGGCCAGCATGAGGCCTTCGTCAGATTCATCGCGCTGTGCGACCGAGCAAATCGGGACGCTGGGTTGCAGCCGCGCCAGCTGTACGTGCATCAAGACGGTGCGAGCTGGGATTTTATTATTCTTCAGCCCGCCGATATCACCCCTGAGCAGAGTAAGGCTCTCGATGCTGCCTTCAAGCGGCTCAAGATCCCGCAGGGCGGCAAATTCTTTTTGACAATTCGGCAGTTCATCGCCGAACACACCGATACGACCGCCAGCGGACCTACGACGGCCACCGAGTGGCTGTCTCGGCTAGAGCAGCAAAGACGATGAGTTGGAAAACTCGTGGCACAGATACTGCGCGACAACCGGATTTCCGGGGCACAGGAAAGCCAACTCTTTGAAAACAAATAGATCGGCTAACACGTCAGGACGAACCGACCGGCCTCGCCCTGCGGTTCCACCGCCTCTCGTATTCGGGTACGAATCGAAAGACCCACCGCATGATGGTGGTGTGCGTCACGTGCACCTCGCGCTCCGCCATCAAAGACACGAGGTCGCGATAGCTGCGAATGCACCAGAACCCCCCCGACCCCAGCCTCACCCAGGCACAATCACGGCACACCCAATCTGAGTTCGTCACATTCCTGGCACAGTGCTTCACAGCTGTCTCGTGCGGGTACGCATGAGCTTCCTTATCCTGGCGACTTGCGATTCCCGATCATGCTTGCAGCTCGATGAGATCTCGCAAGTCGCGCCGTACATCGCGTCCTGAGCAATGCGGCCGTCCTGCAGCCGTCAGGACGAATCACAAGACACGATGCGTACACGATGGCTGCACCGAGGAACCCACGCAAGGTCATGCGTCTGAGAGTCTGAGGTACCGGCCAGGGGCCATCCACTGAACCGAACGACTGAGCGACCGGCACGCGCATTCTGGGCGAACGCGAGGACTACCGGACAGCAAGCGCTATCCCAGCGATACTCTCGTGTCCCCGACGGGTAACCACGTAGACTATGAATTGGGTCTCTTTGCCGTTCTCGGCGCGTACCAATAACTTATGGTCAGCTCCGGGAACGCTGTTGTCTCCTTGCGACACGCCGCTGACGTTCAATAATCTCAGCCTATCCGTCCTAGCGGCTTCCCGCAGTCGAATGGCCTCGTCGGCGGCGAGCCGTAGGTGTGCGGAGTTGCGCAGCTGGTTAAGTGTCTTTACGACATCGGAGTCGGAACGGTCATCCGACGCCAAATCGTGCACGCGGCTCGGAAGTCTTCGGGCGAAGTATCGTACGTTGGCACGTACCGTGTATCACGTTGATCTGGACATCCATGCTCTGCAAGCAACATAAACTGTGTCCCAGTGTGTCGGCGTCCATCTCGGTCCCCACCCACGGTGCTGCCGTCAATTCTCCTCGCTGTGAATCGACATACGCCATGCGGGTCTGACACGACCGGCGAAAGCCCGGAGAAGCTGACCCCTTGTGGGTAAACCCGACAGGCCATGATAGCGCTGCCAGCGGTCTTGAAGACCGCTTGAACGCGACTGGGCATGCGTGCGTCGGGAGTAACAGACACGGTGCACGACCGCCCGTCATCAGCGACAGCTTGGGAAATCAAGGCTGCTGAGAACAAAATCTTAAGTCCGTCTCGCGCTGTGCGCATCGTGTGCTTCCCCTGTGTAGTGGTCCGCCGGTCCCAGGAAACCCGCATCCGGCCCTGACTTTTCGCCAACTCTCCGCGCACGATCAGACCGCGCTCAGAGAGCATCTTCGGATGACGGTGGTTGTTGTTCCGTTGTTCCTATCTGGAAGAACCCGACAACCAGCAACCAGTGTTTTCCTTGAAGTCTATCGTCCCACCGCAGGAGTCAGCTACGGTGGCCGCGATCGGAATTCCGCATTCGACTGAGACCTACCCGCACCTGCGCCAAGCGGTGCGGTTGCCGGAGCCGAAGGCGTCGCCAGCGCGGGCCGCTCGCGGGGCGGCAGGCGGCGGAACCGAATACGCTTAGAGATAGCCGAGCCGGGCTTAGATCCCCCTTGTCGTCAGTTATCTGCTGCTCGGGTCAGGCACTGCTCGTGCCATACTCCCGGTATCCCCTCGAGCACGTAGAGTGGATCGCCACCATGGTAGAAGCCAACGTTCGCTACCTTTGCAGCCTTCCCGGCGAATGGTAGCTGCTCAGGTCTAAGCGGATTGTGGAATTTCCACGTCTTGAAGAATTGCTCGAGCACTGGCCGGTCAGCTATCCGTACCTGCGAGCCTGCAGAAAATGCCTCCTCGTATGGCTTCATCGCTATGGCCCTATCAGTGTGGTACAAAAGAGCCTGGCGCTACGCGTACAGGCGCATTCAATTGCCACTGCAGCGCGTTACCGCTGGTCATCGGCCCGTTGAATGCCGGCCCGAGATTTGAAGCCGGTGTTTGGAACGTCACGGAGTAAGCGCCCCGACCTGATTGAATTTCCAGCGCACTCTCAACCTCGGAGGCCGTCAGCCCGTTCACTTCCGAGGGAAGTGTAACGAAACTGCCGGCACGCAACGCTCCCGAAGCCTCAGTCGCGGTAGCGCCTTCAGCGCTCGTAAAGTGGGTCACAGTAACGAGCTCCGCCTCTGCGGACAAACCCGCACCCATCGCCCACACGAAGAGTGTGCTTAGACTAAACAACCCCTCAGCCGCCGCATACTTGGGATATCGTTCTACGAAATTCTGAACGCCCTCGGCCTCTGCCAGCTCGGGTGCAGCAGTGGCGTTGAGATAGTTGAGGACCCCGCTTGTTTGCGTGTCAGCGCGCGGTTTGGCATGCGCCAGATCATTGAATAAATACCCAGCCGCCGACACAGAGAACCCGTCACTGAACGAGCCCCCTGCCGCTCGTGCAGCCGCGCCGCCGACGATACCTGCGGCGGCGATGCCCGCACCGGGACCTCCCCAGTGTGCGGCGGATTTCTCGAGCGGTCCCGCGGCCTGTGCGACTGCTGCCGCCAGTGCACCCTTACCACAGTTCCCACCGCTCGCGGCTGCTTGGAAGCACCCTACCGCAGCGTGCGAGAGTACGCCCGCTGCGTAACCCCACTCTGGACCGGCCTTTGAGGCCCATTGGGCAAAGCTACCCGCTTCCCAAAACGCCGCACCAGCTATCGCTCCTATGATTCCTGCCGTCAGAGCAGCGCTCAAACTGCCCGTGGAGACAGCGGCTCCAACGAAACCGCCCACGAAACCTGCGAGTGCCGCC
>WNGC01000441.1_pt1 | contig 33870 bp, 33 predicted proteins | sample 5400051 | NCBI WGS metagenome assembly WNGC01 (sample SAMN13153368, study PRJNA577476) | soil metagenome | isolation source: 20 cm soil or saprolite under grassland replicate 2 | place: USA:California | collected 2016-06-15
GCCGCGCGAGTACGTTTAACACTTCACGAATTGATCATCTTTACGCTGATCCGCACGTGAACGGCGTGCGAATGTTTTTGCATTACGGAGACCTGAGCGACTCGGTCAATCTGGTGAAGCTTCTTTACGAGCTCAAGCCGGACGAGATTTATCATCTCGGGGCGCAGAGTCACGTTCGCGTGAGCTTCGATATTCCGGAATATACGTCCGACGTCACCGGCGTGGCCACAATTCGCATTTTGGAGGCAATCCGCGAAGCGGGATTGCGTTCCCGTTTTTTTCAGGCCTCGAGCAGCGAAATGTTTGGCAAGGTCCAACAAACGCCGCAAACTGAGAAAACGCCGTTCTGGCCGCGCAGCCCGTACGGCGTGGCAAAAGTGTTTTCATACTGGGCGACCGTTAACTATCGGGAAAGCTACGGCCTTTGCGCGAGCAACGGCATCATGTTTAACCACGAAAGCCCGCGGCGCGGCGAAACTTTCGTCACCCGCAAAATTTCGCGCGCTGTCGCCGCGATCAAACAGGGGCTGCAAAAGGAATTGTTCCTCGGCAACCTGGACGCAAAACGTGACTGGGGATATGCACCTGAGTATGTCGAAGGCGTATGGCGTATTTTGCAGCACGATGAAGGAGACGATTTCGTCCTGGCCACTGGCGAAACCCACACTGTACGGGAGTTTGTTGAAGCGGCCTTCGGCCATGCCAATCTTGACTGGAAGGAATTCGTAAAGCACGACCCGCGATATGAGCGCCCAGCGGAAGTGGACGTGCTGCTCGGTGATGCTTCGAAAGCGAAGAAAATTGTGGGTTGGGAACCAAAAGTTCGATTTCACGAACTTGTCCGAATCATGGTGGATGCGGATATGGATTTGCTCTCACGCAAGACGCCCAGAGAACATCTCGGCAAACTGCCTTGAGTCATGAGGTCTGATTAACACCGTGGCTTCAGCCCGGTGAAATGATTACTCCGTGGCGACAAACTGTTAAAACAGTTCGGTCATTGCCTTACGGGTCCGCACCGCGCTTAAGCCACGGTGTTATGAGATTGAGCGAATCCTATAACTACCGCATCACAAACGGCGCCGTGTTTTCTGGTCCCATTGAATGACCCGAAGCCATACCCGGAACAGCGCTGGCCAGCGGCGTGGTAACAATGGTGACCGCAGCGCCGACCCCTACGATGCCGTACAGCTGTACGATGTCACTGGAGCGCATTCGGACGCAGCCGTAGCTGGCAGGCGAACCGATTTTCCATTCCTCCGGTGTGCCGTGGATGTAAATGTCCCGCCCAAATGCATTCGCATTTTGCGCTTCGAGTCCACGCAACCAGAGAATGCGTGTGACGATCGGATCGCGACCGGGAAAGTTGGCCATGACAATTTCTCCTGTCCGCCTCCGGTCTTTGAAGACTGTGCCCGGTGGCGCACTGTCACCGATTTTTTCCGCGATCTGTAGTTGGCCCAATGGTGTAAACCTGCTGCCTCGCCAGTCTCCCAAACCAAACTTGGATGTGGAGACCGGATAAATGGCCATAACATTGCCACGGTCGAGAAGCGCCAATTTCTGCTCGCGCGTGCTGATCACGATCTGATGCCGCGTGTCGGGCGCTGCGCAAGATGCGATAAAAGTAGCAATCAGGATCGCTGTCCACTGGTAGAGACGGATCGCTGAGCCGTCCGTTTTATTCCGCCTTTTCGGCGCGCCCGCTGGCCGCGCCCCACGCTTGTCGATTCTCATGTGCGATTAAACCTAAAAAACTTCTCTGCAGTTTCGGTTGTTGTTTCGGCAATTTCTTTCAACGGGACCTGCCGCGCTGCGGCGATCGTTTCCGCCACGATGCGTGTATGCGCTGGTTCGGAGCGTTTTCCGCGAAACGGGACGGGCGCCAGATACGGGCAATCGGTTTCCACCATGAATTTCCAGAGCGGGACTTGTGCCGCGACTTCTCGCACGGCTGCACCGTTTTTGAAAGTAACAATTCCAGTAAATGAAACGAGGTGGTCAAGAGCCAGAACTTCATTTGCCTGATCGAGCGACCCGCCGAAGCAATGAAAAACCCCGCGCAACTTCCCGGTGTATGGCTGCATGATTTTTACCGTGTCCTCCCACGCGTCACGTTGATGGATGACTGCGTTTAGGCCCAGCTCTACGGCGAGGTCGAGTTGTTGTTGAAATAAACTCGCTTGTTTCGATTTATAGGCGCCGTCACGAATCTGCGCTTCGATTTCTTCATCGGTCTCGGTTCGAAGCGCGGACATCACCTGGACCTGTGTTTCCTTCGCTACTTTTTCGCTCGGCAATCGGTGGTAATCGAGTCCCGTCTCGCCGATGGCCACCACACGCGGGTTCTTTGCCAGCTCGCGCAGCGGCGTAAATACGTCTTCCTCGGCTTCTTCAACGTAAGTGGGATGAACGCCAATGGCCGCGTAAACAGCTGGATACTTTTCCGCAAGATCAATCGCCCGCCGGCTGCTTTCCACCGACGTTCCAACAGTGATGATGCGCGTTACTCCTGCGTCGGCCGCGCGGAGAAGCACGTCGTCCAAATCGTTTGCGAAATCGGGATAATCGAGGTGCGCGTGAGTCTCGACTAGTTCATAGCTGAGAGTTGATTGTTGAGAGTTCACACGAAACAGAGGTCCTTCTATCAACTCTCAACTAACGGCTATCAACTGCTGAATTACCACTCCAGTACGGTGCTCGCCCAGGTAAGCCCGCCCCCAAAAACGACCATCAGAACGTAGTCACCGCGCTTGATCCGGCCACTGCGATTCGCCTCATCGAGCGCGATGGCGACGGCAGCAGCAGAGGTGTTGCCGTAGCGATCCAAATTCACAAACATCTTATCGCGCGAAATGCCGAGCCGATCGGCGATCGCCTCCATGATTCGTAAGTTTGCCTGATGCGGAATGACGCAGGCGATGTCTTCGATGGAAAGCCCGGCCTGGTCGAGAGCTTTCTTGGCCGCGTTCAACATCGCGATGACAGCCTGTTTGTACACTTCCTTGCCGGTCATGTGGATGGTCGCCAGGTTCATTTCCGCGTTTTCACGCGTGATTGGGCACCGCGAGCCGCCGCCCGGCATGAACAATATGTCTGTGTACCGACCGTCGCTGCCGATGTGGGTGCTGATTACGCCATGAGGGCTGCCTCGGTGGCGCAAAACAGCCGCGCCAGCGCCGTCGCCAAACAGCACGCACGTATTGCGATCGGACCAGTTAGTGATTGAGGTCAACTTGTCCGCGCCGATCACGAGAACGGTGTCGTATGTGTGCGATGTGATGAACTGCTGCGCGATTTCCAACCCGAAAATAAAACCCGCGCACGCTGCGGAAACGTCGAGGCAGGCAGCGTTCGCCGCGCCGATCTTTTTCTGAACGAAACAAGCCGTGGCCGGGAAAAGCATGTCGGGCGTGGCCGTCGCCACAAGGATGAGATCGATTTCTTTCGGCGAAATCTTCGCCTGTTCAATTGCGTTCAGCGCTGCTTTCGCCGCCATGTCGCTCGTATTTTCGTCCTTTGCGGCAATGCGGCGTTCCTTGATGCCGGTCCGAGTGATGATCCACTCGTCGCTGGTATCGACCATGCGCGAGAGGTCCTCGTTAGTCAGAACCTTCTCAGGCACGTAACTCCCCGTGCCGACGATTGAGACTGTCCGCAGCGTCTTATTGTAGCGCGGGCTCGAGCGGGGCTGTCGTTTCATGATACCGGCGAATTTCCTCGACGATATGCGGGTTCACCTGCTGTTCAATCGACTCGGCCGCCACCCGCAGTGCATTCTTAATTGCCAGTGGCGTGCTCGCGCCATGCGCGATGATGCAGATACCATTCACGCCGAGAAGCGGACTGCCGCCATACTCTTCATAATTCGTCTTGTCCTTAATCGTCCCAATCGCATCCCTCACGAGGAATGCGCCAGCTTTTCGCATCGTTGTACGCATGAGCTCGTGCTTTAGCCACTTAAACATTGCCACCGCGATCGATTCGCACGTTTTCAAAATCACGTTGCCAACAAATCCGTCGCACACGACAACTTCAACCGGATTTTCAAAGAGATGACGGCCTTCTATGTTGCCAACGAAGTTCAACGAACTTGGTTTCAACATCTTGAACACTTCCTTGGTCAATTCGGTGCCCTTCACGTCCTCGTCGCCAAGCGAGACCAGGCCAACAGTCGGATTCTTATAATGGAGGACATGACGCGAGTAGACCGAGCCCATGAACGCATATTGAAGAAGATGTTCGGGGCGGGCATCGATGTTCGCGCCTGCATCGATCAAAACGAAGACATTCGTTTCGGTCGGAAGCACGGCCGCGATGCCCGGTCGATCGATTCCTGGCAACGTGCGAAGCTTAATCGTGCCCGCGGCAACCGCCGCGCCCGTGTGACCTGCGCTGACGACTGCATCGGCTTGGCCGTGCTTAACGAGATCGAAGGCGCGGCTTACTGATGAATCCTTCTTTCGTCTGACCGCCGACCATGCAGAGTCGCTCATATCTACCACTTGCGTTGCGTGCGTGATCTCGATCCGGTTGTCGTTGCAGCCATGCTTCTTGAGTTCTGCTTCGATCCTGGCGGAGTCTCCGACAAGATAGAGCTTGTTAACCTGCGGGTAATCCCGCAACGCCATTACGGCGCCGGCAACGAGGTTAGGCGGACCAAAGTCACCGCCCATCGCATCGAGGGCGATCTTCATCGGTGCGAAACTTTGCGAGGTAAAACGATTGATTGCAAAGCGAAATTTGTAGCCGCTTCACCCGCGAAGCTTGGCTGGAGCCTACGTCGCTCACAGGGCGACGCCTACAGTTACTTGCCTTCCAATGTCAGGACCTGCCGGCCACGGTAATAGCCGCACGATGGACAGGCGATGTGCGACGGCAAGCTGCTTCCGCACTGCGGGCATTTGTTGAGCTGCGAGGCGTGCCAGCGGTTTGCCGCTTTCCGCGTGCGCAATCGCATCTTTGATGTTTTGCGTTTTGGAACTCCCATGGAAGGAATTAGGAAAGCAGGAAATCAGGAAAAGACAAACGGGCGAGTTACAATTTTAGTTTGTCCAACGCGCTCCAATCCGATTTTCGCGTCGCATCCTGCTCTTCGGTTTTGAGCTGTCTGGCTTTACAGATCCGATCTCCATCCCTGTCGCAATGCGGATGCGCCGGCAGATTGAGCAAAATGTCCTCGCGCATGAACGGGGTAAGATCGACGGTTTCCGGCCCGAGGAGCTCCGTGTGCACAGCAAATGCAGGCACTCGGATTTCGTACGCAAATTTTTCCAGACACGACACGCAGCGCAGTTCTACTCGCTGTGACAATGAGCCATTGGCCCATAGGCCGCCGCCCGTAACGCCGAGATCGATGTCGTAATGCAGAGGGCCCGCGCAACGAATTCCTTCTGATTCGACTTCCTGGATTGGACAATCCTCATCTCCTTCGAGATGCAGACCCTGGGTTGGAATTTGTTTCAGATGGACTTTCATGACTCAAAGCCTTCGGAGTTGATCAGGTAAATTTCCCGCTCAGCGCTTTGGCGACGCAACCCGGGACAAGACTCGAGACATTGCCGCCCAGGCGCGCGATTTCTTTTACGATGCGAGAGCTCAGATAGGTGTATTCCTCCTTTGGCATTAAGAAAATCGTTTCTACCGCTGCATCCAGTTTTCGATTCATGAGTGCCATTTGAAATTCGAATTCAAAATCGGAGACCGCTCGTAAACCGCGGATTACCGCCCCCGCTTTTTCGGCGTTGGCGAACTCGACGAGTAACCCTTTGAATTCAGCAATCCGCACGCTATCGATTCTGCCGGCGGTCTGTGCCAGCAAATCCAGCCGTTCCTGGAGTGAGAAAAGCGGTTGTTTTTCGTCATTATTAGCCACAGCCACAATGACTTCGTCGAACAGTTTTCTCGCACGCTCGATTACATCCAGGTGACCGTTGGTCACCGGATCAAAGCTGCCCGGATAGATTGCACGTCGCATTCGCGAAAATTCGCAGAGGAACTCAAAAATGAAAGGCGGATTGGTGGGACGCGCCGCCGAGACTACCGTCTTTGTCTTGCTGAATTTCCCTTGAGCGCGAGAGTTTAACAAATTTATGCCCGATAACTCGCCATACAAAACGATTGCCGTGGCGAGCACGTTTTCTCCCCGGTTCAGGCATGTGCTTGCCGAAGCGAAACGAATCCGAGAGCGTTTTCGTGCCGAGCTTCATGTGATCTATGCGGGCAAGCGAAGTGAAGAAGCAGCAGCCAAATTTCGCGAGGCACTGGAGGAGCTACAGCTTCCCGCCGATTCAACAATTCATTATGAAGAGGGAGATCCAGCCGAAGCTATTTTGCGTACTCTTGATCGTGAGAAGATCGACGTGATCGTCGCTGGCGCGCTGGAAAAAGAGGTAGTGTTGCATCCATTTCTCGGCAATGTCGCGCGTCGTCTGGTGCAAGAAGCGCCGTGCTCAGTCATGCTTTTCACCAAACCAGCGGTAAAACCCAATCCGCTGCGTCGAATGGTTTTCGTCACAGATTTTTCCAGTCATGGATTGCAGGCTTTGCAAAGAACGCTACAGCTCGCAGCGGCCGAGTCGTGCGAGCGACTTTACGTGATCAGCATCATTACGACGTTTGATCAGGCACGCGCCTCGATTCGTGCGGATGCCGGGGAGGGTGGAAAGCCTCAAACCAGGGACGAGGAGGAAGAGGCGCTGGAGCAGTTCGTTTTGGCGGCGGGTGAAACCGAGGTTCCGATGGAAGCGCGGTGCATTCGTGGCAACACGGGTTTGGTTGCCTCGGATTTTGTTGAGTCAATAAAAGCGGATTTGCTCGTAGTGCCGCTGCACAAAAATGGCGAAGCCAGTCAACCGCTTCCCAGCAACATCGCCTGGGTTACCGACGTTATTCCGTGCAATCTCTGGCTGATTCGGTGAATTGAGGAGTCTGCCGATCATTTGTAGTGGCGAGCGCCTTCCCATCAAAGTCGGCGACTGATACAACCGCCGCTACAACAACGCATGGCGCCTGAATTTCAACCCTACGGTTTGCCGCATCTCACTGTGATTTTCCTTACAGTCGTGCTGCCGTTCGCGCTTGCGGCAATGGTGCGATGTACAAAATCGCAGCGTCTGGAGAGGATGATTATCAGCGTTCTCTCAACCGTGCTGATCTTGAACTACGTTGCTTATTTAGTCTTTATCCGCAGCCGCGGTGTTGTGGATTGGCAGGATATGTTGCCGATGCAAATGTGCGACTGGGGCATGGTCGTTGTGATCGTGGCGATGTGGACTGGCAGCCAGCGATGGTTCGAGGTGGCGTACTTCTGGGGCATCGGGGGCACGTTACAAGCCGTGCTCACGCCAAATCTCAGCTATGGCTTTCCAGATTGGCGGTTCATCAGTTTTTTTACGTCCCATTGTGGGATCATCATCGGCGTCGTTTTCCTTATGTTGACTCGCCGATATAGACCGTATCCCATGTCCATCGTGCGGGTATGGCTGTGGACGGAGTTTTATTTTGTGGTCACGTTAGTCGTCGACGAACTGACTGGCTTTAACTACGGGTTTCTGCTGCACAAGCCGGAGGCATTTTCCATCTTAAGTTTTCTTTCCGATTCGCGTCCGTTGTACCTTGTGGAAATGCATGGAGTCGCACTGCTTTTCTTTCTTGGGTTGTATGCACCATTTGCCATTGTCGATCTTGTATCAGGGAAATCACCGAAAGATGCAGGAAAGCAGGAGGGAACCCTTTAAAATTCCTGCGTTCCTGCTTTCCTTAGAGATTGATGGACAAGTCAAAACCATTGCAGGTCGGGAAAGTCATCATTGGCGGGAAAGATCCCGCCTTCATCCTTGGACCCTGCGTGATCGAGTCGGAAAAGTTTGTGTCGCGCATGGCGAAGAAGATCGCTGAGATCTGCTCCGCCGAAGATGTTCATCTTATCTTCAAGGCGTCATACGATAAGGCAAATAGAAGTTCGGTGCGTTCGTTTCGCGGACTTGGCGTGCGCGAAGGCTGCGAGATTCTTTCGGCGATCGGGCGCGAGCTAGAAATCCCGGTAACAACGGACGTCCATTCACCCGAGGAGGCCGAGATTGCCGGCAAGAACATCGACCTGTTACAGATTCCGGCGTTTCTCTGCCGCCAAACCGATCTGCTCCGCGCTGCTGCGGAAACGGGTCGCGCAATTAATGTTAAAAAAGGTCAGTTTCTTGCGCCGTGGGACGTGCGAAACATTGCCGAGAAACTGGTGGCGTTCGGTAACTCACAATTCTGTTTCACCGAACGCGGTACAACCTTTGGCTACAACAACCTTGTCGCCGATATGCGCTCGCTCTATTGGATGCGTGAAGCTGGATATCCCGTCCTCTTTGACGCAACACATTCGGTCCAGCGACCGGGCGGGGCAGGGGATTCGACCTCGGGCGATGGCCCTATCGCGCCGGTGCTGGCCAGGGCGGCGATGGCCGCGGGCTGCGACGGAATCTTTATGGAGGTGCATGAAGATCCCGCGAGCGCGTTGTCCGATGGGCCCAATCAGATTCCGCTAAACGATTTGCCGAAGCACTTGCGCATGTTAAAGGCTATTCATGCTGCCGTTTCGTAGCGGCCGCTCCTGGCGTTGGAGCTGGCTCGCCTGGTTATTATCAGTCGTGCTGTCCGTTTTGATATCGACGCCGCACGTCTCCGCCCAGTCAAAAGGCCGCAAGAGAAAAGCTCGGGCGACAGCGACGCCGGGTGCGTCACCGGGCGAACAAAGTTTAACCAATATCCCGTTGCCCATTGGACATGAAGCGAAGGGACTGGTGTTGCCGGATTTTGATCCCAACGGCCATCTGCGGGGCAGATTTGAAGCAGGAACGGCCCATCGGATGGACCAGGAGCACATAGGCTTTCAACATCTCAAAATTACAACCTATACACCGCAGAGCGAGCCCGACCTGCAAATCGACATGAACACGTCGGTGCTTGACTTGAAGACCCGGGTTCTGAGCTCGAAAGAGCGTACAACAATTCACCGCGCGGATTTCAACATCACCGGGGATTCAGTGCAATTCGACACGAACTCGAAGACTGGACGATTGATCGGCAACGTAAAAATGGTGATCACTGACAAATCCCATCTGACAGCGAAACCTGACACGTCCGAATGAAAAAATTAGCGGTGTCGGCGTTGGCGTTGTTTTTTGCGTGCGCTGGCGGAGTGCGCTTATCAGCCCAAATTGCCGCCGCAACCCTGGGCTCGCCTACTCCAGCGAAGAAAGCGGAGAAAGCGAAGCCGAAAGACAAAAAGAAGGAAGACAAATCATCCACTACCAACTTGTTTGGCTCGAGCGCCGCAGGGTTACAAACGAATGAACCGGTAACAACGGAAATCTACTCGGACGAGGCTTTCTTTGATTCGACCAAGAACATGGGCATCTTTAGCGGCCGAGTGAAGGTAATCGATCCGCGTTTCAATCTTCAATCTGATAAACTGACAGTGTTCATTACAAAGGGACAAAACCAGAGTTTGGGAGTTTGGAAAGAGCCATTGCAGAAGGAAATGTTGGACTGGTGCGTGAACGGCCAGACCCGAAGGGTGGAGCGCCCACTCGTGCGGTTGGCCGAGCCGATAAGGCCATTTATACGGCTGCAACTGGAGATGTTGAATTGAGGGGAACGCCGCGCGTGCAAGAGGGACCGAATATGCACGTGGCAACAAGTCCTGATACGGTCATGGTCATTAATCAAAATAGTCAGCTGTCCACGCACGGACCAAGCCGCACGGAAATTCGTCAGCAACCAAACGAGGAAAAAAAAGACAAAGCGAGTCCTTCTCAAGCCTCGCCCGCTCAAGCCTCGCCGGCTCAGGCTTCGCCCGCTCAGACCCCGCCTCCCGCGGCTCTTCCCAAACCATGATCAGTCAAACTGCGCCGGTATCGAAACCCAAGAGGCCTCCGCCGGTCACGACAAAAGCGGAGATTGTCCTCACGACTGAAGAGTTGGTGAAAATTTACGGCGGACGCGCAGTGGTGAACGGGGTCAACATGCATGTCCGCGCCAACGAAATTGTGGGACTACTTGGGCCAAACGGCGCGGGTAAAACAACGAGTTTTTACATGATCGTTGGCCTGGTCAGGCCAAATGGCGGGCGCGTGATTTTTTCCGACACCGATGTGACAGATTTTCCGATGTATAAGCGGGCCCGGCTCGGCATGGGTTATCTGCCGCAGGAGGAATCGATTTTTCGGAAAATGACGGTGGAACAAAATATCCTCGCCATTTTGGAAACGCTTCCGCTAAGTAAAGCGGAGCGGCGGAATCGTTGCGATGAACTGCTGCACCAGTTTGGTATTGAGCGGGTCGCGAAAAATACCGCGCTGACGTTGAGCGGCGGCGAGAAACGACGGTTGACCATCGCGCGTTCGCTGGTCACACAACCGAAACTGTTGATGCTCGACGAGCCATTCAGCGGCGTCGATCCCATCGCAGTGTATGATGTACAACAAATTATCGTGAACCTTCGCAAATCGGGATTGGCCATCATGATCACCGATCACAATGTGCGCGAGACTCTCTCCATCGTGGATCGCGCTTACCTGATTTACGATGGCCGGGTAGAAAGCGAAGGCACAAAAGATTTTCTGATCGACGACCCGATCAGCCGTCAGCTTTATCTCGGTGAACGCTTCAAGATGTAATGCGTGTGGACCGATCCGGCTATGTTTTGATTGCTCAAAATAAAGGGATGGCGTAAAGTTTTATCCGAGGCAATGGAGTTTGCCGTCCTGGTGGAACGCCGGGAAAACCGCGTGAGCTGATGACTCCTTCCAACCGGAAGGAGTTTTTGTATGCTCAGTTACATTGTGGTGATGCTAGGCGGCGCACTGGGGACGGGAGCGCGATTCTGGGCTTCAGGTCTTATCGCCGAACGCGCCGGAGAGTTTTTCCCACTGGGCACGCTGATCGTGAACGTTACCGGGTCGTTCGCAATCGGCTTTCTTGCCGCATTTGCAGATCCAGAGGAACGGTTTCTTCTGTCACCCCGTTTTCGCGAATTCTTTTTGGTCGGTGTTTGCGGCGGTTACACGACCTTTTCATCTTTCAGCTTACAAACGCTCGACCTCATACGGGATGGAGACTGGTTCAAGGCCTGCCTGAATACGCTGCTGTCATTCGCTTGCTGCCTCGCAGCGGTATGGTTGGGACGCATCCTTGCTCTGACAATCTTACCAAAATAAATACAAGCCATGCACATTCCCCAAGACGCCGTCCTTCTCCGAATTTTCATTGGCGAAAGCGACCGTTACGGGCATCGGCCTTTATACGAAGCGATTGTGTTGAGAGCGCGTGAGTTGCAGTTGGCGGGCGCAACTGTGCTGCGCGGCCCGATGGGTTTTGGCAAATCAAGTCATCTGCACACTGCAAAAATTCTGCGGTTGTCCATGGACTTGCCCATGGTGATCGAGATTGTCGACTCAGAGGAAAAGGTGAACGCCTTTCTTCCCGTCCTCGACCAAATGATCGGAGGCGGCCTTGTCACCCTCGAACGCGCGAAGGTAATCCGATATCTGGATCAGGGGAAAAGCTAGCAAAGAAAAAATCTTACGCGTATTTGACGTGCGATGCTCATTGGAAATTGCGGGTATTCACGCTAGAAGTTACGTCTAATGGCGGAACGAGGCGGGACTCAGACGATTACGTCCACAAGCGATCAGCAGAAAAGCGTTCCAGTTGTCACGGTCGAAGGGTTTTACAATTCTCACGCTGAAAAGCTCCACATGAAGTTGGAAGGACCGCGTGTGGGTTTCCATCGGAAAATTCGCGAGCCAACCATTAACCGTCCCGGACTCGCGCTCTCCGGTTTCTACACGTATTTCGCCGAGAAACGGGTTCAGGTGCTGGGAGCAGCCGAGCATTCGTATCTAAAAAGTTTGCCAGTAACCGTTCGGGTGAAAAGATTTCGTGAGTTATGCGAGCGCAAGATCCCCTGTCTGGTGGTGTCGCGCGGTTTTCATCTTGCGCCGGAGTTGCTGGCCGTCACGGCAGAGGCAAAGATCGCTGTGTTCCGCACTCCAATGATCACGATGAAATTCATCAATGCTGCCACGATTGCTTTGGAGATGGATTTTTCGCCGACCGTAACTGAATTCGGCAGCATGGTAGACATCCTCGGTGTGGGCGTTTTGATACGTGGCGCGAGCGGCATCGGAAAAAGCGAGTGTGTGCTTGGATTGATAGAGCGTGGCTACAGCCTCGTGGCTGACGACGTCACGCGGATTACGATGCTGGAGGGACGCGAGCTCATGGCTACCGCGCCTGCACTCACCCGCAATCACATGGAGGTGCGAGGTATTGGCATTATCGATGTATCGAAGGTTTTCGGGATTGGCAGCATTCGAGTCGAAAAGCGCCTGGACCTCGTTGTGACGCTTAAGGACTGGCAGGAAGTAGACGAGGTGGATCGGATCGGCCTCGACCGCGAATTTTACGAAATCCTCGGTCTCAAAGTCCCGCATGTGACTATTCCAGTCAGACCCGGCCGTGACATGGCGCGCTTGATTGAGGTCGCAGCGATGGATGAAAAACTGAAGGGGCTGGGCCAAAATGCAGCCGTTGATTTTAATGCGAAGCTACTCGGACTGATGGAGCAGCAAGGAGCGACCTGATGTCATTATTGTATCGAAGAACGAACCGCGCTGCACCTGTCCAGAAGGTGGAGAAAGAGATTCCGATCGTCAATCGGCTCGGGCTGCATGCCAGACCGGCTGCCATGTTTGTGCGCATCGCCAGCCGGCATCGTTCGGAAGTTTGGGTTTCAAAAGAAGGCGAGGAGATAAACGGCAAAAGTATCATGGGCCTGATGATGCTTGCCGCCGGGCAGGGATCGAAGCTGCGCATTCGTTGCGAGGGTCCGGATGCCGAAAAGGCCATGGAAGAGTTGGAAGAACTGATCAACGCGCGATTCAACGAAGATTGAGGGCGGATCGTCGCCTTATGCCACGACGGCGCGGCGCGTGGTTCTCGCCAAGGCAAAGAGCAAGCTGGCAATGTTTGACACCTGCCTTACTCTCGCAAGTGAATGAGCGGCGCCACCACGCCAAAAGAAACTCGATTTGAAGGAGCTGGCGTTTCGCCCGGAATCGCCCTCGGCAAGGTCCATGTCGTGCGCGATGAGTTTGATGAAGTCGTGCGTTACCCCATTGCGTCTTCGCAAGTGCCGGATGAAATCGGCCGGTTTGAAACGGCCCTTATTCAAACGCGGATGCAGATTCTGGAAATGCAGCAGCGCATTGCAGAATCCATTGGAGCAAAGGACGCAGCCATTTTCGATGCGCATCTGCTCGTAGTCGAAGACCGGACGTTAATCGATGAAGTTCTCCGCAAACTGGAGACCGATCTTTGCAATGTGGAATGGGTTTTCCAGGAAGTCGCAACTCGCTACGCCGAGACGCTCAATAAAATCGATGATCCTTACCTGCGGGAGCGCGCGCTCGACATCCAGGACGTGACGAAACGAGTTATACGCAACCTGCAGGGGAAAGCTCCCAAGACATTTATTCCCCTTGATGAGCCGCACATTTTGGTAACGCACAATCTAACTCCTTCAGACACCGCAAGCATCGACCGAGCGAACGTGCTGGGAATCGCGACCGATCTCGGCAGCCGCACCTCGCACACGGCGATCCTGGCGCGCTCGTTGAATATCCCGGCGATAGTCGGCTTGCACGATATCACTGCAAAACTCGAAACCGGTCAGCAAGTGCTGCTCGATGGAAACGACGGCTGGTTAATCCTCGATCCGATGCCTGAAACGCTGGCGCAGTACGCGAAGATCGAATCAAGAAGAGCCAGGGTCACGGCGCAACTAAAAGAGCTGCGGGAGACGACCTCAACCACGCGCGACGGCCGTCACATTGTTCTCTCGGCAAACATTGAACTTCCGGAGGACGTCGATGCCGTGAAAGCCAATGGAGCGGAGGGCATCGGACTTTATCGCACCGAGTTCCTCTATTTGAACCGGCCTACCTTACCAACAGAGGAGGAACAGTATCGAACCTATCGAAAAGTTGCCGAGCGAGTCTGTCCAGATCCGCTGATTATTCGAACATTTGATCTCGGGGGCGATAAATTGGCTCCCGGCACTGTAGATATCGGCGACGAGTTGAACCCGTTTCTTGGATGGCGTGCAATCCGGTTTTGTCTTGAGAACGTAGAAATCTTTAAGACGCAATTGCGCGCTATCCTTCGTGCCAGCGCCGTCGGCAATGTAAAGATCATGTTTCCGATGATCTCTGGAGTAGATGAATTACGCCGTGCAACGGCCGTGCTCGAGGAGTGCAAAGAGGAATTGCGCAACTCGAAAATGGATATGGCTGAACGACTCGAAGTTGGTGCCATGATCGAAATCCCGAGCGCGGCGATCTGCGCCAGCGTGCTGGCGTCCGAGGTCGATTTTTTCAGTATCGGAACAAACGATCTGATTCAGTATGCACTTGCGGTCGATCGGGTGAACGAGAAGATCGCGCACCTTTACGAGCCGACACATCCGGCAATAGTGCGTTTGCTCAAAATGATCGCCGACGCGGCCCATGCGAATAAACTCTGGGTAGGTGTCTGCGGAGAGATGGCAGGAGATGTCGCACTCGTCCCGCTCCTGCTGGGTCTGGGCATGGACGAGCTCAGCGCGGCAGCGACCCTCGTCCCGAGAGTCAAGCGGGCCGTGCAAAGTCTGACCATCCCTGAATGTCGCGAGCTGGTTGAGGAAACGTTCAAGCTCAACACCGCCTCGGAAATTCTGGCGCGTTGCCTGGAATTAGCGGACAAGCGCTACGGGGACCTTTTGGGCTGAAGCCACTAAAGAAGGTTAAAAGTTACAAGGGTTACAAGGTTAAATAAAAAGACCGATTTGACGATGTAACTCTTTTAACGGTTCAACGAGCGCGATCGCAGGTCGCGCTATTCTTCTGTTTCTGATTCCGGCCGCAGTCCCTCTTCCTCCATCTTGCGCAGAACGTCGCTCATATCGTCGACTTCGTCCCAGACATCCTGACTCACATAAATCGGCGCCTTCTGCTGAGTGGCCATGGCGATGCAATCGCTTGGTCGTCCATCGAGCTCAATAATCTTTTTCTGCTGCAATTCGTTTTGAACCCGAATGATCACGCGCGCATAATAAGTCGCATTTTTGAGATCATTGATAATCACTCGGTCCACTTTCGCCCCGAGGGCCGTCATTAAATGTCCCATCAGATCGTGGGTCAGCGGGCGCTCCTTGGTGATCTGACGCATGAACATGGTGATCGCGCTGCCCACTGTTTGATCCACATAGATGATGAACACTTTCTCGTTATTGCCGATAAACACTGCGCACCCGCCGCTTGTCGGCAAAACCGCGCGCACTTGCACCTCGATCACCGTTTTGTTCATCACCTAACGGTACCTGCGCGAAAATGAAAAACAAGCAAGGGGCATACGCGCCGGATTCGTCCGATGAAAATTCTGGCGTGGTGGGCTTGAATGTTCGACGCGCTGATTGAATGTGCGTCTTCCGAATTTTGCGGCCGGATGAGGAACAGAAATGAAAACTGAATGGGACCTTGAGTCTGCCACCACCACATACAACGTGGATGGATGGGGCGAAGGCTACTTTGCCGTAAACAGCTCGGGCAACGTCGAGGCGAGGCCGCTAAAGGAGAATGGCGGTTCCATTGATCTTTTGGCCATCGTCGATGAGGCGCGCGCGAGAAACCTCAGTTTTCCGTTGCTGATTCGCTTTCAGGATTTGCTCCGGCATCGCGTCGAATCAATCAACCGCGCATTTCAAAGCGCGATCTCCGAATTCGATTATCGCAATCACTATCGCGGCGTTTTTCCCATCAAAGTCAATCAGCTGCGCGAGGTCATCGAGGAAATTGTCGATGCAGGCGAACAATTTCATTTTGGACTCGAAGCCGGCAGCAAACCGGAGCTGGTTGCTGCGCTCGCCATGCAGAAAGACCCTGAGAGCTTGATCATCTGCAACGGCTACAAAGATCCCGCTTTCATTCGCATCGCGCTCCTTGGGCGCAAACTCGGCAAGTCAGTCATTATCGTTGCGGAAAAATTAGAAGAGCTGGAGCAAATCATTCGCGCATCGAACGAAGTCGGCGTCGAGCCTTACATTGGCATTCGTGCCCGCCTGTACAGCAAAGGCTCCGGCAAATGGTCGCCGAGCGGCGGCGAGAACGCCAAATTCGGACTCGACACCACAAATCTGGTGGCTGCCAGCCAGATGTTGAAAGACGCCGGACTAACGCACTGCCTGAAGCTTCTTCATTTCCACGTCGGGTCGCAGGTGCCGGATATCTCAACGATCAAGCGAGCCGTTCGCGAAGGGGCGCGCTATTACGCAAAGCTTTGCAAACTCGGATACCAACTCGGTTACCTCGATGTTGGTGGAGGCCTTGGCGTCGATTATGACGGGTCGCGCAGTGACTTCGACAGCTCGATTAATTATTCGCTCCAGGAATACGCAAACGACGTCGTGTGGAACATCATGGACGTGTGCGATTCCGAAGGCGTGTCTCATCCGACCATTGTGAGTGAAAGCGGGCGCGCGATCGTCGCGCATCATTCTGTGCTGGTGCTGGAAGCGTTTAGCTCGATCGAAAAAACTGCGCCAAAGCTCAAGGTCGAAGCCGGCGAGAAAGATCATAAATTGGTAGGCGACATTCTCGACGTGAAGCAGCGTTTGAAGCGCGGAAATCGCCTTGAAAGTTTGCACGACATTCAACAGATAAAAGAGGAAGCGCAGCAAACGTTCGATCTCGGTCTGCTGGATCTGGAATCCAAGGCGAAGATCGACACTGTTTATTGGCAGGCTGCGCATCAAATCGTCAATATGCATCGCGGCCTGCGTTACGTGCCCGACGAAGTGAAGGAGCTCGAAACGACGTTAGCTGATCAGTACATCTGCAATTTTTCTGTGTTCCAGTCGCTGCTCGATCACTGGGCGCTTGGGCAATTGTTTCCCATCATGCCGATCCATCGCCTCACCACGCCGCCGGATCGCAACGGCACCCTGGTGGACATTACCTGCGACTCGGACGGCAGGGTTTGCAAGTTCATCGACTTGCAGGATGTGAGAGAAACGCTACCGCTGCATCGCATTCATCCAGGAGAAATTTATTATCTCGGCGTCTTCATGGTTGGCGCTTACCAGGACATCATGGGTGATCTACACAATTTGTTCGGCCGTGTTACCGAAGCGCATGTTTTCCTCGATCCCGATGAAGAATCCGGGTGGTACATTGAGGAGGTGATCGAGGGCAGCACGATTGGGGAGGTTCTCGCCATGACGCAGTGGGACAAAGTCGAGTTGATGCGGTTGCTGAAGGGGCAAATCGATGCTGCTATCAAAACCGATTTCCTCAAACCAAGCGATGCCATGAAGCTTTTGTCCGACTACGAGCGGTCGCTACAGGAATACACTTACTTGTCGCTGAACGGCATTAAAGCGTCGCCCCAATCAGGTAATTGGCTGCCGTTAAGTTAATCGCGTGGTAGGCGCACCGTTTCGCTTGTCGAAGGCCGATCCTCCGGCAATTTGCTGACGTGAACTCGGCAACTTCGGTCAAAGAAGCGCTGAACAAAGCGGCGCCCGTGAAGAACATGGTCGTGCAGGGCTGGATCCGGACACGGCGCGATTCGAAAGATTTTTCGTTTATCGAGCTGAATGATGGGTCATCGCTGCGCAATCTTCAGATCATCGCCAAAAGCTCGTTGCCAAATTATGCGGCGGTGCAAAGGCTCAGTACTGGCGGATCCATCAGAGTGACTGGCGGATTGGTCGCTTCGCAGGGTAAGGGACAAAAATGGGAACTGCTCGCGGACCATGTTCAGATTGTGGGAACAGCCGACGATTCCTATCCGCTACAGAAAAAGGGGCACACGCCTGAGTTTCTCCGCGAGATCGCTCATTTGCGTCCGCGCTCGAATCTTTTCAGTAGCATTTTCCGCGTCCGCAGCCGCCTCGCCTTTGCGGTTCACCAGTTTTTCCAGGAGCGCGGATTCGTTTATGTCCACACGCCAATTATCACCGGCAGCGATTGCGAGGGCGCGGGGGAATTATTTCGCGTCTCAACAATCGACATCAAAAATCCCCCGAAGAAAAATGGGGAGATTGATTTCGCGCAGGATTTCTTTGCCCGCCCGACATATCTGACTGTGAGCGGCCAGTTGGAGGCGGAAGCGTTCGCTCTGGCATTGTCCAAGGTTTACACATTTGGTCCAACGTTCCGCGCTGAAAACTCAAACACATCTCGCCACGCCAGCGAGTTCTGGATGATTGAGCCGGAAATGGCGTTCTGCGATTTGAACGGCAACATGGATCTCGCGGAAGAGTTCGTTAAATATTTGATCGCAGATGCCCGCGAACATTGTCCAGACGAAATGGAACTTTTCGCCAAATTCGTGGATAAAGAGTTGCTTCCCCGACTCGATTTCGTCGTGGAGCGGCCATTTCAACGGGTCGCATACGCCGATGCCGTCGAGCTTCTAAAAAAGAGCGGTGAGAAATTTGAATTCCCGGTCGATTACGGCTTGAACCTGCAATCGGAGCACGAGCGCTGGTTGACCGAAAAACATTTCAAATGTCCGGTCACGGTTTTCAATTTTCCGAAGGAGATCAAACCCTTCTACATGCGATTTAATGATGACGGCAAGACGGTTACGGCAATGGATTTGCTGGTGCCCGGCATTGGGGAAATCGTCGGCGGCAGCCAGCGTGAAGAGAGACTTGAAATGCTGGAGGAAAATATGCGCCAGCACGGAATGGATCCGGCGGACTACAAATGGTACTTGGATTTGCGGCGCTATGGGACAGTGCCGCACTCCGGGTTTGGACTCGGCTTCGAGCGAATGCTGATGTTCATCACCGGCGTCTCGAACATTCGCGACGTGATCCCGTTCGCGCGCACGCCCGGCAGCGCCGAGTTCTGATCTCCGAAGGTCGGGACGCTGCGCTGCGGCGTCCGGTCGGCGCAGCGCGCCGACCCTACCCATCACCGCTGCGCCTCTTTTGTCCGTGTAAACTCGAGCTTCCCACCGCCGGGCTCCTGCAGAATCATTTGGTCGCCAGAAATTTGCAGCTGATAAACTGTCGTGGCGAACGGCGTCTCGATCTTAATTCGGTCTTGGTCACCGAATTTGTATCTGCCACGCACGCCCCCGACGAGGACAGCGCCGTTACTCGAAAATTCCCAAACCATTGCATCAGAACCTCCCGACATGCGCCATTTGCCAACTATGTTGGAGTTTCCGCACCCGGCTATCGCGAACAGTAACGCCGCCGAAGCGATTATCCTCAAGCTGGACTTCAATTGACAAAAGCCGACTCGCATGGGCACTCCGGCTTGGATTTTGCTCAGAGTGTTTCCTGCGGGCGAGGAAAAAAGTCGGAACTATTTTTTCTTCGACTCGGGCTTCGGTTCCTTTGATTCCTTCGCTTCGCGCTTGGAATCTCCGGGGCGATATTCTTCCTGTTCAGCGGCGGCGAAAGCTTTTTCCAGACCGACCATGTCTTCGCCGGGGCGGAGCGTGTCAAAGGACTCTACTTCTTTGCGTAGTTGCTCCTCAGAATAATTGGCGGCTTTGATCGATAACCCGATGCGGCGCTCGACCTTATCCACCTTGATCACTCGGGCTTCCACTTCCTGGCCTACCTTGAGGACATCTTTTACTTTCGCGACGTGATCTTCGCTCAATTGCGAGATGTGCACGAGTCCATCAATATCGTCCTGCAGTTGCACGAACGCACCGAAGCTGGCGAGCTTGGTCACTTTGCCTGTCACCAAATCTCCGATCTTGTACTTCTCATCAATAGTCTTCCACGGATCTTCGGTCAGCTGTTTAATCCCAAGGCTGATCCGCTGGTTAACTTTGTCGATGTCGATAACGACAGCCTCGACTTCGTCGCCCTTCTTAAACATTTCGCTCGGATGATTGATCTTGCGAGTCCAACTCAAGTCGGACACGTGAATCATGCCGTCAATGCCTTCCTCCAGCTCTACGAACGCGCCGTAGGCGGTCATGTTGCGAATCTTACCTTTCACATTGCTGCCGATGGTGAACCTCTTCTCGATTTCATCCCACGGATTCGGCTCCAGTTGGCGCAGACCCAATGAAATTTTTTGCTCCTCCTTATTCACTCCGAGCACTACCGCTTCCACTTCCTGCCCGACGCTGAGGATATCCGATGGGCGCATGATCCGTTTCGTCCAGGAAAGTTCGGAAACGTGGATGAGTCCTTCCACGCCTTCCTCGATCTCAACAAATGCGCCGTAGGGAACAAGGTTGGTGATCTTGCCTTTGACCCGCTGGCCGGCCGGGAAACGCTCCTCAATCTGGTCCCACGGATTTTTCTGCGTCTGTTTTAGTCCCAGCGAGACGCGCTCTTTCTCCTTGTTGATGTCGAGCACAACGACTTCCAGCTGTTGCCCGACCTTCAATAACTCGCTGGGATGTCCCAGTCGGCCCCAAGTCATATCGGTCACGTGCAGCAGACCATCCATGCCATCCAGATCGATGAATGCGCCGAAATCTGTGATGTTTTTGACCGTGCCAGTTACGCGGTCGCCCACGTTCACGCCTTCCATGAATTTTTGCCGCTTTTCGCTGCGCTCCTGCTCGATCACCTCGCGCCGGCTGAGCACGACATTTTTGCGGTCATCATTGAGCTTAACAATTTTGAAATCGTAGGTGTTGCCAACGAATTGCTGGAGATCTTTTGGTGGAACGACATCGATTTGGGAGGCCGGCAAAAACGCCTCAACGCCGATGTTCACCATGAGCCCGCCTTTGACCACCGATTTCACCTTTCCCTTAATCAGGCCGTCGCCCTCGTAAACACCGACGATTTTGTTCCAATTCTGGCGGTAGGCGGCTTTCTCTTTCGAGAGAACAACCATGCCTTCGTCGTTTTCCAACCGCTCCAGGAGCACGTCCACTTCGTCGCCCACTTCCAGCGAATCGACGTCATCGAATTCTGTCAAAGGAATGACACCCTCGGATTTGTATCCTATGTCCACCAGCACTTCGCGCGGGCGAATTTCCAAGATCCGCCCTTTGACGATGCTTCCCTCGCGAAAGTCCGGCATCGGCTTCGCCATCACATCCTGCATTTGAATCATAAAGTAGTAAGCCTCCTGTGGGTACAACGGCGCTCAATAAACGCCGACGTTTCCGCGCAGCTAAGCAGCGGAAATGGGAGCGCCACAGTAGCCAAGTTACGAGCACAGGTCAAACGCTGCGTCTGGGGCCGATAATGGGCGTTCGGCGTTGAGCGTTGGCCGTTTCACCGTTATCGTTTGGTTGGACATGTCGCTCGTGCGAATCCCCATATTGATCACGCTTCTCGCAACTACATCATTGCGCGCCGAATCTCCGGCTGAACAGAGAGTCCTCGAAGCGATCAAAGCGCCGGATGTAGCCGTCATCCATCTTTGGGCGCCCTGGTGTTCGAATTGTCAGGCTGAACTCAAAAACGGCGGCTGGATCAAAATCGTTAAGGACAATCCGAATGTGAAATTTTATTTCGTCTCAGTTTGGAACGATGGCCAGGACGGCCGCACGATGCTGAAAAAATTCGGCATCGCCGATCAGCCGAACGTAACAATTCTTGCAGATCCCGGCCCGCGTCGTGGCGAAAGCAAGATCAAACAATTCGCCGGTTCACCGCTCTCGTGGATCCCGACGACTTGGATTTACAAAGGGGGGGATCTCCGCTACGCATTGAATTACGGCGAAGTCCGTTTTCCTGTGCTCCAACAATTTCTCGAAGACAGCCAGTCGGAATGGTCGCATAAAGGCGAACCGTCTACCGAGCACGCTTTGCATGACTGAGCCTTCTGCAGCGCCCTCGATTGCGCAGGACAAACCGCCCGCAATTCTGTCGCTCATTGGCGACACACCGCTGGTGGAAGTCACGCAGTTGGATACCGGCCCGTGTCAGCTTTTTCTGAAGCTTGAAAATCAAAATCCCGGCGGCTCGATCAAGGACAGGATTGCGCTGTCGATGATCGAAGCGGCCGAGGCCGATGGACATTTGCAGCCTGGCGGCACTGTGGTTGAAGCCACGGCAGGGAATACAGGTTTAGGGCTCGCGCTCGTGGCAGGCGCCAAAGGTTATCGCGTCTTGCTCGTGATCCCGGACAAGATGTCACAGGAAAAAATCGAGCACGTCAAAGCTCTCGGTGCCGAAGTCCGGATCACCCGGTCTGATGTGACTCGCGGCCACCCCGAATATTATCAGGACGTGGCTGCGCGCCTGGCTGAGGAAATTCCAGGCGCCTTTTACGTAAATCAGTTTGGAAATCCGGCGAACCCTCTGGCGCACGAGCGCACCACCGGTCCGGAAATCTGGGAACAAATGCGACATGATGTCGATGCGATCGTTGTAGGAGTTGGTTCCGGGGGAACGCTGACCGGCCTCGGCCGGTTCTTCAATCGCGTCAAACCGCGGCGCGGCATCGAGATGATTCTGGCCGATCCGACGGGCTCAATTCTGTACGAATACGTCAAGATGGGAAAGCTGGTGGAATCGGGAAGCTGGGCTGTGGAAGGGATCGGCGAAGATTTCATTCCTGAAATCGCAGACATGTCGCTGGTGACAGATGCTTTTGAGATTGATGACGCAGACAGTTTTGCGACGGCTCGCGAGCTTTTGCGCAAGGAAGGAATCTTTGGCGGCTCGTCCACCGGCACCCTCGTAGCCGGCGCGCTTCGTTATTGCAGGCAGCAAACGAAACCAAAGCGTGTTGTCAGTCTGGTTCCCGACACCGGCAATAAGTATCTCTCGAAAATGTACAACGACTTCTGGATGGCAGAACAGGGATTCATCCATCGGCCGCCACACGGCGATTTGAGCGACTTAATTTCGCACCGATACGAAGCGGGCGAGGTGATCACCATCGGGCCGGACGATTCGCTGCTCACGGCGTTCAGGCGAATGCGCGATTCGGACGTCTCGCAGCTTCCCGTCGTCGACCACAACGGACGCGCAATCGGCATTATCGACGAATCCGATCTCCTGGTGAAAGTGCACCGCGACGCGTCGCATTTTAATGATCCGGTGAAAACAGCGATGACTGACCGGTTGGAAACGCTGCCGCCAGGAGCGAAAATTACAGACTTGCTGGGCGTGTTTGATCGTGGCCGGGTGGCCATTGTGATGGACGACAACAGATTTCTCGGGCTGGTCACGCGCACCGATTTGCTGTCTTATCTCCGGCTTCACATGCCGAAGTCATCCGCACCGCCCGAGCGCGAATTTGTTTAATGAGCCGATAACCCTCATCGGCCGTGTCTGAACGCATAAGTCGTATGAAAAAACACCACGAATTTGCCACGCGCGCTATACATGCTGGCCAGGAACCTGATCCAACGACCGGCGCGGTGATGACTCCAATTTACGCAACGTCGACCTACGTTCAGGAAAGTCCGGGCAAGCATAAGGGCTACGATTATGCGCGCTCCATCAATCCAACGCGCCTGGCATACGAAAAATGCATCGCCGATCTGGAAAGCGGCACGCGCGGCTTTGCCTTTGCCTCCGGGCTCGCCGCGATGTCCACCGCGCTTGACCTGCTCGATAGCGGTTCGCATGTCGTTGTCAGTGACGATCTCTACGGCGGCACGTTCCGGCTCTTCGAGAAAGTACGGCGTCGGTCTGCGAACCTCGACTTTACCTACGTTGATCTCACCGATGCCAGCCTGTTCGCAGGCGCAATCAAGCCGAACACGCGCATGGTTTGGATCGAAACGCCGAGCAACCCGCTGCTTAAAATCATCGACCTTGAGGAGATCGCGAAGGCTGCACGGAAACGCAAAATCATTTCCGTTTCCGATAACACGTTTGCCACTCCCTGGATTCAGCGGCCCATCGAAACCGGGTTCGATCTGGTGATTCATTCCGCGACGAAATATTTGAACGGACATTCCGATATGGTTGGCGGTGTAATCGTCGTTGGCGAAAACAAGGAGCTCGCCGATCAAGTCGCGTTCCTTCAAAACTCGGTCGGCGCAATCGCCGGGGCTTTCGACAGCTTTCTTGTGATGCGAAGTTTGAAGACCCTTCCGTTGCGCATGGAGCGCCATTGCGCGAACGCGCTGGAAATCGCGCGCTGGCTGGAAGAGCAGACAGAAGTGAAGTCGGTGAGTTACCCCGGACTTAAATCGCACCCGCAACACGACCTGGCGCGAACACAAATGCGCGGCTTCGGCGGAATCGTAACGATCACGCTAAAGGCTAATCTCGCCGGGACGAAACGTTTTTTGGAGAACACGCATTTGTTCGCGCTGGCGGAAAGCCTCGGCGGTGTAGAAAGCCTCATCAATCATCCTGCGCTCATGACTCACGCTTCAGTGCCGAAGGAACAACGCGAAACGCTCGGTATCGGCGATTCACTCGTCCGATTGTCGGTTGGAATCGAAGACGTGCGCGATTTGATTGATGATTTGAAGCGCGCGCTGGAAGCGATTTGATCGGAGGACAGGCATCTTGCTTGTCTCGGCTGATGGGCATCTTGCCCATCCTACAAGAGCAGGCTGGAAGCCTGCTCGCCGAGACAGCCAGGATGGCTATCTTCCAATCGGAATGGGCAACACCTTCGGCCAGCTCTTTCGCGTCACTACTTTTGGTGAATCGCATGGCGGCGGTATCGGCGTGGTGATCGATGGCTGCCCGCCGAAAATCGACATCTCCGAAGCCGATATTCAACGAGAGCTGGATCGGCGGCGTCCGGGTCAAAGCAAACTCACGACACAGCGGAAAGAGGAAGACCGTTGCGAGATTTTGTCCGGTGTTTTCGAAGGAAAAACGCTCGGTACTCCTATCGCCCTTGCCGTTCGGAACAAGGATGCTCGGCCTGAAGATTACAGCCAGATCGCAGGCAAATTTCGACCCTCACACGCCGATTATACTTATGAGGCCAAATATGGAATCCGAAACTGGCAGGGCGGCGGCCGCGCGTCAGCGCGCGAAACGATCGGACGCGTCGCCGCAGGCGCCGTTGCAAAAAAGATCCTGGAAACGTTGTACGCGGATTTCGAGATCGTCGCTTATGTGACGCAAATTCACGATATCGCTGCAAAGATCGATCGTTCGAACGTCAAAATGAAAGACGTGGAGAAAAACATCGTCCGATGCGCGGACGCCGCCGCTGCGAAAAGGATGATCTCGCTCATCCAGCGAGTTCGCGACAAAGGCGATTCAATTGGCGGCGTCATTGAATGCGTGATTCGCGGAATCCCACCCGGCCTTGGCGAGCCGGTTTTTGACAAGCTCGAAGCGGACCTGGCGAAAGCGATGCTCAGCATACCGGCCACAAAAGGATTCGAGATCGGCTCCGGTTTTGCTGCAACGCGGATGTGCGGCTCGGAGCACAATGATCCATTCGAAATGCGCGCTGGAAAAATACGGACAACAACAAATAAGTCCGGAGGCGTGCAAGGCGGAATTAGCAATGGCGAAGACATTTATTTTCGCGTGGCGTTCAAGCCGCCTGCAACAATCGCGCTTCAGCAGAAAACCGTTACCGCTGCCAAACAGCAAAGCGAGGTCGCCGCGCGCGGACGCCATGATCCGTGTGTTCTTCCTCGAGCAGTACCAATCGTGGAAGCGATGGCGGCGCTCGTTCTTTGCGATCACGCGTTGCGGCAAAACGCGATCTGTCCGCCAAGTCGATCGAAATAGATCTCGCACAACGTCCACAAAGGACACGACGGAATGACGGAGAATGAAATTGCGAAGCAGATCTTAGACACAGCGTTCATTGTTCATACGAAGCTAGGTCCAGGTCTTCTCGAATCGGTCTATGAAGTCGTAATGGCTTACGAGCTTAAGAAGAAAGGTTTAACCGCGGAGCGTCAAAAGGCGATGCCGATTACCTACGATGGCATTCGATTTGATGAGGCATTCCGATCGGACGTGGTCGTGAACGGAAAAGTGATCGCCGAACTGAAATCTGTGGAATCGCTGCTTCCGGTACATGCGAAGCAGCTTTTGACGCAGCTGCGTCTCAGCGGCCTTAAACTCGGCCTCCTCATCAATTTTGGTGAGGCGCACCTGAAGAATGGCATTAAGCGCATAATCAACGGCAGTTTGGATGCTGAAACTTCTGCTGAGGTTTCGTTGTGACCTTTGTGATCGTTGTGTGAGCAATTGAAAGATGAATTACCTCGCGACCATTGGCTTGGAAGTGCACGTTCAGCTTAAGACGCGCTCAAAGATGTTTTGCGCTTGTCCCGTTGAGTTTGGGGCCGAACCGAATACGCACACTTGTGCGATTTGCCTCGGTCTGCCGGGCGCATTGCCAGTGATGAATCATGAGGCGTTGCGCCTGACGGTGCTAACCGGGCTGATGCTAGGATGCGATATCGCACCGATCTCCAAGTTCGACCGAAAAAATTATTTCTATCCGGACATGCCAAAGAATTATCAGATTTCGCAGTACGACATGCCGCTTTGCACGAACGGCAGCGTGCCGTTGCACGACCTCGCATATCCGAAGGACGCGCAGAAAAGCATCGTTACCCCGGACAAGGAAGTGCATCTGGTGCGGATTCATCTTGAAGAAGACGTGGCCAAAAGTTTTCACTTCGCGAACAGCACGGGGATCGATTTCAATCGCGCGGGCACGCCGTTGATGGAGATCGTGACGCAACCCGAACTCAATTCGCCGGAGGAAGCGTTCGCGTTTTTAACGGCGCTGAAACAAATCCTGATCTATGGCGATGTGAGCGACGCCGATATGGAGAAGGGACAACTCCGCTGCGACTGTAACGTATCCGTGCGGCCTGAAAACCAAACTGAACTTGGCGCAAAAATTGAGATCAAAAATATGAATTCGATCAGTGGCGTCCGGCGCGCTCTTGCTTACGAGATTCAGCGTCAAATCAGCGTGCTTGAGAGCGGCGAATCACTCAAGCAGGAGACGCGCGGCTGGGACGATACGGCTGGTGAAACTTTTCTCATGCGCACAAAAGAGTTCGCGCACGACTATCGATACTTTCCAGATCCTGATCTTGTGCCCGTGAAAACTGAAGTCCTGTTAGCCGATGTGCGAGGGCGCGTGCCGGAGTTACCAAGAGCGAAACGCGCCCGCTTTGTCGACGAATATCAGGTGAGCCCCTACGATGCAGGCGTGCTGGCGAATGATCTTGAGCTCGCGAGATATTTTGAAGCGGCCGCTAAAGGCGCAAGGAGACCAAAAACCGTCGCAAACTGGATTCTGAACGATCTGCAGAATGCCCTGGGCGCTGCTGGGAAGACGATCGATGACTGTCCGATTCCGCCGGACGCGCTGGATGAGCTGGTCAATCTGATCGACAGCGGAAAAATCAGCGGTAAGCAGGGCAAGGAAGTTTTCGCCGAGATGTTCGCGAGTGGAAAAACCGCAGCCACGATTGTGAAAGAAAAAGGAATTGAGCAACTGAGCGACGTGAGCGCGATCGAAGCGCTCTCTGGAGAAGTGATTGCGGCGAACCCGAAGCCAGTCGCAGATTTCAAAGCAGGCAATGTTGCGTCGCTGAATTTTCTTAAAGGTCAGGTGATAAGACTGTCTAAAGGGAAGGCAAATCCGCAGCTTGTGGGAGAAATTCTGGAGCGGAAATTGAAATCGTAGCGCAGACGTCTTGCCTGTGGGGCGAGCCCTTCTAGCCTGCTGGCAGGCGAGACCCCCGCTGGTCCACAGGCAAGGTGTTTATGCCACCGATGAAAATCCTGATCGCTCCCGACAAATTCAAAGGCGCTCTCAACGCGCGCGAGGTTGCGGAAAACATCGTGAAAGGCCTGAGCGATGTGCTGCCGGCTGCAAAGATCGAAGTCGTGCCAATGGCAGACGGGGGTGAGGGGACCGCGGAAGTTATTTGCAACGCAGGTGGGGGCTCTTGGTTGGAATGCAAAGCACACGATCCGCTTGGGCGTCAGATCGAGGCACGTTACGGCTGGATTGCGGACAAAAAACTAGCGGTGATGGAAATGAGCGAAGCCGCCGGAATGCGGCGGCTTTCCGAGAGCGAACGAGATCCAACTCGCGCGACCACATTCGGCGTCGGCGAAATGATTTTGGATGCGTCCAAGCGCGGCGCGAATAAAATCATCATTGGCCTTGGAGGCAGTGCAACGAATGATGGCGGCTTCGGTATGGCGCGCGCCTTGGGTCTTCGATTTTTCGAGCAGGAGCGAGAGTTACGAGGCGCGGTTAGCGAGCTCGTTAAGCTCAAGCGAATCGAGACCCCGAGAGCGTTGGAGTTGCCAAAAATTATCGCGGCGGTGGATGTGCGGAACCCGTTGCTCGGAACAAATGGCGCGACGCGTGTGTTTGGCCCCCAGAAAGGCGCGATAAAGGAGAAGATTGATATATTGGAACACGCGCTCACCAGGCTCGCTGACGTGGTCGCCAAAGAATTCCGGTTCGATTATCGCGACGAACCTGGCGCGGGCGCGGCTGGTGGACTCGGCTTTGGTCTGATGAGTTTTTGCGGTGCGAAAACTCGGCCGGGATTTGATGTGGCCGCCGAAGCAGTCGGGCTGGAATCGAAAATGAAAGATGCCGAGCTGGTGATTACAGGCGAGGGAAGTCTGGATCGGCAGACGCTCGAAGGAAAAACTCCTGTTGGGGTAGCGCGCCTGGCGCGGAAACTCGGCAAGCGTGTTTTCGCAATTGTCGGCCGCACAACTAATGATCGAGAAGTTCGCGAAATTTTCGATGCCGTTTACGAGAACCAGCGGTCCGGAATGAGTCAGGAGGAAAACATGAAGCGCGCAGCGGAATTGTTGCGCGAGAATGCACGGGAACTGGCCGAGAACTTATAGGGCGCAGGTTTTAGGGGGATTTCTTCGTGTTCCTCGGATCGTCGGCGGGATTCACATAATTGATCTGCCATGGCCCGATGCCGTGGAGTTGAATAATCGTCTCTCCTTCGGACCAGGCAGTATGTTTCATGCCAGCGGGCCAGAAACCAAATGAGCCGGCGGGAAGGCGTTTGGCACTATTACGATCGAGTGCTTCTCCCGACGCAAGATAAAGTGTCCCAGAAATTACAGTGACACGCTCCATTTTTGGATGGGTATGTGGCGCTATGTGATACCCGGCGGGAAACTGAAAGCGCACCACGAACGGGCCCTCTTTGGTCGGATCACCTTCCAGCGCGGCCATCTTCGCCCCGGCAGGCAAAGCCGCCGGCCCCTGTCTCCATTCGATGGTGGTCGGAGGATAAAGGCGCATGTCCGCAGATTGCGTCTCTTCGGCGGATAACCGCGCCTGAAGGACGATCAAGGTTAAAAGGGTAGCCGGTGCGAAACTGGCAATAGTTTTCATCGACGCATTATTGCTGCTCGATCTGATGGCGGCAAATCGTTCTAATAAAATTCGCGGAACTGCTTCGCTGTTTCGACGTAGCTCCACGCCCAACGCGCGATGTCTTTCTGTTCGTCCAGCGTAAGTTGTCGGCGAATCTTCGCAGGCGATCCGAGCACGAGTGAGCCCGGCGGAATTTTCATGCCGCCAGTTATAAGCGCGTTTGCGCCGATAATGGAGCGCGCGCCAACTTCCACATCGTCAAGAACGATCGCACCCATCCCGACGAGCACCTCATCGCCAATTGTGCACGCATGCACGATGGCGCTGTGACCGACAGTGACGAGTTCGCCCATCGTCGTGGGATAATCTGTGTCGAGATGAATGACGGCATTGTCCTGAACGTTCGATCGCGGACCGATAACGATGCGATTGATATCGCCGCGCAGGACGGCGCCGTACCAAACGCTCGATTCTTCTTCAAGGGTAACGTCTCCAATGACCGTTGCGCCTGGTACAATCCACGCGCTCGAATGAATCGTGGGACCTTTTTTTAAACGCGCAGCGATACCGGCTTGTCCAGTGGGCAATGTATCCGGCTCGATATGCATTCAGAGATGTTGGATGTTGGATGTTTGATTTGCAACCTGTGCCGCACGCGCGTGGGTTGCCTCACCCTTACCGGGAAAAGCGGGAGGGTGTTAGCGATCTCAAATAACAGAATGGATTTTCTTATTCCCACGTCTGAGCGATTATAGCCGCCGCATGCCTGAATTTCCTCCGGACCAAGTCACGCCTTTCGTTTTCTCCGATCCCACGGGTAAACGCTGGCCGCGTTTGCGCTTGATTCTGCTCATCGGCGGGGTGCTGTTTTTCCTTGCCACGGTGCTATTTGTTCAGACGCTTTTCGTCACGCCGCAAATGAACGTGCCGTTTTCATTGCGGCAGTTGAAAGGCCAACTCAAAGCGTTGCAAAAAGAAAATCCGGCGGGCCAGCTCTCTGCGAGCTCACTGCTTTGGCAGAAGTTTGGTGCCGCTCGACAGGCGGCAAAAAAGCTTGCCGGCACGGCGCCAACGGCTCCACCAAAGAGGCTTTCGGGGAAGAAACCGCCTGACAACGAAGTACGTCTCGCCTTCTACGTCAACGGTGATCCATACAGCTACGCCTCCCTCCAGCAACACACCGCACAGATTACGCATGTTTGCCCGGAATGGATGACCGTAGTCAATGGCCTTGGCGACTTGCAAATTGACGCCGACACCCGGGTATCAAAGCTCATCGCGAACAAAGGGATCGCGCTGATGCCGCTGCTAACGAATCTCGTGGGCGACACCTGGCAGCCGGAAGCGATTGAGAATCTCGCACACGGGCCCGCGAAACGGCAGGATGGGTTTATCGAACGTGTGCTCTCCGTCTTGCGCAGCGCGAAGGCTTCCGGCGTAGTGGTCGATTGGCAGCAAATCGACCCGGCTTACAAGAAAGACATCACCAAGTTCATCGACAAGTTCGCGGACGCGCTGCACGACGATAACAAGGAGCTGTGGCTTTGTGTTCAGCCGGGCCAGGATCTCGACTACATCGATTTCGAAGCGATTGGCGACAACGTCGATCATTTTGTGGCGATGTTATTTGATGAAACGTCCGATACAGATCCGCCCGGGCCGCTGGCGTCCCGCTCGTGGTTTGAAGGTTGGGTGCGCGTCCTGCTGGAAGGTTCCGACACGAAGCAATGGATCATCGCGATCGGCAGTTATGGATACGATTGGACCATCGGCGGGAAAAAGGCAGAGCTGATCGCTTTTTCCGAGGCCATGAGCCGCGCCAATGATGCCGAAACCAAGAGCGTGGAAGTGAACGGACCGAGTTACAGCCCGTACTTTTACTTTCAGGATGAAGACAAGGAACACGCCGTCTGGTTTTTGGATGCGGTGACATTCCTCAACCAGGTCCGTGAGGTGCGTAATCAGAAGGCTGGCGGCTTCGCTGTGTATCGGCTCGGCAGCGAAGACCCCGCAATTTGGGATGCGTTAAACGTCCCGCGAGATTTCAAACTCGACAATCCAACGCGACAAGCGCTCGAAGTCATACCATCTACCGACACGATAGCTGACGTTGGCGACGGCGAGATTGTGACTGTGGACGAGAATCGCACCGACGGGATGCGAAAGCTCGCCGTGGACGCAGATGGCTATCTCACAGCGAAGTACACAAAGTTTGCCGAGTTCCCCACGCTTTATCATCAGGGCGCTGGCGGTGAGCATCAGGTCGCAATCACTTTCGACGACGGCCCGGACCCGCGATGGACGCCAAAGGTCCTCGACATTCTAAAAGCCGCGAACGTAAAAGCAGCGTTTTTCCTCGTCGGCGTGAACGCGGAGCGTTATCCGGGTCTGGTTCGTCGCATTGTCAACGAAGGGCACGAGATCGGGAACCACACTTATTATCATCCAAACCTGGCGCTCTGCTGGCCGGAGCACATCCGGCTTGAGCTGAATGCAACGCAGCTATTGCTCGAAACAATAACCGGGCGCGCCACGACATTGTTCCGCCCGCCTTACGCGGCTGATACCGGCCCGACGCAGCTTAGCGAATTGGCTCCGCTTAAGATTGCCGAAGACCTCAATTACCTCGTGGTCCTGGAGAACATCGATCCGCAAGATTGGGCCAAGCCCGGAGCGGACATCATCCTGCGACGGATTAAGCAGCAAAGACACGATGGGAGCGTGATCCTGCTGCACGATGCCGGCGGAGATCGCTCCCAGACGGTGGAAGCGCTTCCGCAGATTTTGGATTGGCTGCACACTCGTGGCGACACTGTTGTGCCCTTGAGCACGCTGCTGGGCACGACACGCGACGCAGTAATGCCGCCATTGCAGGGCAACAGCCAATCAATCACTCGGTTCGTGAGCAGCACCGGATTTCGGATTTTTCACGGCATCGAGGAATTCCTCTGGGCGTTTATGATCGTGGCAACGGCGCTGGTGGTCCTTCGCACGCTGATCGTCATCTGGCTTGCGTATCGTTTCCGCCGCGGCCCGAAATCAAATTTTGCGGAGCCAATCAGTGTGGTGGTGGCTGCTTATAACGAAGAGAAAGTCATCGCGGGAACTTTGCGCACGTTGCTCGCAACAGATTACCAGGGCGAAATCGAGGTCGTGGTCGTAGATGACGGTTCGCGTGACCAAACTGCTGCGGAAGTTGAGCGCGTCGCGCAAAGCGAAAGTCGCGTTCGCCTGTTGCAGCAGGACAATCACGGCAAAGCGCGCGCGCTTCAACGCGGTCTGGCTACAGCGCGTTATGGCATCGTTGTTTTCATTGACGCCGATACCCAATGCCAACGCGATACGCTTCCACGGTTGCTCGAGCCGCTCGCGAATACGGACGTCGGAGCGGTATCAGGTCACGCGAAGGTTGGAAATTTGCGCACGTTCATCGCGCGTTGTCAGGCTCTAGAATACACCTGCGGATTTAATCTGGACCGGCGCGCCTACAATCGCTGGGAATGCATCACGGTCGTGCCGGGCGCAATCAGCGCCCTTCGCAAAGATGCAATCAACGAAGCCGGCGGACTGAGTTTGGAAACGCTGGCTGAAGACACTGATCTCACGCTGTCGTTGCACCGACATCGCCAGCGCATCGTGTATGTGCCCGGCGCGATCGCATGGACAGAAGCGCCCGAGAGCGTGCGCACACTTGCACGACAACGTTCACGCTGGGCCTATGGCACGCTGCAATGTCTTTGGAAGCATCGCGACATGGTGTTCAACTGGAACTATCGCGCGCTTGGGTGGTTCAGTCTGCCAAGCATCTGGTTTTTCCAAATCATTCTCGTGGCTGTTACGCCGATGGTAGATTTGTTTCTGCTCGCCTCACTGCCCTTTGGCGTGTGGAACGCGGTGTTACCGTTTGTCATCATATTCCTCGCGATGGACGTCATTCTTGCGACGCTCGCGTGCATGCTTGAGCGGGAACCTCTCGTCTCGTGCGCGCCTGGCGCATTTTACCCATGCGATTGATTTACCGCCCGATGCTCAGTTATTGCATTTGGAAAGCAATCCTGCGCGCGATCAAAGGCGCCTGGGTAAGCTGGGGCAAACTCGAGCGCACCGCCAGCGTGCCCGTGCGGGCGTAAGAGCAAGACTCGCATCCGGCGCGTGCTCGCAATCGAGAACTCTTCAGTCGACCGGGGTCTTCATCCAACGCAGCGGCTTGCCATTGCGTAAATGTTTTGACACGATGTTCGGCGTGTCGCCCTCCACCGCAACCGTGGCTTCCTCGCCCAAGTTACTTGACCGCGTGCGCTGCCATTTGAGGGCGAAACACTACTCCATCCGTACCGAGCAAGCGTACGTCGATTGGCACGTAGAGCCGCTGACCACGTGCTAGAGATCCGCCTCTCTAATGCATTATGTGTACGTACTTCGTTCGCTCAGAGACGGTGGATTTTTACATTGGGTACTCAGCGGATTTGCGGAGGCGTATCGCCGAACACGTCGCTGCTGCTTCGTTCGCAACATCATTTCGCGGACTATGGAAGCTTATCTACTATGAAGCATATTT
>WNGC01000432.1_pt1 | contig 33698 bp, 26 predicted proteins | sample 5400051 | NCBI WGS metagenome assembly WNGC01 (sample SAMN13153368, study PRJNA577476) | soil metagenome | isolation source: 20 cm soil or saprolite under grassland replicate 2 | place: USA:California | collected 2016-06-15
CGCCGTGCAGCGCCAAGCCGTTCATGACGGCGCCCATGCCGAACTCGCGCACGCCGTAATAGATGTAGTTGCCGCCCCCTTCCCGCCCGAGGGGCTTGGAGCCCGACCACAAGGTGAGGTTGGATCCGGTCAAATCGGCCGAGCCGCCGACCAACTCGGGCAGCACCGGGGCGAGGGCTTCTATCGCGTTCTGTGAGGCCTTGCGGGTGGCGATGGATTCCGTCTTGGCGACGATTTTTTCGAGCAGCCCCTGGCAGCGAGTCCCCCAGTTCGCCGGCAGCTCACCGTCGACGCGACGGCGGAACTCCCGTGCTTGTTCCGGGTGTGCTTTCTCGTACGCGGCAAACTTGTCATTCCAGGCTCGCTCGAGTGCGGCACCGCGCTTTTTCGCGTCCCAGCCGTCGTAAATTTGCCGAGGGATCTCGAACGCCGGGTAACTCCAGCCGACCGCGGCGCGCGTTGCCGCGACCTCGTCGGCTCCGAGGGCCTCACCGTGCGCTTTCGCGGTCCCGGCGCGCTTGGGGGCGCCCTTGCCGATCACGGTCTTGCAGCAGATGAGGCTGGGTTTGTCCGCTACCGCCTTCGCGCCTCGGATCGCGCGGTCGACCGATTCGACGTCATGGCCGTCGACATTGGGGATCACGTGCCAGCCATAGGCTTCGAAGCGCCTGGGCGTGTCGTCTCGGAACCAATCCTTGACCTCGCCATCGATTGAGATCGTGTTGTCGTCGTAAAGGGCGATCAGCTTGCCCAGGGCGAGTGCTCCGGCGAGCGAGCAGGCCTCGTGCGAGATTCCCTCCATCAGGCAGCCGTCGCCGACCGACACGTAGGTATGGTGGCCGACGATGTCGAGCTCGGGGCGGTTGAACTCGGCGGCGAGCATGCGTTCTGCGATCGCCATGCCGACGGCGTTCGCCAAGCCCTGCCCCAAGGGACCGGTGGTGGTTTCCACGCCTGGAGTAAGCCCGTATTCGGGGTGACCCGGGGTTTTCGAATGCAACTGGCGAAAACGCCGCAGCTCCTCCATCGGCAGATCGTAGCCCGTCAGGTGCAGGAGCGCGTACAGCAGCATCGAACCGTGGCCGTTGGAGAGCACGAACCGATCGCGGTCCGGCCATTTCGGGTTTGCCGGGTTGTGCCGCAGGTGCCGCCCCCACAGCGCCAGCGCGATTTCGGCCATTCCCATTGGCATTCCAGGGTGACCGGAGTTTGCCGCCTGCACGGCGTCCATGGCCAACGCACGAATCGCGTTGGTCAGGTCCTGGCTCATTTACTCGGAAAATTCAGGGAGGTGGGTGCAGACCTTATAATTATCGGCGAATCTCGCTCCCTTGGCGAGAAAAACCGCAACGGAGGAGCAGTGAGCAAACTCGCATTCATCGGGCTCGGTGTGATGGGCTTTCCCATGGCCGGACATCTTGTGACCAAAGGCGGCCACGACGTCACCGTGTACAACCGCAGCCGCGCCAAGGCCGAGGCCTGGGTAGGCAAGCACAAGGGCCGCTTCGCGGAAACCCCGGCGAAGGCGGCCGAAGGGGCAGAGATCGTGTTCTCCTGCGTCGGCGACGATCCGGACTTGCGCGAAGTCACGCTGGGGCCGAACGGCGCTTTTCAGAAGATGGTCAAGGGCGCGATCTTCGTCGACCATACGACCGCCTCGGCGAAAGTGGCGCGGGAGCTCGCTGCCGAGGCGAAAAAACGCGGTTTCGAATTCCTGGACGCGCCGGTCTCCGGAGGTCAGGCGGGCGCCGAAAACGGACAACTCACCGTCATGGTGGGGGGTGCCCCCGCGGCTTTCGAGCGGGCTAAACCCATCATCGCCCATTTCGCCAGGGCGGTGACCCTGCTAGGGCCCTCGGGCTCGGGTCAACTCACCAAAATGGTCAACCAGATCTGTATCGCGGGCTTGGTGCAGGGCTTATCGGAAGGTCTCAATTTCGCGATGAAAGCCGGGCTTGATGCGAAGCTCGTGCTCGACGTGATCTCGAAAGGCGCGGCGCAGTCCTGGCAGATGGAGAACCGCGGCAAGACCATGGTCGAGGACAAGTTCGACTTCGGCTTCGCGGTGGACTGGATGAGAAAGGATCTGCGCATCTGCTCCGAGACGGCACGGGAGATCGGCGCTCGACTCCCTGTCACCCAGACGATCGCCGGTTTCTACGACGAGATATCGAAGATGGGCGGCGGGCGCTGGGATACCTCCAGCCTGGTCCGGCGGCTGCGTCGAGCCTGATCTCCGCGTCCGGGGGCTTTTCGCGCGCGAGCCCTCCATGAGCATGCCTTTCCAATCGCCGGCGCACTACGCGCCGGCCATTCAGCCCCCGGCGGAGCTGCCCGAACGCTCGCTCTGGTTCGTTTTCCGCGGCGCCGACCTTCTGGTGGCCGCAGCGCCAGGCGCGGCTGCACTTCCCCATTGCAATCACCCCAATACTTTGGGTATGATGCCGCAACGGACACAATATCTTGGGGTTCTCGGCGAGCAGCATTGTTTCTCGGCCGAGCTTGCGGTGGATGCCGCGGCACCGCAAGGATGGACCTGGCAGGGGCTGCGGGCGCTGTTCGGCGCGCTTGATGAAGCGCAGTTTGCGCTTGCCGGTCGGGCGTTGCAGATCGTCGATTGGGACCGCACGCACCAGTACTGCGGCGCGTGCGGGAGGGCAACGGCGGCGCGAATGGACGAGCGCAGCCGCGAATGCCCGGGCTGCGGGCTGGTGGTGTATCCCCGGCTCGCTCCCGCGGTGATGGGGCTGGTGCGGCGCGAAAAGGCCTTACTCTTGGCGCGCGCACCGCGGTTCCCCAAGGACATGTACAGCGCCTTGGCTGGTTTCGTCGAGCCGGGTGAGACGCTGGAGCAATGCCTGGAGCGAGAGGTATATGAAGAAGTCGGGATCAAGGTACGCAATGTGCGGTATTTCGCCAGCCAGCCTTGGCCGTTCCCGCATTCGCTCATGATCGCGTTCTTCGCAGATTATTACAGCGGGGAAATTCGCGTTGACGGAACGGAAATCGAAGACGCGAAGTGGTTTGACTTGAGAAATTTGGAAAATTTGCCGCGGTTGCCTGCTAGAATCAGCATTGCTCGCAGCTTGATCGATGCGGCAAAAGGTGAGATGCTCGCATCATAGTTCGGCATCTCGGTTATCAACGGTCGTGGGGATTTATGCAAATTGGACGGACTGCACATTGTTGCGAATCTGTACCGTTGCGGGGGGGATGCACGGTACTTGACTGACGCAGCCGGGCTGCGTCGTTTTTGTCACGACTCCATCAACAGGGCCGGTCTGACGATACTCGGGGACCTGTTCCACGAGTTCGACGGTGGCGGAGTCACGGGCACGGTGGTGCTGGCGGAGTCGCATCTCGCCATCCATACGTGGCCTGAGCTCCAGAGCGTCACCCTCGACGTCTACGTGTGCAATTACACCCAGGACAACAGCGCCAAGGCGCGCCAGGTCGTCACCGACCTGATGGAGCTTTATCGGCCCGAGGAACACGTGCAGCACGATGTACCGCGCGACAAGCGCCTCATGTACGAGGCGCTGAACGGGGACTACGGCTTCTTCCTGCGCTCCTCTAAGCTGATCGAGTCCTCGAAGACGCGCTTCCAGGACCTCGAAATCCACGAGACGCCCCAGTTTGGAAAGCTCTTTCGCCTGGACGGCTGCTTCATGACCTCCGAGCGCGAGGAGTTCGTCTACCACGAAACCCTGATCCACCCCGCGCTCACCGCTCACGCCTCGCCCAAGCGGATCCTGATTATCGGGGGCGGCGACGGGGGCGCAGCGGAGGAAGCGCTCAAGCACCCCTCGATCGAGCAGCTGGTCTTGGTCGAGTTGGACGGGAAGGTGGTCGAGATCGCCAAGGCGCACTTCGGCACGATTCATCGCGGCGTATTCGACAATCCGAAACTGAGGCTGCTGATCGAGGACGGGCTGAAGTATCTCGCGGAAACCAAGGAAAAGTTCGACTACATCGCGCTCGACCTACCCGATCCGATCGGCCCCGCGACCGCGCTCTACGAGGAAGCGTTCTTCCGCGATTGCAAACGGGCGCTGGCCGCGGGCGGTGTGCTCAGCTTGCATATGGGGTCGCCCTGGTCGCGCCCCGACCGAGTGAAGATGCTCTATGGGCGGCTGGCAAAAATGTTCAAGATTGCTCGGCCGTATACGATGTTCATCCCCTTGTACGGCTGCCTGTGGTCGATGTGTGCTTGCTCGGATTCCACCGACGTCGCGGCCGTCAGCAGCGGAGAGATCGACCTTCGAATCGGCAACCGCGGGCTCAGCCATCTGCAGTACTACAACGGTGCCGCCCACCAGGCGTTGTTCGCATTGCCCAATTTCATCCGAGAGCTGACCGTCGACGCCGTCCCCAAGCCCAGGCTCGTGGCAGCGAAAAAGCGCGCAGCAGGCGGCGCGAAGTAGGTCTTTCAGGCGGTTGGCCAAGGGGTGACCGAGGGAGTCGCCCTTTTGGTTCCGGCCTCCAACCCGAGGAAGCCGAATTTGGGTTCCGGCTTTCGGCCGCTCACGATATCTGCAAGTGCCCGACCCGAGCCACACGCAAGCGTCCACCCGAGTGTGCCGTGCCCCGTGTTGAGAAAAAGGTTGGAGTACTTTGAACGTCCAATGAGCGGCAGATTGCTGGGTGTGGCCGGTCGCAGTCCCGTCCAGAACTGTGCGCGCTCCGGACGCCCCGCCTTTGGAAACCATTCGAAACAGCGTCTGACGAGCGCCCCACACCGAAGCTCGTTCATCTCGGTGTCGTAGCCGTTCAACTCGGCGGTACCTGCCACGCGCAAGCGATCGCCGAGCCGCGAAATCACGATCTTGCGGGCGTGATCGGTCAGGCTCGTCTGTGGGGCCTCGTCATCAGGCTCAAGCGGCAAAGTAATCGAATAGCCTTTTACCGGATACACCGGTACTGAAACTCCGATCGGCGCAAGCAGGAGCGGGCTATAACTTCCCAGCGCCATAACGTAGGCATCGGCGCGCAACGATTCCTCGATCCCTTTTTCGTCGTCTATGACCACGCGCTCGATCGCTCCCCGCGCGGCTTCAAGGCGCTTCACGCTGATGTTGAACCGGAAACTCACCCCCTTGATACGGCAGAGATCGGACAGGGCACGGGTGAAAAGCTGCGCGTCGCCGCACTCGTCGGAAGCCGCATAGGCGCCGCCCACCAACCGGGCTACCGAATGCTCGAGCGCAGGTTCGATCGCAAGGCACTCCCGTGGCGTCTTGATTTCAATTTCCAGACCGCGAGCTCTGAGCTGCTCTGTCTGCTTCTTCGCGTGCTCGAATTCGCCACGGTCCTCGTGTAGGTGCAGAATGCCCCGGGCATCAAAATCGTAGCGTATGCCCGTATCACGTCGTAGTTGGCGTAGCTGCTCGAGGCTGTACAGCGCGAGTTCGAAAGCTGATTCGGTATTGCGACGGCTTCGACCCGGCAAGCATTCAAAGAGGAAACGCAGACCCCAAAGCCATTGGGCGAGGTCGGCGCGCGGCCGGAAGAGCAGAGGGGCGTCCTCGCGCCCTAACCACTTCAGGATCTTCAGGGGAGCGGTCGGGTTGGCCCAAGGCTCGGAGTGGCTGACCGAAATCTGGCCACCATTGGCGAAGGTCGTCTCGAGCGCAGGCTCGGGCTGACGGTCCACCACCGTCACCTCATGGCCGGCCTGCGCAAGATACCATGCGCTGGTCGTACCGATGACTCCGGCCCCCAGAACGACCACTCTCATGTCTGCCTCCGATAAAAGCAAAAGGGGGAAAGCTTGCGCTTCATCCCCCCATTTCTTTGCCCGTGATTGAGCGACTATGAGTTGTTTCTTCGGCAGCGATTCGCCTGACGCGCGGGCATCGGCACAGCACGCTCACGCGGGAACGAATCTACACTTTTGACCTCCGCACGGCAAGCGAGCTTTTCTGCAGCGTCGATGGAGCCTCACGCACGCCCTGAGGCGTTGCCTACTTTCCCGTGTAAGGGATCACCTTTTGCCGCTGCTCACCCAGGCCTTTGATGCCGAGGGTGACCACGTCCCCCGGCTTCAGCCACGCCTGGGTCGGCTTCATCCCAAGCGCCACCCCCGCCGGCGTTCCAGTGGTAATGATGTCGCCCGGGAGCAGCGTCATGTAGTTGCTCACGTATGAGACAAGTTTCGCGCAGGAGAAAATCATGTTCTTGGTATTTGACGATTGCCTGCGTTCCCCGTTGACGTCGAGCCAGACATCAAGCACTTGGGGATTGGTGATTTCGTCGGTCGTGACAAGCCATGGCCCGATCGGCCCGAAAGTGTCGCAGCCCTTGCCCTTGTCCCACTGAGAGGACTGCAGCTGGAAAGCACGTTCGGACACGTCGTTCACGATCGTGTAGCCGGCAACATGGCCCAGAGCCTCGTCCTCCGGCACGTACTCGGCGCGCGTCCCGATGACAATTGCGATCTCGACCTCGTAATCGAGCTTTGTGGAATTGCGCGGCTGCTGGATGTCGTCATTCGGACCGCTGATGCACGTCGTCGCCTTCATGAACACTACCGGCTCGGCGGGTATTTGCAACCCCGCCTCGTGCGCGTGATCGACGTAGTTCAGGCCGATGGCGACGAACTTGGAGATGCCCGTATAAGGCACGCCGAACCGCGGGTTACCGCGCACCAGGGGCAGCGATTCTGGGCGAATCTTGCGAAGCTTCGTCAACCCTTTGGAGGAAATCGTATCCTGGTCGATGTTGGAGAGGGCCCCTGATAAATCGCGCAACTGGCCTTGCGCGTCGATGACGCCCGGTTTTTCGAATCCGTTCCTGCCGTAACGACAAAGCTTCATTTTTGGCTTCCTTTCCAGATCATCATGCGGCCGCTTGAGCAAATCGCAACTCTTGGAGCAAGCGCAGCAGGCTGGGTCCAATCGAGGTAGCTCGGTATCGTCGCAGTCTTGAGCCGCCCATTTCTTGCCTGGGCGGCGGCGCGACGAGAGCAATTGGTGCGGCCGTTCTCCTACGTAAGCCGTTCTCCCCAGAACTGTTCTTATTGCCCGGCGATTATAACAGCGCAACGCCGAAAAAAGCCGTAGTTTCCTTAGAATCAGAAGGTTACAGGAGGGCGAGGCTCTGAGGTCCGATCTGCATCTCGCTAGACATGGATAAAATCGTGGCATGAAAAGCTTTGCATCTCGCATTGTGCCGCGATTTTTCGCCACGGTGCTGCTTTCCCTAGGTGCCGAGATCGAACTGCCGGGGCGCGTGGCGCGTCATTGTGCGGTCCTGCGGCTGCGCAGCGGCGACCCGGTCATCTTGTTCAACGGAGAGGGAGGGGAATTCTCCGCCGAGCTGACGCGGGTTTCCCGTGAGGGTGCGCGCGCCCGCGTGATATCGAGGCAAACGCCGGAGCGCGAGTCACCGCTCGCCATTGCGCTCGCACAATGTGTGTCGAGCGGGGATCGAATGGACGCCACTCTGCAAAAATCCACCGAGCTCGGTGTTTTCAGAATCTTTCCCATCGCCAGCGAGCGCGCCGTGGTGAAACTCTCGACGGACCGCGCCGATCGGCGCCTCACCCACTGGCGCAACGTAGTCGTTGCTGCCTGCGAGCAATGCGGGCGCAACCGCGTCCCGGAAGTTGCGCCAATCACGGACCTCACAAGCTTTCTGAAGCAGGCGGCCGGCGACGGGCTTCGGCTGCTCTTGGCGCCGGATGCGGATCGAGACTTGAAGCAGCTTGAACCGCCCAGCAGGGTGACCTTGCTGGTCGGGCCGGAGGGAGGGCTCGCCCCCGATGAGCGGCAGCGCGCGGAGAGGAGCGGGTTCGTCCCGATACGTTTCGGGCCTCGAGTGCTGCGCACCGAGACCGCGTCGCTAGCGGCGATCGCAGCGATGCAGGCGCTTTGGGGCGATTGCTAGTTCCTCGTTGGCACCTGGCGCGGCTGTATCTCCCGGGGGCAACTGGCTAGAATCGTGTTCCTCAGAACGAAGACAACCATGCCGGCCCATCCCAACGCTCAATTCATCAGCTGGTTTCGCTCGGTTGCGCCGTACTTCCACGCTTTTCGCGGCAAGACCTTCGTGCTAGCCGTTGGCGGGGAGATCTTCGTCGAAGGCAAGTTCGTCGAGCTTGCGCACGACATCAACCTGCTGCACAGCGCCGGCATACGCGTCGTGCTGGTGCATGGTTCTCGCCCGCAGATCGAAGCGCAGCTGAAGCGCCGCAAGACGCGTTCCCGCTACGCCAAGGGTTTGCGCATCACGGACCCGGTTGCGCTCGAATGCGTCAAGGAGGCGGTCGGGCTGCTGCGAGTGGAGATCGACACACTGCTGTCGCTCGGACTTCCCAACTCACCTATGGCGGGCGCTGTGATCAACACGGTCTCGGGAAATTTCATCACCGCGCAACCGATGGGTGTGCACGATGGCATCGACTTCCAGTATACCGGCTCGGTGCGCAAGGTCGATGCGCAGGCGATCGCGGGGTGCCTGGACGCCGGCAATATCGCGATCGTATCGCCGGTCGGATATTCACCTACCGGCGAGGTCTTCAACCTCGCCATGGAAGACGTGGCGGTGGCAACGGCGACGACGCTCCAGGCCGAGAAGTTGATCTTTTTCTCCGACGCGCCGGTGCAGGACAAGGAAGGCGAGTTGCTCCAAGAGCTCACTGCTGAGGAGGCCGCCGGGTTGCTCGCGCGCGCCAGCCGCCTGTCCGAGGATACGCTGCTCTATCTCGCACACGCCGTCGAGGCGGTGCGCGGAGGCATGCAACGCGCCCACATCATCAGCCGGACAATTCCCGGCGCTTTGCTGATCGAGCTGTTCACCCATGAAGGGTCGGGCACCATGATCACCGCCGACAAGGTGGTCAGGCTGCGTCCGGCCAAGATCGACGATGCCGGGGGTATTCTCAAGCTGATCGAGCCGCTCGAGGAAGACGGGACGCTCGTGCGCCGCGGGCGCGAGCTGCTCGAGCGCGAGATCGGACGCTTTTTTTTGATCGAGCACGACAGCGTGATCGTCGGCTGCGCAGCGCTCTACCCTTTCCCGGGCGCCCGCGCCGGCGAGCTCGCGTGCCTCGCGGTGCGGACCGATTACCGGGACGCGGGCTACGGAGAACGCCTGCTGCGGCATATCGAAACACACGCGCGCGCCCGCAAGCTGAAAAAGCTGTTCGTGCTCACGACGCGTGCGACCCACTGGTTCATAGAGCGCGGGTTCGCCGAAGCCAGCATCACCGTGCTGCCGAGGGAAAGGAAAACCCTGTATAACTATCAGCGGCGCTCGAAGATTTTAGTGAAACGGATTTGAAATCGACTTGATACCGGAATCGAGGTTGCAAAAAATGGCAAGAATGGTGAAATGCATCAAGCTCGGCCGCGACGCCGAAGGACTCGACTTCCCGCCCTACCCGGGCGAACTCGGCAAACGCATCTACGAGAGCGTTTCCAAGGAAGCCTGGCAGGCCTGGATCAAGCACCAGACCATGCTCATCAACGAGAACAAGCTGAATCTTGCCGACCCGCGCGCGCGTAAGTATCTCGCCGAGCAGATGGAGAAGCATTTTTTCGGACCCGGAGCCGACGTGGCTTCCGGCTACGTGCCGCCGGACAAGTAGGCGTCCTACTTCCGGGCGATCGTCCTCACGCCCGTCTTGGTTCCGAGTAAGAGCACGTCCGCTCCTCGGCGGGCGAACAATCCGTTGGTAACGACGCCGGTGATGTTGTTGATCGTCGTCTCCGTCTGCGATGCAAACGAACTTTTTCGCCACCGCGGCGACGATTTTCTCGCGCGTGAGCGCGCCGCCCCCGCCCTTTATCATAGCGAGATGCTCGGTGATCTCGTCGGCCCCGTCCACATAGACTGGCAGCTCGTTGACGCCATTGAGGTCGTGCAGCCGAATGCTGTAGCCCTTCAGCCTCTGAGCGGATCTGTCCGAGCTCGCCACCGCGCCGGCGATCCGGCCTTTGATTTTCGCCAGCTCCTCGATGAAGAAATTGGCGGTGGAACCGGTGCCGACGCCGATGACAGCGTCGTCCTCCACATATTTGATCGCCTCGCGCGCGACGGCCTGCTTGAGCTCGTCCTGAGTCATCGCCGTTTCGACGGTGGCAGGTCCGTGCACACGCCCTCGTACAGCTCCGCTGCCATCCCGATCGACTCGCTCGTCGTCGGGTGAGGATGAATGGTCTTGCCGATATCGACTGCGTCCGCGCCCATTTCGACGGCGAGCGTGATCTCGCCTATGAGGTCGCCAGCTCCGGCCCCGACGATGGCACCGCCGACCAAGCGGTGTGACTCCCCGGAGAAAATCAGCTTGGTGAAACCCTCGTCGCGGCCGTTGGCGATGGCGCGCCCGGATGCCGCCCAGGGAAACTTGGCGACGCCGAATTTGACTCCTTGCTTCTTCGCCTCGTCCTCGGTCAGCCCGGCCCAAGCCACTTCGGGGTCGGTATAGGCCACCGAAGGAATTACGCGCGCATCGAAGTAGGACTTCTGGCCGGCAGCCGCCTCGGCGGCGACATGCCCTTCGTGCACTGCCTTGTGCGCGAGCATGGGCGCTCCAGCGATATCGCCGATGGCGTAGATGTGCGGGACGTTGGTGCGCATTTGCCCATCGACGGGGATGAAGCCGCGCTCGCTTACCGCGACGCCCGCGGTTTCGACCCCGATTTTCCTGCCGTTGGGAGTCCGGCCCACGGACACAAGGATCATGTCGTAGAGCTGCGGCTTTGCCGGGACGTTCTCGCCCTCGAAAGACACCCGCAACCCTTCGTTCAATGCTTCGACCTTCACGGTCCGGGTCTTGAGCATTACGTTGTCGAAGCGGCGCGCATTGAACGTCTGCCATACCTTGACCAGGTCCCGATCCACCCCGGACATCAGGCCATCGAGCATTTCGACGACGTCCAGACGCGCCCCGAGGGTCGAATACACCGTGCCCATTTCCAGGCCGATGATGCCGCCGCCGATCACGAGCATACGCTTCGGCCGCCCATGCAGCTCCAGTGCGGCCGTCGAATCGACTATTCGCGGGTCCTGCGGAACGAAAGCAAGCTTCGACGACTGCGAGCCGGCTGCGATGATCGCATTCTTGAACGCGACGACCTTGCGCCCTTCCTTCGTTTCCACCGCGAGGTGGTTCGGTCCGACGAAGGCTCCAGTGCCCTGCAGCACCGCTACTTTGCGCATGCGCGCCATGCTGGTAAGACCTCCGGCCAGCTTGCCGACCACCTTGTTCTTCCACGCGCGCAGCGCATCGAGATCCACCTTGGGCTCGACGAAGCCGATGCCGTGCTCGGAAAGATGTTTTGCCTCCTCCATGACTGCGGCGATGTGAAGAAGGGCTTTCGACGGGATGCAGCCTACGTTCAGGCAGACCCCACCGAGCGTCGGATAGCGCTCGACCAGAATGGTGTTCATGCCGAGATCGGCGGCGCGAAACGCCGCGGAGTACCCTCCAGGCCCCGAGCCTAGGACGAGTACGTCGCAAGTCATGTCGGCTGCGCCGCCGTACGCAGCAGCCGCAGCAGTTGCGGGAACCTTCGGCGCCGCGGGTCCCGATGACGCTGGAGAGGCCACCGGAGCCGCACGCGGCGCGGACGGCGCAGCCGCAGCACCCTCGGCTTCGAGCAGGGCGATGATCGATCCCTTGGAGACCTTGTCCCCAACCTTGACCCGCAGCTCCTTGACGACACCGGCGTCCGAGGACGGGATCTCCATCGTCGCCTTGTCGGACTCCAGGGTGATGAGCGAGGCTTCCTTGGCTACCCGGTCACCGGGCCTCACTAGAACCTCGATGACGTCGATGTCCTTGAAATCGCCGATGTCCGGCACCTTTACTTCGATCACTTGCGCCACGCCGTCCTCACAAAAGCGTGCGGCGGATGTCGGAGAGGACCGAGGCCAGATAGGTCGTGAAGCGCGCCCCGGCGGCGCCGTCGATGACGCGGTGGTCGTAGGCGAGAGACAGCGGCAGCATCAGCCGCGGAACGAAGGCGCCGTCCTTGTACACCTGCCGCATCTGCGATCTCGCGACGCCGAGGATCGCCACCTCGGGCGCGTTGATGATCGGCGTGAATGCCGTGCCGCCGATGCCGCCCAAGCTTGAAATGCTGAAGCTGCCGCCGCGCATGCCGTCGGGCTTGAGCTTTTTCTCGCGCGCGGCCTTGGAAATTTCAGCCAGCTCCTTCGCCAAATCGAAAACGCCCTTGCGGTCAGCGTCGCGGATCACCGGAACCAGCAAGCCGTCGGGCGTATCGACCGCGACTCCGATGTGATAGTACTTCTTGACGATCAGGTTCTCGCCGGTCTTGTCGAGCGAGGCGTTGAACTCCGGAAACTCCTTCAGCGCGTTCACCGACGCTTTCACCAGGAACGCAAGCATGGTGAGTTTGAAGCCTCCTTTTTCCGCGACTTGCGCGTTCTCCCTGCGGAAAGTCTCCAGCTCCGTGATGTCGGCTTCGTCGTGCTGGGTGACGTGGGGAATCGAGACCCAGTTGCGGTGCAAGAATCCGCCCGACAGTTTCCTGATGCGCGACAGCGGTTTCGCCTCGACCGGACCGAATTTCGCGAAATCCACCTGCGGCCACTCGGGCAAATCCAGAACGAGCCCGCCGCGCGCTGGGACGGCGGCGACCGCGGGCGCACCTCTCATCACACCCTTCACGAACTCCTGCACGTCCGCCTGCGTGATGCGTCCTTTCAGGCCCGCGCCCTTGACCCGAACAAGGTCGACGCCGAGCTCGCGCGCGAACTTGCGCACCGAGGGGCTTGCGTGCGGCGTCGTTCCGGGGGCTGGCGCAGATGCGCTGGAGACAGGCTCTGTCCTGCCGATCGCCGGCGCAGCGGAGACCGGTGCCGGGACGGCGGCCAGCACCGGGGCAGGCTTTGGCGTCGGCGCCTCCTGGGGCTTCGGGGCCGATTTTGCTGGCGCCACCAAGGCAGGTTCCGCCTCTTCGAGGACCAGGATCGGACTGCCTTGTGAGACCTTGTCGCCGGTCTTGACCCGCATTTCCTTTACCACGCCCGCGGTCGGCGAAGGAATCTCCATCGTCGCCTTGTCCGATTCCACGCTGATGAGCGACTGCTCCGGCTTTACCGTATCGCCTGGCTTGACCAGGACCTCGATCACGTCGACGTTCTTGAAGTCGCCGATGTCGGGTACGAAAATCTCTCTTGGGGTTCCCATGCGTTGTGCGCTTCCGGAGTCGGGACCGGCGCCGGACACCTGTCGCCGGGTCAAACGGTCACGGGATTGGGTTTTTCCGGATCGATCCCGTATTTCTTGATTGCGTCGGAAACCACCTTGGATTTGATCTCACCCTGGTCGCCGAGCGCTTTGAGCGCCGCGATCGTCACAAAGTAACGATTCACCTCGAAGAAGTGGCGCAGTTTCGCGCGGGAATCGGAGCGCCCGTACCCATCGGTGCCGAGCACTCGGTAGATGCGGTCCTTTGGAATGAACGATCGGATCGGATCGGCAAAGCTCTTCATGTAATCGGTGGCGGCGACCACGGGACCCGCGCGCTTCTGGAGGCACCGGGTCACGTACGGAACCCGGGGTTTCGCTTCCGGATGCAGCATGTTCCAGCGGTCGACCGCGAGGCCTTCACGGCGCAGCTCTGTCAGACTGGGTGCACTCCAGATATCCGCAGCCACGTCCCAGTCGGCTTCGAGCAGTTCGCCGGCGGCAATGACTTCGCGCAGGATGGTGCCCGAGCCGAGCAGCTGCACGCGCTGCTTCTTCTTCGACCCTTCCCGGAATAGGTACATCCCTTCGAGGATCGCTTCTTCCGCCCCGGCGGGCATCGCGGGATGCTCGTAGTTCTCGTTCATCAGCGTGATGTAGAAGAACACGTCCTCCTGGTTCGCAATCATGCGGCGCAAGCCGTCGTGGATGATGACCGCCAGCTCATAGGTAAAGGTGGGGTCATAGGAAACGCAATTGGGGATAACCGAGGAAAGGACATGACTGTGCCCGTCCTCGTGCTGAAGTCCTTCGCCGTTCAGAGTGGTGCGGCCGGACGTTGCGCCGAGGAGAAAGCCTCTCGCGCGCTGGTCACCCGCTGCCCAGGCGAGATCGCCGACGCGTTGGAAGCCGAACATCGAATAGAAGATGTAGAACGGCACCATCACCAGGTTCGAATGGCTGTATGACGTCGCCGCGGCGATCCAGGATGAGAATGCGCCCGCTTCGTTGATGCCCTCTTCGAGAATCTGTCCTGCCTTGTCCTCGCGGTAGTACATCACCTGGTCGCGGTCGACCGGCTCGTACTTCTGCCCTACCGAAGAGTAGATCGCCAGCTGCCGGAACATCCCTTCCATGCCGAAGGTGCGCGCCTCGTCGGGAACGATCGGCACGACATGCTTGCCGATGCTCTTGTCGCGCACGAGCGCCGTGAGAACACGCACGAACGCCATGGTGGTTGAGATCTCGCGCCCTTCCGAGCCTTTTAAAATCTGTTCGAACGCGGCAAGGGGCGGCACCGCAGGCGGGTTGTCCGCCTTGAGGCGGCGCTGAGGCAGGTAGCCGCCAAGGGCCCTTCTGCGCTCCTGCAGGTACACCATGATCGGGTCATCATCCTTGGGTTTGTAGAGCGGCAACTCCTCGAGCTTGTCGTCGGGGATCGGCACGTTGAAGCGGTCGCGCATCTCGCGGATGGTCGCGAGGTCCATTTTCTTCAACTGGTGAGTCGGGTTCTTCGCCTGACCCTGCTTGCCCAAGCCGTAGCCCTTGATCGTCTTGGCGAGGATCACGGTGGGTTGATCCGTGTGCTTCACCGCCGCCGCGTAGGCCGCGTAGATCTTATGGGGGTCGTGCCCGCCGCGGTTCAGGCGCCAGATGTCCTCGTCGGTCATGCGTGAAACCATCTCGAGCAGCTTCGGGTCTTTACCGAAAAAATGCTTGCGCACGAAGGCTCCGTCGTTGGCCTTGTAGTTCTGATACTCGCCGTCGACTGTCTCCTCCATGACGCGCAGCAGCCGGCCCTCAAGATCGCGCGCGAACAGGGGATCCCAGTACGAACCCCAAATGATCTTGATGACGTTCCAGCCCGCCCCGCGGAAATCGGCTTCGAGTTCCTGGATGATCTTGCCGTTCCCCCGTACCGGACCGTCCAGGCGCTGCAGATTGCAGTTGACCACGAAGACCAGATTGTCGAGCTTCTCACGCGCCGCGAGGCCGATCGCGCCGAGCGACTCCGGTTCGTCCATCTCGCCGTCCCCGCAGAACACCCACACCTTGCGGTTGGCGGTCTCGGCGAGCCCGCGCGCATGCAGATACTTTAGGAACCTCGCCATGTAGATTCCCTGGATGGGTCCGAGTCCCATCGAGACGGTGGGGAACTGCCAGAAATCGGGCATGAGCCAGGGATGCGGATAAGAGGAGATGCCCTGGCCGTCGACCTCACGGCGGAAGTTCAGGAGTTGCGTTTCGGTGAGCCGGCCCTCGAGAAACGCGCGCGCATAGATGCCCGGTGAGGAGTGCCCCTGGAAATAGACGAGATCTCCCCCGTGCCCTTGGTGCGGGGCGTGCCAGAAATGATTGAAGCCGATGCCGAACAGCGTTCCGACCGAAGCGAAACTCGCGATGTGGCCGCCCAGCTCGTCGTCCGACTTGTTCGCCTTCGCCACCATGACCATCGCATTCCAGCGGCAGAGCGATCGGATGCGCTCCTCCAGAGCGTGATCCCCGGGCGAACGCTCCTCCATATGCGTCGGAATCGTGTTGAGATAAGCCGTATTGAGCGAAAACGGGATGTAGGCGCCCGAACGGCGAGCCTTGTCGACGAGCTTCTCCAGCAAGTAGTGAGCGCGCTCCGGACCCTCGCGCTCGAGAACCGCCTCAAGCGCATCCAACCACTCCTGCGTTTCCAGGGCGTCGGGATCGTTGGCGGCGGAAAACTCAGGCAGCGCGGACATGACGTTTCCCTCTCGGTGCGCAGGCGTGGGCGGGAATGAAAGACTTGCGGAGAATCGCTTGAAGCTTACCCTGCCGGCCCTATCGGATCAATTGCACCTTATTCCATACCGTGAAAGATTGTTTCACATTATACAAACATGGAGCCCACGCCATCAAAGGGGAAGGCTACACCCGACCCGGCTAAGCCGCAGAAAACCTGGATGCTAGAATGCGCGCCGTCCCTCTGCTTCCCACCCTTTCCCGTGCAGACCCGCACCATTGACGGCAACGCCATCGCGCGCGAGTTGCGCGACGGGCTCATGCGGCGTGTCGCGGCCCTGGTCGTGAACGGTGTGCGTCCCGGCCTCGCTGTAGTACAAGTGGGGAAGCTTCCAGCCTCGAACATCTATGCAAGGAACAAGATCAAGGCTTGCGCCGAAGCGGGCCTGCATTCAGAACATATAGAATTGCCGGACACCGCGGATGAATCGACCCTGCTCGGGCGCATCCGGATCCTCAACAACGACGCCCGTATCCATGGCGTTCTCGTGCAGCTCCCGCTGCCCCCGCGATTTGCCGCTGAGCGAGTGCTCGAAGCCATAGCTCCGGCGAAGGACGTCGACGGATTTCATCCGACGAACATGGGCCTGCTCGCGGTCGGCAGTCCGCGTTTTGTACCCTGCACGCCCCTTGGAGTGATGAAGATCCTCGAGCATGAGGGAGTGGATCTGCAGGGCCGACATGCCGTCGTGATCGGCCGCAGCAACATCGTCGGCAAACCCATGGCCCTGTTGCTCTTGCAAAAAGGCGCGACGGTCACCATCTGCAATTCCAGAACACCCGATCTGCGCGCGATGTCTCTTCAGGCGGACATTCTGGTGGTCGCCGCGGGAAAACCCAGACTCGTCTCGGCTGGCATGGTGAAGCCCGGTGCAGTTGTCATCGATGTCGGCATCAACCGGCTTGCGGACGGGAAACTCTCCGGCGACGTTGACCTTCAGAGCCTGCTGGGAGTCGCCTCGCGCATTACACCCGTTCCGGGCGGGGTCGGCCCGATGACGATCGCCATGCTGCTGGAAAATACCGTGACGTCCGCCGAGCGAGCTTACGCGACAGGCAAGGGTCCTTGAAGCGGTAGGGCGGCGTTCAGACGATCCCAGTTCGCGATTAGTAACCGGAGAATTCACGCCTTGGACCCGAAAGTGACTGTCAATCCATTGCTCGACTTCTCGGGCTTGCCGCGCTACAAATCGATCCGGCCAGAGCACGTCGCCCACGCGATCGATGAGCTGCTCGTCGAGAACCATGCCCTCATTGCCCGGCTCACGGACGAAGGCACGGCTGCGTCCTGGAAAGAATTCGCCGAACCTTTGGAAAGCGCCAATGAAAGGCTATGGCGCGCCTGGGGCGCAGTCGCTCACCTGCACGCAGTGGACGACAACCCCGCGATCCGCGATGCCTACAACGCAAATCTGCCGAAAATCACGCGGTACCGTACCGAACTCGCGCAGAACCTCCGCCTCTATGAAAAGCTCAAATCCTTGCGCGCTTCCGAGGGTTTCGAGAAGCTGTCGACAGCGCGGCGAAAGATCGTCGAGAACGACTTGCGCGACTACCGTCTGGGAGGAGCCGAGCTGGCGCCTCAGGAAAAAAAGCGCTTTGCCGAAATCCAGGAGGAACTTGCAGCGCTCGAGGCCAAGTTCTCCGAGAACGTGCTCGACGCGACCAATGCGTTTTCGTTGCTGATCACCGACCGCGGGGAACTGCCTGGGATCCCCGAGGACGTCCTGGAAGCTGCCAAAGAAGCCGCGCATAAAGACGAACAAGAAGGCTGGAAATTCACCCTGCAGGCGCCGTCATACGGACCGGTCATGCAGTACGCGGAGAATCGCGGGTTGCGGGAAAGATTCTATCGAGCACACGTCACACGAGCGAGCGAATTCGGAAAACCGGAATTCGACAATACCTCGCTCATCACCCGGGAGCTCCAACTTCGGAAGGAAAAGGCGCGGCTGCTTGGTTACAAGAGCTTCGCCGCGCTCTCGCTCGTGCCAAAAATGGCCGAGTCGCCCAAGGCTGCACTCGACTTCCTCAACGACCTTGCCGCTAGAGTGCTGCCTCACGCGCGCAGGGACTATGCAGAGCTCGAGGAGTTCGCCCGCGGGGAGCTCGGGCTCGAGGAATTCCGCGCCTGGGACATCGCGTTCGCATCGGAAAAATTGCGCGGAAAGCTATACGCGTTCTCCGATCAGGATTTGAAGCGGTATTTCCCGGAGGCGAAGGTCCTGGAAGGCATGTTCCGGCTTGTCGAAGCCCTTTATGACATTCGAATCAACCCGGACGCGGCTGAAACCTGGCATCCGGAGGTACGTTTTTTCCGGATTGCCGATTCGGACGGAAGCCTAGTCGGCCAGTTTTACCTGGATCTGTACTCACGGGAAACAAAGCGCGGCGGCGCGTGGATGGACGAGGCGATCACGCGACAGAGAATCCCGAGCGGCTTCCAGACGCCGGTTGCCCATCTCATCTGCAACTTTCCCGCACCGATCGGGAACAAGCCCGCCCTACTTACGCACGACGAGGTGATGACCTTGTTTCACGAATTCGGTCATGGGTTGCACCACCTACTTTCGCGAGTCGACGATCTGGGCGTCTCCGGAATACGCGGGGTCGAATGGGATGCGGTCGAGCTGCCTTCCCAGTTCATGGAAAACTTCTGCTGGGAGCGGGATGTGCTCGCTCGTATGACCGCGCACGTCGACAGCGGGGAGCCCTTGCCGCGCACCTTGTACGACAAGATGCTGGCGGCAAAGAATTTTCAGAGCGGCATGCAAACTGTGCGCCAAATCGAATTCGCATTGGTCGACATGCACCTGCACCACGACTACGACCCCGCGGGAACGAAGACGCCGCTGCAGCTGCTCAACGAAATCAGGGCGAAAGTCGCTGTGGTCACTGCGCCGGAATACAACCGCTTCCTCAACAACTTCTCACACGTCTTCTCGGGAGCTTACGCAGCGGGTTACTACAGCTATAAGTGGGCCGAGGTGCTCTCCGCCGACGCCTACAGCCTGTTTGAACAAAACGGCGTGCTCGACTCCAGGACCGGTGCGCGATTCCGCGACGAGATTCTCGCAGTGGGCGGCAGCCGCCCGGCGCTCGAATCGTTCAAGGCGTTTCGCGGTCGCGAGCCGAGAATCGACGCGCTCTTGCGTCACAATGGTATGATCGCGCGCTGAGGAGCATCACCGCATGCGCATACTGTTCGTCGCTGCAACGATCCTCTCCACAGTCTGCATCGACGCCCTTGGGCAGGCCTATCGCTGGGTGGATCAGAACGGCAGGGTCCACTATACGCAGACGCCCCCGCCACCCGACGCGAAAGGGGTGCAACGAAAGAGTTTCCGGCAGGGGCCCATGGGGACCGTCGACTTGCCTTACGCCACGCAAGTGGCGGCGAAGAACTTTCCCGTGACTCTCTACACCCAGCCGGACTGCGGCACGCCCTGCGATCAGGCGCGCGCGTTGCTCGTCAAGCGCGCGGTGCCCTTCAGGGAAGTCAGCGTTGTCACGCAAAAGGACGCCGATGAGTTGAAGAGGCTGTCCGGTAAAACCGATCTGCCGCTGCTCGCCGTCGGCAATCAGTTGCATACGGGATTCCAGCAAGACTTCCTTAACAGCCTGCTCGATTCAGCGGGATATCCGTCTTCTGCACCTCCGGCGCCGATCGAAACGCTGCGAAAGATGGATCCTGCAACCCCGGCGGCGCAGCCACAGCAGGGCGCGGAGCCGCCGCCCGCTGCCGCCGCCAGATAGAACGGGGATTTGCCTTCCGAGCAGCGCGTCAATGAAGTTCGCGTCATGGAACGTCAATTCGCTCAACGTGCGCCTGCCTCATCTGCTCGAATGGCTCGCGCGGCAGGCCCCGGACATCGTCTGCCTGCAGGAGATCAAGCTCGAGGATGCCAAGTTCCCGGTGGGGGAAATCGCTGCGGCGGGGTACCACTGCGCCTGGTCCGGGCAAAAGACTTACAACGGCGTGGCGATCTTGTCTCGAGCAATGCTCGCGGACGTCGCGGCAGGAATGCCCGCATTTCCCGACGAGCAAAAGCGCGTCATCGCCGCATCGGTCGGGAAAGGCGCCGATGCGATCCGCGTTGTATGCGCCTATGTTCCAAACGGGCAGGCAGTCGACTCCGAGAAATACGAGTACAAGCTCAACTGGCTCGCGGCTTTCCGACGCCGGCTCGAAGAAGAGCTTAAAAAAAATCCGCGCCTCGCGGTCCTGGGCGACTACAACATCGCGCCCGCCGATGAGGACGTTCACGATCCCAAGGCCTGGGAAGGCCAGATCCTGTGCAGCCCCAAGGAGCGGGAGGCCTTCCGGAAGCTTCTTGCCCTGGGATTGAAAGACAGTTTCAGGATGTTTACTCAATCGGACAAATCCTTCACCTGGTGGGACTACCGCATGAATGGCTTCAAGCGCAATCTCGGGCTGCGCATCGATCATATCCTGCTCAGCTCCGAGCTCGCTTTGCTTTGCCGCGGGTGCACAATCGATCTCGAACCTCGGCGAATGCAGCGCCCATCCGACCACGCGCCGGTGATGGCCGAGCTCCAGCTTTAGTCGCTATAATCACGCCGCCGCGGGCGAAAAAATAATCGCCTCTGCGCCGGGAGCGATCGCGGTATCCAGAAGGAGGAAGGGTATCATGGCCTTCAACACGTTTCTTTGTCGATTCGCCGCCTTTGTTCTGACGGTTTGCGTCGCGACCGGCGTGTTCGCGCAGCCCGCCTACCCGACGAAACCCGTGAAAATCATCGTGCCTTACTCCGCCGGCGGGCCGGCGGACATCTACGCGCGCTTCATCGGCGACCGTCTGCAAAAGGCTCTCGGACAAGCTTTTGTAATCGAGAACCGGCCGGGCGCCGGTGCGATCATCGGCACCGACGCAGTGGCGAAATCCACTCCCGACGGATACACGTTGCTCATGATGTCGAATACGCACACGGTAAACGAATCGCTGTTCACGAAGAAGCCCTACAGCCTGATGCGGGATCTCGCGCCTATCTCGCCAATCAACTATTCCGACCTGCTCCTAGTTATCCACCCTTCGGTACAGGCGCACAACCTGAAGGACCTGATCGCGCTAGCGAAATCGAAACCCGGCGTCCTCAATTACGCTTCGTCCGGACCGGGCACTCCCTACCACATGGCCGGGGAGTTGTTCAAGGCAATGGCCGGCATCGACGTGGTGCATGTGCCGCACAAGGGGAGCGCCGAAGCGCGCACCAGTGTCTTGGCGGGCAACGTGCAGATGATGTTTGATGCGATTACCACGATGGCTCCGCTCGCGCAGGCAGGCAAGGTTCGAGCGATCGCCACCTCTGGAAAGGCGCGTTCTTCCATCACCCCCGACGTGCAGACCCTGGAACAAGCCGGCCTGCCAGGTTACGACGCGGTGATCTGGCTGGGGATGATGGCGCCCGTCGCCACCCCGAAACCGATCGTGGATCAACTGAATTCGGAGATCCAGAAAATCGCGAGCCTGCCCGAAGTGAAGGAAGTCTGGACCAAGCAGGGCGCCGTTCCGATGTATATGACCTCTGTCGAATTCGGCAAATTCATGGAGCAGGATATCCAGAAGTGGGCGAAGGTCGTGAAATTCTCGGGGGCGAAGGTCGACTAGGGAGCACGCGCGAAGGAACACATTTTTTTCGCCGAGGAGCATAGGAAACCCGTGGCCGAGCGCTTCAGGCTCACCGTCAACGGTGCGGAATCCGAGCTTGAGGCGGGTTCGGACACTCCGCTTCTCTACGCGCTCCGCAACGACCTTGGGCTGAAAGGTACGCGTTTCGGCTGCGGCAGCGGTCAGTGCGGCGCGTGCTTCGTTCTGATCGACGGCCATCCCGCCCCTGCATGCGACACGCCTCTGTGGTCCGCGGCCGGCAAGAACATAACCACAGTCGAAGGGTTGGGCGCGGGTGGCGGGTTGCATTTCCTGCAAAGCGCCTTTCTCGCCGAGCAGGCGGCCCAGTGCGGATACTGCACGAGCGGCATCCTGATCAGTGCCGCGGCGCTCCTGGCGAAAAATCCCAGGCCGACGGAGCGCGAAGTTCGTGAGGCGCTCGACCGCAACCTATGTCGTTGCGGATCACACAACCGAATGGTGCGCGCAGTGTTGCGCGCGGCTAGAGGAATAGCGCCATGAACACCGTTGCCGAAACCCGGCTCAAGCGGCCCGCAAGCCTTGAGAAAAACCCGAGACTTTCGCAGTGGCTGCGTGTGCACCGCGACGGCACGGTCTCGATCTACAGCGGCAAAGTCGAAATCGGCCAGGGTATCCTGACGGCCCTTGCGCAGATCGCAGCCGAAGAGCTCGGGATCGCATTGGAACGCATCCGCATGGTTCCAGCCGACACTGCGGTGAGTCCCGACGAGGGCGTTACTTCGGGCAGCCTCTCGATCCAGGATTCCGGTGTCGCACTACGCCGCGCCTGCGCGCAGGCCCGTGCGTTGCTGCTTGAGCGCGCGGCAGCGCGCATCGGCGTATCGCCCGGCGACTTGCGGGTGGAGGACGGTTCTGTCCAGGCAGCCGGCCGGAGCACAAGCTTTTGGGAATGCGCGGACGACGTATCGTTCGACTGCGAGATCGACGAGATAGCTGCATTGAGATCGCCGCGCGACTACCGGGTGGTCGGCAAGCCCGCGCCGCGGGGCGATCTCCCCGACAAGATCGCCGGTCGGCCTCGCTTCATTCAGGACATGACGCTGCCGGGAATGCTCTACGGTCGCATCGTTCGTCCCCCGCACAATTTCGCGGGGTTGATCGCGCTCGATGACAGCAAGGTCAAGTCGATGCCAGGGCTTGCGGCGATCGTGCGCGACGGCGGCTTTGTCGGTGTCCTCGCCGAGCGCGAGGATGTGGCGATCTCGGCCCAGCGCGCCCTTAGGCTCACAGCGTCCTGGCGAGAGAGCGATCCGCCGCCCCGGGACGTGTATGCATGGCTCAAAGAGCACGCGGCCGAGCACCGCGTCATCAGCGAGAGAGAAAACGCCGACGCGAAATCCCGCGCAGCGAAAGTGCTCGAGGCGTCCTATACCAAACCCTACATATCGCACGCCTCGATCGGCCCGTCCTGCGCAATCGCCCAGATCGACGAAGGCAAACTCCTGGTATGGACCCACAGCCAGGGGATATTCAATTTGCGCCGCGACCTGGCTCTGGCGCTCGCGATGCACGAAGATGCGATCGTCGTACGGCACGCGGAAGGAGCAGGCTGCTACGGGCACAACGGCGCCGACGATGCCGCACTCGATGCGGCCCTGCTCGCGCGAGCGGCGGGCGGGCGCCCGGTGCAGGTGCAGTGGATGCGCGACGACGAATTCGCGTGGGCCCCCTGCGGTCCGGCGATGGCTCTGAGCTTGCGCGCGGCGCTCGACTCGCAGGGCAATATCGTCCTTTGGCAGCACGAGCTTTGGAGCAACGGGCACAGCAGCAGACCCGGACGCTCACAGGGTCCGGCGCTCGCGGCGGCCTGGCACTTGGCGAGACCGCATGAGCGACCTTCGGCGATCAATATGCCGCTCCCGGCCGGCGCCGCGGATCGAAACGCGATTCCGATATACGATTTCCCGAATCAGCGTGTCGTCAATCATTACGTCCACGAAATGCCCGTGCGCACTTCAGCGCTGCGCTCGCTGGGCGCCTACGCCAACGTGTTTGCGATCGAGTCCTTCATGGACGAGCTCGCTCGGGCGGCGGAAATCGATGCGGTCGCCTTCCGCCTGCGGCATCTCAAGGATCCGCGGGGGCGGGCAGTGATCGACGCTGCAGCGCGGCGCGCCGGGTGGAGTGGGTGGAAACCCGTAGAAGGCCGAGGTCACGGCATCGGATTTGCGAAATACAAGAATCTTGGCGCTTACTGCGCAGCGATCGCCGAAGTAGCGGTCGGCCACGAGGTGCGCGTGAATCGGCTGGTTCTTGCGGTCGATGTCGGGCTCGTCATCAACCCCGACGGCGTGATCAACCAAATCGAGGGCGGCGCGATTCAATCGACCAGTTGGACCTTGAAGGAAGAGCTGAAGCTCGACGCCCGCGGTATCGCGAGCCTCGGCTGGGAGGATTACCCCATCCTGAAATTCAGCGACGTACCCGCCGTCGAAGTCGAGCTGATCGAGCGTCCCGACCTGCCCGCGGTCGGTGCGGGGGAGGCCGCTCAAGGTCCCACTGCGGCGGCGATCGCCAATGCGGTGGGGCATGCGCTCGGGTTGCGCGTGCGCGAACTCCCGCTTACGTACGAGCGGATTGCCGCGGCGATAAGTCAGTCGACGTAGTCGTAGGCCGGAAGGGTAAGGAATTCGACGTAGCGATCGTCGGTCGTGATGCGATCGAAGAGCTTGGCGCCTTCTTCGTATTTTCCGGCATTCCAAGCTTCGTCACCGAGGTAGGTCTTTACTTTGGGCAATTCTTCGGCGAGGAGCTTTCTGAACAGCTCCCGGGTGACCTTGCGGCCGTCTTGCAGCTTTCCTCTGGGAGAGCGCATCCACTGCCAGATCTGAGAGCGCGAGATTTCAGCCGTGGCCGCATCCTCCATCAGATTGAATACCGGCACGCAGCCGTTCCCGGCGAGCCACGCTCCCAAATATTGGATTCCGACCGAGATATTGTTGCGCAGGCCGGCCTCGGTGATCGGTTCCTCGGGCCGGAAATCGAGAAGATCCTTTGTGGCGACTATCACGTCGGGGCGTTGCCGGTCGTACTGGTTCGGGCGTGGCATGTGTTCATCGAACACCGCTTTCGCTATCGGCACCAGACCCGGGTGCGCAACCCAGGTTCCATCGCAACCGTCGGTCACTTCGCGCAGCTTGTCCTCGCGAACTTTCGCAAGTGCAGCGTCGTTTGCCGCAAGGTCATTCTTGATCGGGATCTGCGCCGCCATTCCGCCCATGGCCGGGGCCCTGCGACGATGGCAGGTTTTCACGAGGAGCAGCGCATAGGCGCGCATGAACGGCGAGGTCATCGTCACCTGAGCGCGATCGGCAAGGCAAAAACCTTGGTTCGAGCGGAACTTCTTGATGCAGGAAAAGATATAGTCCCATCGACCGATGTTGAGGCCGGCAGAGTGCTCACGCAGCTCCCACAGGATTTCGTCCATTTCGAACGCGGCAACCACGGTCTCGATCAGCGCGGTGGCCTTGATCGTTCCCTGCCGTACGCCCAGTTCCTCCTGGGCGAACTTGAAAATATCGTTCCAAAGCCGCGCCTCGAGATGGGACTCCATCTTCGGAAGGTAGAAATACGGGCCTGTGCCGCGCGCGAGTAGTTCTTTGGCGTTGTGGAAGAAGTACAGCGCGAAATCGAATATCGCGCCTGAGACGGGCTTCCCGTCCACAAGCAGATGTTTCTCATCCAAGTGCCAGCCGCGCGGCCGCGGAATCAGAACCGCAACCTTGCTTTTCAGCCGATATGTCTTGCCCTCCTGTTCGAAACCGATGTTCCCGCGTACCGCATCGTGCAGGTTAGCCTGACCTTCGATCATATTTGCCCACGTCGGGCAATTGGCGTCCTCGAAGTCCGCCATGAAAGTGGAGGCACCCGAGTTGAGCGCGTTGATCACCATTTTGCGGTCGGTCGGCCCGGTAATCTCCACGCGACGGTCCAGCAAATCCTTCGGCTGCGGTTCGATCGTCCATTCCTTGGCGCGAAGCGGCGCGGTTTCAGGAATGAAATCGGGGAATTTACCGGCATCAAACTCTCTTTGGCGCGCCGCGCGGCGCGCGAGAAGGTCCTGGCGGCGCGATTCGAAGGCACGGTGCAGCCTGGCGACGAAGCTCAAGGCCGCGGGTGTCAGAACCTTTGCCGCCTCGGATAGAGCGGGCGCGCGGATTTCCATTCCCGCCGGAAGACCCGCCCCCTGGATGACAGCTGAAAGTGCCATGTTCAAGACGTTCCTCAAATCAAGCTAATCCCATTCTCGCTATTGCGCGTCGGCGGAGGTCCCGTCTCCGATGCCCAACTCGCCGATCTTTCGGGTAATCGTGTTACGGCCTATGCCCAGCAGACCCGCCGCCTCGATGCGCCGGCCGCCGGTATGCGCCAGCGCTTTCGCGATCAGCGTCTTCTCGAAACTTTTGGACAGATTTTCCATGATGTTCGTTTCGCCGCTTACCAGCCTGCGATCCGCTTCCCGTCCCAGCGCCGCGAGCCACTCGCCGGAGGGCGTCGCGGTATCCTCGCGGAGTTCCGGCGGAAAATCACCGACTTCGATGACCTGCGTGGGTGACATCACGGTGAGCCAATGACACACATTTTCGAGCTGACGTACGTTTCCGGCGAGATTCTGAGCCGAGAGGTAAGCCATCGCCGAATCCGATAGGCGCTTGGCCTCTACACCGAGCTCCCGGGCCGATTTTGCTAGGAAGTGCCGTGCCAGAAGCGGAATGTCTTCCCTGCGTTCACGCAGCGAGGGCAGCCTCAATCGGATCACGTTCAGACGGTGATACAGGTCCTCACGGAACAGGCCTTCGCGGACCCGTGTTTCTAGGTCCTGATTGGTCGCGGCGATGACACGGACACTCGCCCGAATCGGCTGATGGCCGCCGACCCGATAGAAAGTTCCGTCAGACAATACGCGCAACAAGCGCGTTTGCAGCTCGGCCGGCATGTCGCCGATCTCGTCCAGGAACAGGGAGCCACCTTCGGCCTGCTCGAAGCGACCGCGCCGCAAAGCCTGTGCCCCCGTGAAGGCGCCACGCTCATGGCCGAAGAGCTCCGATTCCAGTAGGTCCTTAGGCATTGCCGCTGTGTTTATTGCGATGAATGGCTTGTCTGCACGCGGGCTGTGGCGGTGCAGCGCTCGCGCCACGAGCTCCTTGCCTGTTCCCGACTCGCCGGTGATCAGGACCGTGGCGCTAGACTGCGACAAGCGGCCGACTGCCCGGAACACCTCTTGCATCGACTGAGCTTGGCCGAGGATATCCGGCGTACCGGTCAACGACTCCTCGGCTTCATTCTCCCGCATGCTCTCGCCGAGTGCCCGGCGAATGAGCTCGACCGCTTGGTCAACGTCGAACGGTTTTGGCAGATACTCGAACGCACCACCCTGGAACGCCGCCACTGCCGACTCCAAATCGGAGTACGCGGTCATGACGATGACCGGAAGGTTGGGGAAGCGTTGCTTTACGGTTTGCAGCAACTCCAGACCCGAGGTGCCGGGCATGCGGATGTCTGAAACGAGCACCTGCGGGGCGCCGGCTGCGTCGAGCGCCTCCATGGCCTCGGTCGCCTGCGCGAAGGTCTTGAAGGGAATGCCTTCACGAGAGAGTGCCTTCTCGAACACCCAACGGATGGAGCGGTCGTCGTCGATGACCCAGACAGGTCTCATCATGGTCCTTCAGCGAAGCGGTAGCATGATTCGGAAACTGGTTCTTCCTGGCTGGCTATCGCACTCGACCACCCCATGGTGCTGCTGCACGAAAGTCTGCGCGAGCGTCAGGCCGAGCCCGGTCCCACCTTCACGGCCGGATACCAGCGGATAAAAAATCTGGTCGCGGATCTCCACCGGCACGCCCGGCCCGTTATCTACCACTTGCAATTCTAATGCCAGCCTGTGGAAGCGCCGGGCGAGCGTCACTTGGCGGGCGACCCGGGTGCGCAGGACGATTTCGCCCCGATCTTGAAGCCCAGCCGCTCCCAGTATGGCTTGCGCGGCGTTCCGCACGATGTTGAGCACGGCCTGGATGAGTTGTTCTGGATCACCGCGAAACTCGGGCAGACCGACGTCATAGTCGCGTCTCACCTGTATGCCTTCCGGAAACTCTGCAAGAATAAGGCTGCGAACCCGCTCACATACCTCATGGATGTTCATCGGCACCTGGTTCGGAGGGCGATGCGGGGTAAGAAGTCGGTCCATGAGTGCCTGCAGGCGGTCGGCCTCCTTGATGATCACCCGGGTATATTCGCGCAGGTTAGGTCGGTCGAGTTCACGCTCGAGCAGTTGGGCTGAGCCGCGCAAACCTCCCAGTGGATTCTTGATTTCATGAGCGAGGTTGCGGATCCGCTCCCGGTTGGCCCGGTGCTGGGTCATGCGTTGCTCCTCTCGTTCGATACGCAACCGCTGGTCAATCGGTCGCAACTCAAGCAGCAACACGGCCTGCGGCAGCTCGACCGGCGTAGCGATGCAGTCAAGGTGCAGGGGCTCTTGACCCGTTGGTACGAGGATCAAGTCCTGATCAGCGAACCCACGCTCCTCGCGAATCGCTTGATGCAGCAGGCCTGCTAAAGAGCCCGAGTCCGCGAAAAGTCCCGGAAAAGGCTGGCCGAGGATGCTCCTACGGCTGGCCGCGAACAGTGTTTCCGCCGCAGGGTTGACGTACTTCACATGGAGTGCCCGGTCCAAGAGAACCACAGCGGTGGCGAGCCAGTCCAGGCTCGGTGAGGCCGCCGGATTCATGCGCTGGACCAGTTTCGGGGACAGAGGTAGCAGCAGCACCACACGCTTGTGCAGTGCCGCACCAAGGAAGCGCCGGCCCACTGCCCGAACCAGGCCGCCTGATTCGTGAGAGCGGTGCGATTCGCCTTTACTTGAGCCGACCGAGCTCGCCGCGAAGCTGCTCGATGTTTTTCGAGTGCTGGCTTACGGCTTCCTGAAATGGCTTCAGCCGCTCCAGGACCCGAGCATAGTTGCGCTCGTCGCCTTCGCGAATTCCTTCCTGTTCGGCAAGCTTCTCGCGGGCATCGGAAAGCAATTGCTGCTCGTTCTGAAGCTCCGACTCCAGGATTCTGCGGCGGTTCTCGCTGCGCGCGGAAGCGGTGTCCGACCCGGCTGGGGATTGCGAGGCCCGCGCAGGAAGCTGCGCCGGTACGACAGACACTTCCTTGCTCACCAAAGTGCAGTTCTTGCCAACCGTGTCGCGTTTGACATTGGTGTAGGTCGGGCGGCCGCTCGCGTCGGGGCACTTGTACACCTCGCTCTGCGCATGACCACAGGGCGCCACCAGTGCGAGAAAAATCCAGCCGATCAGTCGCTTGCTCAGTACCATGGCCCCCCCAGACCCCAGTGGGAGCTTTAAGTGTAGGCCAAAACAACCCTGATTTCAAATGAAAAAAGGACGAAACACCCGACTTCGGGTACTCCGTCCTCCCTGTATGGATTGAATTCCTGACCCGGAACCACTAGGCCTTTGGGGTTGCGCCTTCTTTACGAGCTGTAGTACATGTCGAACTCGACCGGATGTGTGGTCATGCGGAAGCGCGTGAGTTCCTCATGCTTGAGGCCACAATAAGCGTCGAGCATGTCGTCGGAGAACACTCCACCTTTGGTCAGAAACTCGCGGTCCTTGTTCAGGCACTCCAGCGCCATTTCGAGTGATGAGCACACCTGCTGGACCTTTTTCGCCTGGGCTGGCGGCAGGTCGTACATGTTCTTGTCGATCGGGTCGCCGGGGTGGATCTTGTTCTGCACTCCGTCCAGTCCGGCCATCAGCATCGCCGCAAAAGCGAGATAGGAATTGGTCGTCGGGTCCGGGAAGCGCACTTCCACCCGCCGCGCCTTGGGGTCGGTGACGAGCGGGATGCGGCAGGCGGCTGAACGGTTGCGCGACGAGTAAGCGAGGTTGATCGGCGCCTCGAACCCCGGCACCAGACGCTTGTACGAATTGGTCCCCGGATTAGTAATGGCGTTCAAGGCCTTCGCGTGCTTGATGATGCCGCCTATGTAGTAGAGGGCAAAGTCGGACAGCCCCGAGTAGCCGGTGCCCTGAAATAGATTCTTCCCCTCTTTCCACACCGACTGATGGACGTGCATGCCCGAGCCGTTGTCGCCCACGACGGGTTTGGGCATGAAGGTCGCGGTCTTACCGTAGGAATGCGCCACGTTCCACACCGTGTACTTCAGAATCTGCATCCAGTCGGCGCGTTTTACCAAGCTGTTGAACTTGGTGCCGATCTCGTTCTGGCCCATCGCACCCACTTCGTGATGGTGCACTTCGCACTCGATGCCCTGCTGCTCCATTGCGAGCACCATGGCGTTCCGGATGTCCTGTAGCGTATCCGTCGGCGGCACCGGGAAATAGCCGCCTTTTATCGGGGCACGGTGACCCATGTTGCCACCCTCGTACTCCTCCCCGGAGGACCACGGCGCTTCCTCGGATTTGATCTTGCAGAAGCAGCCGGACATGTCCACGTTCCAGGTCACCGAGTCGAAAACGAAGAACTCCGGCTCGGGCCCGAAATAGGCCGTGTCGCCCAGGCCGCTCGATTTCAGGTAGGCCTCGGCGCGTTTAGCGATGGTGCGCGGGTCACGGTCGTAGCCTTTTCCATCGGAGGGTTCGACGCAATCACAGGTGATGTTGAGCACCGGCTCATCAGTAAAGGGGTCCATTCGCGCAGTGTCTGGATCGGGCATCAACAGCATGTCCGAGGCCTCGATGCTCTTCCAGCCCGCGATCGAGGAGCCGTCGAAGAAATGTCCGCTCTCGAACTTGTCCATGGTGAACGCCTTCACCGGCACGGAAACGTGTTGCTCCTTGCCACGGGTGTCGGTAAAGCGCAGGTCCACGAACTTGACCTCCTTGTCCTTGATTGATTTCATGACGTCATTGGCAGACATTGCCATTGCAGGATCTCCTCAGGTTGCGGATTGTTAGTGGGTCTAGGAAGGAAACAAAGCGCTAGGTGGATAGAATCTCTGCAGATTCCATGCCATCCGGCGTAAAAGGCAGGCCATTGTGCCATAGGAGAGCACTCGGAGCGATTTGGGAGGGTCGCGCACCATAGCGGCGCGAAGTGGTCATTATGCGCACCGTGTCGGTGCGAATCAACTCCCGGCAAACTTCCAAGCTAAACTACGCTGTGGCTTCCCGAACTCCCATGGCGAACGACCCCGTTGCCGACATCCTCGCCCGCGCTAAGCAGCGGGCCGAGGCGATGAATCTCCCCTATGCAGGAGCACTGCTGCCTCTTGAAGTGCATGCCCTGATGCAGCAGCTTCCGGGAGCGAAACTCGTCGACGTGCGCACCCAGGCAGAGTGGGACTACGTCGGCCATATTCCCGAATCGGTATTGATCGAATGGAACACGTACCCGAGCGGCCAGCGCAATCCGCGTTTCCTTGAGCAGCTCCAAGCGCGGGTCGCGAAGACCGAAGCGCCAGTAATGTTCTTGTGCCGCTCCGGTGCACGCTCGCACCACGCTGCCGCTGCGGCAACCCAAGCCGGATATCCCAATTCCTATAACATACTTGAGGGATTCGAAGGCGAGAAAGATCCGCACGGCCATCGCGGTACGGTCGGCGGTTGGCGATTTGCCGGTCTACCCTGGATCCAGGGCTGACTACGCTCACAAGCTCGAACCGCGCTTCCCTGGATTATCCCGCCGACCAATTGACGACACCGGTGTGGGCTGTAACGAGCACGGCCGCGCCGAAAGCGATCCGGTACCAGGCAAACGGCGTGAAGTCATGCGTGGCGATGTAGCGCAGCAGCCACCGTACGCACAGGAAGGCCGACACGAAGGCCGCGGCCGAACCGACCGCGAACATCCCCAGATCGCCGGAATTGAAGAGCGCGCGGTTCTTCCAGAAATCGTATGCGCCGGCCGCCACGAGCGTCGGCACGGCGAGGAAAAAGGAAAACTCCGTCGCCGCGCGGCGCGAAAGTCCGAACAGCATCCCGCCGATGATGGTCGCCCCTGAACGCGAAGTACCGGGGATCAGCGCGAATGCTTGGGCAATTCCGACTTTCAACGCGTCTTTCCAGGTCATTTCATCCACGCTTTGAATCACGGGAGCCCGTCGACGTCTTTCCACCCAGAGAATGATCAGCGCTCCGACGATGAACGCGAGCGCAACGGGCACAGCGTGGAACAGATAGGTCTTGATCAGCCTGCCGAACGCGAGGCCTAGCACCGCTGCAGGAGCGAAAGCGACGAGCAGATTGAGCGCGAAACGCTGCGCGGCGCGCTCGGTGGCAAGACCTGCCAGCACGCGCCCGAACCGCCCACGGTATTCCCAGACGATAGCAAACATCGCGCCGGTCTGGATCACGATCTCGAATACTTTTGCCTTCTCATCGCTGAAGCCGAGCAGATCGCCGACGAGAATCAGGTGTCCGGTCGACGAGATCGGTAAAAACTCGGTCACCCCCTCCACGACACCGAGGACGAAAGCCTTTGCGAGCAATGCGAATTCCACGGCGTCTCCGGAAAATAAAAGGCGGCAGAAAACTGCCGCCTTGAAATTCTAGCGGAAACCGTCAGAAGTGTGATGAGGCTGTTTCACCTCGTGACGGTGTCTCAGTCAGGCCTTTTGATAGACCTCCGCGCCTTTCCTGACGAACTCCACCGCCTTCTGCTCCATGCCCTTCTTCAATGCATCCTGCTCTGAAAGACCGTGCTTCTCCGCGTACTCGCGTACATCTTGGGTAATCTTCATCGAGCAGAAATGGGGGCCGCACATCGAGCAGAAATGCGCGAGCTTCGCGCCTTCCTGGGGCAACGTCTCGTCGTGGAACTGCTTTGCCTTGTCTGGGTCGAGGCCGAGATTGAACTGGTCCTCCCAGCGGAATTCGAAACGCGCTTTCGAGAGTGCGTTGTCACGGATCTGTGCACCGGGATGCCCCTTGGCAAGGTCCGCGGCGTGCGCCGCGATCTTGTACGCTATGATGCCGTCCTTGACGTCGTCCTTGTCGGGCAGCCCGAGGTGCTCCTTGGGCGTCACGTAACACAGCATGGCCGTGCCATACCAACCGATCATCGCCGCGCCGATCGCGCTCGTGATGTGGTCGTAACCGGGGGCGATGTCGGTGGTGAGCGGTCCCAGCGTGTAGAACGGCGCTTCCTTGCAGTACTTGAGCTGCAGGTCCATGTTCTCGCGGATGAGCTGCATCGGCACGTGCCCCGGCCCCTCGATCATCACCTGACAGTCGTGCTTCCAGGCCGTATCGGTCAACTCGCCGAGCGTCATGAGCTCCGCGATCTGCGCCTCGTCGTTCGCATCGTAGATCGAACCGGGACGCAGGCCGTCGCCGAGCGAGAACGACACGTCGTACGCCGCCATGATTTCGCAGATGTCTTCAAAATGCGTATAGAGAAAACTCTCCGTGTGGTGCGCTAGGCACCACTTCGCCATGATCGAGCCACCGCGTGAAACGATCCCCGTCATCCGTTTGGCAGTCATAGGGATAAACGGCAGCCGCACGCCCGCGTGAATGGTGAAGTAGTCCACGCCCTGCTCGGCCTGCTCGACCAGCGTATCCCGAAAAATTTCCCAGGTCAGCTCTTCGGCTTTGCCGTCCACCTTCTCCAACGCCTGGTAGATCGGCACCGTGCCTATCGGCACCGGAGCATTGCGGATGATCCATTCGCGGGTTTCGTGAATGTGCTTGCCAGTGGAGAGGTCCATGACCGTGTCGCCGCCCCAGCGTATCGCCCAGGTCATTTTCTCGACTTCCTCTGCGATGCCGGAACTGATGGCCGAGTTGCCGATGTTGGCGTTAATCTTCACCAGGAAATTGCGGCCGATAATCATCGGTTCGGTTTCGGGATGATTGATATTCGCCGGAATGATGGCGCGGCCGCGAGCCACTTCATCGCGCACGAATTCCGGGGTGATGAATTTCTCCAGAGACGCCCCGAACGACTCACCTCGGTGCTGCCGGGTGAACAATTCCGGGAGCGCATCGCATCGCTGGTTTTCTCGGACCGCGATATATTCCATCTCCGGCGTGACGATGCCCCTTTTCGCATAGTGCATCTGGGTCACGTTGCGACCCGACTTCGCCCGGCGCGGCTTCCTTTTCAGGCTAAAGCGCATCTCCCCAAGC
>WNGC01000185.1_pt1 | contig 33641 bp, 29 predicted proteins | sample 5400051 | NCBI WGS metagenome assembly WNGC01 (sample SAMN13153368, study PRJNA577476) | soil metagenome | isolation source: 20 cm soil or saprolite under grassland replicate 2 | place: USA:California | collected 2016-06-15
GCCAACTCGGCGTGCGTCAACGCTTCTTTCGCGTGTTGGACCACGAGGTCCTTCTGTCCCGAGTTCCCCGCATCGATCGCGGCCTGGGTCTCCTTGACCGCCTCCGTGACGTGATCCCCCTGCGTCGCCTGGGCGGACCGTACGGCACCGGTAAAGAATGTAAAGGCGGCGGCCAGCGTGGCCGCCAGGATCGTTTGATTCATGATGCCTCCCTTGCTTCGTGGTGAGTACGGCACCTTGCCCCAACCGGTGCCCCGCCCTTGGTACAGGCGGGGGATGAGGAGTGGTTCCACCCGCGGCCGGGGTCGGCCGGGGTGGCATCGACTGCTGCGGCGATGCAACTTTTCGCGCTGCACCGGTGGTCAACGTTCCTTCTTGCACACGAGGTCTCGTCCCGCATGCACACGATCGCCCGCGCGCTCGTTGCGTCCGCCCTCGGCGCGCTGCTCCTCGCCGCCGCTCCCTCGCCCGCCGACTTGCGCGGCTACTCGACCGAGGCGGCCAAGGCCGAGCGGGACTGGGAGGCGAAGATGCGCGCCATCCCTTCGCCCGACTCCTTGCGCGAGTACATGCGCCGCCTCTCCGCGCGGCCCCACCACGTCGGCTCGCCGTACGACAAGGACAACGCCGAGTGGCTGCTCGCCAAGTTCAAGAGCTTCGGGCTGGACGCGCGGATCGAGACATTCGACGTGCTGTTTCCCACGCCCAAAGAGCGGGTCGTGGAGCTGGTGGCGCCCACCAAATTCGTCGCGAAGCTCCAGGAGCCCCCGGTCCCCGGGGATCCGACCTCGGCACAACAGGCGGAGCAGCTGCCGACATACAACGCGTACTCGATCGACGGCGACGTCACAGCCCCACTCGTGTACGTGAACTACGGCGTCCCGGCGGATTACGAGCGACTCGAGCGCATGGGCATCTCGGTCAAGGGCGCCATCGTGATCGCGCGCTACTTCGGCTCGTGGCGCGGCATCAAACCCAAGGTGGCGGCCGAGCACGGCGCCGTGGGTTGCATCATCTATTCCGATCCCCGCGAGGACGGCTACGCCCACGGCGAGGTGTACCCGCAGGGCCCCTGGCGTCCCCGGGACGGCGTGCAGCGCGGCAGCGTGATGGACATGCCGCTCTATCCCGGCGACCCGCTTACCCCCGGCGTCGGGGCGACCAAGGACGCCAAGCGCCTGCAGGTGAGCGAAGCGCCCACGATCACCAAGATCCCCGTGCTGCCGATTTCCTACGGCGACGCGCAGCCGCTGCTGGCGGCGCTGCGGGGTCGGGTGGCGCCCGCCGAGTGGCGCGGCGCTCTCGGGATCACCTACCGCGTCGGTCCCGGGCCCGCCCGGGTGCATCTGCGGGTCAAGTCTGACTGGAGCCTCAAGCCGCTGTACGACGTGATCGCCCGCATCCCGGGCGCGGTCGCGCCGGACGAGTGGGTGGTCCGCGGCAATCATCACGACGCCTGGGTGAACGGCGCCGAAGACCCGATCTCGGGACTCGTGCCGCTGCTCGAGGAAGCGCGCGCCTATGGGCAGCTGCTCAAGCAGGGCTGGAAGCCGCGCCGCACCATCATCTACGCGGCCTGGGACGGCGAGGAGCCGGCGCTGCTCGGCTCCACCGAGTGGGTCGAGGCCCATGCCGACGAGCTGGCCGCCAAGGCCGTGGCGTATCTGAACAGCGATACCAACAACCGGGGATATCTCGACATCGGCGGGTCGCACTCGCTCGAGGATTTCATCAACGACGTAGCGCGCGACATCGAAGATCCGGAGACGAAGCTCACCGTGTGGAAGCGGGCGCAGCTCCGCGCCATCGCCGATGCCACGTCCGCCGATGCCCGCCAGGACGCGCGTCAGCGGGCCGACCTCCGCATCGACGCGCTCGGATCGGGGTCGGACTTCACGCCGTTCCTGCAGCACGTCGGGGTCGCCACCCTGAACCTCGGCTTCGGCGGTGAAGGCGGCGGCGGGATCTACCATTCGATCTACGACGACTTCAAGTGGTTCACGACCTTCGACGACACGTCGTTCGTGTACGGGCGCGCCCTGGCGCAGACGGTGGGCACCGCCGTGATGCGCCTCGCCGACGCCGAAGTCCTACCGTATCAATTCACGGGACTGGCCGAGACCGTGGGCAAGTACGCCAAAGAGGTCGAGAAGCTCGCGAAAGACAAACAGGAGGAGATCCGGGAGCGGAACCGTGAGCTCGACGAGGGCCTGTTCACGGCCACCGCCGATCCGCGCGAGCCGGACGTGCCCCCGGCGCGCGACGACCTCCCGCCGTTTCTGAACTTCGCGCCGCTCGACAACGCGACCGACGCGCTCACGCGCGCGGCGGAGCGCTATGAAAAGGCGCTGGGGCGCGTCCAGGGCAACGGCGGTACGGCGCTGGCCAAGCCCGACGTCCAGGCCGTGAACGCCACGCTGCTCCGCTCGGAGCGCGCCCTCACGAGCGCTGCGGGACTGCCGCGCCGGCCGTGGTACCGCCACGAGGTCTATGCGCCCGGCTTCTACACGGGCTACGGCGTGAAGACGCTTCCCGGCGTGCGCGAGGCGATCGAGCAGAAAAACTGGTCGGAGGGCGACGCGCAAATCGGGACGGCCGGCAAGGCGCTCCAGGCCATGGCGGACGTGATCGATCGTGCCGCCGAGCAGCTGGAGAAAGCGGCGCCTTGACTCGAGGCCTCCACCGTCGCCACTATGGTGTGCAGCGGTACCGGGAGAATCACATGCGCTCCACCAGTCGCGCAGTGGCGTTAACCGCAATCGTGTTGTTGCCCGCCCTCACGCTTGCCCCCGCCGACGGACGCGCGCAGGCCGCGCAACCCGCCGGCTCCTACACCTACCAGGGCACCGTCCGCGCCTTCACGGCGAGCACGGCGTCGCTCGACCTGATCACCGGCGTCGGCATGGCCCTGCGAATCGTGCACGTGACGGTCGCGCCGGCGGCTCACGCCCCGGGCGATACGACGGCCGGCCTCGCCGGTGTCGAGTTCAAGCCCGGAGACGTGGTGCGCATGGAGTGCCATCGCACCGATACGGGACTCGTCGCCGATCGCATCGAGAGGATCGAGGTACCGAAGCCGTGACCCCACGGTGGGTCGCGGTTGCCTCCCTGTTCGTGTTCGCCGCTTGCGCGAAGGTGGTGAAGCCAGGCGACCCTATCCCCGGCCTCGCGCGCGAGCAGCGCGACCGTTTCGCCCGCGGCAAGACCGTGTTCGACAGCATCTTCACGCCCGAGACCGGACTCGGGCCACTGTTCAACTCGACCGGCTGCGGAGAGTGCCACGAAGATCCGGCGGCCGGCGGGCGCGGTGACGAGATCGAGGTGCACGCCGCCGCGTTCCACGCACCGGCCTGCGATCCGTTGGTGGAGGAGGGCGGACCGGTGGTGCAGCAGCACACCACGCCCGCCCTCAAGCAGGCGCTCGGCATCGACAGCGAGCCGTTCCCGCCGTCCGCCACGGCCCGCGCCCACCGGACCTCGCCCGTGGTGTTCGGCCGCGGCCTGCTGGACCTCGTGCCCGATTCGGTGATCCTGTCGTACGCCGACCCCGACGACCGCAACCAGGACGGCATCCGCGGACGTCCCGGGCGCGCGCTCGACGGCCGGGTCGGCCGGTTCGGCCGCAAGGCCCTCGTTCCCACACTGCGCGAGTTCAACGCCGGGGCGTTCCCCACCGAAACGGGGGTGACCGACCCCGAGCAGCCAACCGAGGAGAACATCGGAGGCCAGCCGATTCCCCCGGGCGTCGACCCCCTGCCAGAGCCCGAGATCTCGAGCGAGGCCCTCGCGCTCGCCGACGATTTCGTGCGCTTCCTGGGAGCCCCGACACCGGCCAAGGTGGGCAAGGAGGGGCGGCGGGGTCGTCAGCTGTTCGCGCAACTCGGGTGCGCCTCCTGCCACATTCCCAAACTCCGGACCGGGTACAGTCCGCTGCCGGCGCTGGCGCACCGCGAGTTCCCCGCGTACACCGACTTGCTGCTGCACGACATGGGTCCGGAGCTGGCGGACATCTGCCTCGGCGTCGCCACCCCGGAGGATTTCCGCACCGAGCCGCTCCTCGACCTGCGTGATGCCAAGACGTTCCTCCACGACGGACGGGCCAGCGGCATCGAGCAGGCGGTCGAGCTGCACGGCGGGGAAGGCGCCGGAGCGCGCGACCGGTTCAACGGGCTCTCGGCAGCAGATCGGGCCGCCGTGGTGGCGTTCCTCAAGTCGCTGTAGGGGGGGCTTGATGAATGACGCGGTGTGTGATTAGCATCACACCGCCTATACACACACTCGCTGGCCGGTATGCCTTTCCTCTCAGTTGAAGGTGTCTCCAAGCGGTTCGGCGGCGTCACGGCCGTCGACCAGGTCTCGTTCGCCGTGGACCGCGGCCAGGTGGTGGGCTTTCTGGGCCCCAACGGGGCCGGAAAATCCACCACCATGCGCATGATCACCCAGTACTACGAGCCCGACACGGGTGACATCAGGCTCGACGGGGTGCCGCTCGGCGACGCGGCGCGTGAGGCAAAACGCCGCATCGGGTACCTCCCCGAAAACAATCCGCTGTACGGCGACATGCTGGTGTGCGACTACCTGGCGTTCATCGCCGACTTGCGCGAGCTCGCGGGCGCCGGGCGTCGTCAGGCCCTGGACGAGGCCGTGACCGGCACCGGGATCGAGACGGTGTACTACCGGCCGATCGGCGAGCTGTCCAAGGGCTATCGCCAGCGGGTGGGCCTGGCGCAAGCGATCCTGCACCGCCCCGATCTGCTGGTGCTCGACGAGCCCACCGAGGGGCTCGACCCGAACCAGCGCGTCGAGATCCGGCGCCTGATCGGCGCGCTCGGCAAGGACCGCACGGTGATCCTGTCGACGCACGTGCTCCCTGAAGTCCAGCACACCTGCTCCCGGCTGCTCATCATCAGCCGCGGAAAGATCGTGGCCGACGGACCCGTGGACCGGTTGATCCGGCAGGCCGAGGGCGCCGTCGAGATCGCCGTCGAGGCCGCCGGCAGCGGCGTCGCGGAGGCGTTGGGCCGGCTGCCCGGCGTGCGCCACGTGACTCCGGGCCCGGCCACGGATGGGCGCGTCGCGGTCACCCTCACGGCCGACAGCTCGACCGACCTGCGGCCCGAGATCTACGGACTCGCCAAGACCCGTGGCTGGACGCTGTACGAGCTGCACCAGGCGGCGGCGAGCCTCGAGGACCTGTTCCACCAGCTGACCAGCGAGCCGGAGCGCTGACGTGAGCCCGATCCGTACCATCGCGCGCCGCGAGCTGAAGGCGCTGTTCGACCAGCCGATCGCCTATATCCTGCTCGTCGTGTTCACCGGTGTGAACGCGCTGCTGTTCTTCCGCGAAGTGGAGCTGTACAACGCAGCGTCCTTGCGGCCGATGCTCGACTTCCTTCCCTGGCTGCTGCTGTTCCTGGTGCCGGCCGTCACCATGCGGGCCCTGGCCGAGGACCTGCGCTCGGGCACGCTGGAAGTCGTGCTGTCGCAGCCGGTCACCGAGCTGGAGTTGCTGCTCGGCAAGTACAGCGGTCAGGTGTTGTTTCTCCTCATCGCCCTCGCGATCACCCTCACGGTGCCGCTCGGCCTCGCGCTCGGGACCGCACCCGAGCTCGGCATCGTGGTGGCGCAGTACGTGGGGGCGGCGCTGCTCGTCGCAGGCCTGGCCGCCGTCGGCGTGTGGGCGTCGAGCGTGAGCCAGAACCAGATCACGGCGTTCATCGTTGGGGTCTTCGTGATGTTCCTGTTGATCTTCGTGGGACTGGACCAGCTGCTCGTAGGACTGCCGCCCCGCCTCGGCGCGATCGCCGGGGCGCTGGGTGTGCTGTCGCACTTCAGCCAGCTGGCCCGCGGCGTGATCGACTTGCGCGACGCCCTGTACTTCGTCACGCTCGCGGCCCTGTTCCTCGTGCTCGCCTACTTCTCGCTGCTCTCCCGCAAGCTCACCGCCCGCGGCGAGGCGCTGCGGCGGCTGCGACTCGGCACCGTCCTGCTCGCCGTCGCCGTAGTGGTGGTGAACCTGTTCGGACGCAACATCGGCGGCCGGATCGACCTGACGCCCGGACGGGCGTTCACGCTCGCGCCGGCGACACGGAAGCTGCTTCGCACGCTGCCCGACCTCGTCACCATCAAGCTGTTCGTATCGAGCGCCCTACCCAAGGAGATCGAGTCCACCCGGCGCGACGTGGACGACCTGCTGCGCGACTACCGGGCCGCGGGGCACGGCAAGGTGAAGCTCGTCATCCAGGACCCATCGGCCGACAGCGCTGCCATGCGGGAGGCCCGATCGACCGGCATCCCCCCGGTGCAGTTCAACGTCCTCGGGCAGGGAGAGCTGCAGGTTAAGGAAGGATATCTGGGCCTGGCGGTCCGTTACGCCGACGGCGTCAAGACGATTCCCTTCATTCAGCAGACCAGCGATCTCGAGTATCGCCTCACGTCGGACATCCGCGCGCTCACCCACCCGGAGCACTCCACGGTGGCCTTCGGCGAGATCAACGACGCGGCCGCGACGCGCGGCCGCCGCAGCTTCGAGGCGCTGCGCGAGCAGCTCGGCGCCACTCACACCGTCGGCGCGTTCGCCCTCACCGATAGCGTGATCGCCCCCGACGTGAAGGTGATCGCCGTCGCCGGCACTCCCGACTCGCTCACCGCCGCCCAGCTCGCGCGGCTGCGCGCGTTCCTCGATCGCGGCGGCAGCCTGCTCGTGATGGCGAGCGGCATGGCGCTCTCCGACCGCGGGCCGTTCGCCCTGTCGCGGCGGGTGGGCTGGAACGAGCTGCTCAAGCCCTACGGCGTCGCGATCGCCTCCGACATGGTGTACGACCTCGCGTCGAACACGCAGGTCGGGATTCCAGCGCAGTTCGGCCAGGTGCTCGTCGCGTATCCGTTCTGGTTGCGGGCGCTCGGCACCGGCCGCTCGCCGGTGAACGCGGACCTGGGATCGGTGATGCTGCCGTGGGCCAGCCAGATCGACACGGTCAAGGCTTCGGCGAGCGTCACCCCGCTCCTCGTCACCAGCCGGGCCGGAGGCGTGCAGCAGACCACCGCCTTCATCGAGCCGGGCAGCCAATTGAGCCGCGACAGCCTGCGCCCCCGTGTCGTCGCGGCGCTCGCGACGCTGCCCGCGACGACGTCCGGCGCCGCGCCACGCGGGCGCGTGGTGGTGGTCGGGAGCGCCGACTTCGCGAGCGACCACTACGCCCGCAATTCACCGACGAACATCGTGCTCGTGCAGAACGCGATCGACTGGCTGGCCCAGGACGAGGGGCTGATCGCGATCCGCTCCAAAGACCGCGCTCCGCCGCCGCTCGTGTTCTCGAGCAGCGTGGCGCGCGGCGCGGCGAAGTACGGTAATCTCGCCGGCGTACCGCTGCTCCTCATGGCGGCCGGGATCGCGCGGCTCCTGGGCCGGCGCCGCACCACGCGGCGGGTGTATCGGCCGCTCGCCGCCGAGGGAGCCGCCGCGTGAGCACCCAGCAGCTGAAAGTCGTCGCCATCGGCCTCGCGGTCTTGCTCCTGCTGTGGGGCGGGAGCGAGCTCTTCTCCCGCGGATCGGACACGGTGACCGGGTCGCTCGCTTTCCCCCCGCTCACGGCCGCGGACGTCGACTCGATCGTGTTGCAGAGCAGCGACTCGGCGGTCCTGGTGAAGCAGTCGCCCACGGCGTGGACGGTGAACGGCCATCGCGCCGTGACGGCGGACGTCACCGACCTGCTCAAGGCGCTCAAAGACACCGTCCGCCCGGAGCTCGTGGCCCAGGATGCGTCGTCGTTCGCGCGCCTCCAGGTGGACAGCGCCACCGGCCACTGGCTGCGGGTGTTCCGCGGCGGTCAGCCCGTGGTGCAGCTGATCGCCGGCGCGCGCGGCAGCGACTACCAGAGCACCTATGTGCGCCGTCCGGGCGACAAACACGTGTATCTGTGGCGCGGCATGCTGGTCGGCCTGGCCGGGAGGCACGCCGACGACTGGCGTGACAAGCGGATCGCCACCCTCGAGCCCGACAGCATCACCGCGCTCGATGTCGAGCGCGGCAAGGACCGCTACACCCTGAAGCGCGCCGCCAAGACGTGGACGGTGAACGGCCGCGCCGCCGACTCGGCGGCGGTGCGCCGCTACCTCGAGCGCCTCAAGTCCATCACGGCCGCGGGGTTCGCCACGCCCAAGGAAGTGGACTCGACCAGGGCCCTGCGCCCCAAGCGCCGCCTCGGCGTGCGCGGTGCGCGCGGCGTGCTGCTGTCGCTCGCGTTCGACTCCACCGCCACGGCCTTTGTGGTGCGCCACGTCGGCGGCGCGGGCGGCGAAGGGGCCACCGTGTATCGCATGAACACCTGGGACGTGGACGGAGTGACGCCCGCCAGCCAATCGCTCGAGCCGCCTGCCAAGCCCGCGAAGCACTAGCCCCAGCCGCCAACCCCTTGGCTTCGCGCAGTTTGCCGTCTATTTTGGGGGGCTCACATGGCGGACCTCTCGCTCTCGCGGAGCCAGCTGTTGCTGCTCGCCGGGACGGCCAACCGGCCGCTCGCCGAGGAGATGGCCAAGCACTTGGGGCAGCCGCTGTGTGCGGTGACGATCCGGCGGTTCGCCGACGGGGAGATTTTCGTCAAGATCGACGAGAACGTGCGCGGCCGGGACGTGTTCATCATCCAGCCGACCAATCCGCCGGCGGAGAATTACCTGGAGCTGTTGTTTCTGATCGACGCGGCGCGCCGGGCGAGCGCGGCACGGACCACGGCGGTGCTGCCGTATTTCGGCTACGCGCGCCAGGACCGGAAGGATCAGCCGCGCGTGGCGATCAGCGCCAAACTGATGGCGAACCTGATCACGCACGCCGGGGCGGATCGGGTGCTGGGAATGGACTTCCATTCCCACCAGCTGCAGGGGTTCTTCGATATCCCGGTGGACCACCTGTATGCGGCGCCCGCGTTCGTGAGCTACTTCCGGCTGAAGCAGCTCCACGATCCGGTGGTGGTGGCGCCCGACGTCGGGTCCGCCAAGATGGCCCGGGGGTTCGCGAAGCGCCTGAACGCGTCGCTGGCGATCATCGACAAGCGGCGCCCATCGGCCAACGTGGCCGAGGTCGTCAACGTCGTGGGCGACGTGGCGGACAAGGACTGCCTCATCCCCGACGACATGATCGACACGGCGGGAACGATCACCGAGGCGGCGGCGGCGCTCAACCGGCTGGGGGCGCGCAAGATCTACGCCTTCGCGACCCACGCGCTCCTGTCGGGTCCCGCGGTGGAGCGGCTGCGGGCGTCGTGTATCGACGAGGTGGTGGTGGCGAACACGATCCGGATCCCCGAGGACCGGTGTTTCGAGAAGCTCAAGGTGCTGTCCATCGCGGGCCTGATGGCGAAGGCGATCGGCTACGAACACTCGAACCAGTCGGTGAGCTCGCTCTTCGATGACTTGCCGCTTACGACGTACAGCTGAGGATTGACGCATGGCCCAAACCATCTCTCTCGCGGCGAGCCCCCGGCAGGCGACCGGCAAGGGTGGCGCCCGCCAGGCCCGCTTCCGCGGCAAGGTCCCCGCGGTGATCTACGGGCACGGACGCGATACCCAGTCGCTCGAGCTCGAGGCCAAAGCGCTCGAGAAGGCCCTCACCGGCATCGAGCCCGCGAGCACCATCATCGAGCTGGCGGTGGAGGGCAAGGCGGCGGTGAAAACGCTGATCCGCGAGATCCAGCGGCACCCCATCCGGCCCGACATCATCCACGTGGATTTTTACGAGATCCACGCCACCGAGAAGGTCAAGCTCAAGGTCCCCGTGCACCTCGTGGGCAACCCCGACGGCGTGCGCAACGCCGGCGGCGTGCTCGACCAGGTCACTCGCGAGGTGGAGATCGAGGTCCTGCCCGAGAACATCCCCGATCGGGTCGAGCTCGACGTCACCGCGCTCAAGATCGGCGACTCGCTGCACGTGCGGGAGTTGACCATCCCCAACGCCAAGATCCTCACCGAGGCGGACCTCACGATCGCGACCGTGGTGCCGCCGCGGGCCGAGGAAGTGGCGGCGCCCACGCCGGAGGCCGCGACCGAGGTGGCCGAGCCCGAGCTGATCCGTAAGGTCCGCGAGGGAGAAGAGGAAGAGGGCGAGGGCGCCGCCGAGGGCGGCGCGCCGGCCAAGCCCGAGGCCAAGGGTGGAGGGGCGGCAGGAGCCGCGCCGGCCAAGCCCGAGAAGGCGGAGAAGCCCAAGGGCGGCAAAGAGAGCTGACGCTTGCGCGCCGTCGTCGGCCTCGGGAACCCGGGGCCCGAGTATGCGGCGACGCGGCACAATGCGGGCTTCTGGCTGGCCGACGCGCTCGCCGCGCACTGGGGCTTCGCCCCGTTCCGCCGCGGCGAGCGCGCTCGTTTCACCGAGGGTGAGGTGGACGGCGTGCCGGTCCGCATCCTCAAGCCCACGACCTACATGAACTCGAGCGGCGCTGCCCTCGCCTCGCTACGCGCCGATCCGACCTTCAACCCGGCGAGCGACCTGCTCATCCTCGTGGACGAGTTTCGTATCCCCGCCGGGACGTTCCGTCTCCGCAGCGAAGGCTCGGCGGGCGGCCACAACGGCCTGAAGAGCATCGAGAGCGCGCTCCAGTCGCAGCAGTACCCGCGTCTCCGCATCGGCGTCGGGCCGCTGCCGGAAGGCGTGCCCGACTGGTCGGAATACGTGCTCGCGCCGTTCGACCCGGACGAGCGCGAGCAGGTGGAGGCCGCGATGCCGCAGATGATCGACGCGGTCGCGGCCTGGGTGCGCAACCAATAGATGTTGCGCCTCGGTATCGTCGGTCTGCCCAACGTCGGCAAGTCGACGCTCTTCAACGCGCTCACCTCCTCCAAGGCCGCGGCCGCGGAGAACTATCCCTTCTGCACGGTCGAGCCCAACGTCGGCGTGGTCGAGGTGCCCGACCCGCGGCTGGAGCGGCTCAACGAGCTGGTGAAACCGAAGAAGAAGGTCCCGGCGGTGGTCGAGTTCGTCGACATCGCGGGACTGGTTCAGGGCGCATCCCAGGGGGAGGGACTGGGAAACCAGTTCCTGTCGCACATCCGCGAGGTGGACGCGGTCGTGCACGTGATTCGCTGCTTCGACGATCCCGACGTGGTGCACGTGATGGGGCCGGTCGATCCGGTGCGCGACCACGACGTGATCACCAGCGAGCTCGCGTTGGCCGATCTCGCGGTGGTGGAGCGGCGGCTCGACAAGACCCGCAAGACCGCGCGGGCCGGCGACAAAGAAGCGCAGGCGGAGCTGGTGGTGCTCGAGCGGGTGATGGCGGAGCTCGATGCGGGGCGGGGCGCGCGCGAGGCGGGCGAGAGCGAGGCCGCCGTCCGCTTCCTGCGCCAGCTCGGGCTGCTCACGGCGAAGCCGATCCTGTACGCGGCCAACGTCAACGAGGACGATCTGGCCGGGGGCGGTGGCCGGTGGCTGGACAAGCTGCGCGCCGCCGTCCAGGTGCATCACGAAGAAGCGGAGATCGTCCCGTTCTCCGCCAAGCTCGAGGCCGAGCTGGGCGAGCTCGCCGGGGAGGAGCGGCGCGAATACCTCGCGAGCGCCGGAGTCACGGAGCCGGGGCTCGACCGCCTGATCCACGCCGGCTACCGCTTACTCGGCCTCCAGACGTTTTTCACGGTGGGCGAAAACGAAGTACGCGCCTGGACCATGCATCGGGGCGATACCGCGTTCGCGGCGGCCGGAGAGATCCACTCCGACTTCCAGCGCGGGTTCATCCGGGCCGAGACCGTGTCGTTCGCGGACTTCGTGCGGGCGGGGTCCTACAAGACGGCTCGGGAGCATGGCCTGGTGCGCAGCGAGGGACGCGACTACGTGGTCGCGGACGGAGACATCCTGCTGTTCCGGTTCAACGTCTAGTACCGGCTCCACATCAGAATCGCGCCGCAATCGCCGCCAAACGGCGTCTGGAACTCGATGGGCACCTCGAATGCGTGCTTGTACACCTCGACCCCCGCCAACTCGTCGAGCCACAGCGTCTCGAGGTCATCGGAGGACAGCCGCACGCCGTCGAGGAAGAGGGCCATGACGCATCCCCGCGCGACGCCCCCACCGAGGGGCAGACAGCGCCCGAGCCGGCAGCTGACCTGCACGCCCGACTCGATCAGCAATGTTCGCAGCGAGAGCGCGCGGCGGCGATCGAGATCCGCCAGCGAGTAGAACCGCCCGAACCCCCACTTCTTGCGCTCGTAAAACCCGGCCAGGGTGCGTTCGGCGAGCAGGCTCCTCGCCTCGACGACGATCGGACTCAACTCCACGGCGTCCACGTCGAGCAGCACCGAGAGCGTCAGTGTCTTCCCGCGTTTCAGCGTGACGTCGCTGTCGTATGTCAGGCTGTCGCCGTACAGGATGCGGACCGTCTGCCGCCCGGGCGGAAGCCCGGCGACCGCGAACGCCCCGGCGCTGTCGCTCACGCCGAACGCCCTGGCTCCCCGCACCGCGACCATCACGCCGGGGATGGGGAGGCCGTTGGTGGACGATCGCGCAGTGCCCACGATCCGGGCGGTCGTATCGCGCTGGACCTGCCCCGGCAAACGGGAAACGCCAACGCACAGGATGAGCAGGCTGCTCAGTGCCACGCGCTTCACACGACGGAATTTACTGCGTGGAACGCGCTGGCGCCCCGGGCGAGGCGAGTGAGAGGTGCCTAGGGCGCTCCCGAACCGATGTGCGCGGGATTGCCCCGCCGCAGCGGGGGCGCAACCGCATGGGCGTCCGCGTCCACCAGGTGCACCTGCTGCTGTGCCATGTCGCGGCTGATCCAGACGACCCGGTCACCGCACATGATCGCGTCCACGGGATAGGGCTGGCGGCCGAACGACTGGGCGTCCGACGTGGCCACCTGCGTCCCGGGGAAGAAATACCAGCAGCGCTCGCCGGTGGGGTGACTGTGGATCACACCCACCGTACCCGTCCAGCCGGCGTCCTCGCAGGTCTGCTTCGGTATGACGCGCGTCTCCGTGGATTGCTTGGGATCGACGTCGGCGGGAGCGATCCGGTGCACGATAACCGCGTTCCCGTGCATCTCGCCGATCATGCAGCCCATGAACTCGGTCGGGAACGAGCGATACTGGAGTATCAGGTAGCGACGCGCCTGCTCGGACAGGACCAGCGCCCGTGCATGCGACATGCGCACCGACGCAACCGCGCTGAAGCGCGCAGGCTCCGGCTGCAGCGCCAGCAGGGCGATCAACCCTGCGGCCGCCGCGACGGCGCGCGTGGCGCGCGCCAGAACCGAGACCCCCGCTGCTTGCATGCGTCGCTTCCTGTTGCCGGTACGTTCCCATGGTAAAGCAAGAGCGGTGCCAACTCCCGTCCCCGAGCCGCGCCGCCGTGCAACTCCTCATCGAAAGGATGATTGAGGGCGGTATCGCGTAGCGTGATGGTCGTCACACCGTGTCGCCGCGGCCTCACGCGCAGGCATTGTGCGGCGACACGCGTGAGCGACATCACGCGCGCGACGCGCCCTTCCGCACGCCGCGCGATACCTCTATCTTTCCGCGCTGTTGCGATCCCTACTCGACGCGGCACCTGCGTCGGGTCGCCCACGACCAAAGGGAGGTGGCATGGCTCGTCGATACGAGACCGTCTACATCTTCGATCCCGCGCTGGAAGAGCCCGCGATCACCGAAAAGCTGGAGCGGTTCCACGCCCTGCTCACGAAGGACGGCAAGGGCACCATTACGAACGTCGCGCAGTGGGGCAAGCGTTCCCTCGCGTTCTCCATCAAGAAAAAGGACTCGGGCTACTACGTGGTCGCGCAATACGAGACCGCGGGAGCGCTGCTGCCCGAGTACGAGCGTGCCGTGAAGCTCGACGAAAGCGTGTTGCGGTTCCTGGTGGTCGTGTCCGAAGGCCTGCCCGCGAAGCCCGAGGCCGCGCCCGCGGTCATCGCCGCCGATGTCGTCGACGAGATCGAGGAGGAAGAAGCATGAGACGGCCCGCCAAGACGTGTCCCGTGTGCGAATCCGGCGTGCGGGTGCTCGACTACAAAGACGACCGCACGCTGGGGCGGTTCCTGACGGAGCGCGGCAAGATTCTGCCGAGCCGGCTGTCGGGCATGTGCGCGCGGCACCAGCGACAGCTCGCGACCGCGATCAAGCGGGCGCGCCAGCTGGCGCTGCTGCCCTACATCAAGGGATACGTCGGCTGACGGTGGGGCGCTGGCTCGGCCTCGTGGCGCTGTCGTTCGCCGCGCTGCGGCTGGCGGCGCGACCGGGATCCCGCAGGGAGTGGCTCGTGCTGGCGGGCGCGGGCGGCGCCGCCGTGGCGCTGCTGCTCGGGCCCGCGGCGGGACTACTCGACGCCCTGGACCGGGCCTGGATCGTGCTGGTGTCGGTCGCCTTCGCGGCCGGCGCCGCCGTGCGCCCCCTCCCCGGCGCGCGCTTCTGGCCGCTCGCGCTGCGGGCGTGTCTCTACACGGCGGCGGGGGTCGCGATCCTGGGACGGCTCACGGTGGGATCGGCCGTGTGGCAGGAGGTCCAGTGGGAGGCAACCCGCGACGCGGGCGGCGCCGTGCGGCGCGTGGTCGAGCTCGCTCCCGGGCTGTACCCGGCGTTCGAGCTCGCGGTGCGAGTGCTCGCCGGCGGCTGGCCCGTGTGGCTCGTGCTCGAGACGCTCGTCGCCCTCGCGCTCGCCTGGCGGGGTCATGCGGCGATCGCGCGCACGCCGCTCGCCGCGCCGGCCTGAACCCTTTCGAGCAACCTGAGGAATTCGAACCATGGAAGTGATCCTGCGTGAAACCGTGCAGCACCTGGGCGCCGCGGGCGACGTGGTGAAGGTGAAGGACGGCTACGCCCGCAATTACCTGCTGCCGAAAGGGCTCGCCTACCTGGCCACCGAGGCCAACAAGAAAAAGATCGCCTACGAGGCGGAGCGGATCGCCCGGCAGCGTGCCGACGAGAAGAGCGCCGCCGAGACCGAGGCCACCCGCATCGCCGAGGTGCGCCTCAGCTTCGCGGTCAAGGTCGGGGAGGAGGACAAGCTGTACGGCTCGGTCACGGCGGGCGACGTGCAGCGCAAGCTCGAGGAACTCGGGATCAAGGTGGACAAGCGCAAAGTGGACCTCCCCGAGCCGATCCGCGAGCTGGGCGAGTTCCGCGTCGGGATCAAGCTGCATCCCGACGTGCGTCCCGAAATCCAGGTGACGGTAGTTAAGGAATAGCCGCCCGCTCAACGTCCGGACGAGGATGGCCATACTACTGATATGCGGGCGCGGGATGCTCACGAGCGGACGGAACAAACACGCGCTCGGGGCGCTATGAGTAGCAGGCGGAGCGGGCGTCCGGCGGGGCGCCCCGGGGGCGATGCGCTGGCGGTGCTGCAGCTCGTGACAGCGGCGCTCGTCGACCGCAAAGGCATCGACCCGATGGTGCTCGACTTGCGTGGCTTGACCGCCGCGGCAGATTTCTTCGTGATCGTGTCGGGAACGTCGGATGCGCACGTGCGGGGGATGGCGGAGCACCTGATGACCGCGCTCGAGCCGCGCGGCATCGTGGCGCATCACGTAGAAGGGCTGACGCAGGGCCGGTGGGTGCTGCTCGACTACGTGGATTTCGTGGTGCACGTTTTTCATCCGGAATTGCGGGAGTTCTATCAGCTCGAGCGCCTGTGGGGCGATGCCCCGGTGCTCGCGGCGGGCGCACCCGAGGGCGGATCGAAAGGATGACGGTCATGCGAAGCATGGGCGGGATCGTGGCGGCGCTCGCGCTGTTCGGCGCGGCGCCGCTCGAGGCGCAGTACTTCGGGCAGAACAAGGTCCAGTACCAGTCCTTCGACTTCCACATCATCCAGACCGAGCACTTCGAAATCTATTACTATCCGGCCGAGCGGACGGCCGCCCTCGATGGCGCGCGCATCGCCGAGCGGTGGTACGCCCGGCTGTCGCGGGTACTGCATCATCAATTCCAGGGCCGCAAGCCCATCATCTTCTACGCATCGCAGTCCGACTTCCAGCAGACCAACACCACCTCGGGGGACATCGGCGAGGAGACGGGCGGCTTCACCGAGTTCTTCAAGCACCGCATGGTGCTGCCGTTCACGGGCGCCTACGAAGAGCTGGACCACGTGGTCGGCCACGAAATGGTGCACCAGTTCCAGTACGACGTGTTCAGTCGCGGCCGCGTGGGCGCCGGCATCCAGACCTACGTGAACATCAATCCGCCGCTCTGGTTCATGGAAGGAATGGCGGAGTATCTCTCGGTCGGGCCGATCGACAACCACACCGCCATGTGGCTGCGCGACGCGTCCGTGGAAGGCCACCTCCCGACCCTGCAGCAGCTGAGCTACGACGAGGTGTTCCCGTACTACTTCGGGCATGCCATCTGGGCCTACGTCGGGGAAAAGTGGGGCGACGACGCGGTCGGCCAGATCCTGCAAGCGTCCACGTCGGCGGGCGTCGAGGGCGCGTTCAAGCGCGTGATCGGGGTGACCCTGGACGAGCTGATCAGCGGGTGGCGCGACGCGGTGCAGACCACGTACCTGCCGCAGCTCGCCGACCACTACCGCGCCCGCCGCATCGCGCAGCCGTTGCTCACGCGCAAGCGCTCCGAGGGCACGCTGCATATCGCTCCCGCCCTCGCCCCCGACGGGCGCCAGATCGCCTACTTCAGCGAGAAGAACTCGTTCTTCGTCGATCTCTATCTCGCCGACGCGGAGACGGGCAAGGTGCTGCGGCGCCTGGTGAAGTCCACCCTGTCGAGCAATTACGAGAGCCTGCGCTTCATCAACTCGGCCGGCTCGTGGTCGCCCGACGGCCGCTACTTCGCCATCGCCGCGAAGCGCCGGGACCGCGACGACCTCGTGATCCTCGACGTGAAGAAGGACGAGGAGGTGCGCCGCATCCCGCTGCCGTTGAACGGGCTCACGACGCCGTCCTGGTCCCCCGACTCCAAAGAGCTCGTCTTCACCGGCTACGACGGCGGCATCTCGGATCTGTTCGTCGTCAACGCGGACGGGTCGGGCCTGCACCGGCTCACCAACGACAAGTACGCCGACCTGCAGCCGTCCTGGGCGCCGGACGGGAAGACGATCGCCTTCGCGACCGATCGCGGGGGCAAAACCGACTTCGACGGCCTCACGTTCGGCAACATGCGGATCGCCCTGTTCCACCTCGACAACGGCAAGATCGACCTGCTGGGACACATGGATCAGGGGAAGAACATCGATCCGGCCTGGGCGCCCGACGGGAAGTCGCTCGCGTTCGTCTCCGACCGCTCCGGCATCAGCAACGTCTTCCTGTACGACTTGAGCGACGCGAACATCTACCAGCTCACCGACGTGTACACGGGTGTGTCGGGCATCACGCCGCTCTCCCCCTGCCTCTCCTGGGCGCACGAGGCCGATCGGCTCGCCTTCGCCTATTACGAAGAAGGCGAATACAACGTGTATGCCGTGGACAACCCCCGCTCGCTGCGGCGGCAGCCCTACCAACCGCCCGCGACGATGCCCGTGACGTCGTTGCTCGCCGCCCAGCAGCGGGAGGCCGGGCAGGCGGCCAAGGCGGCCGAGCCGGCGGCGACGCCGCCGGCCGCCGCGGAGCAGCGCGGCGGCGGGTCCGTATATCGCTCGCCCAAGGGATTCCGCGCGTCCGGCAGCTCACCGCAAACGTCCGACTCGGGCGCCGGGCCCGCACCCGTGTCGGTCAGGGCGCTGCTCGACTCGTCACCCGCCCTTCCCGACACGACCGAGTTCACGTTCAAGGATTACCATACGCACTACACGCCCGATTACGTCGCGCGCCCGACCGTGGGGTACGCACGCGACAACTTCGGACGCGGCTTTTTTGGCGGCACCGCCATCTCGCTGTCGGACATTCTCGGCAACCACACGATGATATTCTCGGGCTCGGTGAACGGCCGGCTGAGCGAGGCACAGGTATTGGCCGCCTACATCAACCAGGCACATCGCCTCAACTGGGCGTTCGGCGGATCGCAGGAGCCGCTCTACTTCTACCTGCCGACCGCCGTCCAAGGCTTCAGTCACCCGGGCACCAACGGCAAACCCGTCTTGGACTCTGTATACCAGACGCAGCAACTCGTGCGGTTCGTCATTCGCGACGTGTTCGCACAGAGCTTCTATCCGTTGAGTCGTTTTACACGCCTCGAGTTCGGCGGCCACTTCTCGAACATCAGTGTCGACACGCTAGAGCAGAACCTCGTGCAGTACAGTGACGCGCTGGGCGGGGGCGGCTACTACTCGGAGCCCTTCACCGCGGGCGGCCCATCGGTCACCTATTACGGCCCGCAAGCAGCGCTGGTGCACGACAACTCCCTGTTCGGCTTCGTGGGCCCGTTCGCGGGTTCCCGCTGGCGGGTGGAGGTTTCGCCGACCCTCGGCGACTGGCGGTTCACTCAAGGTCTCGTCGACTGGCGCCGCTACTTCTTCGCCCGTCCCTTCACGCTCGCGGTCCGCGGCATGTTCTTCGGCCGCTTCGGCCGCGACGCCGACCTGTTCCCGCAGTTCCTCGGGAGCACGGAGGTGCTGCGTGGCTACACCGCCGGCTCGATTCTCAACACTGAGTGCTTGAGCGAGCCCACAACCAACGGCCAAACCGGTTGTGGCTCCTTGGATCAGCTCATCGGATCGAAGATCGCCGTGGTCAACGCGGAGCTCCGCTTCCCCCTGACGCGTAGCCTGGTGCTCGGCTTCCTACCCGTGGGACTGCCGCCCATCGAGGGAGCCCTGTTCTACGACATGGGGCTCGCCTGGAACGGCACCTCGTGCGACGGCACGGCGGGCTCATGCGTCGTTTGGAACCGGGCCGGGCAGGATGCCGAGGTCTACCGGACGCCCCTGCGCAGCTGGGGCGGCTCGATCCGGATGAACTTCCTGGGCTTCGTGGTGCTGCGATTCGACATCACCAAGCCGCTCAATCGGCCAGAGCACCCCGGCGCCTACTGGACGGTGAGTCTCGGGCCGACGTTCTAACTCCGCACGGCTAAAACACTTGTCATGGCCTCGCCGGTTGCCTATCTTGTCCGGCGAGGCCATTTGCCTACGCGCCGATCGTACCTTCTCATCAGCCTGACGCTCTGGGGCTGCCGGTCCAGAGCGCCCGCCGCACCATCGTCCCAACCGCAAGGCAAGCAAGCAGTTAGCAAGGCGGCGGCCGGTGCGGCCCGGACTGCCGGCGTGGCGATCCGCATCCCCGCCAAAGGGGGCGTACCCCGGGTCTACCGCCTGCCGGGCATGGCCGAGATCCCGACCGCGATCCGAGGCCGGCTGCCCCAGGTGCGGCGCGTGATCGGGCTCGACGCGGAAGCCGAGTTCCTGTACGTCACCACGCCCCAGAAGGACACGACCAGAAAGAAGAGCGCCAAGGCGAAGAGCGAGAAGAGCGACACAACGCTCAAGAGCGACGTGCTCGCGCTCGATCTCGGAAGCGCGCGCGTGGACACCGTCGCGGTGGCGATCGAGCAGGCCACGCTCGGCCCGGACGGCACGCTGTACACGGTGGACGGCAAGGCCCGCGTGGTCTCGGCGGCGCGGCGCGTACGGGTCGCGTGGCCGCAGCCACTGCCCGCAGTGCCGCTGCAAATGTTCGGGGCCGCGGACCAGCGGCTCGTCGCGGCCGACCCGCCCAAGCTGATCACCGCCGCCGCCGGCCAGCCCCCGACCAGTCGGCCGCTGCCCGCGGGCAGCGATGTCGCGGCGACGCGCTGGGGCGATCTGGTCGCCGTGGCGACGGACTCGGGCGTGCTCCTGATGGATCCGCTGGGCCGGCGGGAGGCCACGTTCATCGCCCTGAGCGACCACCCGCGCGCGCTGGTGTTCTCGCCGTCGGGTCACCGCATCTACGTGGCCCGGCGCACGGAGCCTGGCCTGGCCGCGATCGATCGCTACGATCTGGAGGAGATCGACGGCGTCGCGCTGCCCCTTCCCGCCGAAACGATCCGGCTCGACCCCCTGGGACGCTGGCTGTTGGCCAAGCCGACGGGGGGAGACTCGGTGTGGGTGGTGGATTTGCCCGTGAAGCGCCTGGTGGGGTCGGTGCCGTGCACGTGGCGCGTCGATCTGCCCGCGATCGGGCCGGACGGGTCGCTGCTCGTGCCGCGCGGCGACGACATCGTCTCCTACCGGCCCGATTCCCTGACAGAGACGGGGCGCGTGAAGGGCGGGGCGTCGGACTTCTGGATGCTCACGGCGTGGCGGCCCCGCGGTAGCTACCGGGGCGCGTTCGCGGATGCGGACGCCGGCGCGGCGCCCGCGGACCAGGCGGTCGCCGCCGACACCGCCGGCCCCGAGGGCCCGATGTACGTGCAGGTCTCGACCTCGCAGAACGAGGCCTGGTCGACGGAGATGGCGCAGCAGCTCTCGCGGGCCGGGCTGGGCGCGCGCGTGCTCCAGCCCAAGAATCCCGACGACGGCTACCGCGTCGTGCTCGGGCCCTATCCGACGCGCGCGCAGGCCGAGGCGATCGGGCGCAAGCTGGGCCGGCCCTTCTGGATCTACCAGCCGACGCCGTGAGTGGCCGTCCTCTGCCGCGCTCGCGGCTCGATGCCCTGGTACCGTCGCTCCTGACCGGACAGGCGCTCGTGTCGCTGGTGCCGGCGACCGGGGATCACGTGTGGGCCGCGGGAGCGGCGTGGGACGTGGCGCGCGCCGCGGCCAAAACCGACCGGCGCGTCGCGCTCGTGGACCTGTGGCTCGAGCGTCCCACCCTTCACGAAGTGGTCGGCCTTAGCCCCGCCGAGGGCATCGTGGACGCGTTCGAGTACGACGTGTCCCTCACCAAGGCGGCGCACGAGATCGACCGCGTCTTTTTCATCGCGGCGGGGACGGTCACGGCGCACGCGGGTGACCTGTTCGCCAACCCGCGCTGGCGCAAGCTGCACGGCGGCTTCCGATCGGAAGACGCCCTGCTGTTGCTGTATCTCTCCGCCGGCGCCCTGGCGCGCCTGTCGACGGTACCGGACGGGCTGCTCGTCCTCTCGGCCGACGGGTACGAGCCCGAATCGTCCATCGGCCAGGGGATCGGCGCCGCGATGGAGCGCGGCATCCCACTGCTGGGCGTGGTGCGCGAGCGGTGGACGCCGCTCGCGGCGCCGGTGCCCGACCCGCGCTCCGTGGCGCCGCCGCCGGGACGGATCTCGGCGGCGATGCGTCCGCCCGTCCGGGGGGGCGTGTTGCAGCGCCGGACCCGTCCCGTGGTGATCGCCGCGACGCTCGCCGCCGGCACCGCCGGTGGCTGGGCCTTGCTGGCCCGCGGGGCCGAGCAGCGTGCCCCGAGTCGCCCCCCCGTACACGCCGCTCCCGCTCCGGCTCCGGCTCCAGCCCCCTCCGCGACGCCCCAGCCGCGTGCCGATTCGCTCGCCTGGACCGTGCAGCTCGCGGCATACGCGCGCCTCGACCGCGCGCTGGCACTCGCCGACCGGCTGGCAGCCGACGGCATCACGCCGTTCGTCACGCCCGTCACGCTCGGCCCGCGCCGCGGTGGCACCGTCTGGTATCGGGTGCTTGCGGGCGGATACCGGACGCGTGACTCGGCGGTCACCGTGCGGGCCGCCTTGTGGAGCCGCCGGCTCGCCCAGCGCGGCCAGGGCGACGTCCTGCGAGCGCCCTACTCGTATGCGGTGAGCGGCACCGCGGCGGCGGACGATCTGCGCGCCCGAGGCATCCCCGCCCTGGCGCGGGACGGCGACGGCCGCTTGCTGGTGGGCGCGTTCGAGACGCCCGAGCAGGCGGGTGTACTCGAAGCTCGCCTCAAGCGCGCCGGTGTTCGCGCCACTCTCGTCACCCGGATGGGGACTACGCCATGAGATTGACCCGGCTGGAGCTGTCGGGGTTCAAGTCGTTCGCCGGCGCCGTGGAGCTGCCGTTCGAGGCCGGGGTGACGGCCATCGTGGGGCCGAACGGCTGCGGCAAGTCGAACATCTCCGACGCCGTGCGCTGGGTGCTGGGCGAGCAGTCACCGCGCCTGTTGCGCGGCGGCAAAATGGAGGACGTGATCTTCCAGGGCTCGACCGGGCGCCGCCCGGTGAACGTGGCGGAAGTCTCGCTCGTGTTCGACAACACGGACGGCACGCTGCCGATCGCATACCAGGAAGTGCTCGTGACGCGCCGGCTGTCCCGCTCGGGCCAGAGTGAATACCTCCTGAACCGATCGCCGGTGCGGCTGCGGGACATCCAGGACTTGCTGCGCGGCACGGGCCTCGGGGCGGACGCCGCGGTCGTGATGGAAGCCAAAATGATCGAAGCGCTCCTCTCCGAGAAGGCCGAGGAGCGGCGTGCCCTGTTCGAAGAGGCGGCCGGGATCGGGCTGTACCGCGACCGCAAGACGAGCACGGAGCGCCGGCTGGAAGAGACGGCCGCGGACCTCGCCCGGCTCGAGGATCTGGTGAGCGAGATCCAGACCCAGGTGCGCAGCCTGGCGCGCCAGCGCGGCAAGGCGGAGCGCTACGGAAAGATGATCGAGGAGCGCTTCGGGATCGCGCTCACGCTGGTGCGACGCGAGCTCGAGGACTTCGATCTCGCGCTGGGCGGCCTGGGGCAGCGGGCCGAGCAGCTGGCGGCGGCGCTCCCCGCGGAGCGGGCGAAGCTGGCGGACGCGGAGCAGGCGCGCGAGGCGGAGGTGCAAGCCCGGCACACGGCCGAGGCGCGACGCACCGACGTCGAGCGCCGGGTGAATGAGGCGAGGCTGGAGGTGGGCCGTCTGGAGGGCGATCTCGCGCTCGCCGCCGAGCGGCTGCGCAACGCGGGGCAGCGCCGCGCCACGGCGGGCCGGCGACGCGAGCAGGAGTCGGGGCGCGCGCTGCAAACCGAGCGCGAGCGGGCGGCGGCGGAGGCCGAGCGCGCGGCCGCGGAGCGCGACCTCGCGTCTGTGGGGCAGGAGCTGGCCGGTCGGACGGCCCTCGAGCAGGACGTGCGGGACCGGCTGGCGGCGCAGCGCGCCGCGGTGCGCGAGCTGGAAGAGTCGATGCAGCGCCGGGCGGAGGCGTTCCGGGCGCTCGAGGTCGAGCGCGCGGCGCTCGAGCGGGAACGCGGCGAGCTGGGCCAGCAGCTGGCGCACGCCTCTCAGGAGCGGGCCGCGCGCGCCGAGGCCGAGTGGGCGGCGACCGCCGCTGTGGGCACGCGGGCCCAGCAGGCCGCGGCGTTCGAGCTGGCGGCGGCCGAGGCGGCGGAGCAGCTGGAGCGGGCGCGGCGCCAGGTGGCGGAGCTCAAGGAGCGGGAGACGCACACTCGCGCGACGCGGCGTCAGGCCGAAGAGGCGTTGGCACAGGTGGCGGCCCGGCGCGACGCGCTGGCGGAGCTCGAGCGCCAGCGGGTGGGGCTCGCCCCGGCTGCGCAGGCCCTGCTCAAGGAGAAGACGCAGTTCGGCGACGCGGTGATCGGCCCGCTGTCGGATTTCGTGCGCACCGGGCGGCGCGACGCGGAGCTGGCGGAGCAGCTGCTGGGCGAATGGCTGCATGCGGTGCTCGTGCGCGATGCGGCGGCGGTGGACGCGATCCGCCGCTGGCACGAGCAAGCGCAGCCGGGTCCGCTCGTGCTGCTCCCCAGCGTACCGGGCCCGGCGCTCGCCGCCGACGGTCATCCTCTCGAGGAGGACCTCCGCGTGGACGGGCCGGCGGCGGCGTGGGTGCGCGCGCTGCTCGCCGGACACGAGGTGCTGGACGGCGAGGGCCGCGGGACCAGGGCCCTGCGCCGCGCCAACGGCGCCGTGTTCCTCGCCGGGCGGACGACTGGGAGAGGCAGCGCGGGGGGACCGCTGCAGCGACGCGCCGACCTCGACGCGCTGGCGCAGGAGGTCACGGACGCCGAGGCGGCCCGCGGGGCCGCCTCGGCCACGCTCGAGCGCACGCTCGCCGAGCTCGCCGCCGCGGAAGCCGCCTTCGCGGCGGCCGGCGAGGGGTCGGAGCGGGCCCGCCACCAGCAGCTCGAGGCGGGGGCGTTGAAGGGCGACGCCGAGCGCGCCGCCGCCCACGCGCAGCGCGAGGCCACCGACGCGACCGCGCTAGTCGAGCGCCTGTCCACGCGCCTGTCGGACGTGGAGGCCCGGCTCGGCACCCTGCACGGCGAGGTCGACACGCACGACGTGGAGCGGGTGCGGCTCGACGAACGCCTCGGTGCCGAGCGGCAGCGCCTGGTCGAGCTCGAGACCGGGCAGGAGGCGGCACGGGAGCAGCGGGTGAAGTGGCAGGTGGATACGGCCCAGGTGGAAGCGCGCCTCGCCGCCGCGCGGGAGCGTGCGGCGCGCGCGGCCGCCGAAACCGAGGAAGCCCGCCGCCAGGTCGCGACCCTCGTGGAGGAGATCGCGGCGCTGGACCACGACACCGCGACGCTCACGGCGCAGCAGACCCAGTGGGAGGACACGCTGAAAGAGCGCCGCATCGCGGTGGGCGCGCTGGAGGCCGCCGCGCGCGACGCCGAAACGCAGGTGGGTGAGGCGGACGCGCGACTCGCCGGGGCGGAGACGGCGCTCGAAGACGCCCGCACCGCCCTGGAAACCCGCGGCGCCGAGGAGCACAAGCTCGAGCTCGAGCGGACCGAGATCCTCGGCCGTCGCCGCGGCCTGGTCGCGCAGGTCGAGGCCGAGTGGCGTAAGCCGCTCGACCAGCTGCTCGCCGAAGCGCCCGAAGTGTCCGGAGACCTGGAATGGCTGCGCCAGGAGAACGAGCGGCTGCGGGCGGCGATCGACGCCGTCGGACCGGTGAACGCGCTCGCGGTCGACGAGCACGGCGAGGAGATGAAGCGCCTCGAGTTCCTGATGACCCAGCGCGATGACCTCGTGGCCGCGCGCCAGTCGCTGCAGCAGGCCGCACGTGAGATCGACCAGACCGCGAAAACGATGTTCCTGGAGTCGTTCGGCAAGGTGCGCGAGAACTTCCGCACCGTGTTCCAGACGCTGTTCGGCGGAGGGGAATGCGACGTGCGGCTGGCGAACGAAGCCGAGCCGCTCGACAGCGAGATCGAGATCCACGCCGCGCCGCGCGGCAAGCGCACGCAGCGCATTCACCTGCTCTCGTCGGGCGAGCGCACGCTCGTGGCGGTGTCACTCCTGTTCGCGATCTTCCTGACGAAACCCAGCCCCTTCTGCCTGCTCGACGAGGTGGACGCGCCGCTGGACGATGCCAACGTCGGGCGCTACGTGCGCCTGCTCGCCGAGTTCAAGGACCTGACCCAGTTCATCGTGATCACGCACAACCCCCGCACCATGCAGGCCGCCGACGCCGTGTACGGCGTCACCATGCAGGAACCCGGCGTCTCGACCATCGTGGGCGTCCGGCTGGGTCAGATGGAACCGGCCTGAGTGGAGCTCGTCACCGTCGGGACCGGCACCGTCGCGCCGTCCGGGAGCCGGACCTCGGCGTGCCACTGGGTGAGCCGCGGTAATCTCAAGATCCTGTTCGACTGTGGCGCGGGGGCCCTGCACCGCCTCGCGCAATTCGGCCTGCCGTGGCACCAGATCACGCACGTGGTGCTGTCGCACTTCCACCCCGACCACTGGGGGGAGCTGCCGATGCTGGTGTACGCGCTCAAGTACACCGCCGTGCCGGCGCGCCAGGAGCCCTTCGTGATCCTCGGGCCGCCGGGCGTCGTGCGGCTGCTCAAGAAGCTCGCCGAGGGCTACGGGCCGTGGCTGCTCGACCCGGGGTTCCCCATCGGGATTCTCGACGTGCAGGCGAGCGAGCCGTTCCCGCTCGACAAAGACGTGAGCCTCGAGACGTTCCCGGTGCCGCATACTCAGGAAAGCGTCGCGCTGTCTCTCACCGCGCCCGAGGGACGGCTGGTGTACACGGGTGATACGGGCCCTTCGACCAAGCTCGCTCGCTGGGCCGCCGGGGCCGATCTGCTGCTCGCCGAGTGCTCGCTGCCGGCCGAGCTGGCGATGGACATCCACCTGACGCCCGAGCAGGCGGGCGACCTGGCCCGCGATGCCGGCGCCCGGCGGCTCGTCTTGACGCACTTCTATCCGCCGGTAGAGAATTCGGACCCGGCGCGCACGGCCGGCACCCACTTCAGCGGACCGGTGATGGCCGCGCGCGACGGCGACCGGTTCACCATCGGAGCGGGAGGTCCGTAGCAGTGTTGATCGTGATGCGACACGGCGCCACCGAAGAAGAGGTGCGGCGCGTGATCGCCGTGATCGAAGAGCTCGGCTACAAGGCACGCCCCATGCCGGGCGCGCAGCGCACCGCCGTTGGCCTCGTCGGCAACGACGGGCGGGTCGACGCGTCGCGCCTCGAGGGGCTCCCCGGCGTGCAGGACGTCATCCACGTCTCCAAGCCCTACAAGCAGGTGAGCCGCGAGTGGAAGAGCGAGAACACCGTGGTGCGGCTCGGGGCGAACGGGAGCGTGAGCGTGGGCGGCCCCGAGGTCGTGACGATCGCGGGACCGTGCTCGGTCGAGAGCGAGCGACAGATCATCGAAGCGGCCCGGGTCGTGAAAGAGGCGGGCGCCGTGGTCCTGCGGGGCGGTGCCTGGAAACCGCGCACCTCGCCCTACGCGTTCCAGGGCCTGGGGCGCCCCGGGTTGAAACTGCTCGCCAAGGCGCGCGAGGAAACCGGCCTGCTGATCTGCACCGAGGCCATGGATCCGGAGGGGATCGGCTACGTGGCCGAAGTCGCCGACCTGATCCAGATCGGCGCCCGCAACATGCAGAACTTCTCCCTCTTGAAGATCGCGGGACGGGCCAAGAAGCCCGTGCTCTTGAAGCGCGGCATGTCCGCCACGATCGAAGAGCTGCTCCTCTCCGCCGAGTACCTGCTCGCCGAGGGGAATCACGACGTGATCCTGTGCGAACGCGGTATCCGCGGGTTCGACACGGCCACACGCAACGTGTTCGACCTCACCGCCATTCCGGTGGTGCACAAGTTGTCGCACCTGCCCATCATCGCCGATCCGTCGCACGGCACCGGGCTGCGGGATAAGGTGATCCCGATGGCCCGCGCCGCGGTGGCCGCGGGGGCGGACGGGATCATGGTGGAGGTGCATCCCAATCCCGAGCAAGCGCTCTCCGACGGCGCGCAAACGCTCTACCCCGATCAGTTCGCTCAGCTCATGCGGGAGGTCCGGGTGATCGCGGACGTGATCGGGAGGCGGGTGGCGGAACAAGTGCGGAATGCGGAGTGCGGAGTGCGGAGTTGATCGGCTGGCGTCGAAGCATCGAAGCGGGATCTCCGGTCCGACACCGGCCCTGCGATTCCGCACTCCGCATTCCGCACTCCGCACTCTTGGTGATCGGAGTCTCTCTCGGGCTCCAGAGCCCCGATCCCTGGCCGACCCTCGACCACGCCAGCGCCGTCTACCAGACCATCACCAGCCTCTCGGCCGACTTCACGCAGGTCGTGGCCAATCCAATGCTCGGCGCGCCCGATACGACTCGCGGCCGGTTGTACCAGATGCGCCCCAGCCGATTCGCCATGCGTTTCACCGATCCCAAAGGCGACCGGATCGTGGCGGACGGACGCTTCCTCTGGCTCTATACCCCCAGCACCACACCGGGCCAGGTGCTGCGGTCCCGCATCCCGGAATACGGCTCGACCGGGCCCAACCTGATCGGACAGTTCGTCGAGCATCCGCGCGACCGTTATACGGCGCGCTACGTCCGGGTCGATTCGCTCCCCGACGGCGTGGCCGACGTGGTGCTCCTCGTGCCCAAGGCGGGCGACCAGCCCTACAGTGAGGCGACGATCTGGGTGAGCCGGAACGACGGCCTGGTGCGCCGCCTCGACATTATCGAGTCGTCGGGCCAGCGGCGCACGGTGATGCTGCGGGACATCCGGGTGAACGGCGGCGTGCCGGGCCGCGAGCTTACGTTTTCGCCCCCGGCCGGAGTACGGGTGGTAGATCAGTAGCCAGTGCCGCGGCGATCCGCGCCGCGGTGCCCTCGTCCATCCCCCGCTTCTGCGCCAGCTCGAGCGCGGCCCGCCCCAGCACCCGATACAACGCTGCATCGTCCTGGGTGAGCGCCTCCACGTGGCGGCGAATCGTGGCCTCGTCGCCCCGGGCCACCGGGCCCGTCAACGCGCCCAACGGCCCCAGGCGGCCCAGATTCTCGAGCGTGCCTTCCACCAGCGGGCGCAGCGCCTGCCAGGCCTCGGCCTCGGTGAGCCCGGCGTGGCGCAGCAGCCGCTGCGCCACCGCTTCCACCACCACGAAGTAGTTCGACGCGAACACGGCGCCGGCGTGATACATCGGCTTCGCCTGCGACGCAATCCGGAACGGACGCAGGCCGACGTCCTGCGCCAGCTGCTCCGCCGTTTCCACGGCGCGCGGCATTCCTTCCACGGCGGCCCAGGCGCCTTTGAGGCGCTCCGCCGCGCGCTCCGGCTCGGAGATGGTCTGGAGCGGGTGGAGCGAGCCCAGCGCGGCGCGCGACCCGACCAGCGGTCCCAGCGCCTCCTGGCCGTGCACGCCGGAGAGGTGCAGCACCACCTGACGCGAGTCGATCGCGCCGGCGGCGGCGAGGGCGCCTGCGAGGGGGCGAATCGCGTCGTCGCGCACCGCGAGGATGACGACGGCCGGCCGGGCGATCCAGGGAGGCGGCGCGTCGCCGGGACCCACGGTGAGCGCGAGCGGCCGCGGCACGGCCTTCCGGGTGCGACCGTGCAGCTCGACCGCGTAGCCGGCCCCGGCCAGCGCGAGCCCAAGGCCCACCCCTGCCCGGCCCGGCCCGATGATGCCGACCGAGCGGTTCAGTTGCGCGGCGTGGCCGGCGCCTGGGCGGCGGCGATCGACAGGAGGTCCTGGGTCGACTTGGCGCGGCGCGCCAGCGCCAGCGCCGCCTGCACCTGATGGTCCTCGTCCATCAGGCGCCGGACCTCCGCGGGGCGACCGAACACGTAGCGCGTGATCTCGTGCCCGAGATCGTCCCGGATCAGGGTGCGGGCGCCCCCCAGCACGCTGTCGGGCACGGCGACGCCGCGGGCGCGCAACCGCCGCAGCACCTCGTCGACCATGTCGGGCGTGACGCTGAACGTCGAGCTCTTCACGCGCCCGGAGCCCTTGACCTCGAGCGCGTAGGTCGCCCGCACGTCCTGGTACGTCGGGATCTTGCTCCCCACGGCCTTCATGAACGCGCGCTCGGCCGTGGTGAACGTATCGCGCTTGACGAACAGGTCCGGCCGGATGCCGCCGCCGCCCAGTACGACGCGTCCATGGTCGGTGTGGAACACCAACGCCGAGTCGACCTTCGAGGTGTCGCGCCCGAGCTCCGCCGCTTCGGCCTGGGCCGCCTGGTCGTCCTCGCTCTTGCTCTTGCGCTGGATGGTGCGCCCACTGGGCGTGTACCAGCGAGCGGTCGTCAGCTTCAGGGCCGTCTCGGGCGTGAGCTGCCAGAGCGACTGCACCAACCCCTTCCCGAACGTCGGCGTCCCGACCACCACGGCGCGGTCGTGATCCTGGAGCGCGCCGGTGATGATCTCCGCCGCGCTCGCGGTCCCGCCGTTCACCAGGACGACGACGGGGAGGCTGGGCCATGGCTGGGGCTTGGCGTCCCGATACGTGCGGGTGGCGTTGGGGTAACGGCCGCGTTGCGCCACGACCTCCTGGCCGGGATCCAGGAACAGCTCGCTCACGGCGACTCCCTGATCCAACAGGCCGCCCGGATTGCCGCGCAGGTCGAGGAGGAGCGACTTCATGCCCTTCTTGAGCAGACTGTCGACGGCCTGGCTGAGCTCCGGCGCCGACTTCTCGCTCACGGGCGTGAGCAGGACGTAGCCGACCTTGTCGTCGAGCATGGTCGCGACCTGCACCGAGCGGACGTGGATCACGGCGCGGGTGAGCTTGAACGTGAGCGGCTGCTCGATGCCCACGCGGTGCACCCTGAGCTCCACCGGCGATCCCGCCTCGCCCCGCAGCTCCTTCACGGCTTGATCCTGCTTCCAGCCCTCGGTCGAGTGACCGTCGAGCGCCACGATCTGATCGCCCGTCTGGACGCCGGCGCGCTCCGCCGGCGTGTCCGGCAGGGGCGCCACGACGGTGATCCAGCCGTCGCGGACCTCGATCTGGATTCCGAGACCGCCGTAATTCCCGGTGGTGGCCTCGTTCAAGGCCTTGAAGTCGTCTCGCTTCAGGAAGACGGAGTACGGGTCGTGCAGCTGGTCGAGCATGCCGTCGATGGCCAACTCGTAGAGGCGGCGCTCGTCGATCGAATCGACGTAGTAGTCGGCGACGTGCGCGAGCACGTCTTCGAACAAGCGTGCCTGCTGGTACACCGAGCCCGAGGGCGCCGCTTCGTGCTGTAACAGCCACCCACCCGTGGCGAGGCTCAGGCCGGCCACCGCCGTGACGATCACTATTTTGCGCAGCTTCATGACGTGCCTCGTGTTGGAAGGGCCGTCGCCGCGAGCACTTCCTTCCAGGCGGCGTCCAGCACGGCCTTTTTCGACTGCATGGCGTCGACATGGACGACGCCGGGACCCCGGGCCCGGCGGTATGCCTCGAGCACCCGCCGATGAAACGCATCGTCCTGCCGCTCGAACCGGTCCTGCACTTTGTGGGCCGCCCGCTGGCGCTCCCGGCCCACTTCCACCGGGATGTCGAGCACCAGGGTGACGTCCGGCACGAGACCCCCCGTCGCCAGCCGGATGGCCTGCGTCACCTCTTCCGCCGGCAGCCCGCCGCCCGCGACCTGGTAGGCCATGGTCGAGAGCTCGAAGCGGTCGGCCACCACCACATCGCCCGCGTCGAGCGCCGGCCGGATGATCCGGTGCACCAGATCGGCGCGCGCCGTCAGGAACAGGAACAGCTCCGCCGCCGGGGCCATGTCGTGAGGAAACTTGAGCACGACCTTGCGCGCCGCTTCCGCCACGGGCGTCCCGCCCGGCTCCCGCACCGTGACGACCGGGCGGCCCTCCGCCTGCAGGCGGGCCGCGAGCGAGCGCACCAGCGTCGATTTCCCCGCGCCCTCGGGCCCCTCCACCACGATGAACACGGTCAGCCCAACGTGATGATGGGGCTCGCCGCCCCCTGCTTCATGCCGTCGTAGATACGCGCATTGACCTTGGCCATCAACTTTTCGAAGTTGGCCTGCGCGGCTACGACTTGCTGGTACACCGAATTGGCCTGGACGCTCTGGAGCGCCCGGTCGTAGCGCTCCACCTGCTCTTTCGCGGGCTCGCGACCTTCCTGGCTCGCGCGCTCGATCTCTTGCGCGATGCGCTCGACGTCGGCGAGGAGCTGCTTGCAGGTCGCGTCCTCTTTCATCCGGTCGCTGGCCCGGAGCAGGGTCTTGTACTCGTCGCTCTGGCCCAGTAGCCGGCCCAGTTCCTGCGCCTTCTCGTCGATCACGCGTCCTCCTCGAGGATGGCCAGCACGTAGCGCCGCCGGCCGAACAGGTCGTCGTACACGTTCACCCGCGACCAGGCCAGCTCGCGGGCGAGCCGCACCACGCGCTCCGCGCGCCGCTCGTCCACCTCCAGGGCGAGCAGTCCGCCCGGCTCGAGCACGCCGCGCGCCCCGGCGAGCAGGGCCCGTGTGGCCGCGAGCCCGTCCGGGCCGCTCACCAGCGCGTCGCGCGGCTCGAACCGCGTGACGGACCGGTCGAGGTGCAGGTACTCGGCGCCCGTCAGATAGGGCGGGTTGGAGACGATCGCACGATACCGCTCGCCCGCGAGCGGGGCGAGCAGGTCGCCCTCGCGGACCTCGACCGGCACCGGCGGCCGCACCAGAGCGACGTTCTCGCGCGCCAGGGCCGCGGCCTCGGGCGACCGTTCGACCGCGATGACTCGCTCGAAATGACCCTCGACGGCGAGTGAGAGGGCGATGCACCCGCAACCGGTGCCGATGTCGGCAACGGTCCCCCACGTTGCACGTTGCACGTTACACGTCGCCCGCACGTTCCGGAGAACCAGGTCGACCAGCCCTTCGGTCTCGGGCCGAGGGATAAGGGCGCGGCGATCGAGCTTCAGGTCGAGCGTGCGGAAGCCGGTGCGGCCGGCGGCGTACGCGAAGGGAACGCCGCTCGAGCGCCGCTCCACCGCCCGACGGAACCGCTCCAACAGCTCCGTTGCGGGCTCCTGATCCTGTTGCAGCCACACGTCGCCCGGTTTGATCTCCCCGCCGGCCACGGCGGCCCACAGCATGGTGGATTCCTGGCGCGAACTGGGCAGGCCGGAGGCCGCGAGACGACGGGCGGCGTCCGTCAGCGCCTCACCGATCGTAGAGCCGCGCGCGATACGCTCAAGCACTGAGTCGCTCCCTCTCGCCGGCGAGCCGCAGCGCGTTGATCAGATCGTCGAGGTTGCCGTCCAGCACCTCGGACAGGTTGTGAACCGTGTAGTGAATGCGGTGATCGGTGACGCGATTCTGAGGGAAGTTGTAGGTCCGGATCTTGGCCGAGCGATCACCGGTGCCCACCTGCGCCCGTCGCTCGCGAGCACGGGCGGCCTCCTGCTCGGCGATCATCTTGTCGAGCAGGCGCGAGCGCAGCACTTCGAGCGCCTTGATCTTGTTCTGCAGCTGGCTCTTCTGGTCCTGGCACTGCACCACGAGATTCGTGGGCAGGTGGGTGATGCGGACGGCGCTGTCGGTCGTGTTGACGCTCTGACCGCCCGGTCCCTGGGAGCGGAACACGTCGATCCGGAGGTCCTTGTCGTCGATCTTGACGTCGACCTCCTCCGCCTCGGGAAGCATGGCCACGGTGGCGGCCGACGTGTGAATCCGGCCCTGCCCTTCGGTCACCGGTACGCGCTGCACGCGGTGGACCCCCGATTCATAGCGCAGCGTGCCGTAGACGCCGGGACCGCGGGCGGCAAAGATGGCTTCCTTCAGGCCTCCGAGATTCCCCTCGGAGAGGGAGACCACCTCGACCTTCCAGCCCCGGCGCTCGCAAAACCGGGTGTACATGCGAAACAGCTCGGCGGCGAAGAGCGCCGCTTCGTCGCCTCCCGTGCCGGCGCGGATCTCCACGATGGCGTCGCGGTCGTCCAGCGGGTCGGCCGGGGTGAGCAGTTCGGCGAGCCGCTGCTCGAGGCGGGCGATCTCGGGGCGCAGCAGCTCCAGGTCGGCGCGGGCGAGCTGCGACAGCTCGGGATCACGGTCCTGCAGCACTTCGCGTGCCTGGCCCAGCTCCTGCCTCAGCCGGTCGAGCCGGTCGTGCCCCTGACGGATCTGGTCGAGGCGGGCGTGCTCGCGGCCCAGCTGCCGCAGCTTGGCCGGATTCCGCGCGGTCTCGGGGTCGGCCAGCTCGCGGGCGACCTCCTCCGCCCGTGCGAGCGCCTGGCGGAGTCGGTCCTCCACGCGTCAGCCTGCGGCCTTCTCCGTCCCGTATTTCTGGCGGAAGCGCTCCACGCGCCCGGCCGTATCCATCAGCTTCTGCTTGCCGGTGAAGTACGGGTGGCACTTGGCGCAGACTTCGACGTGAATCACGGGCACCGTGGAGCGACGATCCTTGACTGGAAGTCGACCGACCAGAAGTGTGGAAATATAACTGGCGCCATAAGTTGGCGGCAAGCGCCGGGCGGCGCGCCGAATTGACAGCAGCTACGCTTGTACGTAAGCTTGCCCCACCATTCCACCCCACCACGCGTAAGGGGAAACCCATCGTGTCGGTAACGGCCATCCTCCAGAAGGTGCCGCTGTTCAGCCAGTTGGCCGCCGCGGAGCTCGACCGGGTAGCCGAGATCACCCGCGAGCGGAGTTATCCCCGCAATTCCGTGATCCTGTTCGAAGACGACCCGGGGGACGCCCTGTACGTCGT